>Ga0315279_10002462_pt1 | contig 27734 bp, 23 predicted proteins | sample YL17G06_20_MG_FD_203694 | JGI IMG/M metagenome (GOLD analysis project Ga0315279, IMG submission 203694) | Sediment microbial communities from Yellowstone Lake, YNP, Wyoming, USA - YL17G06_20 | ecosystem: Environmental > Aquatic > Freshwater > Lake > Sediment | place: USA: Wyoming | collected... | reverse complement strand
CCTCTATATACAAGAATGCCGCCCAAAAGTCAAGCCAAAAACGAATGCGAATTTGCCCCCCTACTCCCAATACCCCTTCACAACAATATCTACCCTCAATCCCTCAACACTCTTGCGGAATTGCTGGCGAAGTGCGACGTGTGAAGTGAGAGGTGCGAAGTGAGAAGTGCGAAGTGAGAAGTGCCTCGGCCAGAGTTGGAGATGACCAGATTGAACCACCTTGAGCATGAGGATATCATCTCGAAGGTGCGGCGCGCGCTGCGCTGGAACATGCGCATCAGGGCTATGTAATAGTGGAGGATTCAACAATGGGATTCACGACGAGGGTGTCTCTCGCACTGGTTTCGGCTTTTCTATTCTCACTCGCCGGAGACGCGGCTCTTCAGGCCGGCGTTTCAAAGGTCGACATCACACCGCCTATCGGAGGCAAGATGGGTGGTTACTCGGATCGCGGCGCGAACGTGTCGACGGGCGTCCACGACCCGCTCATGGCCAAGGCGCTCGTGCTGAAAGACGATGGCACCGGGTTGGCCATCGTGACGATGGATCTCGTGGGCGTTCCGTCGGAATGTATCGTTCCGATGAAGAACGGCATCCGCGAGAAAACCGGCATCGAACAAGTGATGCTGCTTGTGAGCCACACGCATTCCGGGCCGGATGGAACTCCGGACTTTCCCTCGGCTGAGAAGCCTTGGATCAAAGAGTTGGACGGCAAGGTTATCGATGCGGTCGCGGCTGCAAATGCCGCACTCGTTCCCGTGCGTTATGCGGTGGGTAAGGGAAACGCTGACGAGGGGCACAATCGCCGCAAGGTGAATCCGGACGGCACTGTCGAGATGTTGTGGCGCAATGCGGAACGCGTTCCGACCGCGCCCGTAGACCACATGGTGGGCGTGATTCGGTTTGAGAAGCAGGATGGTTCGCCGCTGGCGACGTTGGTGAACTTCACATGCCATGCCGTCGTTCTCGGACCGGAGAACCTCGATATATCCGCGGATTACCCCGGGGTCATGACGAAGGCGGTTGAAGGCGAACTGGGCGGGATTTGCATGTTCGCGCAGGGCGCTTGCGGCGACATCAATCCGTTCATGGATAAGACCGCACCGAAAGACGGCGCATTCGAGGAAGTCGAGAAGATGGGCAAGGCCGTCGCTAAGGAGGTGGTCCGTGTGTCCAAGACCCTTACGGCGCGCGATGGCGCGAATGCGAAATTGACGGCCGCCGCGGAAGCGGTTCCCATCAAACTCCGTTGGGATCTGAACGACCCGGAAGTCGTGGCCGCGATCGAGAAGCGTTACGGCGCTATGTTTGCACGTCCGATCTTGGACAGGATAAAGAAAGAACTGACCGGGGAGATCACAGGAGACCTCGTGACCGTGACGTTGGGCGATGATATGGCCATCGTCGGCTGGCCCGGCGAGTTCTTCGTGCAGTACGGCTTGGACCTTAAGGCGCGCTGCAAGATCCCGAACACGTTCGTGTTCGGATACTGCAACAAGACATTCGCATACTTTCCGACAATTGATGGAGCCTGGCAGGGCGGATACGGCGGAAAAGAGGCCACGTTTGTTGCGGCCGGAACGGGCGATGAGTTCCTGACAAAGTCCCTGGTCAACCTCTACTACCAAATCGGCCGCCTCAGCCGAATTCCAACGTTTTAGAGGCAGTCCATGCTTCATGTGATACGCAGGCGCGCCTCCGCACGGCAGGCACTGGGGGACGTATGAGAGATCTGACTGCCGTCCGTGAGCGATACTTGCGCGATAACATGCCTGTTCGCTTGGGTGGGCTCGCAGCCAATCTAAGCCGAATCGGATCTTTTGCGACACATGATGCCGGCTGTGAGGCCGTTGAGAGTTTGATCAACGAGAGCAAGTTCTTCATTGAATGGACCGCGGCTGAGGCCGAGAGCAACACGGCGGCCGAATTGGTTGAACTGCAAATTCAGCTTGCACGCTGGCAGCGGAACTGGCCGGAAATCTGGACGAACCTTTCTCAACGAAGCAAGGTGGCGGAACAGGCAAGCGTTTGGTCCCAGCGCGTGCTGGAGATGTCCGGTCTATTGGAACGATAGGACGGCCATAACAAAACGCCGGAAGAGCCTTGGAGCATGATTCGAGAGTTGTAGGGGTGGGCGGAAACGGCTCTGCGTGCGTGCTGGAAAACGGTTCGGGATTTGGCTAGACTTCGACGCGGGTGAGTCCCGGGCAGAAGGCCACATGGGATGACCCGGAAGATGCTCCGTGAGAAAGAAGAACCGGCTCGTCCTCATAACAGCTCTTTGTTTTCTCTTGCCGAATTTCGTGGGATTCCTGGTGTTTACGCTTGGCCCGGTTCTTTTCTCGTTCGGGGCGGCATTCACCAACTGGAACCTGATGAAGACGGTGCCCTTTCATTGGGTGTGGTTCGGTAACTTCACCAAGCTTTTCGCGGAGCCGGATTTCTGGCTGTATCTGATTAACACAGTGTATCTGATGCTGGGGATTCCGGTCTCGATTGCCGTGTCGTTGTTTCTGGCCGTGCTGTTGGGCCAGAGGCTTCGCGGCATCGTGGTCTACCGCACGCTGTTTTACCTGCCCAGCTTTACCGCAGGCGTGGCGCTGCTGATCCTCTGGAAGGCGCTGTACAACCCCAGCTTCGGCCCCATCAACACGCTGATCGAAATGTTCCTGAACGCCGTCGGCCTCACGAACGTGCAGGCGCCGACGTGGTTGTCTTCCACCAAGAACCTGTTGGCCCTCGGCGCGGAACGCGTCGAGATCGTGGCGAACCAGTTCGGGCTGGGCGCGCGCGACGCCATCATCATCATGGGCATCTGGACCGCGGCAGGCGGCGGCAACATGCTGCTCTACCTGGCCGGCATCTCGAACATACCACAGGAATTGTATGAAGCTGCCGGCATCGACGGCGCGGGCCGCTGGGCGCAGTTCCGTCACGTGACGTGGCCGCAACTCGCGCCGACAACCTTCTTCATCTTCATCATGAGTTTCATCGGCGGACTGCAAGGCGGGTTCGAGCAGGCGCGCGTGATGACGCTCGGCGGTCCGGCGGGAACAACGACGACGCTGTCGTATTACATCTACACGAAAGCCTTCGAGGAGTTTCAGATAGGGTATGCGTCAGCGGTGGCGTGGGTCCTGTTCATCATGATCTTCGCGGTAACGTTGGTCAACTGGCGGTTTGGAAGCCGATATGTCAACGAGTAGACAACGGACGCTCTCGGAATGGTGGTTTCGCGCGGGTCGCTTTTACATCTCGCACGCCTTCCTGGCTGCCGTGGCGTGCACGATGCTCTTGCCCTTTCTGTGGATGATCTTCGCGAGCTTCAAACCGATGAACGAGATCGAGCAGTTCCGGCTGAACCCGCTTCCCGTCGAATGGCATCCCGAAAACTACACCGACGTCCTGAACAACAAGGACATTTCGTTCAAGCGCTACTACTTCAACAGCGTGTTTGTCGCGGCATGGGTGACGGTGCTCTCCTGTTTCACGAGTTCACTGGCGGCATTCGCGTTCGCGCGGCTTCGATGGCCGGGCCGCGATTCCGTGTTCAAGCTGTACCTGGGCACGATGATGATCCCGGGCGTCGTCACCATGATCCCGAATTACACGCTGATGGTGGAACTGCATCTTCTCGATTCCTACACAGGCCTGATCGTCCCTGCCGCTTTCACGGCTTTCGGCACGTTTCTGCTCCGCCAATTCATGCTGACCATCCCGCAATCATTGGACGAGGCGGCCACGATGGACGGGGCTTCGCACTGGCAGGTGTACGCGGATGTGATACTGCCTCTGGCGCGCCCCGGGTTGATCGTCCTGGCTATCTTCACCTTCATGGGCAATTATGGGAGCTTCTTCTGGCCGCTCGTGCTCATCAAGAGCGAACACCTGCGAACGCTCCCGATAGGCATGCTCTATTTCGATACCATGTACGGCCGCCAGACCAACCTAATCATGGCCGCCTCAGTAATGAACATCGTGCCGCTGATCATCCTGTTCGTGGTCCTGCAGAAATACCTCGTCCAAGGCATCCAACTCGGGGCGGTGAAGGGATAGGGTATTCCCGTCCGCCCACTCCCTTGAGCTGAATGCCCTTGATCTTCGCGCAGTACTCTTCGATGAACCCTTGCAGCGACGGCTCGATACTCGCTGTGATCAGCGGTCGATCCTTCAAGCAATGCCAATTCAGATGCAGGAATATCTCACTGAAAGTGTGCCCCGATCCAGAGGTCCCCATGCTGAAGCCCCTCCCAAAGCCACGCTGAAGCGCGCTCACCAAAGTACACAACCTCTCCCCACCCCGGTTGAAAACCGGGTGCAAAGAGTAGCCTGCTGAAGCCAGGCTAACAACAACAAACAGCAACATGCAATGCTGAGCCTAAGTCAGTGAAAAGTGAAACACTTCGGTTGCACTTGGCACTTGAATCCGCATGCGGAACGAGGGGGATTTTATTGACGCATTATGATAATAAGACTAAAGATACTGGGTTGCGCGTTCCAATGTGATGCAGATAGGGCAGTAGGGGATCGTAGACCGAGGTCCAGATGATGGACGAGGTGGACTTTGCGGACGGAGTGGACGGTGTGGACTTTGTGGACGGTGTGGACATATGGGGCGATAGAGGCTCGTTGACACAATCGACTTGGGATGTCTTTGCTGTTATGTGCTTGGCGCAGAGGGTTATGCGGCTGGGGTTCATCTCTCGGGGAGTGCAACGGCGTGGGCTAGTAAGTAAGAGGTGTTGGTGATGGACGGCATGGACGGCATGGACGACATGGACAGAGTGAGGCGGGCCGGTTGAGCCGGGAAGGTGGACTGATGAGAACGAATGGTACGGATAAGCAGGCGGCAGCAGCGGGTAATGGCGCTCAGGCGGAGATGGGGGCGTGGGAAGAGGGTTTTGGGGAGGAGTTTTTGAGGCGGATTGTGCCTGGGAGCGGGAAGCTGCGAAACGAATGCCGGCTCACCGCGATCGGCTCGCCGTGCGCCCGGTCTTGGGATGATACGTGGATCGCGAAAGTGGAGGAGGCGGAGCAACGCTTGCAGCATCGGATCTGCGGGGCGCGGATGATGAGCGGAACGCCGTGCGAACTCGCGCCGAATCATGAGAACGGGCGTTGCAGGTTTCATGGCGGGTTTGCGTTGACGGGCGCGGCGCCGGGCAATCGTAATGCGGTGATCCATGCGCTGTATTCGCGGCGGCTGCGGGTGTGCGATTCGCAATGTCCCCTTTGGGCACAGTGCCCTTGCGCGGGACCGGATGTCGAGGCGATGCCGGCGGTCAACCGCCCGACGTGCCCCTACGAGCAGACGGAGTACAACACGGCGTTGACGGACGCCCTTGGCTGCGCGGCCACGAATCCGAATATCAATCCGCTTAATCTGCACATTGCGCACAATGTGGCATTGTTGCAGGTGATGCTGACGCGGGCGTCGCTGGCGCTGCGCAATGGGCCGCTGGTGGACACGGTCACGGCGACGCGCGACGCTACGAATAATAGCGGCGCGTACGAAATGCAGTCGCCGAAACCGAGCGCGCACTTGCAGGCGTTCACGCGTATTGCGAGCGAGTATCGCCATTTCACGGCGATGCTCAGGCCTCGGGAACCGGCGGACATCTCAGTTGCCGAGCACGTGAACCGCACGAGCCGCACCATGGCCGACACGGACCTCGATCCGGATCGCGGGGAATTGATGCATCCGGACGCATTCAACACGCTGAACAAGACTCAGGAACACGTCCGGAATGCTATCGAACAGGCGTTTGCGGGCGACGGCGCCGCCGCGGCCGAATCGTTCAGGAACGCCTGCTACCTTTCGCCGCCGTACAGGTATATGTCGAAACGTCTCGAGAACGCTATGCGGCGCGCCAAGCCCGACGATCTGTCCGAGCTGGCCGTCTGGGTCTTCTTGCAGCAAATGAAGGAGGAAGACCTGCCCGAGAAGGCCGAAGACCCCTTGCTGGTCCTGCAACGCAAGTGAGAGGACCTGACGGGATGTGACAGCTGAGGTGTTCGCTCTGACACATGACCTAGTGTAGTGAGTCATCGTGATGGCGACTTATGCGAGACAGCGCAACTGGGCAATTCCCCCTTTGAAGGGGGAATTGTACTGCCAACGTCTTGACAGCTCTTCCACACCACCAAGATCGTGACCCGCATAAGATTCGGCAATTCTGATTCACTACACTAGCGGCGTCCTGCCCGCGCGGGCCTCTATGCGAAGGCCAGGAGAACAATCTCTTCCACGATGGCTTCGGCTGCTCCGGGGCGCGCGAGTGAGGCGTCCGGCTCGGAGACATACACAGGTTGCGATTCCCCCGCCAGGTCACACGATGCGAGGCCCCCGGCAGCTACTCTCCCGACTCGACCTACGCCCCCACACTGGCACGAAACGGTACAAAGCTCTCCATCCGTAAGTAGTCTGTCTGCGATTTCCAAGACAGATCTATGTAGTTTCCCCCCCAACAAGCTCGGCTCTGAGGTGGCATGGATTACCTCCGGCGCTCGGCCGCACTACAAGGTCAAGACGCCCAGCGCGGACATAACCGCAACGGTAGGTGAACATGACGTGTACGGCACTTCCGGCCGGCACTTCTATGGAATGCGGCTCCTCAAAGCGCACTTCCCCGGTTGGCCGGAAGTCGCCCCAATGACGGTATTGCGCAGGACGCGGGGGGCCCTGAGGAGTGAAAACCATCCGGCTAGCCTCGTCCTTGAGACTACCCTCCGGTGCAAGCGATTCGCGGGCTGGATAGAGGCGAAAGACGGTTCTGGGACTACCATCGAACTCGTAAGCCGCTATCATTTGACGGGCCGCCCGCCCACTCTCCGCTTCAGCCTGAAAACGGGAAAGCTTCAACGGAGTGAATGTGCATTCGCGGGGGTCGACCGTAAGAGCCTTATCTGAGAGATTTGTGATTTCGAAATTCACGTACGTGGTGAACTTCAGCCAACCAATACCAAAGAACGCTACTCGCAAGTGCGGCCCTTGCTCACAAGACACATCCCACCCCGGGGTCGCACCTTTCAGTTCTTCCCTTGAAAGCTCGACGACCGCCGGCTCGCCTCGTGGGGAGGAGTTCGGATTGGCCGGCACAAAACGGGAGACTCCGATGTCTGCATAGTTTCCAGGAAGATGCTCATCCGGACCGAGCAGCAGACAACCACCTACGGCAAGCGCGCATGCCCACACCCCAACCATTGAAAGGTAGTAAGAGAGTCTCTTCAAGCGAAGGTATGCTTTCCGGTCCGCGTCCGACTCGAATACGGCTGCTCCCCGGTTGTCCTGCTGGGTCACGTGGTACGGGAATCCACTGACCACCACTCTCCCCACTCGGCTCATGACTAGACTATAGCAGCGATCAGCAGGGAAGTCAACGTAATTCGTAGTCTGTCCCTGATTTGGTGAAGGCGAGGAGGAGGATCTCTTCGACGATGGCTTCGGCGGCGCCGGGGCGCGCGAGTGAGGCGGCGGATCGGGACATCTGCTGGAGCCGGACGGGATCGCGTAAGACGCTCTTGAGGGCGTCGGCAAGTCGTGCGCCGGTGCATTCTTCGTCGAGCAAGATGATCGCCGCACCGGCCTGTTCGAAGGCGCGGGCGTTTTGCTCCTGATGATTGTCGGTGGCGAAGGGATAGGGGACAAGCAACGATGGTTTCCCGAGCATGGCGATCTCGGCTGTGCTCGACGCGCCTGCGCGGCCCACAACGAAATCGGCTGCGGCGCAGGCAGCGGCCATGTCGTTGATAAAGGGGAACACCTCGACGCGGCAGGGCGCCTTTCCTGCTGCGTCTCGTGCCCCGTGGGCATCAGAGTGGCCCGTCATCCAGATGAACTGTACTTCTTCGCAACCGAACTGCGTGATGGCCTCGGTCATGGCGGAGTTGATCGTACGGGCGCCCTGGCTCCCTCCGCTGACCAGTACTACAGGCACATTCGGGTCGAGGCCGAGGGCCTGTCGCGCCGCAGTCTTTTCCGGCGGGTGGGCGAACCCCGCGCGGACGGGATTGCCGACGACACGGGACTTGTCTCTGGGATAGTCGCCCAGCGTGTCGGGATAGCTCAGCAGGAGCCGCGTAGCCCTTGCAGCGAGGAGGCGGTTTGCCATACCGAGACGTTTGTTCTGCTCGTGTAGGACGGTCGGCACGGAGAGTCGCTGCGCCGCATAGCAGAGCGGGATCGACACGTATCCGCCCACGCCCACGACCACTTGAGGACGGAAGGTCGCGACGTAAAGCATCGAGCGCGCAACGCCCAGCGCGAGTTTTCCCGCCACCCACGCCTGGCGCAAAGAGCGCTTGCGGGGCCACCCCTCGACGGGCACGCTGCGAAACGGCACGCCGACGCGCTCGCACACTTGCTCTTCGATACCGCCCTTGCGCCCGACCCATTGGATCATGAGGCGTGGATCGCGCTTCCGAAGCTCTTCAATGATGGCTACGGCGGGCGAGGTGTGGCCACCTGTTCCGCCTCCTGTGATCATGATGCGCATGGGTTGACGCTTTCGGTCAAGTCGCCGTGCCCCGGCACGGCGTCATCGGCTGCAATCCAACAGCCGGGGGCGGCTGTTCCACACTCTCAGAGTGTGTACGGAGAGTTCCTTGGCTCCGGGGTGGCATGGATAAGACGGCGTCCTATGAGGTCATTCATGGGCCATAGTACCAGAAAGCGACGCCGTCTTATCCATGCCACCCAGCGCAAAGCCTGCGGTGCGGGCTTATTTCTTCCCGTAGGTAATTCCCTGCCAATCATCGGTGCGGAACGGCGATGCGGGCAGCTCCGCGCCGTTGTAAAGATTGCACACGGGATTATTTGCCCACGCGTAACGGACCGCCACGGGTTGAGACACTTTGTCGGACGAGACGATGACACTGTTCCCTTTGATCGCGGCATCGGCCCACACGAACTTCTTGTCGGCGCCTGCGACGGCGAATCCCTTCAGGGCGCCGCCTTTCGCTGCCAACCCGCCGTCGGCATGATCGAAAGCAACCGCGATCTTGTTCCCTTCGACCTTCATCGATTTGTACATGGGGCCAAAAAACACGACTTTCTTGCCGTAATCTTTTGCGAGCGCGTTCAGGGCCAGGCGCTTGCCGACATCCTGTTTGTTCTTCGGGTGGATGTCCTTTGCCTCGCCGATGTCTATCGCGACGGCCATCCCCGTGTTCTTGAGCGCGAGAGTCATGGTCTGCGCCTCGCGAAGCTCCGCCCAATCAGAATCGGCCGGATCCGGCAGCGCGTCCGTGAAGTTGGCGAGTTGAACGAAGTAGAACGAGAAGGGATATCCCCACGCGTGCCGCCAGTCCTCGATCATTGCCGGGAAAAGCTTGCGGTATTGATACGCGCGGCCGGCGTTCGATTCACCTTGATACCAGATCGCGCCTCGGATCGCGAACGGCGTGAACGGGGCGATCATGGCGTTGTATAGCCCGCTTGTCCTCCAGGGACTTTCGGGGCCGCGGGGTTCGCCGGGTTTCTTGGGTTCCGGCTGGCCCTCAGCCTTAGCTTTCTCAGCGGCCTTTTTCCATTCGTCGAGAGCCTTGTCGTAAGCTTCTTTCGCCTTGGGATATTCCGCCAGCGCCTTGTCCCAGTCATCGACCATGTACTTCAGATCGGGATCCTTTTCGAGCGTGGGCCGGCTGGTCCAGGACTCGGCGGGCGTTCCGCCCCAGGATGAGTGGATGAGACCGACGGGCAGTTTGATCTCCTTCTGCACGTCGCGACCGAAGAAGTACAGCGCGGCGGAGAAATCGGGAATCGTCTCTGGCGAGCACAACTTCCAGCTTCCTTCGGAACTCCACTGGGGCTCTCCGGCGACGGCGAGCTTTGCGGTGAACAGCCGGATCTGCGGGTTGTTCGCGGCGGCGATCTCCTTATCGGCATCCTTGGAGGCTTTCACGGACATCGCCATATTGGACTGTCCTGAACCCAGCCAGACCTCACCAACCAAGATATCCGAGAACTTGAGCGTGTTATCTTTGCCGGCGATCGTCAGTTCGATAGGAGCGCCGGATTTCATCTTCGGGAATCTGACGGACCAGTATCCTTTGGGATCCCCCTCGGTTTTCTTGGTCTCCTTGCCAAGCATCACGCTAACGGCTTCGCCGGGCGATGCCTTGCCCCAGATCTGTATCTGCTTGTCCGCTTGCAGGACCATATGATCGCCGATAATGTTCGGCACGCTTACCGCGGCAACACTCGACGCGGAAACGACTAGCAGGAAACAACAGAAAACAACGCTCAAACTCCGCAAGATTCTTACACGCATGTCCGATTCCCTCCTACAATTGGGCACTCTCGCACTTAGACACTTACATTCGGTTTGTTCTTGCCGTAAAGCTGCTTGTAGGCGTTGCACGCCGGGCAGTTCTTCTCGGCCTCGGCGAGTTTCTTCGCAAATCCCGAGTTAGGCCAGAGCCGCGCGGCATTACACGCCGGGCAAACCCGGCAGAACAAAGCAAGCAACCGCGTCTTCCACATGATGCAATCCTCATTATTGCGAAGCCGCCTGGACGGCTTCAGGGAAAAACATAGCAGCAACATACTCCGTTTGGAAATCAGGGTCCATCGAAAGGTCAACGTGTTGGGTTCGACGAGCAAGTTCCTCGGCGCGCTGACGTTGATTTTGTGATACCGCGGCGAGGCAGGCGCCCGCAAGCGAGGTATTGCCGACGAAGTGTATGCGGCGTCGTTCAAGATCGCTGGGGAGGAGTCCAATCCGTTGTGCATTGCTCCGCCGGATGAAGTTGCCGAAACCGCCCGCAATGAGAACGCGGTCGACCTGCGAGACCTCGAGCCCGACACGGCGCAGCAAGATCGTGAACCCGGCGCGAATTGCAGCAGTGGCCAATTGCAGTTCACGGACGTCCTTCTGCGTAAGGAGGACCGGAACGCCGGTCCGGGTCTCCTCGGCTGTGGCAAGTGCGAACGCGAATCCGTCGCCCGTCTCCACAATTCGTTTACGGATTGCCGGTGCGACGCTGTCTGGAACTGCATCCGGCCCGAGGAGCAAGCCCTGGCCCATCAGGATACCATGTCGAAGCAACTCTGCCACGGTGTCGATAAGCGCCGAGCCGCAAAGCCCGACCGGAGATACGTCTCCGATGACGCCGATGCGGAGATCATCCTCGAACATCACTTTCTCGATTGCGCCGGCCGTTGCGCGCATGCCGTGGGTGATGCGGGCGCCTTCAAAGGCGGGTCCGGCGGCGGTGGACGTGGCCAGCAGGCGGCCTTCATGACACACGACGATCTCTCCGTTCGTTCCGATATCAACCAGAACCATGGGACGGTCCGCATCGGCCAGTCCGGTGGCGATCAGGCCTGCCACCGTATCGCCGCCAACGAAGCCGCCAATGACGGGAAACACATAGGCGCGACCGCGGGGATGGATATCGAGCCCAAGCTCTTCCGCGCGCAACAATAAGCTGTGGCCCGTCGCCGGAGCGAAGGGCACCTCCCCCAATGCAGCGGGATCGACACCCTCGAGCAAGTGCTGCATGGTCGTATTGCCGGAAAAGGCTGCCTCGTAGATCCGCGAGGGTTCGATGCCGGAGATTTCCACAATCTCGCGGATCATGTCGTTGACCTCCGCGATGATCGCGTCATGCAGTTCCTGCAAGCCGCCGGCTTCGCGGCGCGCAAACAAAATTCGCGCTATGACGTCGTCTCCGTAACTGGTTTGCGGGTTCATGCGCGACACAGTTGCGCGCTCGTGGCCCGTTGTGAGGTCGAGCAACACGCCGACAAGCGTCGTGGTGCCGATGTCGAACGCCAAAGCGCAGCATTCGGACTCGGTGTTCCCCTTCTCGAAATCGATGAGCCGGTGGTCGGCCAGGACGGCCGTGCCTCGGAAGTCCCATGCGCGCAGTCTGCCCGGCAGGTCACGCAATAGTTTCAGATCCAGGCCGAACGGACCTACGGCGCGCTGGATGCGGTCCACATCGGGCGCTTCATCTTCGCGACCCGGCGGCGGGAGCTCGATGTATCTCTTGCGCACGGCCACGTCGGATACGTCCATGGCGCGGCCTGTCGCCCCACCGAGAATCTGGAACGTGGACGCCAGTACGGACATGTCCGGCACATCCACGGTCATCGGCCCGCATACGCGCGATTGACAGGCCAAGCGATAGCCTTCCGCAATCTCCCGATCCGAGAGGAGGCTCCTCTCGACCGGGGTCGCCTCACATGCGTTCGAGAGAACGCGGACTCTGCATTTCCCGCACGATCCCTGACCGCCGCAGGGCATGTTGAGTGAGATGCCGGCACGGCCAGCAGCCTCCATAATCTTCGTCTCTTTCAGGACAAGGACGGTTCGCCCATGCGGTTCGAACTTGATCGGTATTTCCGCTTCACGCATTGCTAATCACTGTATTTCAAGAAGGGTTCAAGATATGCCGAGCGATCTTAATCGATAGTATGGGCGGAAACAAACATCTGATGGGACAGGGGCATCCGAACAGGAGTTCGACGCGCTTTGACATGTGTTGCAGGCTTGCATATAGTCCTCGTGTCGCAGGTCCTGGAGGGCTGGATTATGCCGAGGTGGGGTGCGGTGGTATTGATCGGTTGCATGGGCGTGCTTTCACAGGCGGCCCCCCTTAAGGTTTGTCTCGTCTCCGGCTCATTCGAATACGATTCCGATAAAGCGCTGGGGATCTTCAAGACAGCAGCCGAATCGCAATTCGACGTTCAATGCAACCTGCTGAAGGCGTCCGGCTGGGACCATATCCCTGGATTGGAGGATTTGGATTCGTGCGACGTTGCCTTGTTCTTCACAAGGCGGCTGACAATTTCGGGCGAGGAACTGGAGAGGGTGAAGAAATACTGCACCGCGGGAAGACCGATCGTTGCAGTGCGCACGGCCAGTCACGGTTTTCAGAACTGGCTTGGAATGGACAAGGAGGTCTTCGGCGGAGACTATCAGAATCATTACGGCGAAGGTCCAATCATCGAGGTCAAGATAACTGACAAAGGGAAAGAGCATCCCATCCTCAAAGGGGTAACGGCGTTTCGTTCCCGCTACAGCTTGTACAAGAACCCAAACCTCGCTTCCGATACGGAGGTTCTGCTGATGGGATCCACGCCGGAGCACACAGAGCCGGTGGCATGGACGCGCATGAGCCACGGCGGACGTGTTTTCTATACGTCGCTCGGCGGCGTCGAAGACTTCGAGAACGCAACGTTCCAGCGGCTTATAGTGAACGCGCTGTTTTGGACGGCAAGCCGCGAGGTCGCGGAAAAGCAGCCGCCCGAGAAGCATTGACAGGAGCCTCGACAGATGAGTAAGCGATTTCTATACAGCGTGTTTACAAAGCCGTGGAAACTTGCCGTGTCGGATCTGGCCGACTATGTGAAAAGACTCGGGTTCAACGGGATCGAGTTGCCCGTGCGGAAAGGCTACCAGGTCGAGCCGGCGTTCGTGGCCAAGGGGTTGCCGAACGCGGCCAGGGTTCTGGCTGACAGTGGCCTGAAGATCTTCAGCGTTGCGGGGCCGACGGATGAAGCGACGATTGCGGCATGCGCGGAATCGGAAGTCCCCCTTATCCGGATCTGCGTGGGCATCGAGGGGAATCGCTATCTCGCCGAGGAGTCGCGCCGACGAAAGGAGTTCGATAAGCTGATCCCGTTGCTCGAGAAGTATGGCGTGAAGGTGGGCATCCAGAATCACTGCGGCAAGTCCGTCGCGAATGCGATGCAGTTGCGGAGCCTCTTGCACAAATACGATCCGAAACACATCGGTGTCGTGTGGGACCCCGCGCATAACGCGCTTAACGGCGAAGAGCCTGAACACGCAATAGACATCGTGTTGCCGCACCTGTGCATGGTCAATCTGAAAAACGCATTCTGGAAACTGCGCACGGGACCCGAAGCGCCGTATGCACAGTGGCAGGAATATTGGACCATGGGCCGATATGGTCTCGCATCGTGGCCGCGCGTGGCGGCGGAACTGAAGCGCAGGAATTGGTCGGGGGTGCTGTGTCTTTCAGCGGAGTACTCGGACCAGGGCGCGGTTGACCGGCTTGTTCCGGAAGACCTCTCCTTCGCCCGCTACCTGTTCGATTCCGCCTGAGCAACTCATACTCTTGCATGGTTTACATCGCCGGAAGCCGTGTGGGAACATGATTCAGGTAGAGGCGCGATTCGTGGAAAAAGCCAAGATCAGAGCAAGCGCGTTGAAGGCCCGCAGGGGTCTCACCCCCGACGAGGTCCGGAGAAAAAACGCGGCCATTTTTGCCGCGCTCCAAACCTTGCCCCTTGTGGTTTCCGCGCAAACGATCCTATGTTACGTCTCTTCGAAGGACAATGAAGTCGATACCCAAAGACTTCTCACGTGGTTGCTCGAGCTTGACCGGAGCGTTCTCGTGCCCATCGCATTGGCAAATCGAGCGCTCGAGTGGTCGCGGCTTCTTTCCCTTGAGGACTTGACCCGGGGACGCTTCGATATCCTCGAGCCGCGCCCTGACCGCAGGCGCATCGAGGTCCCGCCGCCGGATGCCGTCGTCATCGTGCCCGGCGTCGCATTCCGCCCGGACGGTTACCGCATCGGCTATGGTGCAGGCTACTTCGACCGCTTTCTCTCAAATCATCGAGGGCCGCGCATTGGTTTGGCCTTTGATGTGCAGGTGACGGAGTCCTTCCAACCGGACGCGGACGATATCCCCGTCGACTTCGTAGTGACCGAGAGCCGGGTCTTCCAGAGGAGGCCGCCCGAGTGATCGGGAAGTCCGTCCTCTCGTCGGACCTGTCGGACCTGTCGGACGGATCGGACGGATCGGACAGATCAGACCTTTCACTGCGCAGGGGCCACCCGGTACACCTCTAACTGACCCGGCGCGAGCCATTGCGATACTTTCACACAGCCGTCTCCCTTTTCGACGGCGACCGCGCCTTCCTCATTCCTCCAATTCAACTGGTAGGCCGTGGTGTTTGCGCCATTGAACGTCAACGTGGCATTGGCGCTCTCCGTGGTGCTGTTGCCCACGACAGCCGCCCATGGCCGGCCCTGCTTGTCCACGAAGCGCGACACAATCAGCGGGCGCTTCTCATCGGCTTGAACATCCTTGATGAGTTCGTCCGGCTCGAACCTGTCGCAACCCGCAATCGGCTCGGGATACTGCGTTGCCTTCTGGAGGTCGAGGTCAAGGAACAGCCGGCCGTATCGCTTAACGAACCCCTTGTTCGTGCGCTTCAACGACTCGAAGACGGGGGTGCGATCCCAGAACTCGTCTATCGGCGACAGACGATAGTTGTCGTGCGGCTGCCTCATATAGAAGAAAAAGTAAAGGATCCCCTGTGCGCCGTACGCAACCGCCGAGTTAAACTGCCAACGGATGTCGTCCTCATTCGGGCAACGGTAATGAAAGTGGCCCACCGACAATATCGTGGTCCAGAACGGCACACCGTTCCGCTTTGCCGCCTTGCGATATTCCGTCAAGTTCCGGAAGTACATCGGCCAACCCGACTGCTCCGGATTCATCTGCGCGTAGCAGTCGTAGCAGAGGAATTCGGCGCCGGACTTCTTCAGGAAATCGTCAAGATAGGTCTGCCAATCGTCGTAGCCTACGCGCCCATACACACCTGGGTGCCACGGCAGCAAGTTCACAAACGGGTGGAGTTGCGGCGCGGCCTTCTTAGTGATTTGCACGCCATCGCACGTTCCCTGAAACTGTGATTTGTCGGGTTCATCGAGGATGTGGAACCCGAAGGCCGCGGGATGCGTGCCGAAGTCGGCCGCCGCCTCGGCTGCCTTTGCGGCATAGTCGTTCGGCAACGGTCCGCTGGTCCGGGTCCGCGGGTCGCAGATTATGACCTTGATCTTCCGTTCCTCCGCCCAGCCGAGGACATCTCTCATGCGGACATTGTTCTCCGGCGTGGCTTCGTACTCCGGCCCCATCGTAAGCGTCATGCCGGCGTCGGCCCATTCTTGGATCTTGGCTTCGTCAAAGACCTCGATGGGTGCATAGTTCCAGAACCCAATCGGAAAAGCATCAAGCGACTCGTTCAGGCCCCCTGCAAGAGTCATGGCAAGTATTCCCAAGATTTGACACATGGCCTTCTCCTCCGACGAACTTACAGCCTATCCCGTTTTGCCCGGCAAGCGCAAGAACTGGTATCGTCTGACGGCCATGAGATTTTGGATTTTGGATTGATTGAAAAAGAGGAATTCGGTCCAGGTGGACGAAGTGAACGGAATGGACGGAGGCGCGCGAGTGAGTGCTGGGGTGGCCGTTCCCGTACGCGTTCGGGGATTCCAAAATCCAAAATCCATAATCCAAAATCTCGGTTGTCTTTGCCTGTTTCTTTACGCAAGCCTGGCCGCCGCTTACCAAGAAGCGCCCATGCTGGCGCAACGCGTCTCCGCGGGCGAACTGCCGTCCGTCGATCAGCGGCTGCCGAAAAACCCGGCTGTCGTCGAGCCCGTCGACAGCATTGGCAAGTATGGCGGCTACTGGCGGCGCATTGCGGTCGGCAATCGTGAGTTTCATCTGACCGCTCGGCTCGGCTATGAGCCGCTGGTCCGTTGGGGCAGGGACGGGCGCACGGTCGTGCCTGGTCTCGCGGAAAGCTGGGAAATCCGCGACGATGGACGCACATACATCATGCACCTCAGACAGGGCGTGCGCTGGTCTGACGGGGAATTGTTCTCCTCCGAAGACCTGATGTTCTGGTACGACGACATCGCCAATAACAAAGAACTCTCGCCCGTTTTCCCTTCGTGGCTTACGTTCGACGGCCAGCCCGTTAAGATGTCCGCGCCGGACCCCTACACCATCGAGTTCCGATTCCCGATGCCGTTTGGGATATTCCTCCAGTATATGGCCTTCATGGGAAGCTCCCTGCTTTATCCCAAGCATTACCTTATGCAGTTTCACGCGAGCTACGTTGACCCGGATGAACTGACCCGGCGCGCCAAGAGACTCGGACTGGACTTCTGGTACCAGTTGTTCGGGCGGCAGGAGAATTACGATGAGAACCCTGAGTTGCCGAGCCTGAAGCCGTTCGTCCTCAGAACGGATCCGACCGGCAGCCGCGTCATAGCTGAACGGAACCCGTACTACTGGAAAGTGGACCCGGCCGGGAACCAGCTCCCCTATCTCGACGGCATCGCGTACACCGTCGTCCAGAATCCCGAGATCCTGAATTTCAAGACCATGACCGGCGAGGCGGATTTTCAGGATCGCCGCATCGACGCCGCCAACTTCCCGCTGTTCATGGAGAATCGCGCGAAGGGCCGTTTCCGCGTGCTGCGGGACGGCAACCCAACACCCATCGTGGTTTACCTGAATCAGTACAGCCGGGACGAGGAATGGCGGCCCATCCTTCAGAATAGGCAGTTCCGGATTGCCCTGTCCGTCGCCATCAACCGAAAAGAGCTGATCGATCTGATGTACTCGGGAATGGCGCGGCCCACACGCGGCGTTGATTCGCCCTTCGATCCTTACTACCTTCCCGAATTCGACGCGAAGTACCTCGAGTACGACCCTGCGCTCTCAAACGCGATCCTGAACGAACTCGGCTTCTCGCGAGACGCCTCGCGGATGCGGCGCATGCCCGGCGGCGGGAAGTTCCGCCAGATCCTCAACGTGTATCCGGCGGAAACCGGCGTCGGTCTCGACCTCTGGCAACTTGTGGCCGACTATTGGCGCGAAGTGGGACTGGATTTCGTGGTGAAGACGGACGCCCCCACGCTGAGTGTGTTGCAGGTGACCAACGGCAACAGCGATTTCTGGGCCTACTCGGCCTCCGGCCTTTTGTGGATCGTGGACCCGCAGTGGTTTGTGCCTTGGCAACACACAAGCTATTTTGCGCCGCTATTCGGCCGTTACCGCGCCACGAACGGAAAAGGCGGCGTCAAGCCGCCCGAGGAGTATCAGCGGCTGCTGGACTGGTACCTCGAACTGCGATCCGTGGTGGGCGACGAGGATCGGCGCCGCACACTGGCACAGAACATCCTGCGACAGTGGGCCGATGAATGCTACACGATCGGGATCTGCAGTTCGGACCTGCTGACGATTGTCTCGAACCGGTTCAAGAACGTCCCGGAGCATATCATCCACGACTACCGCGTTATGACGCCGGGCTACATCGGGATCGAGCAGTTCTACATCGATGAGGAGTAACGCCCAATGTTGGCGTACATTTTCCGGCGCATCCTGATCATGATCCCGACGCTGTTCGTGATCTCGATCATCACTTTCATTGTGATTCAGTTGCCGCCCGGCGACTACCTCACGACGTATATCGCCAACCTCCAGATGACCGGCGAGGTCACGGACGAGGCCGTGATCGAGAGCCTCCGCGCCCGATACGGCCTCGACAAACCCTTGCCCGTTCAGTATTGGAAATGGATCTCCGGCGTCGTCCAAGGCGATTTCGGCCAGTCGTTCTCCTACAACAAGCCGGTCAAAGAGCTGATATGGGAACGCCTCGGCCTGACGATGACGATCTCGCTGATAACAATGCTCTGCACGTGGATCATCGCGATCCCGATAGGCATTTATTCAGCAACACACCAGTACAAGTTCTTCGACTATCTCTTTACCTTCCTCGGGTTCATCGGCATGTCGGCCCCGGGGTTCATGCTCGCGCTGGTCATGCTCTATATATCGTACTCGGTGTTCGGAACGAGTGTCGGAGGCTTGTTCTCGGACGCATTCATCGACGCGCCTTGGACGTGGGCCAAAGTAGTCGACCTGTTGCGGCACATTTGGGTGCCCGTGGCCGTGCTTGCCGTAGGCGGGACCGCGGGGCTGATTCGAGAGGTGCGCGCGAATCTCCTTGACCAACTTGAGATGCCGTACGTTATCACGGCGCGCGCAAAGGGCCTCTCCGAGTGGCGGCTCCTCATCAAATACCCTGTGCGCATCGCCGTCAATCCGATCGTCAGCACGATCGGTTGGATGCTTCCGGGCCTGCTGTCCGGGTCGGTGATTGTCGACATCGTTCTCAGCCTTCCCACGTCGGGCCCGTTGCTGCTGAACGCGCTCCAGGACCAGGACATGTATCTGGCGGGGAGTTTCGTCATGTTGCTCAGCACGCTGACCGTGATCGGAACGCTGCTGTCCGACCTCCTGCTCGCGTGGGTCGACCCGCGAATACGTTTCGAGAGACAGGCATCATGAACGACGCACTGATGAAACGAAAGACCTCAGAGGAACGGAAATACCTCGCGGGGCAATGGCGGCTGATGTGGTGGAAGTTCCTGGACCACCGCCTGGCGGTCGCCGCGATGTGCGTGCTGTTCTTCATGTACCTGATGGCCGTGTTCTGCGAGATCGCCGCACCGAACGGGCCGAACGTGCGCAGCGCCGAAAACAGCTTTCAGCCGCCCGAACGAATCCGGGTCTTCCATGAAGGACGCCCGCACCGCCCGTTTGTCTACGGGAGAACCGTGCATATCAACCCCGAGACGTTGGTGCGCACGTATACCGACGACACAACGCGCCTGCTGCCCGTGCGATTCTGGGTCAAAGGCGATCCGTACCGGCTATGGGGGATGATCCCCATGCAGCGGCACATCATCGGCCTCGATTCCGGAGACCGCCTGTATCTCATGGGGGCGGATCGCCTGGGCCGCGACCTTTTCAGCAGGATCGCTTACGGCAGCCGGATCTCGCTTTCGCTCGGATTGGTCGGGGTCTTCCTCAGTCTCGTCCTTGGGATCATCATCGGCGGGATCTCCGGGTATTACGGCGGGGTCATGGACATTCTGATCCAGCGTTTCATCGAGATCCTTCGTTCCTTTCCGACCATCCCGTTATGGCTTGCGCTTTCAGCCGCCATGCCCGCCCAGTGGTCGCAAGTGAGAGTATACTTCTGCATGACGATCATCCTGGCCCTCATCGGCTGGACCGGCGTTGCGCGCGTCGTTCGCGGCAAGATCCTTTCGCTGCGCGAGGAGGATTACGCGGTCGCGGCCAAGGTTGCCGGAGTGCGCGAGTTCACCATCATCTTGAAACACCTCATTCCGGGTTTCGCCAGCCATCTGATTGTTACGGTCACGCTGGCCATCCCGGGCATGATCCTGGCCGAGACCTCGCTGAGCTTCCTGCGCCTCGGCCTCCGTCCGCCGACCATTAGTTGGGGCGTGCTCTTGCAGGACGCACAGAACGTCCGCGCGCTGAGCCTGTACCCGTGGCTCATGTGGCCCGTGGCTTTCGTGATTGTGACCGTGCTCATGTTCAATTTCCTCGGCGACGGCCTGCGCGACGCCGCGGATCCGTACAGCCATTAACCGGAGAGATGATGCCGATGATATGTCTTGCTCGTGCTCGTGCTCGTGCTCGTAATCGTAATCGTAATCGTAATCGAATGCAGTGCGTAGCGTCTTCTTGCTTGAAAGATCCACGTATGATTTCAATTGACTTTGACTGACACAGTGTGGCGGACCGGAAACGTCCGATACGATTACGATTACGATTACGATTACGAGCACGATTACGAGCACGATTACGAGCACGAGCACGAAATGGACGGAGTGATCGTTGGAGAATCTTGTCGAGATAAGAGGCCTTGATGTCCGGTTCTATCTCAAAGAGGGAACCGTCCATGCCGTGAACGGCGTGGACATGGACATCCCCCCCAAGAGCACTCTCGGTGTCGTAGGCGAGAGCGGATGCGGAAAGAGCATCACCGCCCGCGCAATGCTCCGCATCCTTCCGCCGCGCGGGAAGATCGTCGCCGGCTCGATCAGGCTTGCGCCAAGAGACGGCAAAGCGAAACCCATCGAGATTACGCGGCTCGCGCCGGGCGGACGCGAAATGCGCGCCATCCGCGGAGGCGACATCTCGATGATCTTTCAAGAGCCGATGACGTCCCTATCGCCGGTGCATACCGTCGGCAACCAAATCATGGAGAGCGTCCGCCTGCATCAGAACGCGACGCGCGCCGAGGCCCGCGACCGCGCGGTCGAGATGCTTCGTCTCGTCGGCGTCCCGATGGCCGAGCGGCGCATCGACGCGTATCCGCACGAATTATCGGGCGGCCTGCGCCAGCGTTGTGTGATCGCGATGGCCCTGTGCTGCCATCCCCGGTTGCTGATCGCGGACGAACCGACCACCGCCCTGGACGTGACAATTCAAGCCCAGATCTTGAACCTCATCGAACGGCTGCAAAAGGAACTGGGCATGGCGATGATGATGATCACCCATGATCTCGGCGTGATCGCAGAATCCGCCGATGAAGTCGCGGTCATGTATCTGGGACGAATCGTCGAGCGAGGCGGCGTCGAGGACATCTTCAACCGGCCGAAGCATCCGTACACGCTTGGGCTGCTGGCATCGGTCCCGCGCATCGGGAAAGGGAACGCGGAACGGCTGGCGTCGATTCCCGGCACGCTGCCCGACCCATTCCAAAAGCCGTTGGGATGCCCGTTCCATCCCCGCTGCCCGCATTGCATGAAGTCCACGTGTGACATCGGAGATCCACCGAAGGTCCGCACGGTGGCGCCGGACCATGAGGTGGCCTGTCATCTCTATCCCGAAGACGTCGAGGTCCGCTCATGAGCGCCGAACTGCTGAAAATCGAAGGGCTGACAAAGTTCTTTCCGATCACGACCGGCCTGTTCCGGCGCGCGGCCGGGCGCATCAAAGCGGTCGACAATGTCAGCTTCGAGATCGCGGAAGGCGAGACACTTGGCTTGGTCGGCGAAAGCGGGTGCGGGAAGACCACCACGGGCCGCTTGATCCTCCGGCTGATCGAGCGCACCGCGGGGGAAATGCTGTTCAACCTAGACGAACAAGAGATCGATCTCGCCGCACTCAGAGGCGACGAACTCCGCCGCTTCCGAAAGCACATGCAGCTCATCTTTCAGGACCCGTTCTCATCGCTGAATCCGCGCATGACCGTGCTCGACATCATCGCCGAACCGTTGCGCGCACACAATTACGGGACCCGCGCGGAAATCGAGGATCGCGTCCGGTGGCTGACGGACGCGGTGGGCCTGCAGGTCGAATATCTTCGGCGGTATCCGCACGCCTTCAGCGGAGGGCAGCGCCAACGGATCTGCATCGCGCGGGCGCTCGCGCTCAATCCGAAGCTGGTCATCTGTGACGAGCCGGTTTCCGCTTTGGACGTCTCCGTGCAGGCGCAGATTCTGAATCTCCTGAAGGACCTTCAGAAAGAACTGGGGTTGACTTACCTGTTCATCGCCCACGACCTGTCGGTCGTCGAGAACATCAGCGCCCGCGTGGCCGTGATGTACGCGGGACGGATCGTTGAGATGGCGGCCACGGCCGAGCTGTTTCATCATCCGCGGCATCCGTACACGGAGGCTTTGATGAATGCGTTGCCGAAGCCCGTACCGGGGGCTCGCGCGGAGCGCATCGTACTGCCGGGCGAGGTCGCCGATCCCTCGAACTTGCCGCCGGGCTGTGCGTTCCACCCGCGGTGCCGCTATGCACAGGATCGATGCCGCCAGGAGACGCCGGAGCTTCGTTCCGTCGGCGAGGCTCACGTATGCGCCTGCCACCGCGCGGAAGAACTCACTCTGCGCGGGGTGTAGATTCTTGTCGAAAGGCTATGCGTTCTGGTTTAATGCGAGGGCGGCTTTTTCAGGAACCGTTGTCCGGGAGTAGCTCAGGATGAAGACTTACACCTACGAAGCCTCGGCGGAACTTTTCAAGCGCGCCGCAAAGGTGATCCCTTGCGGCATCTACGGCCATTACAGCCCGGCCCCGTGTATTCCGATCTCACATTATCCGTTCTACACGGCCCGCGCGGAAGGTTCGAGGTTCTGGGATATCGACGGAAACGAGTTCATTGACTACATGTGTGCATACGGGCCCATGGTGCTCGGATACATGCATCCCGCCGTAGACGAGGCGTATCAGGCGCAGATGAAACTTGCCGATTCGGTCACGGGCGCGTCGCCCAAGATGGTCGAGCTCGCCGAGTGTTTGGTGGATCTCATTCCGATCGCGGATTGGGCGTTCTTCGCGAAGAACGGCGCCGATGTCACCAATTACGCCGTCATGATCGCGCGGGCTTCCACGGGGCGCAGGAAGATCATCGGCATCAGCGGCGGGTATCACGGCACCTCGCCGTGGATGCAGTCGGCGGGCCACCACGGGGCCATTGATGACGACTTTGCGCACGTCACGCGCATTCCTTGGAACGATTACGCGGCGCTCGAGGGTGCCATTTCCGAGCATCCGGGCGACGTGGCCGCCTTTATCGCGACCCCCTATCATCACCCGGCGTTCGCGGACAGCGAAATGCCCGCGGAAGGATACTGGCGGAAGGTCGAGCAACTTCTTCGCAAGAATGGCATCGTGTTAATCATCGACGACGTCCGCTGCGGATTCCGGCTCGACTTGCGCGGCTCAAATGAGCACTTCGGGTTCAAGCCGGACCTGATCTGTCTCTGTAAGGCCCTCGCGAACGGGTATCCCATTTCCGCGCTCGTCGGACCGGAGGCGCTCAAGACCTGTGCGGCCAAGATCTTTCACACCGGCAGTTACTGGTATTCCGCCGGACCCATGGCTGCCGCCCTGGCGTGTCTCGAGGAGATGAAACGAGTGAACGCCCCCAAGATCATGATGGAGAAGGGCAAGAAGCTCCTCGACGGCATGGTCTCCATCGCCAGGAATCATGGGTATGATCTCAAGGTCACCGGCGCTCCATCCATGCCTTACCTGCGCACCACCAATGACGACAGCCTCATGCTCCATCAGCAGCTCTGCGGCGAATGCACGCGCCGGGGCGCTTACTTCACCTCACACCACAACTGGTTCATATCGACCGCTCATACCGACGAGGATATCCAGCGCACATGGGACATCCTCGACGACGCCTTCAAAGCGATGAAAAAGTGATCGCTCCGCACTTGGCGGAGCGAGGCCCCGCCGAGCCCGACCGCTTTCGCTTGTCCGACCTGTCCGACAGGTCCGAGCTATGCTAGAATAAACCCACGAAGAGGAGGACACGCCATGAGCCGTCTGACCCGCCGTGATTTTCTGAACCGTTCCGTTCTAGGTGTTGCATCCGCACCGCTGGTCAGCCAGCTTGCGCTAGCGCGATCCGACCACGCCGCAAAGAAACCCGGCCCAAACGAAAAGGTGCGACTTGCGCTTGTCGGCTGTGGCGGAATGGGCCTCGGCGATCTGGACACCTTCTTCCAGAATCCCGAGGTCGATTGTCCTATTGTGTGCGACGTCGATGACGAACACCTTGCGAAAGCCGTCAAACTCGTCGAGGAAAAGCTCGGGCGCAAGCCAAGAACCGCGAAGGATTTCCGCCGCGCCATCGACCGCAAGGACATTGACGTCGTCCTGGTCGCCACACCGGACCATTGGCACGCGCTGCCCACGATCTATGCGTGCCAGGCCGGAAAGGACGTATACGTCGAGAAGCCTCTCGCCAGGACTATCGAAGAAGGCCGGGCCATGATCAACGCGGCCCAGCGCAACAAGCGCGTCGTTCAGATGGGTACGCAGTGGCGAAGCGGCCCTCACTATCGAGACGCGGTCGAGTTCATCCAGGCCGGCAAGATCGGCAAGGTGCGCCTTGTGCGCGCGTGGGCGTATCTCGACTGGGTCGGCGGCATCGGCAAACCACCTGACGGCGATCCGCCCGCGGGCGTCGATTACGACATGTGGCTGGGACCCGCGCCCAAGCGCCCGTTCAATCCGAACCGGTTTCACTTCAACTTCCGGTGGTTCTGGGACTATGCGGGCGGCCTCATGACCGATTGGGGCGTCCATCTGCTGAACGTCTGCCTCTGGGCCATGGGTCCCGAGAATCCCTTACGCGTTTCTTCCTCGGGCGGCAAACGGATCGTGGACGACAACACCGAAACGCCCGACACGCAGGTCACCGTCTTCGACTTCCCGAACTACACGCTGATCTTTGAGCACGAGTTGCTCGGCGGCGTCGGCATCGGCGGACGCCCGCACGGCATGTCGTTCAGCGGCAGCGATGGAACGGTGATCATCGATGGCGCAGGCTGGGAAGTCATGCGCGAACCGAACAAGACACTGGTTCCATTCAAGAAAGAAGCTCAGGGCGACGGGCGTCCCGCGCATGTTCGCAACTTCCTCGATTGCGTGAAGTCGCGCGAACAACCAGTCGAGAACCTCGAGGTCGGCCATTTCGTTTCCACGGTTGCGCACCTCGGCAACATCGCCTACCTCACCAAGCAGCAGCTTGAATGGGACTCGAAAAGCGAACGCGTACCCGGCAATGATCAAGCGAACAAGCTCGTCGCGGCCAACTACCGCGAGCCATGGAAACTCCCGACCTGATTCGTGCTCGTGAGTCGTGCTCGCAATCGTGCTCGACCCAGGGTGTTACTCTCATGAAGGCAGTGCTACTCGAAAATATCTCGCCGATTTCGGCCTCTCCACTTCGCTACGTCGAAGTCCCGGCCCCAAAACCCGGCCCCCACGAAGTCCGTGTCAAGGTCCATTGTTGCGCCATCTGCCGCACCGACCTCCATGTCATCGAAGGCGATCTCCCACGCCATACCCTCCCCATCATCCCCGGACACCAAATCGTCGGCGTCGTCGATCAACTCGGGCCCAAGTGTGAGTCGCTCACCCTGGGCCGGCGCGTGGGCATCGCGTGGCTCCGCCACACCTGCGGCGCATGCACATACTGCGCGCGCGGCCGCGAGAATCTATGCGAATCTTCGCGTTACACCGGCTATCACGCCAACGGCGGATACGCCGAATACGCAGTCGTTCACGAGGACTTTGCTTACCCGATCCCGGACGCGTTCACAGACGTTGAAGCCGCCCCACTCCTCTGCGCGGGCATCATCGGCTATCGCGCACTGCGACGGGCCAACGTTCCGGAAAACGGCGTCCTCGCCCTGTATGGTTTTGGTTCTTCGGCCCACGTCGTCTTCCAAATCGCGAAACGACGCGGCTGCAAAATCTTCGTAGTCTCACGCGGCGGCGAACACCAGCAACTCGCCCGCGAAATGGGCGCTGACTGGGCCGGTGACGATCCTGCGCAAATGCCCGAAAAGGCCGACAGCGCCATTATCTTCGCCCCGGCAGGTTCCCTCGTGCCTCCAGCGTTGAAGGCATTGCGAAAAGGTGGAACGCTGGCCCTTGCCGGCATTCACATGACCGACATCCCCGCCCTCAACTACGAAGACCACCTCTTTTACGAACGCGACATACATTCCGTCACCGCAAACACCCGCGACGATGGCCGCAACCTGCTCCTCGAAGCCGCCGCCATCCCGGTCCGCCCGCACACAACCACCTATCCCCTCCCCCACGCCAACCAAGCCCTCCAAGACCTGAAATCCGACCACATCAAAGGCAGCGGCGTCCTCCTCATCGCCGATTAACCGCAACCCGCGCCTTACGCTGTTGACGGCCCGGCATATCAGCCCCCACTCCGCGTGAATTCGTCCAGGCTCACTGTTCCTGAGTTGCCCTCTTCCGCCCTCGCTTTGCGCAGTTCAAGCAGGTCTTCCATGTCTTCGATGTGCTCTTGGAGCAACCGAAACTCCTCGACCGGCAGTACTACAAACTCTTTTTGTCCGTTTCGCTCGATGTAGCTCGGATGGACATCAATCATCGCGGCATCCTCTTCTAGTGATATGCATCTTTCCTCGGACAGACGCGGTACACAATAACCGACCGTCCTTCTATCTCAAACAAGACTCGATAGTCTCCTACGCGAAGCCGGTACTCCGGTGTGAAATCAGTGAGATGCTTTACATCTCCCATCAGCCCGCTTTCCAACTTCTGCAGCGCCGAGACAATGCGCCGCCTTGTTTCTTCGGCCAGTCCCGCCAATTCCTTCTGCGCACGCGGCTTCAATCGTACCGTGTACATCTCCATATCCCCCATTATACTGGATTGCCGCGAAAGGCCGCATCAGCGGTGTCTGGCCCACCCTCCTCTCCCAGGACTAGTTATCGCAGTCGTCGGCGCGAAGCGCCGATGTCCACAGGCGCATAGTTGTCGGTGTAGATTGGGGCTGTCACGGCGGCGTTTTGGATTCCTGAGATTTGACCCATACGCTGACTTAGGCCTCTACGCACGAACCCGGTGGACTGAAGGCTCGCGGCAAGGCCCTGCAATTCCGGCACACTCAATGGATGGCGGAGCCACGGCTCCTCGGGCCAGCGGCGGCCGTCACGCGTGCCATCGGAGCGCAAGGTGTCGGAGTCGATTTTCTGCGCCACAAAGACGGTGTTAAGACTCGACGCGGCCTGGAATACGTACACGACCTTGAACACGGACAACAGCGTAGCGTGCATGGAGCGCACGACGGGATCGAATTCGCCTCCGTACACTCCGACGACGTTGTAGACGAGAGAACCTCCGTTATCGAGTCGCCGCCAGGCAAGTTGAAAGAACTCCTGTGTGGCGAGCTGATACGGAATGTATGCTCCATACGGCCCGGACGCATACGCGTCGACGATAATGGCCCCGTAAGGGATTGCCCTTCGCTGCATGACTACGCGGCCGTCGGATTCGGTTACGCGGAGGCGCGCGTCCTGCGGCAATGCGAACCACCGCTTCGCCACTTCAACGACTTCGGGATCGATCTCCACCACGTGAATCGAGATATGAGGATAGTCGCAGTAGAAAGCTTTCGGGCCCGTCGCCCCGCCAAGTCCGACGAACAGCACGGAATTAATGGTCGGATCCAGGACGATCGGCACGTGGAAGAACTCCGTATATTCGAATCCTCCTTCGCAAGAATTGCGCAGGGACATCATGCTTTGGACGTCGCTATCGAAGCGGAGCAGACGTTTGTCGCC
>Ga0315279_10002461_pt1 | contig 27749 bp, 18 predicted proteins | sample YL17G06_20_MG_FD_203694 | JGI IMG/M metagenome (GOLD analysis project Ga0315279, IMG submission 203694) | Sediment microbial communities from Yellowstone Lake, YNP, Wyoming, USA - YL17G06_20 | ecosystem: Environmental > Aquatic > Freshwater > Lake > Sediment | place: USA: Wyoming | collected... | reverse complement strand
GGTGATGTTACTGACACGTACGCTGAACAGGTGTTGGTAGCGGTGGGCGAGGGCGCAAAAGCTGCTTTGAGTGCTTATGATTACTTGTTACCGGTGTTGTAAAAAGGGCAGTCGCCTAAGTTTGATCCAATCATCGTTGGATGCTACGACAACATCCAGCGCTCTATGAAACCCCTGTATTAGGAGGTGTCGGATGCCTGGTTTTACCCCTGCCCGTCGTTGGCAGCCAGCTTTTTACCCCTTCAAGCGTACTTCGTTTGGTAATCGCTTGCTGGAAGCGACAGAACGGCTTGTGAAAGGGCCGATGTTTGGTTGCCGGATGTGCGGTAACTGTCTGTTGCAGGAGACGGCTTTCATATGCTCGATGGAGTGCCCAAAGGGTGTTCGAAATGGCCCGTGTGGGGGATCGACATCTGAGCATTGTTATGTGGACGAGACGCGACCCTGCATCTGGTATAAAATCTATGAACGCGCCTTTAAGATGGGCCGCCAGGAGAAGCTCCTCGAAGTGTTGCCACCCTTGGATTGGGAAAAGGTGGGCGGAGAAACCTGGGGTGATGTGGTGCGCCAGGTGCGCAGCGTTGGAACAGGCAAGTTCTTCGGCGGTCTGCTGTCGCGCGATCCGGTCAAGCGCACCTTTGTATGGGAGGCCGTGTTTCGCCCGGTACGCCAGCCGGATTGGTGGCAAGGCGATTCCGAATATCACCCTCCGAAATACACTGAACCGGCTTCTGAGCTTGAGAAGCGTTTCAAAACGGGAGGCATTGTCGTCACCGCAGAAGTAGCGCCGCCATTGACCGTGGCAACCAAGAAACTGTTCAGCAACATCGATCTCGTCAAGCCGTATGTGGCATCCATCAATTTCACTGACTGCCCCTCCGCCACGCCGCGTATGTCCTCCTGGGCTTGCAGCACGCTGACAGCCCAACGCGGGGGAGAAGCGGTGATGCAGATTGCCGCTCGTGATCGCACTCGCTCGGGGCTGCAGGCCGAGGTGCTGGGCGCCACAGCGCTGGGCGTTCGCAATTTTCTCTGCCTGTCGGGCGATAGTATGACGCTCGGACCTGGGCCGCGCGGCCGGATGGATGTGCTCGACTTGGACTCGGTGCAAATGCTGTGGGTGATGCGGCGTATGCGGGATGATGGCAAGTACCTGGACGGGCGTGATATCAAGTTTCCCCCCAAGTTTTTCCTGGGTGCAGCTGCTTCACCGTTTGCGTCCGAGCCGCGCTTCCAGGCCATTCGTGAGCACAAAAAGATCAATGCCGGGGCACAATTCTTCCAGACCAACCTGGTCTACGATGCTGACCGGATGGAAGATTGGCTCAACGAGCTGGCTAAGCGAAATATCCTCGACAAGGTTTATATCCTGATCGGGATCACACCCCTTAAATCCCTCAAGGTTGCCAAGTATATGAATGAAGAAGTGCCGGGCGTAAGCGTTCCCGATCATTTGATCAAGCGTATGGAATCTGCGGGTGAAAAAGCGGATGAAGAGGGTGTGCAGATCGCCCTGGAGCTGATCGAAGCCATCAAAACCCGTTATGTTCAGCCCGGTGCGTCTGGTGGCATCCGCGGTTTTCACCTGATGGCAGTAGGCTGGGAGGAGATCGTGCCGCGGATTGTTACCGAGGCCGGATTGCTGCCGGAAGGCTTCGTACCTCCCCCGCCACCCGCCGTGGAGCCAAAAAAGCCGCCCAAGAGTGATGCGGTGGCTGCTGCTCCGGCTGGATGAATCCACGATGATAACGGTGTGTGGGTGGTCCAGGCGGTGCAGAGCACCGCCTGGACCACCCACATCCCGTTTTTAGGGAGGGGGAGCCATTTTCAACTAATGAAGAGGAGTTCGTCTCAATGCTCGATCCTCGGATAGATAAATTAGCCGATGTGCTCGTCAGCTACTCCATTGGGGTGCGCCCTGGAGATAAGGTTCAGATCAACGGGTCGTCCCTGGCTGCGCCATTATTAAAGGCTGTGTATGTGAAAACTCTGCAGGCCGGAGGGTACCCGTTGATGATGGTTAGTCTGCCGGATATCGATACGTTGCTCTACCGCCATGCCTCTGACGAGCAGTTAAAACACATACCCCCGCCAACTCAGTTGATATATGAAACCTACGATGCCCTTATCCAGATCGGCAGCGCGGAAAATACTAAATCCCTCAGCAGTATCGATCCTTCGAGAATGGTGCTTCGTAACCGCGCCCAGCGAGACCTGATCAAAACCTTTCTGCAGCGTTCTGCTATTGGCCAGTTGAGATGGTCTGGCACGCTGTTCCCCACCAATGCTTACGCCCAGGATGCAGAAATGAGCCTGAGTGAGTACGAAGATTTCGTATATGGCGCCTGCCTGCCTGATATGAATGACCCAGTCACATATTGGAAGCAATTCTCCGCCTGGCAGCAGAAGATCGTCAACTGGCTGAAGGGCAAAAACCAGGTGCGGGTCATCGGTCCGGAGACGGAACTCACTTTGAGCGTTGTCGGGCGCACTTTTATCAATTGTGACGGGCATGAAAATATGCCGGACGGTGAGATCTTCACCGGTCCGATAGAAAATAGCTTATCGGGGCATGTGTATTTTTCTTACCCTGCAATCGAGCAAGGCCGCGAGGTGACTGGCGTGCGCTTGTGGTTTGAGAACGGCAAGGTAGTCAAAGCAATTGCCGATAAGAACGAAGATTACCTGAATAAAATGCTGGATACCGATGAAGGAGCGCGTTATGTAGGGGAGTTTGCGATCGGCACGAATGAAGGCATCCAGCGCTTCACTCGCCAGATCCTGTTCGATGAAAAGATCGGCGGCAGTTTCCACCTGGCCCTCGGCGCCGGGTATCCAGAAACGGGCAGCCAGAACCAGTCTGTTATCCATTGGGATATGATCTGTGACTTGCGCCAGGGTGGAGAAATTTGGGTGGACGAGGTGTTATTATATAAAGATGGAAAGTTCGTCATCAGCCTCTGATCAACCGGCTGCCTCGATCTCGATAGAAATCCGCGAAGTGTTATTCGGGGATGAACCGCTCGAGAAGGTGGCCTCCTATGCGAAAGAACTTTCAGGGAATAACCCCTGGGCGTTTTTCGCGGCTGCCTCCCAGCGCCTGGCTGCAGGTGATTCGCCTGGGGCAATCGCAGCCCTGAAGAAAATACTGCTTATGAGGGGGCTGGAGGATCGCATCTACCTGCAAGCCTGGCACTGCCTGCGCGCCCTCGGGCAATTTCCCCCTACGGATCAGGCGCATGAAATCCAGGGCGTGGTCGTTGAGGTTGCCCTTGATCGCGGATTGGATATCATTACGGCCTATGCGGATGGATCGGCGCGTTACTTTAATTACAGCGGTGCGGCGATCGTCTGGGATGTCCAGGATGCCGACATCGATCGATTGGTCACAGAGCTGCTTACGGTGGGACAGAGCCTCGTGGAGATCAGCGAGCCCTGGGATGGGCCGCGTCCACCGGCTCCGCCGATCGGCATGGTGCGCATCAACGCACTCACTTTCGGCGGGCTGCATTTCGGGCAGGGCAGCTTCCAGGCCATCTCACAGGATGGGTTGGGCGGGCTGGCGTTGCGCGGCGCCTTCGACCTGATGCAGGCGCTGATTACTAAAATCAAGGCTAGGAAATCTACAAGTGATGAAAGGTAATTATTATGAAGTTAGCTATTACTGGTAAAGGTGGGGTGGGCAAGACTACATTGGCTGCGCTTCTGGCGCAGGTATATGCGGATGCCGGGCGGCAGGTGCTGGCGGTCGATGCCGATCCCTCCCCGTGCCTGGCAGGGGCATTAGGCTTCCCGGATGATTTGCGCACCAAACTGCATCCGATCGCCGAGATGGACGATCTGATCACTGAACGTACTGGCGCCCGTCCGGGAACGGTTGGGGGGTTCTTTACACTTAATCCACGCGTGGATGATATTCCCGAACGTTTCAGTATCTTGCATCGCGGCGTGCGCCTGCTGGAAATGGGGTCGGTTGACATCGGCGGGTCCGGCTGCATCTGCCCAGAGAGCGCCATGCTGAAGACACTCTTCACCCACCTGCTTTTCCGCAAGGATGAGGTACTCATTCTGGATATGTACGCCGGAGTGGAACACCTGGGCCGCGCCACCGTGGATTTCGTGGACGCCATGCTGATCCTGGTTGAACCGACCCGCCGCAGTCTGGGAACTGCTGCACAGATCAAAAAACTGGCCAATGATATTGGCCTGACCCGCCTGTGGCTGGTGGGCAACAAGGTGAGTAATCCCGATGAGGCCGCTTTCCTCCAGGCAGAGACCCCTGGTTTACCGTTGTTGGGCTGGCTTCCGGCTGACCTGGCGGTACAGGAAGCTGACAGGCTGGGTGAGGCGGTGTATGATCGGGTTCCGGCGCTGCGCGAAGCGGCGGTGAAATTAGCCCATGATTTGGTGGAGCAAATATAGATGACGATAACCATTGCACTCGCCGGTAAAGGTGGTGTCGGGAAGACCACCATCGCTGGTATGATCATTAAATACCTGGCGCAAACCCAGCCCGGAGCGGTGCTGGCGATCGATGCCGATCCTTCCAGTAACCTCAACCTGGTATTGGGTCTCGATCTCGATTGGACGGTGGGTGACATTCGGGAGGATTTACTTTCGCAGGTGAAGACTTCCCTGGTTGGTGGTGGAGCAGCGATGGGATCGCTACCTGGCGGTGTGACCAAGCACGATTATCTGGATTATCAAATTCGTTCATCGGTCGCAGAGGGGGGGCATTTTGACCTGATCGCCATGGGCCGCTCAGAAGGCCCGGGATGCTATTGTGCGGTGAACCACAACCTGCGTGAAGTGATCGATTCGATCAGTAAAAACTACCGCTATGTGGTGATTGATAATGAAGCCGGGATGGAGCATCTCAGCCGGCGGACAACCCGCGATGTTCAGCACCTGCTGGTGGTCAGCGATCCCACCCAGCGTGGATTGATAGCCGCAGGCCGTATTGCCGGTTTTCGGGACGAGATGGATATCCGCATCGAACATGCCTACCTGATCATGAACCGCCTTTCTGGTCCGGTTCCGCCTCCATTAGAAAAGCAAATCGATTCGCTAGGCATCCCCCTGCTGGGGGTGATCCCTGCGGACGAGGAGCTGGCGCGCTTTGAATACAGCGGTCGCCCATTGGTGCAGTTGGGTGACGAATCACTCGTGTACCGGGCAGTGGCTGAAATGATGGGCAAGATTCTGTAGCAATTTTGCTTCAGCTATTTTGCCTTAGTATAGTCCCCGTTTGCGTAAGAACTTCAAACACGCGCTCGGCAATTTCCGTGGTTGTGGGGCCCAACCCGCAGCTGGGAGCAATCAGACTGCGCGTGGTGAACTCCTCGGGCATGATTGTTACCCCGCGCGCCTGAGCTTTATCGTGGATCAAAGTGAATCCCGCGTTCAAGCGATGGGCGATTCCTTCGGGGGTGATATCGTATATTTCTTTGTTGTTAGGCACGATACCCCAGGCCACCACGCCTCCGCGGTCTAGGAAAGCGCGCAGTTCAGTCGGATACAGCGCCAGGTTTTCAATATAGCCGTATGCATCCAGGTTGAGGATATCCACTTTCGTTGCCAGCAGTACAGACCAGTCGGTGTTGGCACAGCAATGCACTCCTGCGAGCGCACCCTCGGCGTGGACCCCGTCGAATACCTCGTTGAGCATGTCGATCACCTGCCCGCGCGTCAGGCTGATAAAGGCCGACCCGAAGGAGGCCATATAAGGCTCGTCGACGAACATAATTATGTTGGAACGCACAGCGCGCAGCTGCCGTACCTGCCAGCGAGCGACCAGAGCGGTATTTTTTACGATCACATCAGCCAATTGCTCATTATACAGGCTGGCGCGCAAATCCTGGTCTGTAACGGTGAGGCCGAAGCTGATTGGTCCGGTGACCTGGCCTTTGGCCCACTCGCCGGGGATCCGGCGCATGGCTTCCAGCATATTGTAAAAACCAGACGCATAAGTAGGCTTGAGGGCAAAAGCGTTGACATCATTGGCCAGGTAGCGTTCGTAGAAAGCCTCTAGCGCAGGGGTGATGTCGCCGTGGGTATTGAAATATACCTTCTGTTTGGTTTCGTCCGTTACGATTGCGGGCAGCGAGGCGCTGAATTGGACGTACATGTTCTCACGAAATGTACGGCGCGACATTTGCGGCCAGGCGGGTACATCCAGCATGTGGATCAAGCGATCGCAGATGTCAACGCTTTCTGTGTGGGGGATACTACCCAGGTGAGTCGTTAGAAATTTAGGGGTGAAAGGCATTTCGTACTCCGAAATAAGGTTCCCATCTCTGCAAGGAGGTGGTGGGTGTTAATTACCTGGCCTGTGATTGCAACAAGCGCAGCAATGTCCGGCGGGAAAGCAGATCGGTATTCACCATACCAATCGCCACACCTTTGTCGACCACGGGCATGGCTGATATCTCATGATACTCTAACTTGTGTACCAATTCAAGGATCGAATCGGTTGGCGCAGCAGTTACCGTATCACGAGTCATGACCTTACGCAAGGGCATATCTTCCACCGAACCGAGTGCAGTGGCGCGAGTAATATCCCAATCGGTGACCACCCCGGCTAACTCACCTTTCGAATTGACAACCGCCAGGATCGGGCTGCCGGCCTCCACAAGCAATTTGGCAGCCTGGCGGACGGTGTTTTCGAGTGGAATGGTAATGATCGATTCCATGATGTCTGCCGCGGTACGGTCACTCTCACGGGAAGCGATGCGCCCTACGCTGATACATTCGGCGGCCTCGCCGGGCAGCATATCTGCATCCGAGATGAGCAGCCGGATAAATTCGTGCATATTATAGCGGATGATCTCCTCGCGTTGTTTTTCTCCTGCCAGACGGCGCTTCTCAGCCAATGCCTGGAAAGCGACGGAATGCTCTGCCAACCAACGATCAACCTCGGCATGGTTGCCCAACAGCTCTTCTGGGATTTGGAGGTGAGCGGGGGTTTTGATCAAATGTTCCTGGGCGGCATATATCACACCGCCGCAGTTGACCAGGTAATCGGTCGCGATCAATGTGCCTCGCTCGCGGTATACGGCACGCTCCATGCGGGCACGGCTGGCACGGCGCGCCGGATCGGGTGAATAAGTGTTGGCGCCTTCGATGATTACTGCCCAATGGCCCATATGAGCGACGGTTACCGATGAATTGGCAGACGGATCGACATCCAGATAGTTAGAGATGTGGGCTGCCGGGATCAAGCAGAAGGCATCCTCGCGCAGCAGATCGTTGGGAGCTGTAGAGTACTTGCCCGAGGTGCTGCCAGGCGGGACCGAGGCCAGGCGTTCCTGGTAGAAACGGCTGGTGATCAACCGGCTGTCCTGGAACATGCCGTACAACGTATCGACCGGCAGTCCGTTCAGATCATACAAATAGCCCTGGGTATCACTTATTCCAGCTACTTTAGCTCCTGGGATAGATTGTTTGAGGAAATTGGCTGCGTTCGCGCCCACGTATCCAAACCCCTGGAAGATTACGGTGATCTCTTCGGTTGGCGGGATGCGCAGGTTGGCAAATTGTGGCAAGACTTTCAGGCGGGGCATCTCTTCTAATAGAGTTCGCAGAGCGATGATCAAACCCCCGCCGCCTGCCCCAAGCTGATCCACCTGGTTGCCCCCCATATCGACCGGCTTGGAAACCACATTGTCCAGCCCGTTTTCGATGGCGATGATTTTCATATCGGCATCGTTGGTGCCCGCATCCGGGCCTGGCAGGAAGATATCACGATACCGGAAGAGCAACCGGGCTATACGGTGCATCAGCTCCGCATGTTTTTTTGGGGGGAGATCTTGCCGGGCGATCAGCCCGAATTTACCCCCGCCGTAGGGCAGGCAGGAGGCTGCATTTTTCAGGGTCATACCTCGCGCCCGGTGGAAAACGGTTGAGGGGGTGAGATCAGGCAGCATACGGATCCCGCCGATCGACGGACGACCCATTGCCAGGTTGTCGATGACCAGGTAGCCCCCTACCTCCAACGGCGATTCCTCATCCCACAGGCAGGCTACCAGCCTGGGACCGAGGGTATCGATCTGAATGCCAAGCCTTGCCAGCTGGTCCACATCTGCTGGACCGAACTCCATGAAACACATGCCGTTTTCGTGAGCCAGCCGGTTCTGCCAGGAGGTTTCAGGCAAGCGTTCGCGTAGAAACGCGTTCATTTGCTTTGGGATCATAAAATCTCTCCAGTGATATCAGTTATTTTGTGCCTCCCAGAGCACACGCACCTGAGTGCCTGCTCCGGGGTGAGAATCAATTTGTACATCGGCGCCGATCAGCTTGCCGCGCTCGAGCATGCTGACCAAGCCGAAGTGTTTTTGCGCCAGCACATTGACCAGGTCAGTCTCTGTCCCCAGCTGAAAACCAATACCATCATCTTCAACAGTGAGGTTTACGCGGCTTTTTTCTAACTGTCCGTAGACACGTATGTGATGAGCCTGAGCGTGCTGTAATGCATTATCGCAGGCCTGTTGGATGATGCGGAAAAGGTGAAGCTCAACATTTAAGTCAAAGCGTGCCAGGCTGGGGGGGACTTCCATAGTAAATAAATCCTCAGCCTGTGGGTTATCCATCATCCTGTCGAACAGATCTTCCAGCGCAGCATATAATCCATAATTCAACATCGGTGATCGCAGGCCGTTGATCGTCTGCCGCAATTGTTCGATCAATTGCTCATAGTTGTCCCGTACCACTTTGGGCGTAAGCATCTCAGCCGGAGCAATCATCATGGCGCCAAGCTCGTTGAGCACAGAGTCGTGCAGATCGCGGGCGATGCGTTGACGTTCGATTTCTTGAACGTTGATCAACTGATCATTGAGCTGGCGGAGCAGCTCGTTTTGCTGTTCCAGGGTTTCTTGAGCCAGCTTCAGATCTGTAACATCCCGTGCAACAACCTGAAATTCGGAGAACGAACCATCCGTACCGTAAATCGGGCGGGTTGTCGATTCTAACCAACGTATTTCACCACTCGCTAGAACGATGCGGGTCTGGTAAGGTTGGATTTGGTCGGCGGGGGGAAAGTTTTTTAAGTTTGCTAGACCTTCTGCCACACCAGATTTATCCACCCCGAACACCAAATCCATTGCAGAGCTTCCCAGAATATCCTGACGCGACTTTGAAAAGAACCGGCAGAAGGCCTCGTTTACGAAGGTGATGGTTGCATTGGCCAAGAAACGAACGATTAATTCCGTCTGTCCCTCGACAACACTGCGGTAGCGTTCTTCACTTTCACGTAAGGCGGCTTCAACCCGCTTGAGTTCGGTAACGTCGCGCCCGGTTGTCTGATATTCGATCATTTCGCCTTGAGTATTGAAAATTGCCTGTGTTACGATTTCAATTTCCGCGAATTCTCCATTCGCTTTGGCAACCCTCAACTCCCCAGTGATAGAGGGGTTTTGCGGGGTCAGGATATCTGCGTATGCCGCTGCCCCTTTCGCCAACGCCTCACTGACCTCAGGCACAAACTCATAGATGCTATGTCCGTAAATAGCGTCTGGTGGAACTCCAAACAAGAGTTGTCCAGCGTTGTTGACGAAGGTGATGGTCCCATCCGGCTTGAAACGGCCGATGAGCTCATTTTGTATTTCTACCACGCTGCGGTAGCGGGCTTCGCTGGCGCGTAAATCCTCTTCGATTTGTTTCTGTTTCGTGATGTCGCGGCTGATCACCAGCACGTTATCCCCCATATACGGGGTGATTTTATCTTGGAAATAGCGTGTGCCAATTTTATCGAAAGGTATTGAGTATTCGTGAACCTGGGTCCGACAGGTATCGATCACACTCCGAAAAATGGATAATAATTCTTCAGCTAGTTCGGCAGGTAAATATTCACGAATATTTTTATACTGAACTTTATAGCTAGGTATCAATACCCGCTCTGTTCCGGCATGGTAATATTGTATATCCCCCTCCCGACCGATGATACCCAGAGAATCGGGTAGGGATTGTAAGATGGCCAGGTTTTTTTGTTCGATCTCTTGATGGTTTGCGGATAAGTGCTTCCATCCAGCCTGGTATGCCTGAAGTGCATATTCTTTTTCCATCGCAGAAGACTGGGGCGGCTGTTCCATAAGATCAGTAAGCACCTGGGATAGCACATTTCCCAGGCGAGTATGGGTTGAGTTTTCCTGGTTGGGATCCAAATCCCGGGTGAGTTGCGGAGACAGAGGCGCCGGCGCATTTCCGGTCTCTCCGAAGCGTTTGTACCCCAGCCGCGCTAATCTTTCCCCGATGGCGCGGGCAGCATCGGTGTAGAACTGCTCTTCGGAGGATAGGGCGATGATCTGGCGGATAAGCTTGAGCAGCTCAAGCCGAACCGATTCGGATGGCTCCGGTATGTCGCCGTTCTCCGCCAGGGCCTGGTACCAGGCAGTCGCGATCGCTTCTGCGCGGTCAGATTGTTCCAGGTTTATGTCTGACATCCTTGTTTATCGATGTAAATTTTGAGCCGCCACGAACGACAGCCCATGCTCGGTGAGTGCCCAGGCAGTCTTGTTGCAGGCGTCGAACTTGTCGATGAAGTTGAGCTGCATGGCGTCCCAATCACCGGACGAGATCACCTCGCTTTTGTCGCGGAAGTAGTCGAGGATGTCTGACGGATGGGCGCGAGCTGAATCGATCTCCGGGTCGCCACCCTCGTGCTTTGCCGAAATGTTCGCCACATGATCGGCTAATTGCACCAGCTCCTCCCGCCGGTTGTATGGCTGCCGTACGATGCTCTTCCACGTTTCGGTGATATGGTGCTCGAAGCGGACCACATCCTCGAAACCGAGCTGCTTGCGGAATTGGGCAGTAATTTCCATTGACTCGTTATTGATGGAATTTGACCAATTGAACCCGATCAAGGGTGAAGTGCCGTCTTCCCGTGAGAACAATTTGGCGCCGATCAGCGTCCACAGCCCGGCATAGGGGTTGTCATTGCCCATGAAAACGCTGATCTTGAATTCGATATCCACCCCCAGCCGGTAAAGCATATAACCAACCAGCACCGTGCCAGGGTTGATGTTCAATACCTGCCGGAGGCCGTAGTTGGTGTAGAAATATAAAAATTCGTCCAGCCACTTGAGTGGATATTGGTTAGGCTGTCCAACCCCGCCGAAGTACCCGGTGATGGTAGCTGGCCCGCCCAGATGGACGTTCGAGCCGTCGGTGCCCTTCGTATCGAGCGTTTCTACGAATGATGCGCCAATGATCTGTAAGGCAGCCATGATGGCAGGTAGGTCGCCGTCGGCTTCGGACTCTTTCATCTTCCGAACGGCGATGAACCGCCCGGGCATCAGCATACCCTGTGAAATCGCGCGCTGTGCCGCGGTAATCACCCAGGGAAAGTATTGCAGGGCACTGACTTCCAGGGTGACGGCGAAATCGTCTTTGAATTTCATCTGGCTGGTTTTCGCACCGAGTACCTTGCGACGGTAATCAGCTATGGAAATAAAAGCGCCCTCATCGCGCTGCGCTTCCAGCCATTTCAGGTCCTTCAGATACTCAGGCTTGGTCGTTTTCACCTTTGCGAGCAGGTTGGGTACCTGACGAGCAGCTTCGGCCTTGCGGTTGATCTCTTCTGGTGTGCCATACTTCTCAACTACAGCCAGGAAGTCATTGACTACCTGCATGTCGGGGTCTAGCAATACGGCATTGATATCATCCAGGCGGTTATAGGGGATTTTCAACAGTTTACGAAATTTTTCGTCCATTGAGATTCTCCCTTAAGTGAGGATTATTTACCTAACAATTGCACCAGCTCATTGTATTCTTCATCAGTCATGCCGAACCAGTTCTCGGGTTGCGGGAAGGTCTTGCCCGATACTTCGGAGATATATTGCTTCAAGCCGTTGAGGATCACTTCCCCAGCGTTGCCGAAAGTTTTTGCCATTTTGGGTCTGAAGCGCGGGTATAGGCCGAACATATCGTGGTAGATTAGCAATTGCCCGTGGGCTGAAGGCCCGGAACCAAGGCCCATAATGATGCAGTTCTGCGCACGTTGGGTGATCAGCTGGCACAGGCGGTCGGGGACCAATTCGAGCAAGATCATGAATGCGCCAGCCTGCTCGAGTGCCAGGGCATTGTCTACTATTTTCTTAGCCAGAGTTGCGCTCTTCCCCTGCACGCGGAAACCGCCCAGCGCGCTCACAGACTGCGGCGTCAATCCCAGGTGACCGATGGCAGGGATGCCTGCTGCCACAATTCCGGCGATCCGGTCAGCCATTTCCACGCCGCCTTCCAGCTTAATGGCATCGCAGCCCGCCTCAGCCATAAACCGCCCGGCATTACGTATGGCGGTCTCTACTGAGGGCTGGTAACTCATGTAGGGCATATCGCCAACGATGAAGGTGTTCGGCGCCCCACGGCGCACAGCAGACGCATGCCGGATCATGTCGTCCATGGTGACCGGCAGGGTGCTATCGTAGCCCAGCATGGTCATGCCCAGGCTGTCCCCAACCAGGATCATGTCAATCCCAGCTTGTTCCTGTAAATAGGCAGTCGGGTAATCATAGCAAGTCAGCCAGGTGATAGGTTTCCCCTCGGAAACCTTTTTGAACAGCATGGGGAGAGTAGTCTTCTTTTTTGTTTCAGTTGCTTTGGTAGGTTCAGCCATGGTTTTCTCCAGTAGATAATGAACTTTCGAAATGTCTCAAGGCATACGCCGGTTTTATCCTCAACCCTGTCGGTTGCTGCCCTGATGCCAAGACCTGTATCGACATGCTTATTTTACGGCAAACGCCACAAGCCTGCAACTGATTATTGTATGTGAACTTTAATCTACAGTAAGTGTTTTACTCAAGTTTCGCGGGAAATCCGGATCATAGCCGCGCACTACACTTAAGTGATACGATAATAATTGCAGAGGAAGTACAGCCAGCAAGGGGTTCAGCGTCTCTCCTGCTGTCGGAATGACGATTTGGTGGTTGGCGTTCGCCTGCAAGCGAGAGTCTTCTTCTCCAATAGCGATGGCATACCCACCACGGCAGGTAACCTCGTTGATCCCGCTTACAATTAGAGAGACATCCTCCGGCCCGGCTATGAAGATCACCGGATAATCTTCGCTTACCGCGGAGAGGGGTCCGTGCTTGAACTCGGTGGACAGCATCCCCTCGCAGTGGGCGTAGGTAATCTCTTTCAGTTTAAGAGCACCTTCCAGAGCGATTGGGTAGGTGGCCCCATAACCGAGGCAGTATAAATCGTTCCATTTTGCGAGCCGGGTCTGGATCGATGGGATCTGCTGTGCAGCCGCCTGGATGGTTTGTTCCATCAGTTCGGGGATGTGCGCCAGATCGAGGGTGTTGCCCTTACCCATTCGCATAGCCAAGAATAGAAAAGCGATCACCTGGTTGGTGAAAGTCTTCGTGGCTGGTACGCTGATCTCGTACCCGCAAGCCAGCGGTAGACAGCGCTCAGTCACTTTTGTCAAAGTCGAACCGATTACGTTGACCAGCCCGAAGGCGGTCATACCGTGTTTTTGGGCGGCTTCGAGGGCATTGAGTACATCTTTAGTTTCACCGCTTTGGGTGACGAACAGGCCTACATCCTCATGACTCACGGCAGGGGCGTATTGGGCGATAAACTGTGGAGCCAGAACTGGGATTGCTGCCCGGCCTGCCAGCCGCGCCATGTACACTGAGCCCAGCAGGCAGGCGTGGTAACTTGTTCCACAACCGATCAGATACAGGTGGCGTGCGGAAATCATGCGCGAGACGATGGGTTCTACGTCTGGCGAAGCCTCCAACAGGCGGAGCAGCTCACCAGCCACACGCGGCTCTTCATGGATCTCTTTTAACATGAAGTGAGGGTAACCGCCCTTTTGCACTGCATCCATACTCTCTGTGATATATTCTGGCTCCCGCTGAATGATCTTGCCATCTTTGACAGAACGCAGCTCGATCCGGTCAGCCCACAGGGTGATGATCTCGCCATCCTGGATACGCACGATCTTGCGGGTGAGGGGCAGTATGCTTGGAAGGTCCGATGAAACGCAGGTAAAACCCTCTCCCAGGCCCACAACCAGGCCTGAACCCTTTTTTATAGCGTACAGCTTGTCATCATGGTTTTTGCCGATGACGAAGGCATAATCTCCTGCTAGATCGCCATAAGCCAGGCGGATAGCATCGATGAAATCATAACCTTTGATCACGTAACGTTCGACCGCGTGCACACAGGTTTCACCATCGTTGTGAGAGCGTACCACCAGACCTTCCTGTATGAATTGCTGGCGCAGCTCGATATTGTTGACTACATTCCCATTGTGCGCTCCAACCATGTTGCCGTCCGAGTCGAGGTGAGGCTGGGCATTAACCTGGGATGGCGCGCCAAAGGTTGCCCAGCGAAGCTGGGTGATACCGCGCCGTCCCTTCATCTCAGCAAAGTTATAGTGGGAGGCAACGGCATCCACTTTACCAACATCTTTTCGCAAATCGATCGTTCCATCGTCATGGATGGTAGCCGCGCCGACCGAATCGTATCCGCGGTAGGTTAAGCGACGTGCCGCATCGATTAGAATTGGCCCCAGAGGTTGTTCCTTATCTGTAATGATACCGAAAATACCGCACATGGATTCCTTTGGTGAAAAAATGCCCCCGTTACCGGGGGCGTGGTTTTCATTATTTGGTTGTTTGGACTGGTAGTGGTCTTATGCTTTTTCGATGCATTCGACCGGGCATACCGACACACATTGCGGAGAATCGAAGTGACCAACGCATTCCACGCAGGTGTTGGCATCAATTACATAGATGGTGCCGCCCTCTGTGATGGAGCTGGTGGGGCATTCCGGTTCGCAAGCGCCGCAAGAAATGCACGCGTCGTTAATTTTCATTGCCATGAGTAACTCTCCTGATGCAAAAATTTTGTTGCAACTTACGGGTTAAGATTACTGTATCGAGGGAAAGGTGTCAAATGACAAAAATCATATTTCTATACTAGTTTTGTCATAATATGACAGAATCGCTCCGATAACGAGACGGGCACCCCCATCTACTTACCATGGTGGACGATATCCTCCCCATACTTTTCGCGCAGCTCATCGATAGCGGTTTGCAGACGGCGGCTTTTCTCGGAACCGGTATCCCACAGGCTGAGTTGGCGATAGGGTGAAACGATATTACTCACTCCGACCCCCAGCAAGCGCACCAGCTGCCTGGCAGGCCGGTTCTTTTCCAGCAAACCTAATGCAGCGGTGAAAATTTCATCATCTTGATCAGTGGGCTGAGGTAGGGTGACCTGTCGGGTGAGTGTGGTGAAATCGGGCCAGCGCAGCTTGATCTTCACGGTGGAGCCACACAGCTGTGCCTGGCGCAGACGGCGTCCCACGGTCTCGGAGAGCTCGCGCAGCATGCTGCGCAGCCTCTCTGCATCGGACATGTCGCGCGAAAAGGTAATCTCCTGGCTTATCGATTTCGCCTCGTGTTCTGTGACGATCGGGCTCTCATCGATCCCGCGGGCATGGCGCGCCAGATCGTACCCGTTCTTGCCAAAGATTTTGATCAGATCCGTCTCGGTCCAGCGAGCCAAATCGCCGATGGTGCCGATGCCCAGCGCAGCCAGGTGCGAAGCCGTTTTCGGGCCAACTCCCCATAATGATTGGACAGACAGTGGAGCCAGGAAGGCGGCCTCCTGGCCATGCGCTACCACGGTGATGGCATTCGGTGGTTGGTTGCTGCGGTGGGCAGCTTTGCCCACATCGGTGGCGATCTTAGCGATGAGTTTATTGGTGGCCACACCCAGCGAGCAGGGCAGCCCCAACGCGTTTCGAATCTCGCCCTGCAGCCGGCGCGCCAGCGATTCTGCCTCCTCTGGAAGGTCGCTCAAGTCGAGGAAGGCCTCGTCGATCGAGATCTGTTCTACCAGTGCGGTCCATTGGTGCAGCCTCTCCATCACCTGCCGTGAGGCCTGGGAATACAACTGGTGGTGTGGGGATATAACCTGCAGGCCTGGGCAGAGTCCCAGGGCGCGGCCAGTAGGCATCGCGGAGTGCACCCCGAAAACCCGTGCCGCATAAGAGCAGGAAGAGATCACTCCGCGCTCATCAGGCTGCCCGCCAACTGCGAACGGACGTCCTTTCAACGCCAGGTTCTGCAGCTCCTCTACAGCGCAGAAGAAGGCGTCGAGATCAAGGTGAATGATTTTCCGAGGCATTATTTCAGTTATTAGCCAATCGTCACGGATACAACTTCATCTGCGCGCAACGCCATACAGTTCACGCCCTGTACCACACCTTCCTTGGCGGGTATTTCATCGAGGCTGAAGCGGATGATCTTACTCCAGCGGGAGATCATGAATACATCCCCAGGATCCTCGGCACTGAACGCGGCTACCAGGCAATCGGTATTCATGGCCGTTTTCCCGCCTCCTCCTGTCGATTTATTGGCTGCAAATCCCGACATGATACGCAGTGTGCCCCGCCCGATGGCATCGGCCAAAAACACGCGGCTGTCGTCATTTGCGGCAGCCACAGCCGTTACAACATCTCCCTTCTCCAGGCGGATGCCTGCCCCACCCTGAGGCGGTACCAGCTTTTCGGAAAAGCGGATGGCTTTCCCCAGCCGGGTAGCAATGAATAAATCTCCATCTCCTGGGGTGCGACAGGCTGCGGCAAGCACCCCATACTTGCCTGCATCGAACAGCACAGTGCCCGGTTTCATATACTCGCCGAAGATATGATGCCGTAGGTGGCGCACCATGCCGTGGGTGCTGACGAGTGCCACTGCCCCACGGGCTTCATCGGGTAAGGCTGCCACCAGGCGTTCATCGGGCTGCAGGTTCATACGGGTGATGATGGAAGCTCCACGCCCGTGCACAGGCGTTTCATCAATCTGGCTAACGGGCAAGCGGAAGGCGCGTGCCAGGTTGGTGAACAAGAGCAGATATTGGCTGAGATCAGCCAAGATAAGGATCGCTGCGGGATTGTCTTCCGGCGTGTCGAGATCGAAGATGCCCATCCCACCGCGCCGTTGGCGTAAGTATTCGTGGCGTGGTGTGCGTTTGGCCAGTCCGGATGCGGTGAGAGTGATCACCTGGATGGTAGTTGGCGGTTCAGGTGGCCCAGATTCTGCCGGCGCAATGGCATCCTCCATGGAAGTGGATCTCATCCGGCTGGGTTGGCTTGCACCGCGCAGCCGCGCGATCTCGTTTTCCAATTTCTCGATATATTCACGAACTGCAGTGGGTACCTGGTTAAGATCGGGACGTTGAGATTCCATGGCATTATTCTCCGGTATCTATTTTACACCGTAGAGCAGTATTTTTGTCTCCAACCGTAACATACGCATTCTTGACAAGAATTAGTCTCTTATGGTAAACATGAGCAGTCACCTTACTAATAACCAATCCAGATACCTTGCGAAAACTGTAAAAAGTATCCCAAATTAAACCTTATTATACAAGGTACTACTGGCGCCAACGCCGATAAATTTGCATATCATGCGAACTAAGGTGTCTTTCAATAGGATAGAGAGGAGGAAATGGTTGAAATTAGAGAAATAGCATATAGAAAATAGGATTTCATTGAACGGTTTTCTAAAAAAACAAAATTTTCGGAGGTTGATCATGAGTTCCAAATTCTTCCGGCTGCTTGCGCTGTTCACTGTTCTGGCAATGATCCTGTCCCCGTTGAACGCAAAGCCAACCCTCGCTGTCACTAGCCCAGAAGACACCCTTCAAGGTCATGGCAGTTTTTCTGTTAATAATAAAGAAGATCTGAAGGCTATCGATGAAGTCTCCTCATTCAAGGGAAACGGTACATCAGTGGACGTTTCGGGAAATGTGTTTGGCGTCAGTGAAACTGGCTTGTATATTGTTCGTCTAAAAGACCCGTCCTTAGCAATGTACCAGGGTGGTATAGGAAGTCTCGCTGCAACCAGTCCCCAAACCACTGGATTCCGCAAGTTGGATGTAAAATCGCCAGAATCTGTGGCTTATCTAAACTACCTGAATGGCGAGCAAGCTGAATTCGTATCAGCGATGGAAGGTGTTTTAGGGCGTGCTGTTGAAGTCGTTTATATATACAAGAATGTATTGAACGCCTTGGATGTACGCGTCAGCCACGAAGAGGCCATGGCTTTAGCGAAATTAGAAAGTGTTAAAGCTGTTTATGGAGATAAAATTCGTGAGCTGGACACCGATGTTGGTCCTATCTGGATTGGAGCTCCAGCAATATGGGATGGTGATACAGGCACAGGAGAGGCTACTCAAGGCGAGGGCGTTACCATCGGCGTGATCGATGGGGGCATCAACCACGCTCATCCCTCCTTTGCAGACCCTGGCGGGGATGGCTATGACCATACTAACCCTTTTGGCTCGGGTGTCTATGTTGGTTACTGCATTGCCAATCCATCCTTTTGTAACGATAAGCTGATCGGGGCCTACGATCTATACCCAGGTGGAAGCGGTGGGCCTGAAGATACATTCGGGCACGGCAGCCACACCGCCAGCACAGCAGGCGGCAACCGGCATGAAGCAGTATTTATGGTAGGAACAGAAGAATTCACGCGAACCATTCAAGGTGTCGCTCCCCATGCCAATATCATCGCCTATAAAGTCTGCCTCGACGCCACCCACTGCTCGGGTTCCGCCAGTGTCGCGGCCGTAGATCATGCCATCCAGGATGAAGTGGATGTGCTGAACTACTCCATCTCTGGGGGAGACGATCCCTGGAATGATCCGGTTGACCAGGCGTTCCTGGATGCCTTTGCGGCGGGGATTTATGTCTCTGCGTCAGCAGGTAATAGTGGTCCCGGTGCGAGCACCGTTGCCCATACCGGCCCATGGAATGCCTCGGTTGGCGCCAGCACGCATAACCGTATCTATTCAAACCTTTTCGAGGTTACAGGCCCGATCACTGTTCCAGGTGAGCTGCAAAACATACCCTCATTACAAGGTAATGGAACCGCATTGGTTGCAGATATCGAAGCAGAAATTTCCTATTCCGCTACAAACCTGAGTGGTTGTTCGGCTTTCCCAGCGGGCTTCTTCTTAGATAAACTTGCACTGATCCAGCGTGGTGGGTGTGGCTTTTCAGTGAAGATAACCAATGCCTACAATGCAGGTGCAGATGCTGTGGTAATTTTTAATAACGCGGGTGGACCTCCCAGTGAGATGGATTTAACTGGCGCGCCTGCAATTCCATCTGTTATGGTTCCAATGGCAGATGGTCTAGCTGTTATGGCCTTTATCGATGCCAATCCAGGTGCTACGGCTGCTCTTCGAGCAGATGTCAATATATTATTCGATGATGATTGGTACGATATCATGGCAGGTTTTAGCTCGCGTGGGCCCAGCAAGTTCGAATTAATCAAGCCAGATTTCGTCGCTCCTGGTGTGAACATTTTGGCAGCGGTTGCATCCGCTGGTGGAGATCCTGTCCAATATGATTTTTATCAAGGCACTTCAATGTCCTCGCCTCACGGTGCTGGTGCTGGAGCCTTAATGGTTGCACTGCATCCGAGCTGGTCACCTGCTCAAATAAAATCAGCGCTTTCTACTTCTGCATTCAATGGCTCACCCGTCATAGATTCGGATGGAGTTACCCCAGCTGATCCATTTGATATGGGCTCTGGCAGGCTTGCTCTCGCAGCGGCAGGGAATGTAGGCCTGATTTTAGATGAAACCGCAGTAAATTTCCAGGCAGCTGATCCGGCAACAGGAGGCGATCCAAAGATACTTAATCTACCCAGCTTCAAGAACAACGCTTGTTACCAAACCTGTTCATGGACCCGTACTGTCTATAATCCTACGGATACATCGATGACCTGGGAAGCATCCTATTCTGGCGAGGGAATCGCAGCTGTAACCCCAATGAACTTTACAGTCTCAGCAGGGGAAACGGCAACTTTCACCATTAAGCTGGATGTTTACGCTCTTTCCCCAGATACCTGGTATTTCGGTTCCTTGACCTGGAGCGAGGCTGCTGGTCTGGCGCCGGATACCAAGATGCCCATGGCTGTCTTTCCGGTTCGAACTACGAATGCGGACGTCATCGAAAAAGCAGTCAGCCACGATTTCGCTTCAGTTGGGGATACTTTAACCTACACCATCACGGTAAAAAATGGGAGTGAAATAACCCAAACTTATACCTTGACCGATCCTGTGCCAACCCATACAGATTATATCAATGGTTCTGCTACAGGTGGATTGGTGTATCACCCCGTAACCGATACCCTGACATGGAGTGGGAAAGTTGGACCATTCGGTTTATCCATACTCGAAGGGTTCGATTCAGGTTATGTAAGTCTGGCAGGTTTAGGCGTTTCGCCATATCCACTGCCGGCGGATACTGATAATGGTGGATGGATTATACCTGATCTGGATTTCTATTACCTTGGGCAGCACTACGACCGGGTAATCTGGTCTATAAATGGCACAGTAGAAGCAGGCTCAGCAAGTGGGAGTGCAGCTCCAGGAGGAAACACCAGCTTGCCTAATCCATTGCTTCCGAATAACCTGCTAGCAGCCTGGTGGACGGACTTGGATCTCACTTCAGCAGGACATTGGTATGCTGCTGGTGTGTCGGATGGCGTAGACGACTATACAGTTTTCGAATGGGAAGATGTTCCCAGGCATGGTGACCTAGCTTCAACCGCTACATTCCAGGTATGGTTCCGCGATGGCACGGATGATATTTGGTTTGCTTACCCAGCCAATGCTTTCACTGGAGTTACAAGTGACGGCACGATTGGAGCTGAGAATAGCGATGGCATCCTGGGATCTGTTTACTACTATGACGGCACGGGAACATTGCCAGATGGTAGTGATGCTCTTCTCGTTATAAGAATCCCAAGTGTAGCTGTATTGACCTACCAGGCAGAAATTACCGAAATGGATACAGAGGTCAACAACACGGTTGAAGTTATGGATGATCTGGCTGCTACAGCGGAGGCATTTGCATTAACCCAGTTGGGTGTACCGCCTGAGGTTACGTTTACCAGTAACACACCCGTTATGCTGGGCGAGACCGCCGTTTTCATTCCAACGGTGACTGGTACTGGTCCCTTCGAGTACCTGTGGGCCTTCGGCGATAGCACCACCAGCACTTTGGAAGCCCCGACCCCCCTGTACGCGGCGACTGGCACCTATACGGTTACACTGTTGGTGACCTCGAATTGGGGTGATGATACTTATGAATCAGTGTTCGTGGTGGTGGGTGTTCCGCCCGAGGTTACGTTTACCAGCAATACACCCGTTACACTGGGTGAGGTTGCGGTCTTCACGCCAACGGTGACAGGCACCGGCCCATTCGAATACCTGTGGGACTTCAGAGATACGATCACAAGCACCTTACCATCTCCAACACACACCTACGGAATAACCGGTACCTATATGGTCACATTAACTGTTACCTCTGATTGGGGTACGGATACCTACGCAGCGGCATTCGTAGTAAATGCTCGCCCGCTTGCTCACATTTACCTGCCGATTGTGTTCAAGGCGTCAACGCCGTAACCAAGCAATCCTCATTGTGCTTTTTAGCGCGATGAATGAACTGATAGGGGAGTACATCCCCACCAGGTAATTAAAAAACCAGTCACCTCGAAAACCTTTTTCGGGGTGACTGGTGCTTTAACCGATATTTCGGTCGTAGCAATACCTTCGCCAAAATTGAGCCAAGCGATGATTTTATAACTTGCTTTCTGCCTCCACGCAGCATATACTATAGCACAAAGGAAACCAATCCATGGCGCAACCTACTCCCCCCATTGCCAAAACCGTCCCCTTCACCTTTACCCACCTGGGCCGCACCTTCAGCGACCCGTATGCCTGGCTGCAAAACCCCAAAGACCCCGAAGTGCTGGCCTATCTGGAGGCTGAAAACGCTTACCTGAAGTCAGTCATGGCGCACACCGATGCTTTGCAGGAAACGCTCTTTCAGGAGATGAAAGGGCGCATCCCTGAGGATGATGACAGCGTGCCGGAGCGGCGCGGCGAGTATTATTACTACACCCGCAACGCTGCTGGCAAGCAGTACCGCATCTTCTGCCGCAAGCATGGCCTGGATGGCGCAGAAGAGGTCATCCTGGACGAGAACGAGCTGGCGCAAGGCCACGCCTACTGCCGCGTCTTCGTGTTTCAGCCCAGCCCCGACCAGTGTTTTCTGGCTTACACGGTCGATTTCGAAGGCTCGCTCACCTTCACCCTGTTCATCAAAGACCTGGCTAGCGGGCAGCCTGCCAGCCCGGCGCCGCTGCAAAACGTAGCCAGGGTTGCCTGGGCGAACGACAACCGCACGATTTTCTTCACCACTTATGACGCCTCTCACCGCCCGTATCGGCTGATGCGCCATACGCTGGGCAGCGATCCGGCTCAGGATGTCCTGGTTTTTCAGGAAGCAGATGAATTGTTCCGCCTCCTTGTCCGGCGCTCGCGCAGCGGCGAGTATATCTTGCTGACTGTGGCTAGCTTTTCGAGCAGCGAGTGGTATGTCCTCCCAGCTGACCAGCCGCACAGCGACCTGCGACTGGTGGAGAAGCGCCGCGCCGGGATCGAGTATTCACTCGAACACCACGGGGATAATTTCTTGATCTGCACCAACGAAGATGCCGAGAACTTCCGCCTGATGGCCGCCCCGGTCGACGCTCCGCAGCGCGCCAACTGGCGTGAGGTCATCCCTCACCGACCCAACACGCTGCTGGAGATGGTTTACCCCTTCCGCCAGCACCTGGTGCTGTTTGAGCGTCACGCCGGGTTGCCCACCATACGCATCTCTGCCCCTGATGGCGTTTCGCAGGTGCGTTACGCGGCTTTTCCGGAGCCAGTCTATAACTTCACGCCAACCGATAATCCGGAATTTGATGCCGCTGAGCTGCGCTTCAACTATAGCTCGCTGGTCACGCCGCTCACCACGGTCGATTACGGTCTGGAGGGTGGGGAATGGATCGCCCGCAAGCAGCAGATCATCCCCAGCGGCTATGACGCCAGCCAGTACGCCAGCGAGCGTCTGCACGCCCCGGCTCCGGATAGCGCGTTGGTGCCCATCTCGTTGGTTTATCGCAAAGACACGCCGCGTGATGGCAGCGCGCCCCTGCTGCTCGAAGCGTATGGCGCGAATGGCTTTAGCTCCGACCCCAATTTCAACGCCCGCCGCTTGAGCCTGCTCGACCGCGGCTTTATCTACGCCATCGCCCATGTGCGCGGCGGCAGCGAGCTGGGCCGCGCCTGGTACGAGCAAGGCCGCCTGATGCACAAGAAAAACACCTTCACCGATTTCATCGCCTGCGCCGAACACCTGATCCGCCAGGGCTACACCATGTCCGAGCGCCTGACTGCTACCGGCGACAGCGGCGGTGGCCTGCTCATGGGCGCAGTAGCCAACTTGCGCCCCGACCTCTTCCGCGCCATTGCCGCCATTGTGCCCTTCTGCAACATCATCACCGCCATGCTCGATGCCAGCCTGCCGCTGACCGTGGCCGAATACGAACAGTGGGGCAATCCGGCCGATCCAGAAGCGTTTGACTACATGCTCTCCTACTCGCCCTACGATAACGTCACTGCCCAGGCTTACCCGTGGCTGTATATCAAGTGCGGCCTGCACGATCTACAGGTTCCCTATTGGGATCCGGCCAAATGGGCTGCTCGTCTGCGCGCCCTGAAAACCGATCACAACCCACTCGTGCTGTACACCGTGATGGAAGGCGGGCACGGCGGCGCGTCGGGCCGCTATAGCATCCTGTACGAGGTGGCGCGTATGTATGCGTTCTTGCTGGAGGCGGTGGGCAAGGCCTGAGCGCACCACGCGTTACTGTTCACTGTAAACTACTCTCTCCGCCGGCTCCGCCCGGCGGTTTTTTGTTGGTGGTGATAGGGAATGAGGAGGGCGGGAGAGCTGGACAGAGAAAGGCGGCAGTTATCGAACTGTTCAGCGTTTCTTTTACACAGCCATTCTCTGGGCGCATGTATTCTGGGCCTTCTTCTGTGAGCATGTGTTGGGTGGTACTCAATCCAGAGTTGCTGCACATTCAGAAGATGCTGCAAAACCTTCTTGATACCCTTCGGAACACGATCTGCTCGATTGCCTGTTTCATCTGGCTAATTGGCGAAGGTATTGGTAGAGGATCTATTTTCCGTCTCTTTCAATGAGAGGTAGTCCATTACTTGCCGAGTGAAAACTCGGCTTCAATATTGTATGTCCGCACTTCCTGAGGGGCGAGTACTTGCAAAGTACCCAGTTCCCGCTCGTGGGCGCGCCCGCTAACATGGCAGTTGGCTGGTTCCAGGCCGACCACATACAGCCCTACGCCCATCATCTTCCACTGGACGAGTATGGGATATTCTTCTCGCCGGTAGTGGAAGGCCACACCAATGCCGCGGCCATTCTCGAAGGCCGGGTTGACCAGCTTGACAGTCACCATACCCTCGGCGTCAGGCTGGAGATCGTGATAGAACACCTGCTCGCGATAACCTGAAACGGGCTCGTTGAACTCGGTGTAATGTTCCATGCCCGCGCGAGCATCGTTATCGCGCGGCGTGGTGACGTGCTCGGGCAGCACCAGCCGCGCGGCGGCATCTACCAGCGGGAAACCGAGGTTGAAGTGCTGCAAAAACATGTGCGGCACGGGTTCGAACCCGCAATTTTCCACGCGGTCCTCAATCCACAGGCGAGGTTCGTTCAGCTTCGTCCACACGCAGCGGGTGAGCACCAGGTTTTCGCCGAAAGCGCGCGTCTCGTGCATGCTGCCCTTTACCCAGAGGAGGTACTCGTCTGAACGGTGTTCCGTATCGTCACCCCATTTACCGCCCCAACTGACGTTGCGCGCCGGGATATGCGCTACCCGCCCGTGCTGGCCTAGTTCTTCGCCGTTCTCTTCCGAGGGTGATCCCACCTGGGTAAGACCGCACGGGGTGAGGAAACCACCTGGAAAGGTGCGCAGCCAGCCCAGGCCACGCGGCTCATAATAGGATGGGTGCACGCTGCCTGTTGGGCTGATCAATGCCAACGGCACACCCTGGTACGATACGTGGGTAAGGGCCATGCCGCGCTCAGTAACTACGGTAACTTCCAGTCCGGCGGCGTTGCGCAGCAGCACGGCGCGACTGCCGCGCTCGTTGCCGTCCACCAGCTCGAATGGCTGGGCCGAAGCCAGCTGGCTGATGTCGCCCACGTGGTGCAGCAGGCTGGTTTTGGTGTAGGTCTTGCCCCAAAGGGTGATCATGTTGCTCTCCTTACGATATCCCGAAAATGGAGGAATTTGACGGGCTCTGCCCGTCAAACTCGCCGGTATTCCCGGATATTCTATCCAAGGATGACCCCGAGAATTGGGTGAAGGGTGGGCGAATGCCCATTCTTCACCCAATTCTCGGAAAAATATGATAATGGCATGTTGAAGCGGTGTAACCGCTTCAACATGCCATTATCATTAAATTTCCATATCATATCTCCATACCCTCAGCCCATAGCGACTGAGGTAAATGGGGATGTTCTTGAAGCTGGAATTTTCTTGCTCGATCTCGCGGATCATGGCCCGCTTGACCTGCGAAATTTCGTTGCACAGGATGGTCAGCGAGCCGCCGTCGCCACCAGCGCCGTTAACCTTCCAGCCGAGGGCTCCGTGGGCTTTTGCTATTTCGATCACCCGCCTGGCCTCGGGGCTGACCAGATCGGCGTGCAGCCGGCTTTGGGCTGCGGTGTTCTCGGTCATCGCCGCGCCCAGATCAGAAAAATCACTGGCATACAGCGCATCGCGGGATTTGCTGGCGGTCTGCCGTAGATCGTTGAGCTGCTGGCATTGCGGTCCGGCGTCTTCGAGCCCTTTTATCACCATCTCGTGCACATCCGACGAACGGTGTGATTTTCCCAGGTAAACCAAAACGAGGCGGCGCTCCAGCTCCCACCAGACGGTGTTGGGGATCAGGATCGGCGATACCGCCGCGTGCGGGTACATGAACATCTCGATGTAATTGATCCCACCATACGCGGAGCATAACTGATCCTGGATGCCGCACTGCTGGTGCAGCAGCTCGGTTTCGATCTTCTGGGCAGCCAGGGCCACCTCGTAGGGGGTCATGCGGCCCGGCGAGAGCAGGTCCAACCCACCGATCAAAGCCACGGTGACTGCCGCTGATGTGCCGGTGGATGCCCCGCTGGGCGCTTCGGAGTAGATCGAGACTTCGAAGGCGTAATCATCCGGCACGCACATGTATTCGATCGCGGCTTCGAGCAGGGGGTGCTTGTCCCAGTGCTTTTCAGGGGTGACGATATACCGTTCACCATAATTCTCGGCGTTAATGATGATGCGGTCGCCAGGAGGAAATGATTTAGCAATGTGGGTGTTCTGGGTGGGGGCAGGTTCCGAACCTGCCCCTACGTGGTTCCGATATACCTTGATCTGCACCTCAGCATACGGGTACACGCCGATATTGAAGATCTTTCCATACCCGGCGAACCAGGTGTCTGTCCAGCCCCCGTTATCGCAGATGCGGATGGGAGCTACGCTGTTGACGATGAAGAGCGGTTTGCGTTCGGTGGGCATGAAGACCTCCAATAGGGGTTATGCGCGGTCGTGGGGGCTGACCCACAGGCCCGGCTCCGGCTGCCACTGCCAGCCTGTGGTAGGGATGCGCGTTGGCAGGCGGCCCCAGCCGGCCTCCAGGCGTTCCTGTAAGGAGGCCCAGGTAGGCAGACCGCTGAGGGCATCGGAAGCTTCTACATTACAGGCACCTACCGCCACCGCGATGGTCAAGGCCTCTTCAGCGGGCAGGCCGCGCAGTAAAGCGCTCAAGAAACCGGCGATGGTAGCGTCGCCCGAGCCTGTGGTGCCGACTACATTTACACGGTAACAGGGTGCTAGAAACTCTCGCTGTGCCCAGGAGGCGAGGTCGTCAGGGGCAGCGCGACCCATTTCGGCCAGAACAGCTTTATTGGCGGTGCGCAGGTAGGCCCCACAGTCACCGAGTTTGAGCATGACGATCTTCGCGCCCAGCGCCAGGATTTCATCCGATAAGTCGTGCAGCAATACAGGGGTGACCTGGCTCAGCAGATCCCCTCCAGCGGACAGGCGGTCGAAGACAGGCCGGTGCAGCATGAACAGCAACTCGCCCACGCTGGGGGCGAAGATATCCACGTAGGGCAGGGAGGCAGCAAAGATCGCTCCCCAGTCGGTGCGTGCACTGTCGGAGAGTGGATCGGGGAAAGTCAGGTCGATCGAGGTGGTGACACCAGTCTCTTTGGCGCGGCGCAGCATCTCCACCAGCCCGGCACCGCCATCCTGGTAGAACTGCCGCATGACTGGGGGGTAACCGAAATGGAACAAAGCCGCCTGGTTAAGTTCCTGGTAATGGATATCGCTGGGGGAGAAGGTCTCGTTAGCACCCGACCAGTGCAGGAACATGCGGTCCATACCAGGCGGGCTAAGGCAAATGGTATAGGAGGTGCTGGAATCTGGATCTACTACCATGCCGGATATCAGGTCCGGATCGTAGCTGCTGACGATGCGGCAGACCGCCTCGCCAAACGGGTCGCGGCCAATTTTACCGATCAACCGGGTGGGGATGCCCAGCTTTACCAGAGCCAGCCCGGTGTTGGAGACCGCCCCGCCGGTGGAGAGCGTGGCAGGCCCGGCGGTGATCATCTTCCCCGGCTTGAGCAAATCCAGGAACTGCCCGCCGGGCAGGTGGTCGAAGCCCGGGATGATATCCAGGCAGATGTGCCCGGCGACGATGACACGTTTAGAGGACGATGTGGGCTGGGGCTGGGGCATGCAGTGTGCCTCGAGGTGTGGTGGATCGCAGATAATGATAGTATTGTACACCAGTTTAGT
>Ga0315279_10002460_pt1 | contig 27753 bp, 26 predicted proteins | sample YL17G06_20_MG_FD_203694 | JGI IMG/M metagenome (GOLD analysis project Ga0315279, IMG submission 203694) | Sediment microbial communities from Yellowstone Lake, YNP, Wyoming, USA - YL17G06_20 | ecosystem: Environmental > Aquatic > Freshwater > Lake > Sediment | place: USA: Wyoming | collected... | reverse complement strand
AGTTTCGGCAAAGCCAGAACTGGATCGGTCCGCCTGGCTGTACCCTAACCGAGGCGACATTCGTCCCACCTCCTGTTCCGGAAATGACTGAGGCGCTCGGTGAGTGGGAGAAGTTCCTCCATGAAGCTAAGGGCATACCGCCTCTCGTTCAGTGCGCCCTGATGCACTATCAGTTCGAGGCGATTCATCCCTTTCTCGACGGCAACGGCCGTGTCGGCCGCCTCTTGATCACCTTCTTCCTCTGCGACCGGGGTCATCTGCCCCAGCCGCTGCTCTATCTCAGCGCCTTCTTCGAACGGTACCGGGATGAATACTACGCACGACTTCTTGAGGTCAGTAGATCAGGGGACTGGATGGGGTGGGTGCAGTTCTTCCTACGGGCGCTCGCAACCCAGGCGTCTGACGCCGTGGCGAACTCTCAGTGCATCCTCGCCCTGCAACAACGCTACCGGGAACAGCTCCGGAAGCGCAAGGCAAAGGCGACAGCCCTGGCTATTACGGATAGGCTGTTTCTCAATCCGTATGTAACCGCAACCCGTCTGGCGGAACGCCTGGGTGTCTCATTCCCCACGATACAGGCGGCCATTGACCGGTTGGTCGAGGCCGGCATCCTGCGAGAGGTGACGGGGCGACAGCGGAACAGGATTTACTGCGCTGAGGAGCTCTTGAGGACAATCGAAGGAGAACAAGCACCATCAAGAGGAAACTGACCGAGGGCCTCTTCCTTTCAAGGGCCGTTGCCCCTGCCTTCATGGGCCGGGTCCAGGCAGGTTCGGATGCCAAACCCAATGGCGGGAGCCATGGTCCTAGACTCGCCGGGCGCCAATGGAAACTGTGGCGGAAGCGCTGGGCTGCCCCCTGAGGATTTGAGCGTTGACATGACACTGCGCCCTGCGTAAAGTCACGACTGCGGTAAGCCCATCGGCAGAATGTCACGAAAGGTTGCAAGTTACACGTCAAGTCCCAGTGGAAGAGTAGAGGACAGGGCCGCGCGACGCCGGTCACCCTCATTGACGGTGAGGCGGTGGTGGGCTTTGACCGGGCCAAGCTCGAGAAATTACTGGGGCTGTCGTAGGGCAAGTTGTCCGCCAGGAAGGACCGTGGGTGGCATCCGGGAGACGGGATGCCACCCGATTCGTTTGCGGAAGAGAGGGGCGCGGCGTGACGCCCGAGTTGATGAAAGCGCTACGGGCGACCAGGCACATGTATCTCACGACCTACAGTCAGAAGGGAAAGCCCGGTACGGTTCCTGTCTGGCTGTGGTACCACGACGGCCTGGCGTACTTCACCACCCAGCGCGGCAGCCTCAAGGCCCGGCGCATCAGGAACACCGGGCGGGTCACGGTTCACGTGGGAAAGAAAGACGGTCCGTCCTTCGAGGGGCGCGCGGAGTGGGTGGACGACCGGCCGGACCTCGAGAAGGCGCTCTTGTCCGCCTACCGGAAGAAGTACTGGTTCCTGGTTCCGCTCTGGATGGGACGCTACATCCGGAAGGGCCTCGCCGACAGGACCAGCGTCCTGGTCCGCATCACTCCGCACACCCCGTCGAGTCCCGCCGCCGGAACCCCCGCCTAGTGGTACACCACGCCCGAGTCGAGGACCAGCACCTGGCCGGTCGTGCTGTCGCTCCGGCAGAACTCGACGATCTGATGGGCCACGTCGTCGCGCTCCACCGGCCTCTGCAGGGCCGCGTTCTTGGTCGTGCTCTCGACCAGCGCCGGGTCCAGCCGTGCCGTCATCCGGGTGCCCATCATCGTGCCCGGCGCGACCGCGTTCACCGTCACGTCCGGCCCCAGGGCGACCGCCAGGCAGCGGGTCAGGTGGATGAGTCCGGCCTTCGAGACGGCATAGGGGATGCTGCTGCCCCTCGGCGAGAGTCCGGCGATCGACGCGACGTTCACGATCCGGCCGCGCTTCTGCCTGAGCATGATCGGGGCCACCGCCTTGACGCACATGAAGGGCGAGGTCAGGTTGGCGAGCAGGATGTGGTCCCAGATGTCCATCGTCAGGCCATCCAGGTCTTTGAACGGGATCATTTGGTTGTAGGCGGCGTTGTTGACGAGGATGTCGATCCGGCCGTACTCTTCCATCACCCGGTCGACCATTCGCTTGATCTGTGCCTGCTCGTTCACGTCGGCCTGGACGGCGATGCAGCGCGGCCCGAGTGCCGACCACTCCCGGGCGAACGACTCGGCCTGCTCCTTGGATTGCACGTAAACCCCGGCCACATGAGTCCCGTTCTCGGCGAACGCCCGACCGATGCGCTGCCCGAGCCCTCCCGTGCAGCCGGTGACGAGGGCGACTGAACCTCTCAGCTCCATGATCTCCGTCCTCCTTGATTGTGGCGAAGGCCCGCGGATGTCCATGCAATCCCGGGCGGGCGGGCATTCCGATGACGGTTTCCTCCCTTACCCCTTGAGCCCGGTGAGGGCGATGCCCCGGATCATGTACTTCTGGGAGATGATGTAGGCCAGGAGCATGGGGCCGGTCGAGATGACGGTCGCGGCCATCAGGGGCCCGTAGTTGATGTTCCCGTAGGGGTCCTTGAAAAGGGCGATGCCGACCGGCAGGGTCCGTAAGTCCGCCGAGTTGATGATGATGACCGGCCAGAGGAAGTCGTTCCAGGAGCCCAGGAAGAGGATCATGGCGACAGTGGCCAAGGTCGTCTTGACGAGCGGGGCGATGATGGTGAGGACGATCCGGACCTCGCCCGCGCCGTCCATCCGGGCCGCCTCGATGAGGTCCACGGGGATGGACTTGATCCCCTGCCGGATCATGAAGACCCCGAAGGCGCTGGCGAAGTTCGGCGCCAGGATGCCGAGGTAGGTGTCCACCCAGCCGATGTGGGACAGCATGATATAGAGCGCAACGGAGGTGACCTGAACTGGGACCATCAGGGTGGCAAGGATCAGCAGGAAGAAGAAGTTCTGCAGGGGGAACCTATAGACGGCAAAGGCATAACCGGCGAAGAGGCCGAACAGGAGCGAGCAGCCGACCGATACTGTGGCGACGACGAAGCTGTTCCAGTAATAGGCGAGCCAGGGGGCCTTTTCAAAGGCCACCGTGAAATGCTCCAGTGTCAGCCGCGTCGGGATCCACTTGGGCGGGAAGGCGATGATGTCCGGCGCCGGCATGAAGGCGGTCATGAGCATCCAGTAGAAGGGGAGGATCATGAGGATCGCCATCCCCCCGACCACCAGGTAGATGTTCAGTTGCCCGAAGGCTTTCAGGGCGACGCGCACCGTGGGCCCTCCGTCAGTAAGCGACCTCGAAGCGCTTGCTGTACACGTACTGCAAGATCGTCACCCCCATGATGAACACGAAGAGGACCATGGCCTCGGCCGCGGCGTAGCCGAAGTTGTATCGCTCGAAGGCCTGCCGGTAGAGGTCCAGGACGACGACGTTGGTGGAGCCGGCCGGTCCGCCTCCCGTGAGGACGAAGACCTGGTCGAAGACCTGGAACGCCAGGATGCCGTTGTAGATCAGGATGAACGTCGTGGTGGGGGCGAGGAGAGGGAGCGTGATCCGCCAGAAGCGCCCGAAGGCGCTGGCCCCGTCAATGGTCGCGGCCTCGTAGAACTGCGGCGGGATGGCCTGGAGCCCGGCGAGGTAGAGGATCATGTTGTAGCCGAGGTTCTTCCAGATACTGAAGATGATGATGGAGGGCAGTGCCATGCGGCTGGACATCAGCCAGGGCTGCTCCGGGAGGCTGACCAGCTTGAGCAGGACGTTGAAGATACCGAACTGGGGGTTGTACATCCACCACCACACCATGGCGGCGGCCACGGTGCTGGTGACCATGGGGGAGAAGTACACCGCCTTGAAGAATTCCTTGAGGTGGAACTTGGCGTTGAAGAGGACGGCCAGCACCAGGCCCAGGAAGGCCGAGATGGGCACGATGGTGATGACGTAGGTCAACGTGTTGACGGTCGCCCTGCGGAAGATCTCGTCGGTCAGCAGGGAGTAAAAGTTCTCGAGCCCGATGAAGGTAAACCGGCCCCTGAGCAACTCCACCTTGTAGAAGCTGTAGAGCAGGGTCTGGATGGAGGGGGCCACGCGGAAGATTCCGAAGAGGATGATCACGGGGGCGATGAAGAGATACGCGTGCAGGACGTGCCGGGAGTGGAGCCGCGCCAGGACCCCCCGGGGTGATCGCCTGCGCTCGCTGATCACGCTACTCCCTTCCGCTCGTGGGTGCGGTCACAAAGAAACTGCCCCACGGGGGCACCCCCGCGGGGCAGTGACCGGAGGATGCGTCGCGACTACTTGGCGGCGTCGGCGATGGCCTTATTCGCCAGACGCTCCGCCTCGGCCAGGGCCGCGTCCACGGAGGCCTCGTGGTGCCAGACCTTCTGGATGGCGTTTCCCGTGGCCTCCATAATGCCGTTAAAGCCCAGATTGATGGGCAGCTTGATCCCATAGGGGTAGAGTTGCTTCAACCCCTGGTCATACGGGTCGGACTTGAACGGCTCCTTCTCCCAGTTGACCTTGTATCGCGGCGAGGCACCGTATTTCTTGCAGAGCTCGTAGTCCTTCTCCGGGCTGTTGATCCACTCGATCGCCCTCCAGGCCTGGGCCTTGTTCTTGGCGAGTCTCGGGACCACGTACAGCCAACCGCCCAGGTTGGTGGCTGGACGATCCCCCGCCTTGGGGACCGGCGGCAGGGCCATGCCCCACTTGAGGTCCGGGGCTTCCTTGGGCTGGCGCGCGCGGATGCTCACCGTCTCGCTGATCTGCATGGAGGCGATGCCCTTCAGGAACGCGGCGCGGGGGTCGGGGAAGTTCAGGCTGGTGGACTTGTCCACGTCCAGCATGTCCAAGATGAGCTGGAGGGCTGCCCTGCCCCCCGGGGTATTGATCAGGGTTTTCCCGCCCCGCAGGGCGAGGTGGTTGTCGATCAGCGCGGCCCCTGCCCCGTAGATGGCCCAGAAGTGTTTGTGAACGATCCCGTGGGGCTGGCCGACGTGTCGGATGGCGTACCCGACGCGGGTGATGTTGCCCTGGGCGTCCCGTTTGACCAGCTTCTTGGCGTACTCCCGGAACTCGGCCCAGGTTTTAGGCGGCTTCTCGGGATCGAGACCGACTTCTTTGAACTGGTCCTTGTTCCAGGTCAGGCCGTACACATCAATGCCGTACTGGACATAGCCCCACATCCGGCCTTTGCCATAGTCGGACAGCGTCCGGATCTCGGGCGAGACCGCATTCAGCCATGCCTTGGCCTTGGCGTCCGCCACCGGTTCCAGCATCTCTTCCTTCAGGAAGCCCGGGAGCCAGGAGTCGTCCACGAACAGGATGTCGGCGATGTTCTTCCCGGCGGCCGCGGCGAAGATCTTCTGCTGCATGGTGTCGTAGTCCAGCGCCACCGGCTCGACCTTGATCCCGGTCTTCTGCTCGAAGTCGGCGAACAGGGTCTTGTCAGCGAAGTGAGCGGCCCCGGCGGTGATGTCGCCAGCAGGGTACCAGAGGGTAATCTTCTTGGCGGCGCCGGCCAGGGCAATGGCAGGGGTCAGGATTAGGATTGCCAGGGATATCGCGAGCGCCTTTGAGCCTCTCGTCATGGGACGATCCCTCCTTTTAGCAGGATGGTCGAAACACGGTCATAGCCCACGCTTTCTGCCCCCCTGAGATGGATCCCTCCTTTCAGGGGCAATCATGGATGCACCAAGTTGAGACCTTTTCGGGCTACTGTGTCAAGCGAAATCTTAGGCCGGCTGCTAGCGCTAACAGGACACCGCGCCAAGGGCAGGCAATGGAAAACGGACAACGGAAAACCGACAACCGGCCCGGAGCGAGATCGTCTCGCTAGATGGGTTGGCCGGTTGTTCCGCCTCCGGCGGATCGGTTTTCAATTTGAAAATCCGGGCCCTACCGCGCCAATTCCCCCAGGAATTCCTCGACCGTGGCCAGATACTTTTCCACTTCGGCATCGCCCATCGCGGTGGACAGGCAGTAGCGCCCTCCGCTGGACAGGAACCGGCCGCGGTTGAGGCCGAACATGAAGAGGGCCTCGTCAATCACGTGGCTGGCCTGCTGGAACGCCTTTCGTGACTTGGGATTGGCCGCCTCGTATGCCTTCTGCTCGCGTTCCAGGATCTCCTGGGCACGCTGCTCGACTTCTGCCAGACCGGCCATCGTCCTTTCCTCCTCTCATTCCTCTGCCCGCACGGGCACCCATTCGGACTGCGATCGAAGGCTCTGGTTCACCGCTTCGACCACCGCGGTGGATCGCAGGGCCTGGCGAAATGTCGGCCGGAGAGCCTCCAGGTCTGCGGGTGTTCTCTCGCCATCCAGCAGGCTCCGCGTGTCGTCGAGAAAGGCGCGGATGCTGTCGATGCCGTATCCCCTGTACTCGCGGGAGGAGTCCCGCGCGCTTGGATACGTCTGGGTGAAATAGGGGTTGATGACCTCGATCCCGTCGGCCTCTGTGACCATGTGCAGGCCGCGGTCCCGCTGGTCGCTCTCAAACCGGCCGGCCGTCCCGAAGACCTTGATGCTTTGGTAGGAAAGCGCCGAGGTTGTGTTCGGATCCACCCAGTGGGTGAGGAACGTGGACACGAAGGGAACATCGGAGCCGGGGATGTCCCACTCGATGAGGGCCTGAACCGAATCGTCCGTATTGATGGATCGCCCCTTGAGGTACCCGTGCTGCCCGATCGCCATGGCCCGACGAGGGACCGCCCCCAGGGCAAAGATCAGGATGTCCACATAGTGGACGGCCAGGTACTGGAAGCAGTTCCCCTGTTCCACCCAGCTCCGGAAGATCTTCTCCGGGATCACGCGCCGCTGGCTGTATTCCACGACCGAGAACAAGGGTTTTCCCAGCCGGCCCGCCTCGACCGTTTCCCGCAGCTTCAGGTTCGGCAGGTCCCACCGCTTGTGGAAGTCCACGACCCCGTACACCCCCAGCTTCTGCGCGAGACGCACGAGTTCCTGCGCCTCGGCCAGGGTCGGCGTGAGCGGCTTGGTAACCATCACGGGGAGGCGGCGCTCGATGGCCGCCTTGGCCGTGGCGAAGTGGAGATCGTCCGGCACCACGATGATGACGCAGCCTCGTTTCCCCAGGGCGGCCAGGGCGTCCTGGTATGCGTGAGGATTCTGCCCGGTGCCGGGAAAGCCCTGGATGGCGACTTGGGTGCCCAGCAGCGAATTCAGCCCCGCCATTTTCTGGTTGACCGCCTGGATCGAGGCTGAGCTTGTGACGGCAACGAGGACGCGACCGACGACGCCGTCGCGGTGGGCCTGGACGACCGCCGGCAGGACCGTCCCATAGCCGCTGGTCCCGCGACCGGAGACGTGCATGCCGGCGCCGATGAGCAGGACATCGATCGGGGCGTGGGTCATAGGGTGGCCTCTCTTGAATGCTGGGCGGCGTGCATTGCGCGTGATCGCGGGTCGCAACCGACGAGGCAAACTGGCCGACTCGCGGAAGTACGATCCTTGACGAAGGATGCTACCTCCACCCGGTTCCGGGGGTCAAGCATCATCCCGACGCATTCGAGAGTTTGTCGCTCTGGGTTCAGTTGGGAGGAGAGCGCCATAGCTTCCTTTCATCTTGACTCGCGCGCGGGGAGAGAATAGCGTCTGATTTCCCCCGAGCATGCCGGCGGGTCCGTTCGCCCTTAAAGATCACCACCTCGATGACCTCGGCCATGGTGTCAAGAAGAACCAGGTTCTCCCGACTGCGCCGATTTCTTTGGCGTGTGCTGCTGGCCGTGGTCGTGCTCACGGTCCTGCCCGTCGTCTGTTTGCGCTGGATCCCTCCGCCGACAAGCGCATTCATGATGGAAAAGCGCATCGATAGTTTCTTCGGCGGGGGCCCTCCGAAGCTCATTCGCTACCGCTGGGTGGGCTGGGAATCCATCTCGCCCCAGATGCGTCTCGCCGTGGTCGCCGCCGAGGACCAGAAGTTTCCCCATCACTGGGGCTTCGACTTCGACTCCATCGCGGACGCCGTGCAGCATGAGGGCCCGAGAGGTCGTCTCCGGGGAGCCAGCACCATCACCCAGCAGGTCGCCAGAAACCTCTTTCTCTGGCCCGGGCGCAGTTATGTCCGGAAGGGTCTCGAGGCGTACTTCACGCTGTTCCTGGAGTTGGTGTGGCCGAAGCGGCGGATTCTGGAGGTCTACTTGAACATCGCCCAGTTTGGCGATGGCGTATACGGGGCGTCCGCGGCCAGCGGGACTTTCTTTGGCAAGCGCCCGATGGAGTTGCAGACCCAGGAAGCGGCTCTCCTCGCCGCGGTGCTGCCAAATCCCATTCGGCTCCACGTCCGGAATCCCTCCGCCTACGTGCGCGAGCGCGCTGGATGGATCGAGGAGCAGATGGCACACCTCGGCGGCCCCGCCTACCTCCAGAGCCTCTGAGCCGTACAGTGTTCGGTCCTTCCCGGCGAACAGGCATCGGCCATTTCGGGGAACGCAGCCAGCAGGAGGCAGCGGTTGCGATCAGCCCAAGCACGTAAGTTGTTTTCGGAACCAACGTCCCCTTTTACCGGCGGCGGCGGCGCCACTATCTGCACCCCGGGGTCGTGCCGGCGACCACCACGCAGCCCAATGATCTCTGGACCGCCGACTTCAAGGGCCACTTCCGCACCCGCGATGGCCTCTACTGCTACCCCCTGACGATCGCCGACCAGCACACCCGCTATCTCTTGGCCTGCCACGGCCTGCTCTCGACGAAGGGCCACGGGGTGCGCCCGGTCTTCGAGGAGCTCTTCCGCACATACGGGCTGCCCCGGGCGATCCGCACGGACAACGGGGTGCCCTTTGCCACGACCGGGATTCACGGGCTCTCCCAGCTCAACGTGTGGTGGCTCCGCCTGAGCATTCAGCACCAACGGATCCTCCCGGCTCATCCTCAGCAGAACGGTGCCCACGAGCGGATGCACAAGACGCTCAAAGGCGAAGCGATCCGTCCCCCGCGGGCCAATCTGGCGCTGCAGCAACGGGCGTTCACCGCCTTCCGCCGCCTCTACAATGACGAGCGGCCCCACCAGGCCCTGCACGGCCGGCCCCCGGCCTCCCTCTACCGGCCCTCCCCCCGCGCGTATCCTGCCGTCCTGCCGCCGGTCGAGTATCCCGGCCACTTCATCGTCAAGCGCGTCACCAACGCCGGGACGGTCCGGTTCAAGAAACGGCTCGTGTTCATCGCCAACGCCCTCAAGCAACACCCGATCGGCCTCGAGGAGGTGGCCGATGGCATCTGGTCGATCTACTTCTGCCGCGTCCTGTTGGGACGGATCGACGAACGGGACTACATCATCAGGGCGTAGACGGCCAGTGTTACCCATGTTGCCGGTTTATTCTGTTTACCTATCTTCCCGGTTGCACAATTGGACTTATCCCCTTTTTCCTCCGCTGAAGAGACATGAAGACCTCTACCGGTTTTGGATTCCTAGTTCCGCAGTAGTAACCCATAGAACATCCCTCACATTCGCTGCCTTGTCTTTCTGACATTGCTTGTCCACCTCGATTCGTACAGCCTGAGGGCTCAGCTTGGAGGGCCAGACGATTCCGATATCCACGGAGCTCTTGAGAGCGATTTTCAAGGCTTCAGTACCGAGGTAGTAACCATAAGTAATCGCCTGTCTTGTTTCCACCGGGCTCGCGTTATAGGCAGAGCAGCTCACTGATGACTCCTTTCCCCCTAAAACACTTTTCCATGGATCGGTTGTTTTCTTGTCAACCGAAATTCCAAGGGCAGGCCAGCCGCTTTTCTGGTAGGCTATCGCAAGGAATGCATCTAAGAGCGTTTGGTGCTGGTTCTTTCCAGATTGGCAATGTTGCTCCAATATTTGCGCAAGTCCAACGAATGGGTTCTCTGTAAGTCCTTTTGGTAAAACCCACCACATGGGATGTTTCGGGTCGGAAGGCGGGACAAGAATATCAGTAACCTCTTTGTCCAGAGCTGCCTGCACACCCTCAAGGTACCCATAAGCCAAACTGACCTTCTGACTCTCAGCAAGGTCAGTGTAGTTGTTGCATGCCAAATCTTGCCGTGTCTTATCGGCGGCAGTCGCAATAGTCACAACCATGAGGATCACGAACACGGCAACGCTTGTCCTAGCCGCTCGTTGGATCATTACGTGAAGGGTGCTCGGGTTCCTGAGACGAAAGATCTCACGTAGGCTCATGCTTTCCCCCAGTTGAAGGCTATGCTCGGATCCGTTTGGCTCCTATCGTATTTCTCCCTGGGCAGCCTAACGCTTCCGTTCAGCGGCGCGTCCGCTGCAACGGATGGTTGGGCCCCGACGCTACAACTTCATGCCGCCACATTTCTCGATGGCGCTGCCAAAGCGAGAGGGGAACGCGCGCATGTGTAATGCGGAAACCTCCGACTCCTTCCCTTTAGCTATCTTCTCCGAGACCTTACGTTCCCACTCGCCAAGGCTCTGCCATATGCAGGCGCAGAGAGCGGCCTCTTGTGCTTTTGTGGGGTTCGAGTTTTTCCCGAGCGTAAAAACGGGCAGAGGTTCTGCGCAGTGAGCTTCGTAAAGCTTACCTACAGAACGTGGAGATGAAGGTAACTCCTCGCTGCCGCAGCCACAAAGAAAAACTACGAGGAGTAGAGCCTTGAACTTCACGATGAGAGATCTCCCAAGTAAATTCGTGGCCCAACGTGCTCGGCCTGAGCCGCGGCGGCGACGCAACGCGGAGCCGCCGGCTGGTTCATGGCCTAGTTAGGCAACCCCCACTCTTGCCACGCCTTTTCAAATACACTCTTCGGTCCATGGCAACGTATAACCCGTCGCTTTTCTTGAATCGCCGATTGCCAGAAGGCCACTCCCTGGACATACTTCTTGCCGTTCCAGAAGATCTGCCTTGTTCTGTTCATCGACAAGACGATCTGCCAGAGCGGCCCGCCGCTCAGGCCGCCGAACGACGTTGGTACACCCGCCAGCCCCATGTCAACTCCGGCATCGAGATAGTCGTACCCGTCCCGCTCATGCGTCCCGTCAATGCCACCGAAGAAGGAGCGTGCATGGACTTGTGCTTCAATGCTTCCTTCGGCGAGATGCTCTTGAAAACTGCTGAACCCCTCTACCATCCCAGTGACCGCCCAGAGTGCGGAGTCCCGATGTGACGGGTCAGCCAAGAACTTGCTTCTCTGCTGCGAGAGGTCGAGGGCGGATTTGTGGGCCCGAATCTGCGAGACGAAGGGCGCGGGAATGGCCAAGAGCGCTAGATCTGGCCCAGAATCCTCGGAGCCAGCGCCCCGCAACTCGCGGGCCGCGATATAATTGCACGGAATCGAGAGCCAAGACCGGCGGGACCCTAGGGGTAGGCTGATTGCGGGAAACAGCTTCGTGGCGTCCCACACATGTGCTGCCGTCAAGATATGATAACTGGAATCGATTCTGACGAGCGTCCCGGAACCAATCAGAGTGAGGGGTTCTGCACATCTCCCGTCGTCTCGCCCGATAATCGGCAGGAAATAGTTTTGTAGGCTGGAGTCAATCTCGGCCAACAGGGAGTCAGGTATGTCTGCGATTCGGACACCCACGCCATTTGATACTCCTTCGCTAGAATGCCTAACTGGGCGGTGTCCAAGCCGCCGCCCCGCCTCTCCGCGCACTCTAACGCCTCCTCACCGCGCCATGTCGGCAAACGCGCCAGCCATCGCCTCAAGGCCTTTCTCAATCCAGGTTGCAAGGGGCCACAGCCTACCGGCATCAGCCTCGCTGACAGGCGCAGGGGACTCAGTGCTTCGGAGCATCCCAGCTATGATCCCTGTCGCCGCCGCCGCGTTGCCGCCGCCAGTGATGTCCACGTACGCCGACCAGCGATGCAAGTAGTCCTGAAGGTACTCGGCCGCCTGGTTCGCGGCACGCTGCGGTTCGACTGGGCCGCCGAAGAACTTCTGAGGGTCGACGCTGATGGCGGCGGTCACTACGGTGTGAAGAAGCTCATTCAGGACAGCGTCTGGATTCTTCATACGGCGTGCGCAGGCCATCTGCACGGTGCTCAGGCAAAACACGAAGTACCTGTAACGCGAGTCGGGCAGTTCGAATTTGAGGACGAGGGGGGCATTCGACCCGCCGTCGGTGGTCTTCTCGAACAGGTTACCGAGAACCCGGCCCGCTGCATCGACTTCCTTCTTGTGGGTGGATTTACCTCCGAACCATGCCAAGGCAACCTCCTTCGCTCCGACCGCTCACGGTCGGGATAACGGCGAAACTCACCTGCGAGTGGCGCGCCAGTCCCACGAGCCAGGTGGAGCGATTGGTTAGACCGCTATTCATAAACGTTCAATAGCACGGAATGCGATCCTCGCCTGTTGACTATCTAGGATGGCATCGTGAGCTCTAACATGCTCTAGTCCGTGCGCGAGCAGTGCGAGTAGGTCTGATCGGTCCCCTGCGGAGCACTTCGGCCCAAAGTAGATGCCTGTAAGCTCGTGCGGGCGAAATTCGTAGTCTCCGAACAATCCACTCTCGCCGGGGCGCGCCGCTGACACGATTCGCCATTCTTTCTCATACGACCATGGGGCGGTCTTCGCGTATAAGTATTCGTTGAATAGCTCCCGATACGTGACCCCTCGACCAAGCAGGCAATTCACCCATGCATCGACGTCAGTAATCGCCGGAGGAGTGTCTTGATAAATGACGAGCCGCGCCATAAGAAATGCACTATCCAGTTCATCAAGCGCAGAAAACTCCAAAACTACTCCTTTATATCCATCTGCGTAGTGCAGCCACATGCATGTAACGTCGTGAACCTCAGACAGACATAAAACCCTAAAGGTCGGCACCATCTTTTTCCACACTTCCTTAAGGGGTGTAAATGACTGTATCTGTGCAGAAGCGGATGTGCCTATATACTGCCGAAGTTTGGCCGCTTTCGCTCGCCGCGTCTCGGGAGTGGCGCGCGACGCGGCGCGAAGCAGAGGGGAGAGGATGGGGTATTTGACTGAATCGGAGAGGTCTCCTTGTTCCATGAGCGATGTCACTCTGTCCGTCAGGGCCGCATTTAGCTTCGCTTCATCGAAATTCAGTCGAAGTTCCTGTGTGACATCAAATGGATCGTTGAAGAGAAGAGGCGAACTCCAACGCAATTTCCGAGTGGCAAGAACAATCTTTGCGACCGCGGGTGTCACATATTTGTAAAAGTACTGCCGATCATGCTGTCGGTACGGAGATCGATATTCACGAGCGTTGGGAAGATTCATCATCTCGCGGTCTAACTACGGCTATACGGTTTCTCGATACCGACCTATCTCTGACAGAGCGTCCGCATAAGCCCCCATAATGGGGGACGGCCATGAAAATATGATACTCCTCCTGGGCGCGTTATCACTTTGCTCGCTTTGCGCTAGTCCCACCTGCCGCGGCTCGTGCCTCGATGCCCCTGACGCCCTCCGCCGTGATAGTCTGGCTGCGGTCACACGGCGATGCGGAACTCGATGGCGGAAAACGGGACCCTCGGGACGGTCGTGCGCCGGCCGGCCTGGGTCTTCTTGAGTGAGACCAAGCCGTAGGCGGCCAGCGCCTGGATATCCGCGTGGACATTTTTGAAATCGCGGCCGACGAGCCGGGCGAGCTGGTAGACAGAGTCGGGCCGGCCCGTTCGGATCACGCGGAGCAACTGGAGCCGCTTGGGCGTGAGGACCTTGCGGGCGGCCTCCAGGCTCGTGAAGTAAATTCCCTTTCGGGGGGTGACCTTCTTCCCCGCGGCCACGGCCTTCCAGGTAGCGCGAAAGTCCTTCAAGCCCTCCTCAAGGCTTTTGATCTCAATCCGGCCCTTCATTTTCTTTCCTCCTTCCGTCCCGCCTTCGCGCGTTGAACGTCCGCGAGGAAGTCCACGTATGGTACATGATACCATAGTCACATTCTTGGGGCGACAGGTTTCCGTGTCGAGGAGGAATGGGGCGACGACGGGGAAACCAAGCTGACCGTACTTCCACTGTCTCGCTGCACATTCCCTTGTTCTCCTTCAGCGGCCATACACCAGCCGGGGGAGGAACATGACCAGGGAGGGGACAAAGGAGATCAGCAGCAGGATGGCGACCATGGAGAAGAGCAGGGGCCACACGGCCCGGCAGACGCGGTCCAGGCGCTCTCCCGCGAGGGCGGTGGACACGAACAGGGTCGCGCCCGAGGGCGGCGAGGCGAGGCCCATGGAGAGGTTCACCACCATGATCACGCCGAAGAACACCGGGTCGATGTTCAGCCGCTTGACCAGGGGCAGGAGGACTGGGGCGAAGATGATGATGGATGGAACTGTCTCCATCACGGTTCCCACCAGCAGCAACAAGACATTCACCAGCAAGATGAACACCCATGGGTTGTCGGTGATGCCCGTGAAGGCATTGGCCAACGTCAGCGGGATCAGCTCCCGCGCCAGAATCCAGCCGTACAGCGTGGACGTCGCGATGATGAACATGACGATGCCGGTCCCCAGACCTGTGGTCACCAGGATCCCCGGCAGGTGTTCCCACTTCAGCTCCCGGTACACCAATCCTCCCAGCAGCAGGCTGTAAGATACGGCAACCGCCGCCGCCTCCGTCGGGGTGAAGACCCCGCGCAAGATCCCGCCCACGACGATGACCGGCATCAGCAGGGTCAGGATCGCCTCCCGAAACGTCACCCAGGCCTCGCGGGCCGTGGGCAAGGGGAGGCCAGCGTAGCCGCGTTTCCGGCTGATGCCGTACGAGTGGGCCATCAGGGCCAGCCCCATGAGGACGCCGGGGATTGCCCCGGCGATGAACAGCGCCCCGATGGAGGTCCCGGTCGCGACCCCGTAGATGATCATCGGGATGCTGGGAGGGATCATGGTCCCGATCGTCCCCGCGCAGGCGATCAGCGCCGCGGCGAAATCCTTGGCATACCCCTTTCTCGCCATGGCCGGGATCATCACCGAGCCGACGGCCGCAGAATCCGCGGCCGCCGAGCCCGAGATGCCGGCGAAGAACATGCTTGCCACCACCGATACCATGGCCAGTCCCCCGGTCACCCAGCCCACCAGCGTGTTGGCGAAATTGACCAGCCGGACGGAGATGCCCCCCTTGTCCATCAGGGCCCCCGCCAGCAGGAAGAAGGGCACCGCTTGGAGCACGGTGGAGTCCGTGCCGACGAACATCTGCTGCGGAATCAAGGTGAGGGGGATGTCGGTGCGGAGGACCAGGAACGCCGTGGCCGTCAGGCCGAAGGCCACCGCCACCGAGACGTTACAGGCGAAGAGAACCAGGAGGAGGCCGACCAGGATCAGGCTAACCAATGGGATCTCCCCCGGCAGCCGTTGCAGGCGGCTTGCCGCGCAGCCCGCGCGCTGCCGCGTGCAGACACATCAGGAGACCGGAGACCGGGACGGCGAGATACGGGATGCCCATGCGAAGCTCGAGGGCGACGGACCGCTGGGGCCAGGTGCGCAGGACCAGGGCGCCGCCGTAGACGACCATCACGGCGAAGAAGAGGAGGGACAGGAGGAACGCGAGCCCCAGGACGAGACGGGCGGAACGCGGCGGGAGGGCGCGCACCAGGCTGTCAATCCCCGGGTGCGCCCCGCGGCGAACCCCCACGCTCATCCCCAGGAACGAGATCCAGATGAGGAGGAATCGGGCGAGCTCGTCCGACCAGAAGATGGAGTATTCGAAGACGAAACGACCGGCGATCTGGACGCCCACCAGGAGGGCCATGGCGGTGAGGAGCGCGGCCATGACCCGTTCGGCCAGACGGTTCGCCCCCTGGCTGAGGGCGTCCAGGCTCGAGCCCGCGCTATGACGCTGCCTCGTCACGCCGCACGCATCCTACTTGGTGTTGACGATGCGCTGGACGAGATCCTTTCCGAACTGCCCCTGAAACTGCTCGAAGACCGGCTTCATGGCCTGGCGGAATGCCGCCCGGTCCGGATTCTCGATGACGGTCATTCCCCCGGCCTTCAATTCGCCGATCTGCTTCTGCTCCTGTTGGCGGATCAGGCCGCGCTGGTACCCCGCCACTTCCACGGCGGTGTCGCGCATGATCTTCTGGATATCGGGCGGCATCCGGTCCCAGGTCTTCTTGCTCATGAGGAGCGGCGCGGGTGAGTAGACGTGGCCGGTCAGCGACACGTACTTTTGAACTTCATTCAGCTTGAACGTGTAGATGATGGGGATGGGGTTTTCCTGGGCATCCAGGAGGCCCTGCTGCAGCGACGTAAATACTTCCCCCCAGGCCATGGGCGTCGCATCCGCTCCGAGCTGGCGGAAGGCCGCCTGGTGGACCTTGTTTTCCATGACCCGGATCTTCAGGCCCTTCAGGTCGCCCGGCACCCGGACCGGCTTCTTCGCGGTCGTGATATGGCGGAACCCGTTTTCCCAGAAGGCCAGCCCCTTGATCCCGACCGCGTCGAACTTGTTCAGGAGGCTCCGGCCGATCTCCCCGTCCAGGACCTTGTAGGCGTGCTGGGGGTCCCGGAAGAGGAACGGCAAGTCCACCACGTTCATCTCGGGCACGAATCCCCCGAGGGGACCGGTCGAGGTGACCGTGAGATGGATGGTCCCGAGCTGCAGCCCCTCGACCACCTCGCGCTCGTCGCCGAGCTCCCGCGAGTGGTGGATCTGGATGGTGACCCGTCCCTGGGTGCGCGTCTTGATCAAATCGGCATAGCGGACCACCCCCAGGGTGTACGGGTGATCCGCCGTGGTGGTGTGGGCCTCGACCAGGTCGAACTCCGCCGCGCGGATGTCCGCCGGTCCGCCGGGCCCCAGAACGGCCGCACCGACCGCCGCCAGGGCGCCCAGCACTGACCATACACGTCGTCTCATCACGCATCCTCCCGCGAGTCGATGGCCCGCCTCGCGCGAACTCACCGCACGCGTTCATGCCCTGCGATTCCTCGTCTGTTCCCTCCACCCTCCCTCGGTTGAAGCAATCCCGCCACCTTCGAACATTTCAGCCCGCAGCGCATCGCTGCCGGGGGCCCTGCGGCCCGCGGGACGCCAGCTCACTTGCGTGACAGGAAGTCGAGGGCGGCCGACACCCCGCCCCGGGTGAAGGGCACGCCGGCAATGTGGAGACCCATCTCCACCCCGCCCAGGGTCCCGGCCAGCATCAGATCGTTGAAATCGCCCAGGTGCCCGATGCGGAAGACCTTCCCCTTCAATTTCCCCAGGCCCGTGCCGAGGGACATGTCGAACCGCTCCAGGATGATCTTGCGGAGCCGATCGGCGTCATGGCCCTCGGGCGTCATCACGGCAGTGAGAGAGCTGCTGTATTCCTCGGGATTCAAGCAGACCACCTCGAGCCCCCAGGCCTGGACGGCGCGGCGGGTGGCTTCGGCGTGCCGGTCGTGCCGGGCAAACACGTTCTCCAGCCCCTCCTCGAAGAGCATGTGGAGGGCCTCCCGCAGGCCGTAGAGCAGATTCGTCGCCGGGGTGTAGGGGAAGAAACCGGCCTGGTTGTCTTTGAGCATCGGCTCCCAGTCCCAGTACGACCGGGGCAGGCGAGCCGACTTCGATGCCGCCAGGGCCTTCTGGCTGACGGCATTGAGGCCGAGGCCGGGGGGGAGCATCAGCCCCTTCTGGGAACAGCTCACCGTCACGTCCACGCCCCACTCGTCGTGCCGGTAATCGATGGAGGCCAATGACGAAATCGTATCCACCATGAGCAGCGCCGGGTGTCCGGCCCTGTCCATCCGCCGGCGCACCTCCGCCACCCGGCTGGTCACGCCTGTCGAGGTTTCGTTGTGGACGATGGCCACGGCCCTGATGGCGCGGCTGCGATCCTCGGCCAGCTTCGCCTCGACCGCGTCGGGGTCCACGCCGTGGCGCCAATCGCCGGGGACGAAATCCACCCGGAGCCCGAGCCGCCCGGCCATGTTCCGCCACAGCGTGGCGAAGTGTCCGGTCTCGAACATCAGCACCTTGTCCTCCGGCGACAGGGTATTCACCAGCGCTGCTTCCCATGCCCCGGTTCCGGACGAGGGATAGATCACCACCGGGCCCGCCGTCTTGCACACCTGCCGAAGTCCCTCGATCACCTCGCGGGCGAGTCGTGCGAACTCCGGCCCGCGGTGGTCAATGGTGGGCCGGGCGAGTGCTCGCAGGACGCGGTCGGGCACGTTCGTCGGCCCCGGGATCTGGAGGAAATGCCGGCCGCTCGTCGAACCCATCGAACACCTCCCAGGCAGAAAAGACCCAGGCACCTGCCGTCAGCGCCTCATCCAGTAGAACGGCACGGATCGTCGAGCCAGAGATCGGCGGTCCACAAAAAACGCCAGCCCATGGACAGGAATGGGCTGGCGTTCTCGCCCTCTCCCCTCCCGGCGCGACGAGGAAGATGGGGCTCGCGTCTAGCGGGCGCCGGCGGTCGCCTTGACCGGCTCCTCGGTCGGGAGGTCGATGACCGGATCCCGCTCGATGATCTTGTCAATGGAGACGCCCATGGCGGCGTCGGTTTCCCGATCCTCCCGGATCTCGACCAGGGCCGGGACCTTGAGGCGGTTCGACTCTCTGATCGCCCAGTCCAGGGCCGGCTTGATCTCCTCCGGGCGCAGGACGCGGCGGCCGATCCCACCGAAGCCTTCCGCGATCTTGACGAAGTCCGGCCCGTAGCCGTCGCCGTAGCCGATATCCACGGCGTAGTTCATCTCGTAGAGGTACTTCGAGGGCTGCCGGATCAGCGACAGGTACCCGTTGTTCAGCATGACCAGGACGTAGGGAACCTTGTTCTGCACGGCCGTGGCCAGATCCCCCATCAGGAACTGGAAGGAATAGTCGCCGACGACGCCCACGACCTGCGCATCCGGCTTGCCCAGCTTCACGCCGAGGCAGGTCGGAACCTCCCAGCCCAGCGGGCCCGCCTGACCGCAGCAGAAGTAGGTCTCGGGCTTCTGGATCTCCTGGAACTGCCCGGACCAGATCTGGTACAGCCCGATGGAGGTCACGAAGATGGTGTCGGGGGGGAAGAACTCGTTGAACTCCTTGTAGATCCGCTGCGGCTTCAGCGGGACGTCGTCGAAGTCCATCTTCCGGCGGAACCGGCGCTTGTAGTCCGCCGCCCTCTTCGCCCACTCGTTGGGGGAGCGCTTGGGCGTCATCTCCTTGGCCACTTGGAGGAGCGCCTCCACCGCCAGCTTGGCGTCCGAGACGATGCCGAGGTCCGGCGGGAAGACCTTCCCCAGTTGCGTCGGCTCGATGTCGATGTGGATGAACTTCCGCTCGCCACGATAGACCGCCAAGTCGCCGGTGTGCCGGTCGGCGAAGCGATTCCCGATGCTCAGCACGAGGTCCGCCTCCAGAAACAGCTTGTTGCCGCCCCGCGTGTTGGTCTGGAGGCCGACGCGGCCGCCGTAGAGCGGATGGTCGTAGGCGATCCCGCCCTCGGCCATGTAGGTCGGGATGACCGGGATCTGCAGGTACTCCGCGAGGGCCACGAACTCGTGGTAGGCGCGGGCGCGCATCACGCCGCCGCCCATCATCAGGATCGGGCGCTCGGCCTTGAGCAGCATCTCCAGGGCTCGCCGGATCTTCCGGATGTCCGGGGCGGGCTTCGTCACCTCCAGCGGGGCGTCGATGTCCGGGTCGTACTCCACCTCGGCCCGCTGGACGTCCAGGGGCAGGTCGATGAGCACCGGGCCCGGCCGCCCCTCGCGGGCGATCTTGAAGGCCTCGCGGAAGACCCAGGGGACCTGGGCGGTCTCCAGGACGCAGTAGCTCTTCTTCACCACCGGCTTCACGATCTCGGCGATGTTGACCGCCTGGAAGGCTTCCTTATGGAGGATGGGGCGAACCGCCTGCCCCGTGATGCACACGATGGGGATGGAGTCGCCCATGCACGTGTAGAGCCCGGTGACCATGTTGGTGCCCGCGGGGCCCGAGGTCCCGATGGCCACGCCGACCTTGCCCGTGATGCGAGCCCACCCGTCGGCGGCGTGGGTCGCCCCTTCCTCGTGACGCATGGTCAGATGCCGGATCTTCCTGGATTTCGACAGGGCCTTGTACAACGGGAGGATCGCCGCCCCGGGAATCCCGAAGCAGACGTCCACCCCCTCGCTCTCCATGATCTTCACGGCCGCATCCATCACGGGCATCTTGGGCATGGGGCCCTCCTCTCGATTCTTCCGGTCAATTCCGGCTGACGGTCCGGCGAACGCTCAGCGCGACGGGCCGCTGAATCCCAACTGAGCCGAGACTTCCCGCCCCGTGCGGAGCATGATGGGGATGAGCTCCTCCATCCGCCGGGGGGTCAGGCGCGTCGTCGGCGCGGAAATGCCCAGGGCGGCTTCCACGTCGCCCTGGGCGTTGCGAATGGGGACGGCGATGCAGCACGCCCCCTCCTCACACTCCTCCCGGTCCAGCGCGAAGCCCTGATCGCGGACCTTCTCCAGCTCGCGCCGCACCTGAGTGGCCGAGGTGATCGTGTGGCGGGCCAGTCGTTCGAGGGGACCCCGCCCCAGCAGGGCGTCCACCTGGGCCTTGGGCCGGAACGCCAGCAGGACCTTTCCGACGGCCGTGCAGTGGAGCGGCGCCCGGCGACCGATCCGGGAGAAGATGCGCAGGCTCTGCGGGCTCTCCACCTTGTCCAGGTACAGGGCCTCCCGCCGGTCCAGGATGACCAGGTTTGCCGTCTCCCCGGTCTTCTGGCTCAGCCGCTCCAGGACCGGACGGACCACCCGCCGGAGGTCCATCTGGCCGAGGTACGACTCGGCCAGGTGGAGCGCCTTCGCCCCCAGGGCATAGCGGCCGGTCTCCGGGCTCTGCCGCGCGTACCCCCGCGCCACCAGGGTGGCCAGGATGCGGTGCACCGTGCTCACGTGGAGGCGGACCCGCTTGCTCAGCTCGGCGATGCCGACCTCGCCGCGGCTGTCCTCCAGGGCCTCCAGCAGGCTGAGGGCCCGCTCGATGGATTGGACCGTGCCGCTGCCTTCGTGGGTTCGGGGGCGCCGCTTCGTCATGGGTCCCTCATCGCCCGGGGCCGAGGCGGCAGGGTCAGGGAAGTCGCAGGCCGGCAGCGCCCCGCAGGGGGGCGAGCCGGCCCCCCAGACGTCAGGCCCGGGACGAATGGGAGGGTGAGCGATTTTCGTATGGTGGAAATATCTTTCATGATACGAAGCTATCCCAGCTCGGGGAGGATGTCAAGGGATGTGGGCCTGCCTGGCGGTGAAAGGTCCGGTGTCCAGGACATGCGGCGGCGCCCCGGATCCCGGGCGAGGTTCGCTCGGGTTAATCGGCCGCCACCTTCCCGCTGCCGCTGGCCGCATAGGCCTGGTCGAGGAGTTGGCTCAGGTGGCGCACCTGCACGGGCAGGCCGTGCCGCCGGACACCGTAGGCCAGGTGCATCATGCACGCCGGGCACTCCGTGGCCAGGATCGAGGCGCCGGTCTTTTCCACGTTGCCCATCTTCCGATCCAGCACTCCCACGGCCTCCTGGTGGTGGAGGAAGGTGTAGCTGCCCGCCGCCCCGCAGCACCAGTCCGCCTCCGGCAGTTCCTTGTACGTCACCCCCGGGATGGATTTCAGGAGTGTCCGCGGCTGGGCGGTAACCTTGGCGAACCGGTTGGAGAGGTGACACGGATCGTGGTAGGTGACCGTTCCCTGGAGCGCACCGAGGGGCCCGTTCGTGCCGATGGCCACCAGGAACTCGCTGAAGCTCTGGATCTTCTTGGTGAGCGCTGCGGCCTTCTCGGCATAGGCCGGGTCGTCCTTCAGGAGTTGCCCGTAATCCTTCAGGTGCGTGCTGCAACTGCCGCACTCCGAGACCACCGCGTCCAGCGCCATGGCAGCGGCAAGCCGCTCGACGTTCTTGCGCGCGATGTCGCGCGCCGCCTCCAGGTCCCCGTAGGCGTGGGCGGGACGGCCGCAGCAGGTGTTGTTGAGGACGGTCACGGCGCATCCGTTCCGTTCGAGGACCCGCAGCGTGGCCTCGACGACCTCGGGATACTGGAAGCTGAAGCCACAGGACACGAAATAGCCCACCCGGTGCTTTGGGTTGACCGGTGCGTTTCGGCCATTGTGTGCGGCCCGACGGAAGATCTTTTCCGGCATCGACTCCACGACGCGGCTGGCCACGGCTAGGCGCTTGTCCACGAGCCCGAGGAGTCCCGTTTTATAGGCCAGGTCCGCCATGCCGCTCCGCTTCCCCCATACGGCCATGCGCCCGGCCCACTCTAGCCGCTTGCTGTCCGACAGGACCTTTCGGAACAGGGTGCGTTGAAGCACGGGCTGTCCATATCGCGACAGATATGCCTGCCGTATCGCGGTGACGACTTCATCCGTCTTGAGAGCTGGGAAGCAGTGGGCCGTACAACCGCGGCAGAGCAGACAGTCATCAAGGGCTTGGACCGCTTCAGGAGTCAGCTCGATCTCCCCAAGGACCAGGCCGCGCGCGACGGCCCAGCGACCCCGGGCCAGCGAATGCTCCGAGCCGGTCACCCGGTAGACGGGACAACCGGCCTGGCAGAATCCGCAGCGATTGCACTTCGCGATCATATCGTACAAGGGGAGGAGTTCTGTCATCGCCATGGTCCATCCTCCTCAGATCCCGCCCAGGAATCTTCCCGGATTGCAGAGGCCCCGGGGATCGAAGTCCGCCTTCAGCCGCCGCATCACGTCGAAAGCCCCACCAGGCTTCCCCCAGGCGTCCAGGTGGGCCTTGAGGGCCGCGGGAGCCGCCTGGAGGACCAGGCTTCCCTCTGCCTTCTCCGACTCTCGGCGAAGCTCCTCGAGACTGCTGGCTAGCACCTCGACCGGCGGCGCCTCCGGCCCAAGCAGGTAGCAGGCTCGGACAACCCCGCTCCCGGCGTGGGCGGTGACAGCGGCGCGAAGCCTGTGGCGACGGCCCAGGGCCTCCGCGGCAGCCAGCATGTCGGGCGTGCGACTGATGAGCACCCCGATCTTACACGTGATTCGCTCCGGGGGTGGCCCCGGCAGGAGGTCGAAGACGTTGCGGACGGTCTTCCATGCCGGCGCAGTCCGCTCGTCCGGGAGGGTCGCCGTCGCCCGAGCCTTCGCATCCTGGAAGAGCCCGGTGAAGTCTCGCACCTGCCGCTCCACGGTCTCGCGGCTTCCCGCCAGGGACACCGCCAAGCCGTAGCCCGTTGCATCCAGGCCCAACGTCGGTCCCAGCAGGGCCACAGCGTCGGGGCCCAGCAGCTCCATAGCCTCGGGCAGCAGAACGGAATCCAGGACCTTGGCCACCACGCCCGCGGCTTGGCTGAGTTCCGCGAACGCCCCGGCGACGCCGGCCCGAACCGCAGGAAGCGGCAGGAGCTTGAAAGTGGCCTCCGAGATGGTCCCGAGGGTGCCCAGGCTGCCGATGAGCAACTTGTTCATGTCGTAGCCCGAGACATTCTTGATGACCTTGCCGCCGCAGCGGATCCGCTCGCCGTTCGGGAGGACGACCCGCATCCCCAGCACCCAGTCCCGCGCCGTGCCGTACAGCAGCCGGCACGGGCCGCTCCCGTTCGCGGCGAGGATGCCGCCGACGGTGGCCTTTCCCTCAGCGGGCGGGTCCAAGGGGAGGAACTCTCGCTGCTTCGCCAGCTCGACCTGCAGATCGGCGAGGCGCATGCCCGCCTCGACCGAGACGTTCAGGTTGGCGGCGTCGAACTCGACGATCCGATTGAGTCGGTCGAGGATGACGGCCACATCGGCGCGGGCGGGGCGGTTGCCCATCCCCATGGCTGTGCCACCACCCCATGGGATGATGGCTGCCCCCATCTCGGCGCAGGCCCCCACGACCGAAGACACCTCTTCCTGCGAGGCCGGGTGCACGAGCAGGGCCGGGGGCACCCCATCCACGGCGAACGCCGCCGCGGCCGGCGCGCCACTCACGTGCGCTTTTCCGGCGATCTCTTCCAGACGCCGCTTCAGCCGATCCACCTCAGGCTGCATGGCGGACCTCCTCCGGGATCGGGAACATCTTCCCGGGATTGGCTAGGTTCCGAGGATCGAAGGCCTTCTTGACCTGAAGCTGACTGCGGATCTCGGCCTCCCCATGGACGAGGCGCATGGCGTCGATCTTCTCCAGGCCCACGCCGTGCTCGCCGCTGATGGTGCCGCCCATCTGCACGCACAGCTCCAAGATCTCCATGCCGGCCTTCATGACGCGGGTCTTCTGTTCCGCATCCCGCCAGTCGAACAAGATCAATGGGTGCAGATTCCCGTCCCCGGCATGGAAGACGTTGGGGATCTGCAGGTTGTACTTCTTGCCAACCTCGGCCACTTTGCGGAGGACCTTGGGCAGGGCCGTGCGGGGGACCGTGCCGTCACAGACCAGGTAGCTCGGCGTGATGCGCGCCACGGCCCCGAAGGCACCGCGCCGTCCGGCCCAGAGGGCAGCCCGCTCCGCGTCGTCCTTGGCCACCCGGACCTCCCGGGCGCCATGCGCCCGACACAGATCCGTGATGGCCTGGGCCTGCTGCTCCAGGTCGTCCTTCAGGCCGTCCACCTCGATGATGAGCACCGTCGCGCAGTCCAGGGGGAACCCACAGTGGATGGATTCCTCCACGGCCTTGATGACGAGCTGGTCCATCATCTCGAGGGTGGCCGGCACCATGCCGGCGGCGACGATGGCCGAGACCGTTTCGCTGCCCTCCTCGATGGAGTCATAGATGGCCAGCAGGGTCTTTACGCCCTCGGGCAAGCGCATGATGCGGGCGACGATCTCGGTGCAGATGCCGAACGTGCCCTCGCTCCCCACGAAGACGCCGGTGAGGTCGTAGCCCGGGACATCGGGAGCTTTCCCGCCGATCTTTGCCACTTGGCCGTCGGGCAGGACCACGGTCAACCCCAGGACGTGGTTCGTGGTCACCCCGTACTTGAAGCAGTGGGGGCCGCCGGAGTTCTCGGCCACGTTGCCTCCCAGGGTGGCCGCTTTCTGGCTCGCGGGGTCCGGGAGGTACTGGTACCCCAGGGGGGCCAGCGCGTTGCCGAACTCCAGATTGAACATGCCCGGCTGGACCCAGGCCCGCAAATTGGCGCGATCCACCTCCAGGATCCGGTTCATGCGGATCATCTCGATGACGACGCCGCCCTTGACAGGGATGGTGCCCCCGCTGAGGTTCGTGCCCCCGCCGCGGGGCACGAAGGGCACGCCGAACTTGTTGCACACCTTTACGACCCCGGCCACCTCTTCGGTGGAGTGGACGAAGACCACCGCATCCGGGCGTCGCTCCTCCAGATAGGCATCATACTTGTAGAGCTGGAGGTCAACCTCCGAGTCCAGGACATTCGATTTGCCCACGATCTGTCGGAGCTCAGCAACGAACGTGCGCGGCACCATAGGTGTCTCTCCTCACGTGGCCAAGAGAACTCAAGTCGAAGGACCCCCTCATCAATTCAAGCTTGCCAGGGGCGTAGGAGGCGGTCAAGCGATTCATTCTCGGCTGCCCTTGAATGGTCCGATGTTCTAGACCTGATTCACGCGGCGGAAAAGGAGGAAGGGAAAAGACGAGACCCCTCGCTGCTTCTGCCAGCGTACGAGAGGTCTCATCTGTGGGGTGAGGTCAGCTCGTGGTTTGGACCCGGGGAAGGCCAATCGGGAAGCAGCGACCTCTTGCCGTTTCCTACGCGAACAGGCCAGCCTTGCGCCCCTGGGCGAGCTTCACGGCGACGTCGATGGCGTCCAGCATGCTCTGGTGGGCCGCGGTGCCCTTGCCGGCCTTCCCGAAGGCCGTCCCGTGGTCCACGGAAGTGCGGATGATGGGGAGGCCCAGGGTGACGTTCACCCCACTGACCGAGGTCCACTTCTGCGTGGCCTTGTCGAAGGTGAAGCCCAGGGTCTTCAGGGGGACGTGCCCCTGGTCGTGATACATGCAGACCACGATGTCGTACAGGCCGCCACGGGCCCTCCCGAAGACGGTGTCGGGGGCAATGGGTCCGTCCACCCTGATCCCCTCGGCCTTGGCCTCTTCGATGGCGGGGATGATCTCCTTGATCTCCTCATCGCCGAACAGGCCGTGCTCCCCGGCGTGGGGGTTCAATCCGGCCACGGCGATCTTGGGCTCGGCGATGCCCAGGGCCTTCAGGGCCCGATTGGCGAGGCGGATGACGGTCAGGATGCGCGGCTTCTTCGTCCGCTCGATGGCCTGGCGGAGCGAGACGTGGGTGGACACGTGGACCACCCGCAGGTCCTCGCCCAGGAGCATCATGGCGTAGTCCTTGGTGTTGGTCATGGCCCCGAAGATCTCGGTGTGTCCCGGATGCGGGCAGCCCGCCTGGTTGATGGATTCCTTATGGATCGGGCCGGTGACCACGGCGTCGATCTCGCCGGCCAGGGCCATCCGGATCCCCCGTTCGATGTATTCCACCGAGGCCTTGCCGCACATGGCGCTGACCTTGCCGTACTGGAGCTTCGCCATGTCCACGTTCGCCAGGTCCAGGATGTCGATGGTACCCTGGATGAAGCGCGCCTCGGCCACCTTCGCAATGGGAGCGAGCCGGAGGGAGAGCTTGGTGATCCGGAGGGCATCCGCCATGCAATTCCGGTCGCCGATCACGAAGGGCCGTGCCTTGGCGCACACGGAGGGATCAGCCAGGGCCTTGACGGCGATCTCCGGCCCGATGCTGGCGGGGTCTCCCATGGTGATGCCGAGGATCGGTCGGTCCATGATGGCGTGCCTCCTATGATTCTACTTCATGAGCGGTCAGCGATCAGCGGGTAGCGTTCAGCCTCTGGAATGCGTCCCTCACGAGGCCAAGGGTTGATGGCTGATACCTGACGGCTGGGTATTGAAGACTTTATACCACGCCAGCTTGTGCCAGTCACCGGTTCCCTGGGACTTCGCAGACATTCGGAGACAAGGCGTCAGTCGCCCATCAGCGACCGCAGGTAAGAAACTGTCTCCTGGCCCTGCGCCCGACGGTCACCGCTGTGGGCCAGGCAGACTGACGCGGCGCCCTCGTAGCCGATGTCCCGCAGGGTGGCCATGATGGCGCGCCAATCCAGACCGGGCCTTCCCCGCGTGCCGGGCGGGACGCGGCCGGGATCATACAGATGGAGGTGCTGTACCAGCCCGGCTGCGGCAGAGAGCCCCTCAAGGACCGATGCCTCCTTCCGGTGGAGGTGATACGTGTCCAGCATCAATCCGAACGCCGGGTGATGGATGCGTTGGACCCAGGCCACCGCCTCGGCCACGGTACAGATGAAGTTGCTGTCGGCCTCGTCGGTGGGAGCCAGGAGGAGGGTGGATCCCGCCACGGCCCCGAACCGGGCGAGATCGGCAAAGATTTCTTCCGCGAGGCTCCTCGCGGCCTCGGCAGACGCGCCGCCCGGCAAGCTGCCCTTGGTGCCGGCGAGAGTCACCGGCGCCCCAAAGTGGCCCGCGAAATCCAGCAGGTCTTTAACCCGGTTCAGGGCGCGGGCCCGGATCGCCGGATCAGGATGGAGCAAGGTGAGGCCCTCGGCAACGATCCGGCCACTGTTCACCGCTGTCAGGGTCAGGTCGGAGCGTCTCAGGGCCTGATCCATCTCGACCACGCCGACGGTCCCCGGGGGACCCGGGAAGAACTCGATGCCGTCGTAGCCCAGCGCTTTGGCCTCGGCGACCAGCAGCTCCGGCGTCCCCAGGAGCAGATTCACCATGTAGCCGGTCGCGGCGATATCCGGCGTACTGGCCAGCAGACTCAATTGCATCAGAGACCCGAAAAAAACGCCAACACATCCACAGATTGCACAGGTTACACCCCCACCCGAGCCCTCCCCCCTCTGTACGGACCGGGGTCAAGGGTAACAGGTGTACCGGGGACATGGGTTACACTTGGGGCAGCCTCCGCAGATCGAGCTCGAGGATCCGCTGATGACAGAACAGCACGTCGTAGACCCCGTCGATTGCC
>Ga0315279_10002459_pt1 | contig 27758 bp, 20 predicted proteins | sample YL17G06_20_MG_FD_203694 | JGI IMG/M metagenome (GOLD analysis project Ga0315279, IMG submission 203694) | Sediment microbial communities from Yellowstone Lake, YNP, Wyoming, USA - YL17G06_20 | ecosystem: Environmental > Aquatic > Freshwater > Lake > Sediment | place: USA: Wyoming | collected... | reverse complement strand
TCATTTAAGCAAAGCGGATTCGGGTACAACCTATAAAAACAGTACCGGTTATATTCAAAACTCTTTGCTCGACAGCAACCGATACGCCCTGCGGATCATCAATTCGAACAATATCACCGTGAAAAATTGCGTAATCCGGGATAACGGCGAAGTCGGTATCGACTGCGAAGGCTCATCCGTCATAATTGACAGTAATATGATTCAGAATAACGGTGCAGTCGGCATCACCTTGCTCAATGAATTCATGAAAAACCCGAAGCATAATCATTCATCTCCGGTCAAGGATAAAAACAATCCATTATTTACCGGAAATTCAGTAAATAGGGGATCACAACAAGGAGCTCGGGATTCCCTGCCTTTTACCTGCACCGGCATCAATATCCGAAAATCACAGTGCATAATAACCAACAATCAAATTATTGATAATTTCCGGGGTATCTACACGTCGGATTGGATCGTGGGGAAAGTTACGAATAACCTCTTTAACGCCAATCTTTTCCACGGCTTCGATTTCTATGGTGATTCATTCGATATCGCCATCACCGGCAATACCTTTAGCAATAACGGCAATTACGATTGGCCGGTAACCGAGCTGGCGGGTATCTACCAGGGCTGGCAATGCTATAAGCCGGGCACCAGTGTCCGGATCACCGGCAATAAATTCAACAACAATAAAGTCGGCTTGTCACTCGTTAAATATTATCAGCAAAATTCCAATCCGATAACGACTTATATCGACGGGAATACCCTGACCATGAACGAAGTGGGTGTTTACGCTTGCGCCGATCAATCGGCCAATCTGGAAGCGGTCTTGACCCGAAACACCATTTACGCCAACCAGGAATACCAGGTACATCACCAGAATTCAACCAGCCCATTATTAAACCTGGGCAATTTAGATAACGTGTCCAGCCTTGACGATGGCGGCAACCGAATTTATGGCAATAGTCAGTACGATATGAGAAACGATTCGCCGTTTGATTTAAAGGCTCAGGGTAATTTCTGGAACCTCAAAGATTCGTCGGCCATCGACCGCCGGATCTATGATAAAGATGAAAATCCGGCCTGCGGTTTGGTTAATTTTAAGTATTTCACGACCTGGGGTGATATCCCACCCGGCACTGTCTGGGAAGGGATCGTTAATGTAGGCGGCGATATAACCGTACCTGACCGGAGTTCGTTGATCATTAGACCGGGCACGGAAGTGCGTTTTACCGCCGGTATGGACGCCAGCCAAGGCGGTATTGACCCGTCGAAAGCAGAAATGCTGGTTTACGGTAACATTGAAATTAGCGCTAAGAAAGTGAATAACGGGAAGTCAATAAACACTGATTACTCAAGCCGGGATAATTGCCTTCCGGCATTACCGGTTTATTTTACCTCTGATGCTTACGAACCCCAACCCGGCGATTGGTACGGAATCCGGTATATGAATAAAAATGCCCGGGAAATAAGCGATTTCGTGATAAACTACGCGACCCGGGGTTTGGATATGCCGTTGACCATGGTCCTGGAATTGGAAAATTCCAGGATAAATTACGCTTCGGAATACGGATTAAACTTCATCGGCAATTCAATGGAAACGAAATCTTGCAGTTTGACGAATAATCGCATCGGTGCAAAAATAATCGCCAAAAGCTTTGAGATTAAGGATTCCTATCTGGACTCAAACAATGTCGGGTTGTTTCTCGAAAGCAGCGTTGGTGAGTTAAAAAACAATCTGATAATAAACAACGATACCGGTTTGATTATCGGCAGTATGACGGGCGAAATCAAAGAAAACCGGTTGGAAAATAATGGAGTTGGGATCTATCTGACTGCGAGCCGAATCAATCCTCCAGGATATGAGTTCTCGGATCAAGGCAATATGACTGACGGCGGTAAAATACTATGCATCGGTGGGAATAATGAATTCCGGCAAAACCCAATTTATCATATCTACAATAACACGGCAGATTGCATCGATGCAACCTTGAATTATTGGTATCCGGCAGCCGCCGAATCCATCGCCTATTACGTCTATGATTATTATGATAATCCGGCATTGGGTATCGTGAAATTTCTGCCAACCGCGGGCGGTATCGCCGGTGGCGCGCAGGGGACCGAAGGATTTTTTGAAAAAATCGCCGTCGATTTTGGGCCCAACCCAACCCAAAGTATATCGCTGCGATATAATCTAAAAGTTCGTCAGAAGGTGATTATTTCGATTTACGATGTAACCGGCCGACTCGTTGATTATGAAGAAAAGATACAAAAAAGCGGGGATAATCATTATCAATCAAAAAATTTATCCGATGGCGTATATTTTGTCAGGTTTTGCATGCCGGGAATCGGGGAAATAAACCGGAAGGTCATAATATTAAAATAAGCAACTTGATTATTATGGGCAGTGGTCATTCCATCCTTTGGCCGTCAGGATTGACTTCTAATTATTTTATTATATTATAATCCATGCCTGATTATAATAAGAAACACAGCCTGGCCGGACTCAAGGCTCGGTTACCCAAACTGGAAGTCCTGTCCAATAATTTCCGGGGTTACGCGATAACCATCGTAATTCCGGAATACTCATCGGTCTGCCCCAAGAGCGGTTTGCCCGACACCGGGACGATAACGATCAAGTATGAACCGAACCGATATTTTATCGAACTGAAATCCTTGAAATTCTATATCCTGGGATATCGCAACCTAGGGATCTTCTACGAAAATGCCGTGAACCGGATCCTCAAGGATTTTGTCCGGGCCGTAAAACCGCGCTGGGCGATCATCCGGGGTGAATTCAATCCCCGCGGCGGAATGACGACGACGGTCGAAGCCGCGTACGGGAAAGTCCCGAAATAACAGAAATAAGTCCAGCATACAATTTTTTTATTCCGTTAGAGGACGTAGTTCTCTAACGGGATTTATCTGGTTCCCGCGCATTGCGCCAATCCCAGCGCGATAGCGCCCTTTACCGCCCCGCACCAATGCCATACATGAAACCGCACACTTCCATCGATGACCGATCATGAGCGGCATAAATCGCAGAGAATCGCTTTTGTGGCCGTAACATTGGTGCGGGGCCACTCCCTTCCGCACTTTATCAAGTGCGGAATGTCCGTGGGAGTTGACACGCGTTAGAATAGTATATATAATGTCTAATGGATCATAAGACGAGGAACCTCTACAACGACGCGCTCGCCTTGTACGACAAGGGCAAGGTCAAGGAAGCGATCGAGGGGTTTAAGAAAGTGCTCCATCTCTATCCGGGCTATCCCGATGTTCTGAACGCACTGGGACTCGCCTATTCCCTGGTCGGCAATCTTGATGAGGCGGTCAACTGCTTCAAAAAGGCGACGGAAATCAATCCAGATTATATCGAAGCCTACGTGAACATGGCGATCACCTATAACGAGCAGTGCCAGTTCGATGCCGCGATCAAGGTTTTTGAACAAGCCGCCAATTTGGAAACCAAGGAGAAGGGCTTTTCCCCCCAACTGCGTATCAAGCTCGCCAATACCTATACCCAGCTGGGCGATATCTATTACGAGCTGCAGGACTATAAAAAAGCGCAGGATGAATACGAAAAGGCCGTCGAAATCAGCCCGTCCTTCTTAGACATAAGATTGAAGCTGGCCAAGACATATTATCAACTAACCGAATACAATAAAGCGGAAAAGGTTTTGTCGGGAATTCTCGAGCGGAATAAGAAATACCTGGAGGCAAAAACCATGCTCGGTCAGTGTTATTACCAGCAAGAGAAATACGAGGACGCTAATCGGGAATGGGAAGAGGCTTTGCGGATCGAACCGATGAACATCAAAGCCCGATCCTATTTGAACATGTTGAAGGAGAAGGAGAAGAAAAAATGATCAAAAAATTGAAAAAACCCGAACTCAAACAGTATGAAAAAATACTTATCAAGGAAAGAGAAAGGCTGCTAAAGGGTTTGGCCTATGACAGCGAACAGATTTCTAAAACCCAGGTCGAATCCTCGGGCGACCTATCCGCCTACTCCAACCACATCGCGGATCAAGGGACGGAAACAGAAAAGCGGGAGATTACTTCCCAGATCCTTTCCAAACGTCGGGAGACCCTTTTTGAGATCGACCTCGCTTTGAGAAAGGTCGCCAGCGGCAAGTACGGTTTCTGCGAGAATTGCGGAAAACCCATCGAAAAAAGGCGTCTAAAGATCTTACCCCAGGCCCGTAAATGCGTTAAATGCTCCGGGAAATAAGGATATCGCGCCGACCCGGTTACAGATAAACCAACCCGTCCGTCCATGACCATTTTATCTGGAACCACGATCAAAAGAAACATAAAAATATTTATTTTATTCTTGATCCTGGCCTTGCTTTTAGACCAAGTTTCGAAAATATTCGTCATCACCATTTTAAATCCTTTTGACCCGCCCCGAGATATCATCGGATCCCTGATCCGGTTTAAGCTGGCGTTCAATCCCTATGGCGTTTTCAGCATCCAGTTCGGCCCGAAGTTCCTATATTACGTCCTGAACGTCGTCGGGATCACAGCTTTCACGTTCATCGGCTTGTCCCAGGATAGGAAAATCGACGCCGCGGTCTGGGCGCTCATCATCGGCGGCGCGCTGGGTAACTTTCTGGACCGCCTGCGCATGAAGTATGTGATCGATTTCATCGACATGGGTATCGGCAACTACCGGTGGTATGTATACAACCTGGCCGACGCCTTCATCACGATCGGGATCGTGACCCTGATCGTCCGGGAACTATTCGTCCGCAAGACAAGCCCGGCAAAGATAACCGAAGCATCGCCGCAAGCACCAAAACCTTAAAACTTTCATCCCGTTAGAGACCTTATTACTTTTGGGCTGCCACCCATTTATTATGCGTAGGTAATAATTCTCGAAGTCTCTAACGGGATTTACTTAAAATTTACACGGAACGAATCAGATTCCTAATGAGGGACAATGTCCGCGTCGGCCAGTAGATTGCGGTATATGATCTGCCGGGCAAGGATATATTTTACGTAATTCCTCGTTTCGCTGAACGGGATCAATTCCACGAACTCGTCGGTTTCGGAATTCGGGTCCTTCCCCAGCCAGCACCGGACGTTTATCGGTCCGGCATTGTACCCGGCGAGGGCCAAGACATGCGAATTGAAACCGCGATAAAGGTCCATGTAATACTGGGTGCCGAATTTGATCGACGTCCAGGGATCGTAAAGCGAGAATGAATCGATCCCCAGCTGATCCGCGAGCAGGGCGCCGGTTTCCGGAATAATTTGCATCAGACCCCGGGCGTCAGCCACGGAGGCGGCGTTCGGATCGAACAGACTTTCCTGCCAGAGAACGGCCAGGAACAAGCTCAGGTCGACCTTTTGTTCTTCCAGGCTGAAAAGATAGCGGACCGGATAAATTTGATGGTAGAGTTCGGCCGGCAGCCGGTAGACATTCATTTTTTCCGCCGTTTCTTTTAATTTCAACGCATAGTTTATCGCGGCCCGGTCCGCGCCGTACTGAGCGCAGAGCCGGCTCAGGTAAAACAAGCCGGCACCGGAAAGGGCCTGGACCATGGCCAGCTCCTCGGTCCCATAATCCATTTCGCTGAGTTCGAAATACCGGATCGCCCGGTTGATATGCGAGGAATCAGTCTGGTCAAAAGATATCAGGGTGTCGCCGAGGCGGGCCAACCAGGCGCTGAACGGAACCGTGTCGACTGGCAGGGCGGTTCGGTTCTTCAGCAGTGAGTAATAAGAGAGGGGATAATGACCGGTCAAGTAGTCCTTCAGGCTGTCGACCGGTTGGCCGAGCCGTTCGCGGACCCGGATCAGCCAGTAGACATACTCGGGTTCTGAAGATTGTTCAAGGATCTGCCGGGCTTCGTCGAGTTGCCCGATCCGATATAACTGGAGGGCGGCCCGGAACTTGGTGTTGCGTTCGTTGATCTTGAGGAAGGCCGCGACCGCTTTCAGGGTATCGCCCGCGTCCTCCAGAAGGAAGGCTTTTTGACGGAGACCGTAAACCGCGTATTTGGACCCGGGATAGCGGGCATACAGGGAATCATAAACGGCGACCGCCCGATCGCGATCGTTCTGGTTTTCATATATCCGGCCGCGGTAATAAACCGCCTCCGGACCCTTGCCCGCTTTAAGGTAATTGAGGGCGCGGCCATAGGATTTACTTTCAAAGCAGCTCCGTCCTAAATAGTAATTTGTGATCGAATCGGGCGCGGTGGCTTCCAGATACGGGATGGCCTTGGCATATTCGGCGTGATTATAATAAACAAGTCCGACGAGCCGATGCTGGGCCGAGGACCGGGGTTTTACGAGAGGCAGGGCGTAAAGCGCGCCCGCCGAAGCCGGGTATGAACGGATCATTCTCCAAGCCGTTTCGTCAAGCCGGGCAAGGTCGCGTTTTTTCTCGTAAAATTTCAACAGCGTATATTCCCGGAGCGCGGGTTCCTTAAGCCGGTTTAACTGGTTCTTAACGGTGTTGAAATCTTCGGCATTAGAGAGCAGGTCGAAAAGCAGGCTTTGATATTCTTCCTGCAGGTAGGGCCGGATCGAATCGGTTTCCAGGATGACCTGCAGGGCGCGGTCAAAGTCGTTCAGGCATTTTAGGGCCTTGGCCAGGTAAAGCTTGACATAATCTCGGGGTTCGTAATCCCCGTTCAATAAATTTCGGGCCTTTTCATAATCGCCCGACTGGAAAAAGGCTTTGCCTTTAAGCACCGGATCGACCGCCTTCTCGGCCAGCTGGCCCCAGCGCTGGCATCGGGCGAGGATTCGCTCGTTTTCAGGATCGCTCAGTCCGACGTCCCAGCCGGTGCTATCCAAAAGCCGGGCGCCGCGTTCATATTCCCTCTGTTCCATGTACAGACGGACCATCAGCCGGGTTTTGATGGTTTTCTGTTCCGGAGTTTTGACGCGGTTCAAGAGTTCAAAGGCATAGGACGGTTTCCGGAGGTAAGTCTGCGCTGCTTCCTTCAGATAATTTTCTTCGGGCATTGGCGTGATCCGAACCGATACCGGCTTCGGGCAGGAAAGGATGAGGAAGATGCCCAGGAAGAAAAACGCGCGTTTAACGCGGATCATCACCTTGGGTGCGGACTTTTTTCTGAAGTTTTCAATATTTAAAAAGTTCTTGGTCCGTGAAGAACAAACGAATTTCCCTTTCCGGATTTTCGTCGGGAGCCGAGGCGTGGACGACATTTTCGCCGGTCGACGTTCCATAAAGATTGCGCACGGTGCCGGCCTGGGCTTTTTTCGGGTCCGTGGCGCCGACCACCTCCCGCAGTTTTTGCGGGCCTTCGGGATGCTGCAGGCAAGCGACTACGACCGGACCGGAAGAAATGAAATCGACCAACCAGGGGTAAAAATCCTTGCCCTGGTGGATCTTGTAAAATTCCGCGGCCTGTTCTTTGCTGACCCTAACCATTTTCATGCCCAGGACGGTGAATCCCTTATCCAGGATATGGTTTAATATTTTCCCGGCCAGGTTACGTTTTACCGCGTCGGGTTTGATGATGAGCAGTGTTCGGTTCATGCTTTAGTATAGCAAAAAAAGCGGGACTGTCAATTATCGGCTACGATACCATTTGACAGTCACGGAAGATTGTATATAATAGCTCATGGGGACAAGGAGGTTGTTTTTATACCTGGCCGCGGCCTTGATCCTGACCGCCTGCCGCCGCGAATTCCTGGTTACCGAAGTGATCGACGGGGATACCTTTACGCTTTCGACCGGTGAGAGAGTCCGGATCATCGGCATCAACACGCCGGAAATGTCCGAACCCGGAGGCGACATCGCCAAGGATATCGCGACCCAATTACTGCTCGGACAAAAAGTCCGCTTGCAACGCGACGTCCGGGATAAGGACGACTACGACCGGCTCCTCCGCTACGTTTTTATCGGACCGAAATTCATCAACGCCGAACTGGTTCGGATGGGTTACGCCGAGTCCCGGTTCTACCCGCCGGATACACTTTATCAGAGAAAATTCGAAAGCCTGGAAAAGACGGCGATCCGGAACCGGCGCGGATTATGGTCGTTCCCCGTGTTCCAGGCTCCGGACACATCCGGACGGGTCCCGCAAGAAACACTGTTGCAAGTAACCAGCGGCGAAATAATAACCTGGCGGGACGCGCGGCTTTATTACGGCCAGGTCCGGACCGTGGAAGGCAAGATCGTGGTCAGCAACAATACCGGCAAGGTTTGTTTCCTGAATTTTGACCGTAACTGGAAAGAGAATTTCACCGCGGTGATCTTTTCCGGGGACTATGCCAAGTTTCCGCCGAATCCCGAGGATTATTACTTGAACCGGAAGGTTCGCGTTAACGGACTGATCAAGGAATTCAAGGGCAAGCCGGAGATCATCGTTAAAAGCCCGGAACAGATAGAGATAATAAAATAGTCAGCGGGTTGAGGTTGGGATGCGGGATATGGCTTTAATGTCAAATGTCAAAAACCAAATGTCAAATCAATATCAAAGTTCAAATGAATAAATTAGACATTTGTCATTGGTCATTGATTTGGAATTTGCAATTTGGATTTTGAAATTTATTTCAGCAGTACCTGGGGCAGGTCGTGATCCGGATGGCGGATCACACGGACTTCCGATTGATATACTTCCTTCAGCAATTTTTCATCGATCAATTCCGTAGGCGTTCCGTCGCTGCGGATCGTTCCGCGGTCCAGCAGGATCAAACGCCGGCAGTATAGAGCGGCCAGGTTCAGGTCGTGGTTGACGATCACGATCGAGATCCCCTGACCGTTCAATTTTTTCAGGAGATTCATGATCCCGGTTTGGTGGCGCAGGTCGAGGTGGCTGGTCGGCTCGTCCAGGAGGAGGATCTTCGGCTGCTGGCATAAAGCACGGGCGATCACGACCCGCTGCCTTTCACCCGATGACAGGGAGTTGACCGGCCGGTTTTTGAACTCGGCGACCTCGGCCTCGGCCAGGGCTTGTTCCATGATCTCGCGGTCCCCTACGCTCTCTGCCTGAAAGGGCCGGAGATAGGGATAACGGCCCATCAGGACGATGTCGGCCACGGTAAAGTCAAGGGTGAAATGCGTTTCCTGGGGGACAAAACCGATTGCGCGCGCCAGGCTCCGACGATCCAGTTCGCGGATCTTTTGTCCCTGCACGATGATCTCACCCTGCTGGATGTCGAGGATCCGGCTTAGGAGCCGGAGCAGGGTGGACTTGCCGGCGCCGTTCGGCCCGATGACGCCGGCGAACTCACCTTCCTTGAGAGTGAATGAAATATCACGGATCACGGGCTTTCCGTCGTAGGAAAAGTTAAGGTTTTTAACTTCAATGGCGTTCATTTTATCTTTTACTATACAAGTAAATGAAGAACGGGACGCCGATCAGGGAGGTCACGACTCCGACCGGCAGTTCGTAGACCGTGATCGTGCGGGATAAAGTATCGGCCAAAAGCAGGAAGGCCGCGCCCAGGATGAACGAAGCGGGCAGGTTACGGAGGTGTTTCGGTCCGAAAAGCCGCTTCGCGATATGGGGTATGACAAGCCCCACGAAGCCAATGGCTCCGACCAGCGAGACGACGAATCCGGTCAAGAGCGCGGTGGCGAAAAAAAGGTTGCGGGATAAGCGGTGGGTATCTACGCCCAGACCCGAAGCGGTCTCCGCGCCCTGGGACAGGATGTCCAGCTCGCGGTGATGCCGGTAAAGGTAAATTACTATCGCGAGCGACAAAACCAGGATCGCGATGGCGATCACGCGCTGGCCGGGATTCATTATCACGCCCAGGTATCCCATCAGAAGATAAAGGATTTCGTAAAGTTCCCGCCCCGACATGACCATGATGATCATGACGAGGGACGAACAAAGGAAGCTCATGATCACGCCGGCCAGGATCAGCCGGTCTTGCAGCGCACCGGCATGACTTCGGGCGATGACGAAGACCAGCAGCCCGACGCCCAGGGAACCGGCAAACGCGAAGAGCGGATTCAAGAATCCGATGGTAACGATCCCCAGGGCGGCGCCCAGGGCCGCGCCCGACGCCGACCCGAGGGTGTATGGCTCGACCAGTGGGTTGTTGAAAAGGCCCTGCAAGATCGCCCCGCAAAAACCCAGGATGCCGCCGGCAAAGATGCCTAAGATGACGCGGTTCAGCCGGATTTGAAGGACATCCGCGCTGAGCGCGGCCGGACCGATGAAAATGGCCGCCGCGACGGCAACGGCCAGCAATGCGACGACCAGCGTCGTCTTACTCAAAGAGTTTCTCCAGAGCCTGGAAGCCGTAGACCAGCCGCGGTCCGGGCCGGAGCAGCTGGTCCTGATTGAGATCCGTATAGACCCGGTCATTCCGGATCGCCTCGATCTTGCGCCAACCGATTCGGTCTTTTATCCCTTCGGGATGGAGGATGATGATGATCTCCGGATCGCGTTTTATCACTTCTTCCTGGTTGACCGCGGGATAGGGCCGGACGAGGTCGTCGAAGATGTTCTTGCCCCCGGCCATTCCCACCATTTCATTCAGAAAATTGTTCCGGCCGATCGTGATCAGGGGCCGTGGGGACAGCTCGATATAGACGGATTTTGGTTTACGTCCGGTGGGGCGGATGCGCTTCCGCATGTAAGCGACCAGGGAATCGGCCGCGCGCTGGCGTCCGATCCGGCCACCCAGGTTGGTAATGTCACGATAGATGTCGGCCAGGGATTCCGGTTCGGTTACGAATACTTGGATTTTATATTGTTCGAGTTCGGTTTTGATCCGATTTTGCTCGGGCAGGTTCACAATCACCAGGTCCGGTTTTAAACCGACGATCCTTTCCAGCGACGGATTGGAGAAGTCGCCGACCTTTGGCAGTTTTCGGGCCGCGTCCGGGTAATCGCAATAGGTAGTCACGCCCGCCAGGTCGTCTTGAGCGCCCAGGGTGAAGATCACTTCGGTCATGCCCGGCGAAAGCGATACGATCCGATAACCGGGTTTAACTTTCGGGCCCGGGCATGCTGTGAATACCAGGGCGGTCAATAAAATAAGGAATGATAAAAGTTTTTTCGTGAGTGGAATTTTCGCCCGAATGATCTTTGTTATCGAATCACTGTAATCAATATTTTTATCACCGTAATCGTATTTATCACCAGAAGATGCAGCTCTTTTTCAATTGATTTGTTTTCTTGATCAGGGCTTCTTTCTGTTCTTTAAGCTCCTTTTCCGCCTTACTGCGCAGGTCGTCCAGGATCGCCCCCCGACCCAGGAATTCCTTGAACTCGTTTTTGAACCCGTTCACTTCAATCTCGCTCAGGGCGGATAGGATCGGCGCCTTCTTGCCCTTGCCGAATACGGCCTGGAATTTCTCATCGGCGATAAATTCCTTGGCGCCGGCCAGAAGGCTTTTGATCTTGAGCTTACCCTCGAGGACGGCGAACTGGCTTGACCCGTCCCGCTCGATGCTCGTCTTGAAAGTCGTTCCCCGGATATAAGCCTGGGCGACATCGGTCCGAACCTCGTACTGGTCGTTCTTATTGAGCTTCGTCACCTTGGTGACGATCTCCCCCAGGGACGCGAAGATCCGGTGAAAGACGCCTTTCTTGGTCTGCTCCTTGCGCTCGATCCGGATGCTGGAGTTGGGCGAAAGCCGGATCAGGGAGTAGTTGGCGAACTGGATCTCGCAGGTCGAATTGTCGGCGGTCGTGATCACGTCGTTGACGAAAAGCTGGGAGTTCAATGCGCCGGTCATCGCGACCTTACCCCGCTGGACCGAAACAGTGCCGGTGAGGTAGGATATTTTCGCCGGTACTTCGGCGTTAAGAACAAAGATCGTTAACATGCTCAAAGCGAAGGTCATTTTTTTCTCCTTGGTGACTGGGCACCGATAAATTTTTCCCAAAGGGGAAGGCTGTTCTTTTCGGTGATCTTGCCGGCGCTTGGTTCGGAAGAAGCGAAATTAACAAAAGCCCGCAGGGCTTTGCGCTCCAACACGATCTGTAAAAATAAGATCGGCAAACCGACGACCGTTACATAGATCAGCAAGAGATAGGAAGCGTACCCCAAGGCCAGGGAATATACCAAGAGGACCAGGCTGGGGAAAAAGCGCATGATATCTTCGGGATTTTCCAGCCGGCTTTTTAAGAAACGATACCGGAGGTAGATCGATCCGGCGAGCAGGATGACGCCGGCCGCTTGAATGAACGGGTATAAGAGAATTTGAAAACGCGGCCACCAGACTGCGGTCGCGATGCCGAGGACGAACGCAGAATAGAAAAAGAGGGCGGAAATAAAACGCACGAAGAGCAGGATGAAGGAATGGTCGAAAATTTCGGCCGGCAGAAAACCGGATTGTAAAAAGAGACGTTTTTCAAAGTATTCGGCGTCGAGCCAGAGGATGAAGAACATTGTGTACAGGTAGGTGACGGGCCAGAAACGGAAGGAGCTGAGGCAGTTGTAGAAAAAGAGACCGGCATAGGCGGTGATCACCACCAGCCAGACCAGCCTTTTCCAGGGGAACCGCGCGGAACGTTCAGTTAAGGAGTAGGTCGAGAACATATTCGCCTCCGGGTCCGGGAACGAGGACCGTATTTTTCTTGCCGGGCGTTCCCCAGAGCAGATAGTTGTTTTCCACCTGGGTTTTTAACAAGCTGTCCTTGGTCATTTCTTTTTTTATAAAACGCATCGCGCCGTCAACATTGTCCAGGATGTCGCGGATTGTGATCGGCGTCCGGGAGACCGTCATCGGGATGAGGTTTGCCGGATAAAGGATGGTGCCGGCGCCGGTCTTCAAGGCCATTTTTTTAAATAGGTATTCGGTCAGGGTCTGGTTGCCCAGATCGACCGTGACGTTTAAAGTATCCTGCAAGCGCCGGGCAAATGCCGCGATTCTTTTGACCCGCTCCGGGTCGGATTTGCTGATAATTTTACTCTGGTTGGTATCCAAAAGGGCACGATTGCTGACGATGAAGCTCATTTTAAAAGGCGGCCGGTTCAGGGTTTTATTTTCAATTACCCACAAAACATCGCTGCGCTCGCGGGCGAGCGAGATCTTGGTTTGGTCGTGGATCGTCAGGGTGTCCTTACCCAGGCTGATCAACCCAAACCGGATACCCTCGATATTTTTTATGCCGTATCCCATGGTTTTGAGCACGGGTAAATGGTTTTCACCAAAAGCCGGATAAGTAGTGACGAGAAAATCAAGAGGCAAGTCATTATAAAATTTGTATAAACCGATCCTTTCCAGGAAAAGGGCGTAACCCGGTTTATCCGTATCCAGGTAACCGACCTTGAGACCTTTTAAACCGGCGACACCGGCAAGCAAAGGTTCCGGGCGTTGGAGATCATCCGTAAGGGAACCGAGATAGTACATATCGATTTGATGCCGGGATCCAGGTGTCATTCGTTTCGGGCAGTTGAGCAGGAACGGGACCATAAACAACAACAAATAGCGGTATTTCATGATGAATTATAGTGATGTTTGCGGTGCTGTCAAGATGCACCGCAACGCTGCGCTGAATATACGCATTGGCTGAAGATACGGTGCTTCGCACCTGAATAAATGGCACTTCGTACCTGGATATACGCATCGCTGAAAACTAAAAAGACCAGAAAGACTAGATAGACTAAAAAGACTTTTTGTCTGTTACAAGTTTCCGGATGCCGGTTTCGCTCAGCCATTTATCCGGCCAGTTTCGGCTCAATTTTTTATAGCCGTAAAATCCGTATCCACACCACTGGTAAGCGATGACATCCTGGCCGCCGGACTCCAGGGTTATCAGTTCTTTAAGCCCGTCCTCGTTGATATCCATGAAGGTGAAGTCCATGAGCGGGAGCAGAAACTTGGCGCTCCGCGATTTTAAAACCAGCGCACCGTCCCGCCACTCGTAGATAAAAAGGAAGTTTTTAAAACCGGGCAGTAAAGGTTCTTTTTTTAATCCAGCGACACAGATCTCATGTGTCGAGTCCGCGTCGAAATCGGTGCCGACGATCTTCCACGGCCGGCAATCCTGTTTCGACAGGGTTTCGGGACGGATCTCGCCCGGGTCGATACGGAGAAGCGCGAGACGATTATTGCCGGACTGGGGCGGACCGGCGATCAGCACCAGGGCCGGGTAATTCTTATCCGGGATAAAAGCGGCATCCTTGATCTCCTCGTCCGAACGAAGGCCGAGCTCGGTTGGTCCGTAATTCATGCCGTATTCCACGGACTGACGGAGCACGGCGACGCGGCGGCCGTGGACGGTCCGCTGGATGATCGGTACCGGGATCAGGTTGCCCAGCGCCTCATCCGTGATGAACAAGCGGTCCGCAGCGGGTCGAAAACGGGTTCGGTAATCCCTGGAAATCTCGGCCATCCGGGCCGCGATCGAGTCGAAATCGCTTCCCTGAACGAGACCGGGGCGGAAGTCGTTCAAAAAAATCGGGATAAAAGCCGCGGAATCGATCTTACCCTTTCGGAAGACGCAGGTAAATATGCCGCTCTGACGCTCGTAAATTTTGTGCTGGTCATACACGAAGTTGCCGAGGCTGTAGAGGATCGGTCTTCCTTTATAAAATTCGACCGACTGGAGGATATGGGGATGGCTGCCAATTACCAGGTCCGCTCCCGCATCGATCAATAGATGCGCCCAGGCGACGTTGTCGGACATGGGCCGGTATTTATATTCTTCACCCCAATGCATGCCGACGATTATGAAATCGACTTCGGACCGGAAACCCCGGATCGCGGAAGCGAGCGCGCTGATATCCGCCTGACACGGACCGGACAGGGAGAGCGGCCAGACGACGCCCCGGAGCGGGATCCCGACACTGGCGAAAAAAGCGAAACGCAGACCGTTCATTTCCACGATCGCCGGTTTGACCTCGGACGCAGCGCCGTACCCGACCGGCACCAGGCCGTGGCGTTCGATGATGTCCCGGGTGTCGGAGAACGCGGTCTGACCCCAGTCGATGGTATGGTTGTTGGCGATTGATATGACATCAAAACCGGCCTTCACCACGCCCGGAAAAAAATTAGTGTCGCCTCGGAAGCAATACAGTTTGCCGGTGGAACGGCCGCGCGCGGAGACCGGGCTTTCCAGGTTGGCGTAGGCCAGGTCAAACCCGCTTATGAAATCCTTGACGCCCGCGAACGGATAATCGACCCCATGCTGCCGGATCATGGACCTTGTACCCCGGTCGAGAAGAATGTCGCCGACCGCGCAGAAACTGACCCGGGGAGATGCCGGGTTTTGTGCGACGATAAAAATTATTATAATAGGGATCAAGGTGTATAAGATCCTCAAGTGTCGTCCGGCGCGGGGTCGGGATCGCCGGCGTCAAGGCCGGCGCCTTCCTCAGTCGCCTTCAGGAAATCCTGAACGCATTCGTCGGCCTCGGCCCAGTCTTCCTCGGTGACCAGGACTTCGCCCCAATAACCCTTGAGAACCTTGGGCAGGCCGTCGAGCCAGGTCGTTTCGAAGCGGCGGACGATCGCTTCGATGTTGTTGGCGGCCAGCATTTCTCGGATCGTGATCGCGGCGAACTCGTCCGGCGCTTTGAAAACGCTCTTAAGCATGTATCATTATAAAAGTGCTTACCTTAATGTCAATAAGGAATAATATATTCGTTTGCAGTTTTGAAATGCGAATCTTTTCGTCTATCTAGTCTATTTAGTCTTTCTCGTCTATTTGGTTTTGAACTAAAAAGACTAAACAGACCAAAAAGACCATAGAGACCATTACGATAATCCTGTGATTTTCCCTTCATCGTCGATATCGATCCTTGCCGCGTTGGGGACCTTAGCCAGACCGGGCATGAGCATGATCTCGCCGGCCAGGGGCACCAGGAATCCCGCGCCCGAAGAGATGTTGATATCGGTGATCGAGATCTTAAAATTCTGCGGCCGGCCGTAGAGGGTAGGGTTATCGGAAAGGGAACGGTTGGTCTTGGCGATGCAGACGGGTAGTTTACCGAACCCGAGTTTTTCGATCCGGGCGATGTCCTTTTCCGCCTTGGGTGTGTAAAAGACCCGGTTGGCGCCGTAGATCTCGACCGCCACTTTCTCGATCTTCGTTTCGATCGAATCCTCGAGGTCGTAGATCGGCCGGTTTTCGGAAGTCTCCGAATCCGCGGCGCGGACGACGGTTTCCGCCAGTTCGAGGGCGCCCGCCGAACCTTCGGTAAAGGCGCGGACCACGGTGAAGGGTACGTTCAATCCTCCGCAAAAGTCCCGGACTTCCTTTATTTCCGCTTCGGTGTCGCCGTCGAAATAATTGAGCGCGACGACAGCCGGGATCCGGAACTTGCGCACGTTTTCGACGTGCTTGGCCAGGTTGGGGAGGCCATTCCGCAGATTTTCCAGGTTTCCGGAACGGATGTCTTTTTCCGGCGCACCGCCGTGTAGCTTGAGGGCCCGGACCGTAGCTACCACTACGGCCGCGGCCACCCGGTAACCGGCGGCGCGGGAGACGATATCGACGAACTTTTCCGCGCCGAGGTCGGAACCGAACCCGGCCTCGGTCACCACGTAATCAGACAACTTGAGGGCCAGTTTCGTGGCGACGACGCTGTTCGTGCCGTGGGCGATGTTGGCGAACGGGCCGGCGTGGATGAACGCCGGCCCGTGCTCGATGGTCTGGACCAGGTTGGGCTTGATCGCGTCCTTGAGGAGCGCGGCCATCGAGCCGCAGGTTTGAAAATTACCCGCGGTGATCGGTTGGCCGTCCATACTGAAGGCGACGAGCATCCGGCACAGGCGCGCCTTCAGTTCCGAGATCGACGTGGACAAGGCCAGGATCGCCATGACCTCACTGGCCGCGGTGATTATGAAACCATCCTCGCGGGCCGGGCCGTTGGCCCGGCCGCCCAGCCCGACGACGATATCGCGCAGACTGCGGTCGTTCATGTCCATGGTCCGGCGGAAAAGGATCTCGCGCTCGTCGACGAGCAGCTTGTTGCCGAAATGGATGTGGTTGTCAAGGACCGCACAGAGCAGGTTGTGGGCGGCGCTGACCGCGTGGATATCTCCGGTAAAATGAAGGTTGATGTCCTCCATAGGGAGGACCTGAGCGAGCCCGCCGCCCGCGGCTCCGCCCTTGATCCCGAATACGGGTCCCAGGGACGGCTCGCGCAGGGCCACGATCGATTTCCGGCCGAGCCGATTCAAGGCCATGGACAGACCGATGGAAACCGTGGTCTTACCCTCGCCAAAGGCGGTGGGCGTGATGGCTGTGACCAGGACCAGGCGGCCGTCGGGCCGGTCGGCCAATTTCCGTAAGAACCGGAGGGATATTTTGGCCTTATACGACCCGTACGGCAGGATATAATCTTCGTCGATCGCGAGCCGCCCCGCGATCTCACGGATCGGCAGCAGCTTCGCGGCCTGGGCGATCTCAATGTCCGATTTCATCTTACCTCCTCCCTCAACCGTAAAGAATTCGTGACCACATTGATCGAGCTAAAGGCCATCGCGACCTCCGCGATCAGGGGATGCAGCAGACCTAAGACCGCCAGGGGGACCGCGACGATATTGTAGAAGAACGCCCAAAAAAGGTTCTGGCGGATCTTGCGGAACGTCGCCCGGGATATTTCGATCGCGGTCACGATCCCGGACAGGTTGCCACGGACCAGGGTGATGTCCGAGGACTCGATCGCGATGTCGGTGCCGGTGCCGATGGCGATGCCGACGTTCGCCTGTTTCAAGGCCGGCGCGTCGTTTATGCCGTCACCGATCATGGCGACCAGGCCCAGCTCCTTCTGCAGTTTTTCAACCTCGATCTGCTTGTCGCCGGGCAAGACGTTGGCTACGATCCGATCCATGCCGGCCAGCCGACCGATCGCCTGAGCCGCGCGTTCGTTGTCACCGGTGAGCATGACCAGGAGATAACCGCGGGCCTTGAGCTCGGTCAGGGCTTTTATCGAATCATCCTTGAGGGCGTCCGCGATCGCGATGATCCCGGCCAGGCGGCCGTCGACGCCAACCCGGACCACGGTTTTCGCCATGCTCTCCAAGGCCGCGATCCGGTCCGCAAAGACATTATCTTCGATCTTCAGCTCCGCGAACAATTTTTTATTACCGACCGCGACCAGCTTATCACGGACCTTGCCGGTGACGCCCAGACCGGAAAGGGCGGTGAAATTTTCCGGCGCGACAATCGGTATTTTCCTTACCCGGGCCGACTCGACGATGGCGCTCGCCAAGGGGTGCTCCGAACCCGATTCCAAGCCGGCTGCGTAAGACAGCAGATCCGTCTCGGAGTATGCGGCGGCAGTTATATCGGTGACCTCGGGCCGGCCTTTGGTTATCGTACCGGTTTTATCAAAGACGATCGCCCGGATCTCTTTCAGGGTCTGGATCGCTTCGCCGGACCGGAAGAGGATCCCCCGCTCAGCCGCCAAACCGGAACCGACCATGAGGGCGGTGGGTGTCGCCAGGCCGAGGGCGCAGGGACAGGCGATGACGAGGACCGCGACCCCGGCCGAGATGGCGCTAGAGACCCGGTCCAGATTAGGATTCACCCAGGGCAGGAAGGAATGAGCCCACCCGAGGAGCGGCTTGAGGGCCGGGAAAAAGAACAGCCAGACGAGGAGGGTCGCGACCGCGACCATGACCACGACCGGTACGAAACGCGCCGTGACCCGGTCCGCGAATTCTTGGATCGGGATCTTAGACCCCTGGCATTCTTCGACGAGCTTGATCACCTGGGCGAGGAACGTATCTTTGCCGACCTTGGTGACCGCGACCTGCAGAAGTCCCTGCTGGTTGATCGTGGCGCCGACGACCGGATCGCCGATCTTTTTCGTGACCGGAAGAGATTCGCCGGTCGCCATCGACTCGTCGACGCTCGAGGAACCGGCGACCACGTCGCCGTCGGTCGGGATCTTCTCTCCGGGCCGGACGACCATTAGGTCGCCGGATTTCAATTGCTCGACCGGCACTTCGATCTCCAAACCGTCCTTCAGGATGCGGGCGGTCTTGGCTCCCAGCTGGACCAGGCGGCGGATCGCTTCCGACGCCCGGCCCTTGGATCGAGCTTCGATATACCGGCCAGTGAGGTGGAAAGCCATGATCATGCCCGAGATCCCGGCGTAATTCTCATAAGGCAGACCCAGGACCTTAGCGATACCGGTGGCCAATGCCGTGAGGGTTCCCATGCCGATGAGGACGTCCATGGAAGCGGTACCATGACGCAGGGAATTGAAACCGGCTTTTAGCGTTTTGTAACCCGGGACGAGGATCGCCAGGCCACCGAGAACGGTCAGGATCAGGTCGGCATAAGGGATCATCACCCGAAAGACCATTTCCAGGACCATGATGACGATGATCGGCGCCGTGATCACCCAGACCGCGGCGAGCCTTAGCCGTGCCCGCTGCCATTCGGTTTGCTTACCCGCCGCGCCGCCTTCTTTTTCCGCCGGCACTTCATAACCGACGTCCTGGATCGTATTCTGGATATCGTCCAGGGTGGATATTTTTTTGTCGAATTCGATCACCGCCTTTTCCGCCGCGAAATTGACCGCGACATTGGCGACGCCGGGCAGGTCCTTAACCGCTCTTTCGATGGTCAGGACGCAGCTGGCGCAGGACATGCCCCGGATCGGCAGGGTCACGGTTTCGGTCTTGCCCATCTTCACGGTCCTCAATGCGGGGGAGTAGGTCACTTTTTTGTTTTTGAGGAACTTTTCCGGGTCTATTTTGAATTTTTCCAGGCAGGCCGTATTGCAGAAATGGTAGACCGTCCCCCGGTATTCGTATTGACCGGCTTGGTCCTGCGCGGTCACTTTCATTCCGCATACGGGGTCGGTGTATTTAACGGTCAGATCCTTTTCGTCCATAATTTTAGTGGGCCTCGATCCTTAAAAAGTTTACTTAATAACCGCGGCTTGTCAACCGCGGGAAAAGTCCGCGAAGCCGCTCTTGATTTTTTAATGATTATTACTATAATTAATACCTAATATTTCTAACTAAGGAGGCAAATGGCCCGTTATCTTATAACTTCCGAATCAGTTACCGAAGGACATCCGGATAAAATTTGCGACCAAACCTCAGACGCGCTGCTGGATGCCCTGCTTGAGAAAGACCCGTTCTGCCGGGTCGCCTGCGAAACCATGACCACCCGCGGCTTGATCTTCGTTGCCGGCGAGGTGACCACGAACGAATATGTCTCCATTCCGGATATGGTCCGCGGCCTGCTTTACGAGATCGGTTATACCGAGACCGAAATGGGGATCGACGCCCAAACCTGCGCGATCATCACTTCGATCCAGGAGCAGTCCGGGGATATCGCGATGGGCGTCAATATCGGCGGCGCCGGCGACCAGGGCATGATGTACGGCTACGCGAGCGACGAGACCAAGGAACTAATGCCGATGCCGATCACGCTCGCGCACAAGATTGTCCGCCGGCTCGCGGAAGTCCGCAAGGCGAATATCGTCGATTTCCTTTACCCGGACGGCAAGTCCCAGGTCACGGTCGAATACGATAATGACCGGCCCGTCCGCATCGACACGATCGTCCTTTCCGCCCAGCACCACGCCGAGGTCAAGAACGAAAAGCTCCACGCCGAACTGAAGAGGCTGGTGATCAACGAGGTGGTGCCGGCCAACCTGGTCGACGACAAAACAAAAATTTTCATAAACCCGACCGGCCGGTTCGTGATCGGCGGGCCTCAGGGCGATACGGGCGTGACCGGACGCAAGATCATCGTTGACACTTACGGCGGGGTCAGCCATCACGGCGGCGGCTGCTTCTCGGGCAAGGATCCGACCAAGGTCGACCGCTCGGCTTCCTACATGGCGCGCTACGCGGCGAAAAACCTGGTCGCGGCCGGAGTTTGCCGCCGGTGCGAATTGGCGCTGGCGTACGCGATCGGCGTTTCCGAACCGGTGGCGATCACGGTCAATACTTTCGGCACGTGCAAGATCGACGAGGCGAAGATCCCGGGTATCCTCAGGAAGCTCTTCGACTTCACGCCGCAGGGTATTATCGACAAGTTGAACCTGCGCCGGCCCATTTATAAGAAAACCGCCGCCTACGGTCATTTCGGCCGCGAGGAAGAGGGGTTCACCTGGGAGATCTGTGACATGGCCGAAGCGGTTAAGCGCGAAGCAGGGTTATAGGGATTAGGGCTTAGGAATTAGTTTGTTAAGGAAAAGGATAACGATGAAATACAGCATTAAGAATATAAAACTGGCCGCCGATGGTTTCAAACGGATCGAATGGGCGGAAACCAAAATGCCCGTTTTGCGCTTGATCCGGGAAAGGTTTACCCGCGAAAAACCCTTGCGGAACCGCCGCATCGGCTGCTGCCTTCACGTCACGACGGAGACCGCCAATTTAATGCGGACGCTTACCGCGGGCGGGGCTAAGGTCTTTCTGACCGCCTCCAACCCGCTTTCCACGCAGGACGACGTGGCCGCCGCCCTGGCCCGCCAGGGCGTGAGCGTGCACGCGATCAAGGGCGAATCCCGGAACGAATACTATCAGCACATGACCCAGGTGATCAAGAGCTTGCCCGAGATCCTGATCGACGACGGCGCGGACTTGATCTCGACCGTGCACAAGCAGAAGGTCAAAGGGATCCTGGGCGGGACCGAGGAAACGACCACGGGCGTGGTCCGCCTCAAGCAGATGGACCAGGACCGGGTCCTGCAATTCCCAATCATCGCGGTCAACGATTCGCTGACCAAGCATCTTTTCGATAACCGTTACGGGACCGGCCAGTCGACGATCGACGGGATCCTGCGGGCGACGAATATCCTGATCAGCGGTTGCCATTTCGTCGTCGCGGGCTACGGCTGGTGCGGCCGGGGCCTGGCCATGCGGGCCAAGGGCTTCGGTGCGAACGTGATCGTGACCGAGGTCGACCCGGTGAAGGCCCTCGAAGCGCGCATGGACGGCTACGAGGTGATGCCGATGGCCGACGCGGCCCGGCTCGGCGACGTTTTCGTGACCGTGACCGGCGACATCAACGTCATCCGGAAAGAGCATATTCTGAAAATGAAGGACGGCGCCATTTTCGCGAACTCGGGGCACTTCGACGCCGAGATCGACAAGACAAACCTGAAGAAGATCAGCCGCAAGCGCAGGATGATCCGCAACTTCTGCGAGGAATTCACGCTGCGGAACGGTAAAAAAGTTTACCTGCTCGGCGAAGGACGTCTGATCAACCTCGCGGCCGCCGAGGGACACCCGGCCATGGTCATGGACATGTCCTTCGCCAACCAAGCGCTGGCGGTCGAGTATATTTTGAACAACCGGAAACTAAAGAAACACGTCTTTTCCCTGCCCCCGAAGATCGACCGGGAGATCGCGTCGCTCAAGTTGAAGTCGATGGGTATCCGGATCGACAAGCTCACGACCGAACAGGTGAAATACCTGTCGTCATGGGAGATGGGGACTTAGTCAGGACATCAGGTTAACGGGATATCAGGGTATTAGATTTAAAGATACCAGGATATCAGGGATCAAGACTGTTCCGTATCAGGCGATGATGTAATTATTAATAATGATTATGCCGACCGAGGGAATAAATAAATTAATCATCGAAAGCAAGCTTCATCTGCCCCGGCCCAGGTTTAAAACCCTGCGCCGGGCGCGTCTTTTAAACCGGCTGACCGACAGCCGATCCCGGAAGCTTATCCTGGTATGCGCGCCGGCTGGTTACGGCAAGACCACGCTTTTATCCCAATTCCTCGCCCGGACCCGGCTGCCCTATGTTTATTATCTCCTGGAAAAAACCGACTCGGAACCGGCGGTCTTCCTTTCTTATTTGCTCGCCGGGCTGCGCTTCCTAAGGCCCGGCTTTGGCCGCAAGACCGAGCGGCTGACCCATCTTTTTAACTATCCCCAGCGGTTCTTTGAGGTGATCGCGGGAACTTTGGTCAACGAAATAAACGACGAATTTAAAGACGGGTTGCTTCTGATCCTGGATGATTACCATGCCCTGGAGAACGCGCCCCTGATCGACCGTCTGGTCGACCATCTCCTGCGGCACATTGAACCAGCGGTTCATTTAATCATAACCAGCCGGTTCGTGCCCGGGATCTCCCTGGGTCTATGGAAAGGCCGGGGCGAAGTCCTGGAATTAACCGCGGAGAACCTCCGTTTCGACCGCCGGGAGATAAGGGATTTCCTCGCGAAAGCAATCCCCGACCGGTTTCCCGAGGACGAGCTCGAATGGATCGAGAGTTACTCCGAGGGCTGGCCGGTCGCGCTCCGTTTTCTGCAGGAAGCCTTGAGACATGGTGAAGATATTGCCGCCGGCCGTGAAAAATGGCGGAGCCTTGCCCGGACCGACCTCTTTCAGTATTTTGCCCAGGAGATATACGACCGCGAACCGCCCGCGCTTCAGGAATTCCTAAAACGCTGCGCGATACCGGATTGGCTGACGTCCGATCTGTGCAACCGGATAACCGGCCGCACCGACGCCCAGGAGATCCTGCCCGAATTGGTGCAGCGAAATATGTTCCTTTTCCCCCATGGACGGAGCGGGTACTGTTTCCACAATTTATTCCGTGATTTTTTAAACCGCAAGATCATTGATACTCCCGAAGAACGCCAGGTGAGCCGGCAAACGGCCGAATTCTATCGCGTCCGGAAAGAATCCGAAGCCGCTTTGAAATTCTACTTTCGGGCCGGGGATTACGAAACCGCGGCCGGGATCGTCGAGGATATCGGCGCGGAACTGATCCGGCAGGGCAAAAGCGGGGTCCTGGACGGTTACTTGCAGCAGCTGCCCGAACACCTGATCCGGGACCGTTACCGCCTCCTGCTCCACCAGTCCCAGGTTTATCTGTTCCAGGGTCGCGGAGAGGAAGCAAAGGCGGCCTGCACCGCCGCGATCAAGTCCCTGAGTGCGAAGCCCGCGCTGCGTGCCGAATACGCCGACGCGCTTTATAAACTTGCCGGACTCGATCTGAACGAAGGGAATTATAAAACCGCCGCCCGGCTCTTCCGGACCGCCCTTGCGGCCGGGTTAAAAAAACACCCCCATATTTACGCGGCGATCTTGAATTCTTACGGCTCGCTCCTTTGCGCGACCAGCGGCCGCGACCGGATCCGGGTCGCCGGTTATTTCCGGACCGCGCAGCGGCTCGCCCGGAAGATCAAAAACCCGGAACTCGAAGCGAGCATATTGAACAATTGGGCGCGGAGCGAATGGGAGGCGGGAAAGATCGAAGCAGCCTACCCAAAATTCATCCGGATGGCCGGGATATTAAAGGACCACTTCACACCCGGATGCGGCGGCGGTTTCTACAACGCGGCCCGGCTCAGTTTGTTGATGGGCGACCGGAACGAAGCCCGGAAGATCCTCGAGCAGGGATTTAAGGTGTGCAGCGCCTATGACGACCAGTGGTCGCGCGCGCGGATCTTCCAGGGTTTTGCCCAGCTATACCGCGAACTGTCCGATCATCGAAAGGCGCAGGACTATATCGAACAGGCGCTGGAAATTTATGGGCAGATCGGAGTTCCCGGCCTGACCAGCGGGGCGCATGCCGAGGCAGCGAAGATCGCCCTGGCGCAGGGCCGGACCGCGGAAGCGGAAAAGGACCTGGCCGCGGCCTGGACCTTAAAGAAATCAGCGGCGGACGCGGATACGATAGCCCTGCAGATCGTCGACGCGGAAATCAAGATCCGGCAGGGACGTTACGAGGACGCGGATAAGATACTGCGGGACGCGCAGGGTAACGCGCGTAAATACAAGAAAGTCATCGAATCGATTGAAATTATCCGCCGCCTGGCCGAAGTCCGTTTTCGCAAGGGCGAAACCGAAGCCGCGGCCAAAACTTTGGGGGCTGCCCTGAAACTGGCCCGGACCTGCGGGCCGGGTAACTTTTTGATCCGAACGTGGGAAAAAGAGGAATGGCAGGCGGAATTTTTAAAACAACCGGCATGCCGGTACGGAAGGTACCAAATCTCCGAGTCCCTGCGGCTGCCGGTCCTATCCGCGAGGTTTTTTGGAACGCCCCGGCTGGCCTGGAACGGCCGGCCGATCGAAGACCGCTGCTGGCCGACGGCGAAGGCGAAAAAGATGCTGTTTTTTCTTATCTATCGGTATCCGGAAAAGACCGGCGCAGACCAGCTGCTGGAAGTCCTGTGGCCGGGATCGGGCCGGAGCGCGGGGCAGAACAGCCTGCGCAAAGCCCTCCAGCATATCCGTCAGACGTTCGCGTCCGGCGGCGCGGATCCCGATATCATCACGGCCGAAAAAGGATCTTTTGGTTTCGCACCCAATGTGGTCATCCACCGGGATATCGACCAGTTGAAAATTCAGGCAGCCAAGCACCCAGAGTATATAAAGCGCAGCCGAAAGTGGCGGACTAACCTGGAGCGGGCGCTGGTGCAGACCGCGCCGGGTATCGCGAACGGATGGTTCGACGATTGGCTGGAGGATTTGCGCGCGGATTATATCAAGTGGCGCGAGACCGGATTGCAGCAACTCGCGGATTATTACTGGAAGAGTAAAAAATACCCGGAGGCCTCCGGTTGTTATAAAAAATTGATCGGCATCGATCCGTACGAGGAATTGTATTACCGGGCAATGATGGTTATCGCGGCGAAGAAACGGAATTTTCGCGAAGTAAAACGCATCTATTTACGTTTAGCCGCATGGTTAAAATCGGAAATGTCCGCCTTGCCGCAAGCCGCCACGACAAACCTATATAAAGAGCTGGTCTCGCAACCGGCTTAATTTCACAAAAATTTCACGAACTATTATTATAATTAAGCGGCCTAGGAGGCGCTATGAAAAAGTACTTTTTACTTATTACAGTTGTTACGCTAGGTATTGCCCGGACCAGGGATAATAATTACCCGCCCGGATTGTTGAATTTTCAGATTGCGGTCCACAATATCAATAACATAGAAATGTGCATATCCAACTATGGAAAGATCGGCCAGACCGCGGCCGGCACATCCGGCTGCTGGTGGCCCAAAGGCTCGGGTCATAACTACATGTTCGGAGCCGGTCCCTGGTTCGGAACCATCGACGAAACTACGGGCGACACGCTGGTCACGATCGGTTACGGTCCTCACGGCGGCGAGTCGGAATTCGGACCCGGATTGACCGGCTGGCCGGTGAGCGATCCGGACGCGATGATCTACATGGCACCGGATCGATATCCGCCGCCCAAGGTCAGATATCCAATGGCGCCCCAGAAAACAGTTTCGCATCAGGATTCGTGGTGCGCCTTTAACGATGTCGATCCTGCTTATCACATGGCCGGCGACACCCGACCGATCGGGCTCGAGGTTTATCAGTCCGTATTCGCCTGGAACCTGTCCATACTCTGGGATGTGATATATCTTCATTACACCATAAAAAACGTGAGTGGAAATAGACTGACGGAATGTTATTACGGTTTCTGTACGGATTGCGATATCTGTGAAACCGGGGCCGGCAACGACATCATTTCCGGCATTGTCGGCAAATGGTATAAGTTCCCGGGCTACGCCGATTCGATCTATGTCGATAACCTCGCGTATCAGTGGCAGGAAGAGGATGAACCGTTCTGGGGTGAAACCGGCGTTATCGGCTTCGACTACCTGCAGAGCCCTTACGACCTGGTCGTGGGCGCGGATAAAGATCACGATTCCATCCCCGATCAGTACGAGCGGGACAGCGCGTATTTCGCGACGAACGTTCCGCCCGCCAAGTGGGACATCAACGGTAACGGCGTTCCGGACTGGCGCGACCCCGCGGAAATTCCGCAGTGCGGGATGACCGCTTTCAAGTGCTTTACCCTCAATCTCGAACCCAACCGGGACAACGAACGGTACACGACCATGGCCGGCTACAATTTTAAAACCGGCGGATACTATCCATACGACACGGTGCCGCCCTCGCCCGATGACCAGCGGTTCATAATGTGCAGCGGGCCCTTTGACCTGGAACCGGACTCAACGGTCACGATCGTCCTGGGATTTATGATCACCAAGTGGGAAGGAATTTTCTTGAGGCCGGACAGCGCGCTCGTCCTGGTGGATCATTACTGCCAGGCCACTTACGATCTAAACTGGCTTGTGCCGGGTCCGCCGCCGTCACCGACGCTGACCTGCGTCCCGGGCGACAAGAAGGTGACCCTGGTCTGGAACAACCTTTCCGAGGTCACGCCGGATCCTTATTATTACGCGATACACAACACCCCTTATCAGCCGATCGACGAACCCTACTACGAGCCGTATGATTTCCAGGGGTTTCGGATCTGGAAGAGTCTTACTGGCCGGGTTTCCGAATGGAGCCTGCTCGGCACCTTTGACAAGCCGGACGGCATTACCTTTTTTAAAGGCCCACCCGACGACGCCGAGTCCCTCTGGATCCGCGCGACGGATAACGGTATTGTACATTCATATGTGGATGAAGCCGTCCGGAACGGTTTTCTTTATTATTATGCGGTAACCGCGTTCGATTACAACCGGATAAAATCCATTTATGACTCGGTCTATTTTGACACATTTTTTGTCGACACCCTGACCCACGACACGACTTACGATTACGACACAATCGTAGTCAGCGGTCCAATGCCGATCGTATTTGAGAGTGGACCCGCCGAGGTGTTTGCGATCCCCCGCCGGGATCCGGCGAACTACATCGCGAGCGTCTGCGGCCGCGCCACGGTCTACGGCAATCCGTTCCTGGCCGATACCAACATCGGCATCGCGATGTCCTATCCCTTTGAAATGACCACGGATTCGATCTTCGTCGACTTCCTGCCGACGGTCTTCGACACCGCGACCAAGAATCCCCTTTATGCGATCTACCTGCGCGGTGCCGACCACGTGGTCGTGGACAGCGTCCAAGTGATCATGGATCCCCATACCGCGGTGTCGGTTTCGCAGCAGTTCGCGCTCTACAAGG
>Ga0315279_10002458_pt1 | contig 27758 bp, 28 predicted proteins | sample YL17G06_20_MG_FD_203694 | JGI IMG/M metagenome (GOLD analysis project Ga0315279, IMG submission 203694) | Sediment microbial communities from Yellowstone Lake, YNP, Wyoming, USA - YL17G06_20 | ecosystem: Environmental > Aquatic > Freshwater > Lake > Sediment | place: USA: Wyoming | collected... | reverse complement strand
CCTGGACATCATATTCAAGACCTTCATGGAACCGGGCGAGACGGTGGTCATGCCTTATCCATCCTACTCGCTGCATGCCTACTTCGCCAAGATCAACGGGGGACGGGCGATCACCGTCGACCTGAAAGACGATTTCCAGCTGGACGTGGAGGCGATGAGCCAGGCGGAAGGCAAGATGGTCATCCTCTGCACCCCTAACAACCCGACCTCCAATGTGTTCCGCAGAAAGGATGTGGAGAGGATCCTGGAATCGAACGATCGCATCGTCATCGTGGACGAGGCCTACGGCGAGTTCGCGGGCCTGTCCTTCATCCCCGATGTGAACCGCTACGAGAATCTGATCGTGACCAGGACCTTCTCCAAAGCTTACGCGCTGGCAGGGATGCGGATCGGCTACTCGGTCTCCAACCTCGACCTGGCCAGGGCGATGCAGTGCGTCAAGATCCCTTATTCGCTCAACCGAGTTTCGGAAAAAGTGGCGATCAAAGCCCTCGAAAGCCAAGAGTTCGTGCACCGGAGCGTCGAGGTGGTGAACCAGGGACGAAGGCAGCTGGAGCAGGGACTGCAGGGGCTTGGTCTAAAGGTATTCCCCTCGGAAGCCAACTTCATCCTGTTCCGTTCGCCCATCAAATCATCCGTCCTGGTGGCTCTACTGGCCGAGAAAGGGGTCATGATCCGTGACTTCGGTGAGCGCAGAAGGTTGGAGAACTGCGTGCGCACCACCATCGGCACGGAAGAGATGAACTCCTTCTTGCTGGATAGACTGAAGGAGGTCCTACCGAAATGACATTGAAAACCGCCATCGCGGATTACGGGGTGGGGAACCTGCACTCCATACGGAAAGCGCTGGAGATGTGCGGCGCCACCCCTTACATCGTAGAAGACATGCGGAAATTGCTGGAAGCGGAGTGCATCGTCCTTCCGGGAGTGGGAGCCTTCGACAAGACCATGGAGAAGCTCTCCCCCATACGGGATCAGCTGGTGGAGAGGCTGGAGGACGCCACCCCCTGCCTCGGCATCTGCATAGGGGCCCAGATACTCTTCCAGGGCAGCGAGGAGGGCAAGGTCCCAGGCCTGGGCTATTACGAAGGACAGGTGATCAAGTTGAAGGCGGAAAGGGTTCCGCACATGGGCTGGAATTCTGTGGCCAGTGATGATCCGATCCTTGATGGCATCACTTCTCCTTTCTTCTATTTCGCCCACTCCTACCACGGGAGCCCGGAGGAGGACATCGTCATCGGGACCACCGACTACTTTGGGGAGGTGCGCACGCTCTTCCTCAAGGGCAACACCTATGGCACCCAGTTCCACCCGGAGAAATCCTCGGCCTCGGGCATACAGTTCCTGAGGAATTTCGTGCGCTTCGCGGAGGCGTCCAAATGATGGTCATTCCTGCCGTGGACATACTGGAAGGCAAGGTAGTGCAGCTGGTGGGGGGCAAGCCCGGCACCGAGCAGATCGTGCTGCCCGACCCTCTGGAAGTGGCCAAGGATTGGGAGCGCCACGGCGCGCCCATGATCCATGTGATCGATCTGGATGGCGCTTTTGGAAAGGGAGGGAACCCAGGATTGATCAAGCGCATGCTGAGCACCATAAAGGTCCCCATCCAAGTGGGCGGCGGGGTGCGCTCCACGGCCATGGTCGACCAATACCTGGAGAACGGCGCGGAAAGGGTCATCGTGGGCACGAAGGCCGTCTCCGACACCAATTGGCTGAAGGACATCTCCATCGCTCACCCGAAGAAGATCATCCTGGCCATGGACCTGTCCAAGGGCAACATCCAAGTGAAGGGATGGCAGGAGTCGTCCATGATATCGACGGAACAGATGTTCAAGATCATAGGCGAGCTGCCCTTGGCGGCCGTCCTGCACACCGATGTGGACGTGGAGGGCAAGGCACAAGGCATAAATGCAAGAGAGGTTCGTAGCTTCGTGCAGCAATGCCCGCACCCGGTCATCGCCTCGGGGGGCATCAGGAACCTGGAGGACGTCAGAGTGCTGGATTCGCTGGGGGTGCAGGCGGCGGTGGCCGGGATCGCGCTGTACACCGGAAAGCTGAACCCGGCCGATGTGTGGAGGAAACCGAAATGAGGAGAGCGTCGATCGAAAGGAAGACCAGGGAGACGGACATCAAGGTCAGCTTGGACCTTGACGGCAATGGCGAGGCCAAGGTCGATGTGAACGATCAGTTCCTCACGCACATGCTGGAATCCCTGGCCAAGTACTCCTCCTTCTCGCTCGTCATCGCCGGGCGGGGGGACAATGACCACCACCTGATCGAGGACGTGGCCATCGTTCTCGGCACCGCCCTCAGGGAGGCCATCGGGGAGCAGCCCGTGGAGAGGATAGCTTCGACCACGGTGCCCATGGACGACGCGCTGGTATCGGTCACCCTGGACCTCATCGACCGGCCGTACGTGGACATCGAGTGCCCGGACCCAATGTATCACCACTTCTTGCGCTCACTGGCCATGTCGGCCGGTCTCACCTTGCACGTGGTGGTCATCAGAGGCTTCGACGAGCACCACGTGGTGGAAGCGACCATCAAGGGGCTGGGCCTGGCGCTCAAGAATGCGGTCAGACCCCGCCAATCATTGCTTAGCACGAAGGACAAACCGAAAGTGAGGAAAGCCTAGATGCTGACCAAGAGGATCATACCCTGCCTCGATGTGAAGAACGGCACCGTGGTCAAAGGGATCAAGTTCGTCGACCTCCAAGAATTGGGCGACCCGCCGGAAATGGCCTCGGCCTATGAGCTGCAGGGAGCGGACGAGATCGTGTTCCTGGACATCTCCGCCTCCGCGGAAGGAAGGGAAACGCTCATGCAGGTGGTGGAAAAGACGGCGGAGCGCCTCTTCGTCCCGCTCACGGTGGGGGGAGGCATCCGCTCCAAGGCGGACATGCGCTCCGCGTTGAACGCCGGAGCCGATAAGGTATCGGTGAACACCATGGCCCTGGCCGATCCGGAGGTAATCACCATTTGCGCGGAGGACTTCGGCAGCCAGTGCGTGGTGGTGGCCATCGACGCCAAGCGGGAAGGCAGGTCTTGGAAGGTGTACACCCATGGAGGCCGCCGCAGGACGGAGACCGATGCGGTCGAATGGGCGGCCCGCGTGCAGGAGCTGGGAGCGGGAGAGATCCTGCTGACCAGCATGGATGCGGACGGCACCAAGGATGGATACGACATCCCCCTGACCAAGGCCGTGGCGGACACGGTCGACATCCCGGTCATCGCCTCCGGCGGATGCGGCAACGCCCAGCATATCTACGAGGTTCTGACCCAGACGGGCGCGGAGGCGGCCCTGGCGGCCTCCATATTCCATTACGGCGAGCTTACCGTTTCTCAGGTGAAGGAGTATCTCCGGGACAGAGGGGTGAGGGTGAGATGAGCCTCCCATTGAAGTTCGATGAGAAGGGACTGATCCCAGTGGTGGTCCAGGATTCCACCACGAACGAGGTGCTGATGGTGGCCTACGCCAACCAGGAAGCCTATGACAAGATGATCGAGACCGGGAAGACGCACTTTTACTCTCGTTCCCGGCAAAGGCTATGGATGAAGGGCGAGACCTCGGGCAACGTGCAAGACATCGTGTCCATCCAGACCGATTGCGATTCCGACTGCCTGCTGGTGAGGGTGAGGCAGACCGGGTTCGCCTGCCACCTGGAACGGCCTTCCTGCTTCGCGGACGTCCTGAGCGGGGACGTCGAGGGCACCATGGCCATCATCCCCGAGCTGATCAGAATAATCAAGGACCGGAAGGAGCACCCCCGCCCGGACAGCTACACCACCAAGCTGCTGGAGAACGAGGACAAGATGCTCAAGAAGATCGTCGAGGAGGCGGCCGAGATCGCCCTGGCCTGCAAAGGCACAGACAAAAAGATGCAGGTCTGGGAGGTCGCGGACCTCATCTACCACCTGATGGTCGTTATCGAGGGAAAGGACATCTCCCTGGAGGAGGTCTATAGCATGCTTTCGGAGAGGAGAAAATGAGGATCGACCTGCACAGCCACACGCTACTGAGCGATGGAGAGGTGCTCCCAATCGAGCTGGCCCGCCGGGCCGTCGTCAAGGGGCATCAGGCCATCGCTTTCACGGACCACGCATCGCTTTCCAACCTGGACCGCCTCATCTCGGAGGTCTCGCTGGACGCGGAGCTGGCCAAGGAATGGAACATCGAGGTCATCGCGGGGGTGGAGATCACGCATATCCCGGTCCGCAAGATCGACCACGTGGTCAAGGAGGCCAGGCGCAAGGGGGCGGAGCTGATCGTCATCCACGGGGAGACCATCTCGGAGCCGGTGGAGCCGGGGACCAACCTGGCCGCCGTCAGCAATCCGGAGGTGGACATTCTGGCCCACCCCGGCTTCATCACGCTGGAGGAAGTGGAGCTGGCGAAGAGGAACGGGGTCGTCTTGGAGATAACCGCCCGCCGCTCGCACAACCCCACCAACGGCCACGTGGCCAACCTGGCGAAGCAGGTGGGGGCCAAGATGGTGGTCAACTCCGATGCCCATGCACCTTCGGACCTCATCGACCTGGAGACCGCTTACAAGATCGCGATGGCCGCGGGCCTTTCTCGCCAGGAGGCGGAGAGAGCCGTAATCGACGTGCCCCATGAGATACTGAAGAAGGTGAGGGGCAGGTGAAGGTCCTAAAGTTCGGGGGCTCCTCCCTTAAGAGCGGAGAGGCGGTGAAGCGGGTCTGCCGCATCATCGCCGCGGATGATGAGTGGAAGGTGGTGGTGGTCTCCGCCGTATCCGGGGTCACCGAGGAATTGCTGCAGTTCATATCCCAGATGCGCAAGGAAGAGGATGTGGAGGCCTTCATCAAAGGGCTAGAGGACAAGCACACCGCTCTCCTGAACGAGGCCGTGGAGGATGAGGCGGTCAAGAAGGCCGCCTGCGTCAAGATGCGGGAGAAGATCCTAAAACTGGAACGGGCGCTGTACGGCTTCAGCTACCTGGAGGAGCTGACGCCTCGCACCAAGGACATCGTGCAATCCCTGGGGGAGAGGCTGTCCGTGGTCATCGTGGCTGCGGTGCTGCAGGACATGGACGTCAAGGCCGTGGGCATGGACGCGGACGAGCTGGGCATAATCACCGATGGCGTCTACGGGGGAGCGACCGCGGACCTGGAGGCCACGCGCAAGCACCTGTGCCCTAAGATCCGAGCCATGTTCGATAAAGGGGAAACGCCAGTGGTCACGGGCTTCTTCGGACGCACGAACGAAGGGCATGTGACGGTCTTCGGCCGCAACGGCAGCGACTACTCCGCCGCGGTCATCGCCAACGTCCTGAACGCCGACGCGCTGGAGGTCTGGAAGGACGTGGACGGCTTCATGTCCGTGGACCCCAAGATCGTCAGGGAGGCCGTGCCCATCGACACCCTGTCCTACGATGAAGCGGCCGAGCTCTCCTACTTCGGGGCGCAGGTCCTACACCCGCGCACCGTCGAGCCGGCGCGCATGAAGAACATAACCATCTACGTGAAGAACGTCTTCAAGCCAGAGCTGCGGGGCACGGAGATCCGGCCCTCAGGGGTGCAAAGGGCCTCCTCTATAAAATCCATCTCCTTCATGAAGAACATGGCCATCATCAAGGTGTTCGGCGCCGGGGCGGGCTACAAGGCCGGGGTCATGTCCGAGATCTCTTCGAAGCTCACGGAGGTGGGGATCAACATCTACATGGCCGCCACATCGCAGACCTGCATCGCTTTCCTGGTCAGCAAGGTCGACCTGCCGGGCGCGGACGCGGCCCTCACCAACAGCAAAGGAGGGATCATCGAGAAGATCGAGACCATAGACGACATCGCCCTGCTCTGCGTGGTCGGCGAAGGGCTGGGATACCAGAAGGGCATCGCCTCCCGGGTGCTGACCGCCGTGGCAAAGGAGGGCGTGAGCGTTTCGATGATCTCCGCCGGGGCCTCGCTGGTGGCCTACTGCTTCACGGTCGACAAGAAGGACCTGGAAAGGACCGTCAAAGCGATCCACAAGGAGTTCTTCGATTGAGATGTCCGAGATGAGAGTGGCTTTCCAGGGGGTGCACGGGGCATACTCAGAGGATGCCATCCAGCAGCACTTCGGGGAGGCGGCCGAGGCCATCCCCTGCAACGAGTTCGAGGAGGTGTTCCACCTGGTGGAATCGGGCCAGGTCTCGCACGCTGTCATCCCGGTGGAGAACTCCATCGAGGGGAGCGTGACTGCGGTCATCGATCTCCTGCTGGAGAGCGATCTGACGGTGACCGGCGAAGTGCTGGTGGCCATCCGGCATTGCCTGATCGTGCATCCGGAGGCCAGGATGGAGGACATCAGGAAGGTGTACAGCCACCCCCAGGCGCTGGGACAGTGCCGTGTGTTCCTTTCCAAGCACCCGGAGTGGGAGAAGATACCCGCTTTCGATACCGCGGGCAGCGTGCGCATGATCAAGGAGCGCGGGCTGAAGGAGGAGGCGGCGGTGGCGTCCAAAAGAGCGGCCGCGTTCTACGGCATGAAGGTGCTGCAGGAGGACATCCAATCGACGCCGCGCAACTTCACGCGCTTCTTCGTGGCGGAGAAGTCCACCTCCATTCTGGCGGAGGGGGACAAGACCTCGCTGGTTTTCGCGCTCAAGAACATCCCCGGGGCCTTGCACCAAGCGATAGGGGTGTTCGCGGAGCGCGGGGTCAACCTGAGCAAACTGGAATCGCGCCCGAGAAAGGGGCGCACCTGGGAGTACGTGTTCTTCGTGGACATCGACGGCCATGTCAATGACGCCAAGGTCAGCGACGCCCTTACGGACCTGGTGCGCAGGGCCACCTTCGTGAAGGTGTTCGGCTCCTACAAGAAGGCCAAGCCTCCGAGCGATTAAGAGGTCATCTGGTCCATCACCGCGGATATCTGCTCGAGACCCTCGGCGAAGGCTTCGTTGCCGCAGGAGAAGGTCACCCTTATGCATCCCTCCGCCAGGAAGTAGCGCCCCGGACAGACGGCCGTCTTGTACCGCTTGAACAGGCGGATGGCGAACTCCTCATCATCAATGCCCTGCGGCAGCCGCATCAGGACCAGCAGCCCGCCGTCGGGACGGCGGAACGAGAGCCTTTCCTCCGTCTCTGCCCACTCGTCCAAGATGCGCAGGTTGCCCTGCGCCAACCTGAGGGCGCGCTCGCGGAACCAGTCCTTCCGCTTCAGCGCTTCGATGGTTATGGCGGCCGAGCGGGCCGGGACCCGGTGGTTGGAATAGATGCGGAGCAGGTTGACCTTGTCCACCACCTCCTCCGACCCGACCAACCAACCGACCCTCACCTCTCCCAGCCCCCAGAACTTGGTCATGCCACAAGTGGAAACGGCGTTATCCCCGAAGGAAGCCGCCGGCCTGCTGGGCTTGGAGTAGGACATCTCTCGGAAGATCTCATCGCTGAGGACCAAGGCCCCTCGTTCCTGCGCGAGCTCGATGATGGCCTTCACTTCACCATTGCTCAGCTGCCTCCCGCTGGGGTTGTGCAGGTTGGTCATGGCCAAGCCCTTTGCGCCAGCATCGAAGGCCTGCGCAAGCCGTCCGAGATCGAAGCCGGCGTCCTTTTCCCGCTCCACAGGCAGCACCTTGCGGGTGAACACCTCCGCCGCGGACACCAAGGGTGAATAGGTGGGGCTCTCCACCGCCACCCGGTCCTCGCGGCAGAAGCAGGCACCGAAGAAAAGGAAATTGGCGTGCTGCGCCCCGGTGGCGAGCGCCACGTTCGAACGCTTCGCCCCGTACTGCTTTGCCAGCAAAGCTCTCAGCTGCTCCTCCAGTTCCAGGCCGTCGAGGCCTGCATCGTCGATCTGGGGGTCGAACCCTTCGGGGTAGGGCGACGGCATGCCGGAGTGGTCGAGGTCGATGCGGGACCCTCGGCACTTAAGGAGCCAGTCATCCAATAGGAAGGCCGCGGACCTCATCATTTCGAGCTCTTTATGACATTGGCCGCGGTGCGGTATTCCCCATCCCAGAAGAGCAGCGATCTGCCCCGGTCGTAGTTGGTCCATACCTCGGTGTGCATTATCTGGCCCAGGAACCAGGTGTGGTCGCCTACCTCGAACTCGATGGCCAGTACCATGTTGGCGGTCTTCCTTTGCGGTTCGGTCACCTTCCGGCACTCGATGTTGAGCCAGCATTCCTTGATGACCGGTGCCTTGACCCTTCTGCCCTTGACGGGCGTGAGACCGGCCTCCTTGAACTTGTTCTTCCTGACGCCAGATTCCGTTCCGCAGACCTCGACCGCCTCCATCAGCTCCACCGGCGGGATGTTGATGGTGAAATCGGAGGACTCGGAGATGAGCTTGAATATGTGACGTGAGGTCTTGACCCCGATGCCGACCACCACCGGGAACAGCGAGAAAACATTGAACATGCCGATGGTGGTGACGTTCCAATCCTCCTCCTTGTCCCCGGAAGCAACCAGCATCACTGGCGCCGGGGGCAGTTGCGCGATCGCTTCGTTGACATCCAGATCTATCTTGTCGGGTTCAGAGGGCATGCTCGCACCACAAAACCATTGATGGTGTTACTAGAAAAAGGATTGCTTCCCGGCCCTGGAAGAACCAGGGGGCGTGCGCGGCCTAGCGCTTTCGAATGCAATTGCCGATGACCCGGAACTCGCCGCCCCAATAGAGGATGGCCTTTTCCCGAAGGTCGCCCGGGATGGAGCGCGCGTGCACTACCTCGCCGAGGAACCAGACGTGGTCGCCCGCATCGATGACCTGGCGCTTCTGGCACTCCAGGTTCACCATGCATTCTTCGATGATGGGGGCACCGATCTTCTTGCCCGGGACGACGGTGAAGCCGCACTCCTCGAACTTGTTGACCTCCCGGCCGCACTTCTGCCCGCAAAAAAGGACCTCTTCGACCAGTTCCTTGCCGGGAATGTTGACGCTGAAATCGTCGTACTTCTGCAGAAGGTCGAAGGAGTAACGGCATGGCGAAACGCCGATGCCGATGACCGGAGGATCGAAGGAGAACATGTGCACCAGAACGACGGTCATGACATTGCATTCGGTGTTCTTCTCGGCGTTCCCGACCGCCACCAATGCGACCGGAAAGGCAGGGAACCCTTTGCATGCCCAGATAGGGTGTACGTCCGTCTTCTGCCCCATACGATTCCGTAGGAAGATGGGGCTGCCTTATTAAAACCAATCCCCATGTTCCTTCGCATTCAGGACAACTATTCAGCACGATGATCCTGCCCTCAGATCGGAAAGAGATATAGACTGATACGGCGGTGGAGAGACGATGAAATGCCCGCGCTGCGATTCCGAGATCCCAGATGAGGCCAGGGTCTGCGGCATCTGCTACGCTAAGATCCACACCATCCTCCCATCCTCCAGGACGATGTCGGACATCGAGTTCTCGCACCGCCTCGCGGTCCATCAAGGCTCGGCGAAGAAGCCCGAAATGCTGGCGTCGGTCCTCACGATCGCCGACGATGAACGCCCGAGATTGCTCTTACGTTCCTTCTACCTTGATGAAAGGTTCTTGCCGGATGCGAAGCGGAAGGAGGATGGCCCTGATCCAAGGCTCGATCTCGGGATTTCGGAGGCCCGCACCAAGGCGTGGCGCCCCGGGCTTCTCTTGTTCACGGACCGAAGCATGCTCTTCTTCGAGGACAAATCGAAGACCACGGGATTGATCCACAAGAAGAAGGAGTTCCTGTTCCTGCAGCGATTTGCCGTGGAGCTGGCCTCCGTTCAGGAGGTGGGAGCGGACAAAGGCAGGATCACGATGGGGCTGCGCGGCGGCCGCACCAGCAACCGCACTCAGTTCAAGGAGCTGGCCCTGGCGAACTGGGAGACGTTGACGGGAGAGCTCATGCTGGAACCGGACACGGCGGTCCGGCTGGTCCAGGAAACGGTGGAGGCTGGAAAGCACCGTTATTCTGGGAGCATCGATGCTGGCCGGCCAGCGATCGAATTCACATCGATCCGGGAAAGACTTGCGGCCAGTGGCACGGGCATAGGGTTCCTCAGGTGCTCCGCCTGCTCATCCCGCGTCACCCTGCCCCTAGATGGAGGCTCAGCGAGATGCGGGCGGTGCGGCAACGTCATGACGGCCGAAGAGGCGGAGAGAAGGATCATCGACCTGATAGGCGATTTCTGATCGAGCTTGGCCACCCTGTGAACCGAGGGATTGAAAACGCTTTATCTGCAAAGGGTGGTATCCGGACGATCAGGATGAGGGCACGCATCGGCATCATAGGCGGAACGGGGGTCTTCGACCCGGAGATGTTCGAGCTCAAGGAAACGATCAAGCTGTCCACCCCTTACGGACCACCTTCGGATGATATCCAGATAGGTGAGATGGGGGGCACCATGGTGGCGTTCATGCAGCGCCATGGGAAGGGGCATGTCTATCCGCCGCACATGGTCAATTACCGCGCCAACCTTTGGGCCTTGAAGCAGGTGGGAGTGGAGCGCATCATCTCGCCCTGCGCCGTCGGCTCTCTGCAAGAGGAATACGCCCCCGGGGAAATAGTGATAGTGGACCAGTTCATCGATTTCACTAAAAAAAGAGATTACACCTTCTACGACGGGGCGAAGACGGTGCACATCTCCGTGGCCGACCCGTTCTGCGAAGAGCTCCGGGACATCCTCATCAAAGAAGCGAAGAGGAAGAAGATCCCCTTCCACAAGGAAGGCACCTACGTCTGCATCGAAGGGCCACGGTTCTCCACCCGGGCGGAAAGCCGGATGCACCGTGCTTTCGCTGACATCGTCGGCATGACCCTGGTACCCGAATGCCAGCTGGCCCGCGAGCTGGAGATGTGCTATGTCTCGCTGGCCATGATCACCGATTACGATGTCTGGGCCGAACACCCGGTGGACACGGCCATGATCCTCAAGACCATGGCGGAGAACGTGGACAAGATCCAGAAGCTCATCATGTCCACCCTGCCGAAAATACCTGAAGCGAGGAAGAAATGCGACTGCTCAGATGCGTTGAAGGCGGCAGGCGCCTAGGTCACGAATGACTCTGGGAATTGATCTCTATCCTTGAATATCTATGACGTGCTGAGCTGGCCCTGGACAGAGGATCGGGGCGCCGAGGACTCCACACCCTTCTCGATCAGGATACGCCTTTGTGAAGCACCCTATGGATCTCGGCCTGCAGCTCGCGAACGGTGTAGGGTTTGCTAACCACGCCCATGAACCCGAAATCCTCTGGCTTGGACATGACCGGATCGTTGGAGTAGCCGCTGGAGACGATCGCTGTGACCTCTGGATCAAGAGCTTTGATCTTCCGCAGCGCCTCCTTGCCTCCCATCCCCCCAGGGATGGTCAGGTCCATGATGATTACATCGAATGGCTTCCCGCGCTTTTTGGCGCGCCTGTACAATTCGATCGCCTTCTGCCCATCCTCCGCTGTCTCGACCTGGTATCCAAGGGCGATGAGGATCTCGCCCGTGATCTCCAAGATGAACTCTTGATCGTCCATCAGGAGGACCTTTCCGTGACCGGGGGGCAACTCCTCTTGGACGGGCAGCTCCTTTCCCAGTAGCTCTCTGCGGGCCGGGAGGTAGACGGTGAACTTTGCGCCCTTCCCTTCCTCGGATTCCACTTGGATGAAGCCCTCGTGGCGCTTGACGATGGAGTAGACGATAGCGAGCCCCAGACCTCAACCTTTCGACTTGGTGGTAAAATACGGATCGAACACTTTGCTCAGATTCGCATTAGGGATGCCCTTTCCGGTGTCGGTGAAGGTGATCATGACGAAGTCCTTGTCATCAGGGAGCACTGATGGGGCTCCTTGACCGGCCGCAACGTTCTCTCCCCGAAGACGGACGATCCCTCCCTCGGGCATGGCCTCCCTGGCGTTGATCAGGATATTGTTGAACACCTGTACGATCTGGATGTGATCCACATCCACGAACCATATGTCTGGGTCTATTTCGATCACATGTCGCACGTTGGAGCCGCTGAGGGCGAAATTCACGGAATCGTTCAGCAGTGACCCGACCGAGGTCCCGCGTTTGATCGGCGCCCCTCCCTTGGAAAAGGTGAGCAGCTGCTGCGCCAGCCCTTTCGCATGGCCTAAGGTCATTTCTGCATCAGAAAGCTTCTCGAGGACCTTATCACCGGGCTTTACGTACATCTTGGCGAGGGAGATATCCCCCATGATGCCCGTCAGGATATTATTGAAATCATGCGCTATTCCCCCCGCGAGCAGCCCGATCGATTCCAGCCGGTGACCCTTCTCCGCTTCTTCTTCCATGATGCGCTGCGCTGTGACATCCCTGAATACGATTATCGCGCCGATAGTTCGGCCGCCTTTGTCCTTTATGGGAGCGCCACTGTCGGCGATACTCCTAACTTGACCATCCTTGGCGATGAGCGAGGTGTGATTGGCGAGCCCTATCATAGTACCGGCCGAGATCACCCTCTCCACGATATCCAGACATTCCTCCTTGGTCGATTCATTGACGATATGGAACACCTTCTGGAGCGAGAGTCCGAGCGCGTCATCGTTCCTCCATCCCGTCAGCTCTTCCGCCACCCGATTGAGGAGGATCACGGTCCCATGCTCATCGGTGGCGATAACCCCATCCCCGATGCTGCGGAGCATGACCGCCAACTTCTCCTTCTCTTCCTGGAGCTGGCTGTTCGTTTCCCTCAGCTCCCTGGTCCTCTCTATGACCCTGACTTCAAGTTCATCCTTGGCCTGGCGCAGCGCCTCCTCCGCCTGCTTGCGCTCGGTGATGTCTCTGGCGGCGACGATTATTCCGACTACCTCCCCCCTATCATCGCAGTAGATGGAAGAGTTGAAAATGAAGGGAGTTCTTCCACCGCTACCGTTCACTATGTCCAGTTCGTAGTTGGAGAGGCTACCTTCCTTGAAGACGGCCTGGTAACCTTTGATCGCGAGAGCCTTTTGAGCGATATAATTCTCGAACGGAGAACCGACCATCTCGCCCCTATCGACCCCTATGACATTCTCCATGGCCAAGTTGACGTCCGTGATGATACCTTCGGGGCTGATGGTAAGTATTCGATCTAGACTAGCTTCGAGAAGGCTGCGGTTGTACGCTGCTGACTTCCTGATCTCTTCCTACACCTTCTTTATCTCAGTCATGTCACGGAAGATGCCCAAGAAACCTGCCCACTTGCCCTCGTTGTCTTTCTGGAGGATGCCGCTGAGCAGCACAGGAAGAAGACTTCCGTCGGCCTTTTTGAAATCTACCTCCAAGTTCCTGAAACGGCCTTCTCTGCGAAGCAGTTCTGTGAATCTAGTGCGAGTCTCCGTATTGGGATATATCTGCGCCGCCGATTTGCCATACAGCTCCTTCTCTGAGGCATATCCGAGCATTTCCACAACCGCCTGATTGGCGAGCGCGATGTTACCTTCGGTATCCGAGGTCATTATCCCTTCGCTCAGGGTTTCGAAGATGGTCCTGTATCTGTCTTCGCTGCTCCTTGGATTCTCCTCGACCTTCTTTCTCTCCGCGGCGGCCCGCAGCTGAAGAGCGCACAAGAGCGATACGACATAGACAATGGCGATGATGATCGGCCGGTTCACGGCGGCGATGCCTGGGTCCCCGGGCGGCTTCAGGAAGAACCCGAACACCATGAGCGGGGTCAAGAGCAGGGCCAGATAAATAGGGGAGCGCCAGTTATTGGTCCGAAGGGTGAGCGTGACCGGGATGACATATAGTATCCCGAGGGCCATTCCCACTTGCGTGCTGATATCCAAAAGCAGGACTATTACTGTCAACGCGGCTATGACCAGATATAGTCCATAGGCTTTCAGAGAGGCGTTCCGAGGTAAGCCCATGCATCTCCTCGCTGGAGGTCGATCGGATCATTCTTCGATGGCATGACTCGATACCCACAATATTATCTCCATTGACGATATTAATATATATTCCTCCAAATTGACACCCCTGAGATTCGCCTAGATAGGGTCCATGTGCATCTTGCCATGTCCCTGGCCTAGGGGGGTACCCGACCCTCTGAATTCAATGCCGATTCCAATCCAACGGGAATTGTTCGATTCCTGGGATCTCCTTCCAGAAACGCTCATCTTTCGGCGATTGCCTGGCCTCAGCCCCTGACGTTGATATCGGCTAAGACCCTCAACCCTTCCTCGATGTGTTTCTTCGGCTGCAACTGGGATGAGAAGACCATTTGAATCGTGCCTTTCTTGTCGATGAGAAATGTCACCCTTCCTGGGGTGTGGGCCAATCCCCACGCGCCATAAATGTCACGCACCTTGTTGTCCACATCACTGAGCAATCTGAAAGGCAGCTCATGCTCAGTGGCGAACTGCTTGTGCGTCTTGACGTCGTCCGAGCTGACCCCGATCACCTCTGCGCCGTTCTTTTGGAACTCCTCGTGCATGTCTCGGAACTCGCGAGCTTCCATAGTGCATCCAGAGGTGAAATCCTTGGGATAGAAGTAAAGGACCAGGGGCTTCTTACCGATGATCTCGCGCATATCGATCATGCGTCCGTCCTGGTCCAGCAGCTCGAACGATGGCGCCTTTTCGCCAACCTGGAGGGTCTTGGCCATGGCTTTCGGCTAGAAGGATGAGATTCAGAGGCTCATAATCATATCGACCCGCAAGGTTCATCTCGACCGAGTCGAATCATAATGTGGGAAGGGCATGAGCTGCTACCTTAGGCATTTGGATGAAGTGCTGGAGAAAGCGGGCTTGGAAGTGAATACCGCCAACCGCAAGAAGATCGATGAGGTCATGCACAAGGTGGCTGGCGTGCAATACAAGAGCTGCGGTTCCGCCTGGCGGGAGCTGAAGCGGATGATGGCGGAGGACGAGGAGGCCCTGGTGCAAAGGATCCGCGAGGAGTTCGCCAGGGCTTGAGCCGAGCGATTGGCTTTGGGCTGGCTAATCATTCATCCAGTATCTTCTTGTACGAAGCGGCGTCCAGCAGTCCCTTGATCTCGTTGGGGTCGCTCATCTTCACCACCGCCAACCACCCCTCTCCGTAAGGGCCTTGGTTGATCAGCTGGGGAGAGTCCTCCAGCGCCGTGTTGACCTTGACCACTTCCCCGCTGACCGGCGAATATATCTCGGAAACGGTCTTCACGCTCTCGAGCACTCCGAGGGGGTCGCCCTTCGCGACCTTCTTGCCAACCTTGGGCAGCTCGACATACACAATCTCGGTCAGCTCGATCTGGGCATGGTCGGTGATGCCGATCTTGCCGTCCGCATCCACCCATTCATGCTCCTTGGTGTACCTGAGACCATCGGGAACTTTGCTCATGGCTCTACCTGCGTTCCGTAATCCAACCCTTTGTGCATAAAACTAACTGGTAATGACCTTGACCACGATAATAGTCCATCAGCGCTCCAGCAGGACCGATTGATACCAAGAAATATCCGAACGAGCCTAATCTGGCCGATGCGGATAGAGATCAAGGGGGTGGTCCAGGGGGTCGGGTTCCGGCCCACGGTCTACCGGATAGCGACCGCCATGGGCCTCCGCGGCTACGTGCAGAACCTCGGGTCCCATGTGGTCATCGAGGTGGACCGCGATGCGGAAGCATTCGTCAGCCAACTCCAGCAAAGCCTGCCCCCCCTCGCGGAACTGAGCGAGGTCCGCATAAAGGACGGCGCCATCCTTGATGATCTCGGACCTGGTTTCCGGATCATCCCCAGCGGGACGGGCATCAAGGGGGTCGGCATCCCCAACGATTCCGCCATTTGCGCCAATTGTCGTAGGGAGATGTTCAATCCCGCCGACCGCCGTTTTCAATACCCATTTACCAACTGCACCGACTGTGGTGCCCGGTTCACCATCATCGAGGACCTTCCCTACGATCGGGAGAAGACCAGCATGCGCGACTTCCCCCTGTGCGAGGATTGCCGCCGCGAGTACGAGGACCCTGCGGACCGGCGCTTCCATCATCAGACCATCTCCTGTCCGCGCTGCGGACCCTCGTTCTACCTGCTGGATGGCAAGGGGCAGAGAATGGAAGGGGAACCGATCAAGGAATTCGCAGGCCTTCTGCACGATGGCGCGATCGGCGTGGCGAAAAGCTGGGGAGGGATGCACATATGCTGCACCCTGGCCACTCTGCCAAGGCTCAGGGAATGGTACCGTCGCAAACAGAAACCTTTCGCGGTCATGGTCAGAGACCTCGAGGCCGCGGAACGCTACTCCACTCCCAGCGAGTTAGAGAAGGAGCAGCTGTCCTCGAAGCACCGACCTATCGTGCTGGTGCCGAAGAAGGAAGCAGAGATCAACGAACTCATATCGCCAGGATTGGGGAATATCGGGATCTTCCTTCCTTATACGGAAATGCAGCATCTCCTGTTCTCCCATCTGCAGGAGGATGCCTTGGTCATGACCTCGGCCAATGTGCCCGGGGAGCCCATGGTCCTGAGGGACGAGGATGCCCTGGGCCTCGGCGCCGAATACTACCTGCTGCACGACCGCGAGGTCCTGAACCGCTGCGACGATTCGGTGCTGCGGGTCTATGGGAACAAGACCTTCTTCCTCAGGAAATCGCGTGGCCACATACCCTCTGGCATCCCATTGCCCATGCAGGGGGAGGCCGTGGGCGTGGGAGCGCAGGAGAGCATCGCCGGCGCGGTAGCGGCCGGCGGAACGGTCTTCGCCACCCAGTACATCGGGGATGCTTCCTCCTACGGCGTGCTGCAGTTCCTGGAGGGGTCGCTCGCCTATCAAATGCGCCTTCTGGGGGTCGAAGGGCCTCGGGCGGTCGGCATCGACCTTCATCCAGGCTACTCGACCCGGCGGCTCGGCAAGGAGCTGGCGGAGCGATGGAAGGCGGAGCTTGTGGAAGTGCAGCACCATTGGGCGCACGCGGCCGCGCTCATGGTGGATGCGGGCTTGGATGAGATGGTCGCCCTGACCCTGGACGGCACTGGGTACGGTGCGGATGGGGTGGCTTGGGGGGGTGAGGTGCTGCACGCGGACTTTGGCTCTTTCACGAGGGTCGGGCACCTGCAGGAAATCCCGCTGCTGGGAGGGGAGAAGGCGGTCTATGACGTCAGGCGGCTGGCCTTCGGCATCACCGAGCAGCTGGGGATCAGCACCGATTACTTCGATGATGCCCAGGCCCAGCTTCTGAGAAAGATGATGCGCAGCAGCCCGAAGACCACCAGCTTTGGCCGGGTGCTTGATGCCCTGGCGTGCTACTTCGATGTGTGCGATTACCGGTCCTATGACGGAGAGCCGGCCATGAAACTGGAACGGCACCTGGAGAACGGAAGGAACGTGCCGATCATGGTGGAGCGGGAAGGCAACGTCATCATGAGCGTTCCGATGTTCAGGGGCATGGTGGAAGCGAAGGGGACACCGGACGACAAGGCCTACAGCTACGTCAGAGCGTTGTTGAAAGGGCTGGTGGATGTGGCGGCAGAGGAGGCTGAACGGCACAAGCTGAAGCACATCGGTCTTACCGGCGGGGTATCCTACAATCACACCATCGCTTCGATCACGGAGGAGCTGGTGACGAGGAAGGGTTTCCTTTTCGCAGTCCCGGAGCGCTTGCCGAACGGGGATGGGTGCATTTCCACCGGCCAGGTGGCGGTGGCCCTGAGAAAAACACAGGGCTGACCGGCCCAATGCTATGTCCTCCCCGTATGCCGAACCCCTCGTGATTCTGATGCGGGAATTGAATTCATTATATACCGGTTGCTCCAAAATGGCCTTCAATAATAGACTGGGGAATGAATTAATGAAGAGGCCCATTATCATAGCAGCCATCTCAGCGCTGGTGGCGATCATGGTCTTGACGGTGACCGCGGGACCGATGACGGCGGCGATGATGTCAAGCCCGGGCGCGGTGGTGCCGCCGGGATGGTCCTCGCATGTTCCGATCATCATCGTCAACGACGCCGACTTCGCAACCCAGGCGGCAGCGCCTGGAAGCGGATGGACGGGAAGTGGAACGTCTGCGGATCCCTATATCCTCAGCGGTTTTGATATCGACGCCGGCGGATTGCCAGCGGCGGTCTCCATCTCCAATGTGCTGACCACCTTCTTCACCATTTCCAATGTCTATGCGCACGGAGCCCTTCCCTCCGGCACAGTGGAAGTGATCGATGGAGCGGGCTTCTGGTTCAACAACGTGCAGAACGGAAGGGTCGTCAACTCTTTCGCTGATTCGAACGATATCGGCATCCTGCTGCGGGCCAGCACTCTGAACGTCGTTCAGAGCAACGACTTCACGGTGAACGGCGTGGCCGGCATCTACCTGTTGAACTCGACCTCCAACACGATCGGAGGTTCCTCGCCCGATCAAAGGAACTGGTGCGGCAACAATTACGTGGGCATATGGCTCGAGCTCTCCGATTCCAACCAGGTGTCCGGGAATGATGCCAACGGCACGGATGCGGCCGGAATAAGCGTCCTGAGCTCGCAGTCCAATACCATCACCAACAACGTAGCGAGCGATGGCCTGACGAACGGCATACAGCTCGCCATGCTGGATGGAAGCGTTGTGCAATCGAACGGAAATCTCCTGGGGGAGAACGATGCGTCCCGTGCCGGCAACTTCGGCATCAGCCTCCTGAACAGCGACTCCAACACCCTAAACTTGAACATCTGCAGCGATGACAGTGTGAACGGTATCATGTTGGACACCTCAAAGCTGAACACGCTGAGCGCCAATGCGATCAGCTTCTCGCTCGGCGATGCCATCTACCTGGTCGACTCCGACACCAACACCTTAACAAGCAACGCCATCGCAGAGAACTACGGAAATGGCATCGTCCTGGAGAGCACCGGTCTGGGTACGGCCAATTCAACCCTGAACGAGATCTCGGGCAACATCATATCCGATAACGTGCAGACCGGCGTTTCGATCCTGTCGTCCAACTCCAACACGATGGCCTCGAACACCGTTACCGGTAACATCCTTTACGGAGTGTCGCTGCAGGGCAGCACCCTGAACACCGTCAATCGCAACTACTTCTCCATGAACAACGGCGCCCAGGACGGCGTGTTCAACGCCGCGTACGTGCAGGGCCTCGACGATACTGGCGGCAATGAGTTCGTGGTCTCAGGCCTTGGCAACATCTGGAAGGATGCCATGCCGGACAACAATGGTAATGGCATCCGCGATATCCCGTACGATCTCGACGGTGGGGTGTCCTCGGATACCGTGGCGCTGACTGCCTTCCTCTCCCCGCCGCAGGACCTCGCGGCCTCGGTGACCAGCCCCCCCTCGATGAACCTGACATGGAACAACTCCCTGATCTACAACTTGGGAGGACCGATAGACCATATCAGGGTGTATCGCGGGTTGGAGAACGGCACTGGCACGCTCTACAATGAACTTGCAGGTTCAGCCACCAGCTACACCGATGTCAACGTCGAGCAGCTGGGCGCGTACTTCTACCACGTTACCGCCGTGAACAATCGGGGCGAATCCACCTTCAGCAACCAGGTGATGGTGGCTGTGCCGGACATGACGCCTCCGACGGTCCATATCGATCTCCCACTGCCAAATTCGCTGATCCATCAACCTAACGTCCTGGTGACTTGGACTGGCAACGACACGATGACAGGCATTGCCTTCTTCGAAGTGCGACTGGACGGAAGCGCGTGGACCAACGTGAGCCTGGCCACTAACCACACCTTCAGCGATCTGGTTGACGGAGAGCACAATGTGAGCGTGAGGGCCACGGACGGCGTTGGACTGATGGCGATGGACAATGTCACCTTCAGCGTGGATGCCCGGGCTCCTGCCGTCACCGGCCATGCGCCCATTGGCAACAACGTCAGCATCAGCGCGCTGGTCTCGGTCACCTTCTCCGAGGTCATGAACCATTCCTCGGTTCAGTTCACCGGGGTCACAGGCAGCATCTCGTGGTCTGGAAACGTTGCGACTTTGACGCCGTTCGCTCCGCTGCTATACAACCACAGCTACGCAGTGACGGTCAACGGAATGGACGTGGTGGGCAACAGCCTTGCTCCGTTCAACTGGACGTTCAAGACCACCGACTTCGGCTCGATAACCGGTGTGGTCAAGGACCAGAATGGGAATCTTGTGTCAGGCGCGGAGGTCAAGCTGAGATCCAGCGGCGCCCTGGTGGCGAATGTTACCACCGGCAGCGACGGCCGTTTCACCATCAACGCCCCTGCCGGAGCATACGAGCTGACCATCTCCAAGGCCGGAATGCTGGAGAAGACGGTGTCGGCCACCATATCGCCCGGACAACCGGAAGACCTCGGAGATCAGGCACTGCAGCCCGACAACACCCTGGTCTATGTTGCCATCGTGGTGGTGATCGTCATAGGCGCCGCCGCCCTGGCGGTCTGGATGTCGAGAAGGAGGAAGTGACCTGCGATCCAAACCCCTTCCGATCCTCTATTTTTTCATTTCAAGCAACCGCTCATCAGGAAGCATGGTGGTGGGGAAGGAGAAGTGCATCTGTCTGAAAACCCACCTGCCCTCCATCCGCTGGAGGACGGCGCTGAACCTCATGGGCCAAACGAAGTTCGGACCTTTCATGACCTCCATCATGACGTTGGATGCCCCACGGGCAATCTCCGCCACCTTCTCCTCATCGGGGACCTTCGCTTCCAGCATGTTCTAGATGTACTTCAGGTGGTTGGCATAGACCTCTTCTTTGGGCAGGTCCTTCTCCACGAACGCGGTGGCGTCCAGCCATGCGACATCCCCGACCACCTTGATCCTTGCCCCGGGAACATCCCAATAGACGCTGCCCCAGCCTCTCCAATCCCCCTCGATCAGTGCCCTTGCCCCTTTGGCCTCCACCGGCCATTCGTACTCCATCGGCAGCATTCCACTGGTGCCGATGATGGTGACCTCGCCGTCTGGCGGGAAAAGGTCCAAGACCATGGAATCCAGTGATTTGATGTCATGCTTGGCATAGGCCTTCTGCAAGGCTCTGAAGGTGTTGCGCACCACTCGGACCTCGGCAGCCTCCGGCATTCTCTTTCTCTGAGCCATGGAGTGAAGGTGCAGCTTCGGATATCTTGCCTTACCCCCGTAGCGAGAGCGTCTGACCATGCTTCAAATATCAGATAGCCATTAAGAGTTGGATGAGTCATCCAATGAGCACCCTGATCGTAATGCTTGATGGGGCAGCCGACGAGCGCATTCCGCAGTTTGGCAATAAGACCCCCCTTCAGGCGGTCCACAAGAGATTCATAGATGCCATCGCCAGCGAGGGTAGGCTTGGCCACACGGAGGCCAAGGGTTACACCCATCTTTTCATGCTCCATCTGCTGGGCGGAAGCGACATCGATGTGCCTCGAGGGGTGGTCGAGGCGCTGGGCTACGGCATAGACATCAATGAGGATGATATTTGTTATCGGCTCAGTCCAGCGACCATCCATGGCAACAGATTGGAATGGGAGTACCAGCTGATATGCGAGCAGGACGCCAAGCTCAGGCTCTTGGCACAGAAGCACGTCCGCTCCATCCAATCTCTGAACCCGAGGATGCTCTTCTACTGCCAAGGCAAAGGGATCCTGACCGTGCGCTCGGACACGATCGAGGATCTGCCCGCTCCGCCCGCGCCCGCGAGCTTGAAAAGGGCCGACTTCGGGCAGCTCGACCCGTTCATCCAAGGCATGCACTCAGAGAACGGCGGGATGGTGGCCATGCCCTGGGGTGGAGGCAGGTTGCCCAAGGACGCCGATCGCGACCCCTTGGACATCGCAAGAAGGCTGGTGTTCTTTTCGAAGAGCCCCTCGGTGCTCGGAGTGGCGGCCTATTTCGGCCTGGAAGGGCACGAGGTCAGCAACTACCATGAGGGGCTGAAGGCCGCCCTGCCCCGGCTGGCGAAAGGTGATGTCTTCCTGCACATCGAGGAAACGGACGATATCAGTCACAAGAGGTCACCTGAGAAGAAGCTGACCATGCTCCAGGACATCGACAGGTTGCTGATCCAGAATCAGAAGCGGATGGAAGGGCATCGGGTGGCTTTCGTCATCGATCACGGCACTTCGTCATTGAACGGCGAACACATCATCATGCCGGTACCGTTCGCTCTTGGCCAGGCCAAGAAGGGCATGAAAGCCACTCGGTCGTTCTGCGAAAACAACGAGGACTTTGTGCCACTGTCGGCCTTGCTTGAGACCTTGCTTGAATGAACGGGTCCTTCTTGAAACGATTCTCCTTGGTCCTGATGAGTCGAATCGGAATGCATGATTCCCATTCTGCAACATCCAGAACGTTCTAGCATCGATCCGGGACGAAACATTATTATCGGTCCATAGCATTAGTTGGATGTATAATCCAACTGCGAGGGCTGCAAGATGACGGTCAAGATCCCGGAGAGCATACTCGTTTGTCACGAAGCGGATAAGGCGAAGGAATTCGTGGGCAGGATATGGGGCAAGAAGGCGACGTTCGTCTGCACCATTGGCAACACAGAGACGGGCAAGATCCCCGGCATCTCCGCTGCTGGCGCGGTCCCGGAAATCACCGACTTCACGCCCGCCGCCGACGTAGAGCTGCTATACTATGGCAAATGCAAGTGCTTCGATGGCGTCCCGGTAACGCCCACCGGAATCCCCACCCCCGGGATCATCACCATGTCCGCCATCAAACTGGCCAACATGCCGATATTCTCCGCGAACGGGGGCGTGAACGTCCGCCCCACCGCTCCCTATTTCGAGCTGGACGGGAAGGCGGGCAAGGACATCCGGACCGGCAAGGCGGTCGAGAACCCGCGGAAGGTTTACGAAACGGCGGTAATAGCAGGAGAATCCTTGGCGGCGGTCTCCGAGGTTCTGGTGGTGGGCGAATCCATCGCCGGAGGGACGACCACCGCCCTGGGAGTGCTCACCGCCCTGGGATATGATGCCCGTGGCAAGGTCTCGAGTAGCATGGCCGATAACCCTCATTCCCTGAAGGATGAGGTGGTTCGTATTGGGATCAAGAATTCTGGCCTCACCCTGGAGCAGATGAGACAGGACCCGATGCTGGCCATCGCCGCGGTCGGCGACCCGATGATGCCTGCAGCGGCCGGTCTCGTTGTGGGGGCCGCTCGCCACATTCCAGTAATCATGGCGGGGGGGACACAGATGGCGGCCGTGCTGGCCTTGGTCAAGGGCATGGAACCAGGAGTCCTGCCGAACTTGGCCATCGGCACTACCAAGTGGATAGTGAAGGACGGAACTTCCAACATTTGCGACCTGGTCAGTCAGATCGGCAAAGTGCCGGTGCTCGCTGCGAACTTGGACTTCGGACCCTCGAAGCACCCCGGCCTGAGCATCTATGAGACAGGCATCGTGAAGGAAGGGGTGGGAGCGGGCGGTGCCTCCATCGCCGCGATAACCAGCAGCAAGGGCAAGATCGACTGCAAGGCGCTTCTTCAAACGATAGAGCAGAACTACGAGATGCTGATGAAGAAGCAATAGCCCTTTCAGGACAGCTGGATAATGCTTGGATTCAAGCGAGGATCCTGTCATCCTATTGGCAAGACGATCATGATGACACCGTGCAGACTCGTGGCAGCTCCATCAGAATGAGTTAGCCTCTTTTCTTTCCTTCAATATTCTCTCCGCCATCCTCAGGTTCGGCACGATGTTCACGTTGATGGCGAAATCGGTGAGTTCCGTGATCATGTACGCCTCGTCCAGATATTCCTCGCGCAGCATCATCTCCCGGTCGACGATGCTCACGCCGCAAGGGACTGCCGCAACCCCGTTCATGTCCATCGTGAAGGTCGGCTCGGAGTTCATCTCCTCGAAGACCTTTGCCGGCACCCCGACCACGATGGATGATTTCTTGGAGCGGTAGAAGGCGGTGACCACGGCATCGATCGATTCCGAACGGAGCAGGGGCATGTCCGCTGGTACGACCAATATGTAAGGAGTGGAAAGGAGGTACATGGCGTAGCGCAGATCCTGCACGTAACCTTGGCCAGGCGTGCGAATGAAGCGATAGCCCCGCTCTTGGACGTGCTTTTCGGTGATCGGAGTGGCCAAGCTCACGGAAACGACGATCTCCGACACCTCCTTTGACCCGGACAGTGCATCGAGCACGTAATCCACAATCGGTCGGTCCATGATCTCGATCATAGGCTTCTCCTGGTTGAGCTCCTTGATGCGGGTGCCTTTGCCCCCCGCCGTCACAATTGCGCTGACTCGAGGCATCTGATCACCACGATAATGAACATCAGGACCAACGGCCGGGCGATCTCATTGGTGGCACCCATGACATCTCCGTTCACGATCCCGAAGTGCCGTATGGCCACCCAGCTCATGGTCCAGCCGACCAATACGCTGATCGCCACGGCAGCCAGGCTGATCGCCATAATCCAGACCAAGCTCCAACCCGAATAGATGCTGAGAACATACGCGGCCGCTGCAATGATCGCGAACGTCAGAAGGGATGAGTAGGCAGCGGAGCGCGGCCGGGTATTTCTGACGAACGCTCCACCCAATCCATCCGACGGCTCTCCGAACGCGGCGCAGGTGAGCAGCGCGTTCTTGGCCAGGACCTCTGCCACCAAGGGCATGAAGAACATGATGGACGCATTCCAACCGGCGAAGGTAGAGAGCGCGGCGATGCCCAGAAGTTCGAAGAAAAGAACATAGGCGATGCCGCCGGCCCCGGAGCGGGAGTCCTTCATGACCGCCATCTTCTTCTCCTTCGTTCCACCGCAGAGCAGGCCGTCGCCCAGATCGCTCAGCCCGTCCAGGTGCAGGAACCGGTTGAAGACCTGCACCATGAGAATGGCCAGGACAGCGGAGAGCAGCGGAACGAAGACCTGATCGGCCAATAGGAACGTCAGTCCCGACACCGTGCCAAAGAACAAGCCGATGAGAGGGACGGCCCAGAAGTGCTTGGCCAAGGAATCGAAATCCTCAGCGCTCACCTTCACTGGCAGGATGGTGAACAGACCGAACTGTGACCGGATCGTCCCCGCCCACCCTATCTTCCCGCCCCCAGGAGGTCGGTGTAGATCTTGGACATGGTGGCCCCGATCAAGGACCCCACGATGTCATCCAGGAAAGGCCCCAGGGTCTTGAGGATGCCGGGCTTCTTCTTGTCGTACCGGGTGTACTCGAACAGCCCCCTGGTGCCGGAGATGTACTCTGCCAAAGCGATGCCCATCATCTCGTCGCAGACCAGGTGCATGGGGTCGGTCTGGAACTCGCCTGGGCGCAGGGCGTGGATCTCATCCCTGAAGCCCGCCTCCTCGATGAGCATGGCGGCGTGCACCATGGAGACCACGTTCACATCGTCGTTCAGCAACTGAATGTGCTCCACGAAACGCCGGTGGAGGTCCTCGGTGTCCCAGGCGGAATTGGGATAGTAGAGCTCCTTGGCGGTCTCCCACATGACCTCCATGGTGATGCCTTTGGCCGCCAGGCGCTGGATCATGTCCGGCACGGGCGTTCCGTTGTACCACTTGCGAGTGGACTCCGCCACCGCCTTGCGCACCGAGCGCGCCACCGCGATGCCAGCATCTGTGGCCGTGCCCACGAACTTGGTGCCATTGCCCTTGGGCGAGACCACGGCCACGGCGTCACTGGTCGTTCCGGTGCCTCTCACGCCCACGTCCATCAAGGCCGCGGCCTTGGCCTCGGTCACGGTCATGATGGCATTGGCCATACCCGCCGGGTCCAGGGGGGTGTTCACCACCACCACGATGTTGATGGTGCCTTGCTTGTTGATCTCGGCCAGCACGGATTCGGGCAGCAGGTCGCCGGCGATGACCGCGTTCTTCACCCCGGAGGTGGCGATGGCGATGGCCCTGACCCCGTTGAACTCCGCCTCCGCGGTGGTGATGACCTTCCTGATGTCCGCGGCGGTCATGAAGCAGACGGTATTCTCTGGCAGGCCTAATTCCGCAACCATCTCCTCCAGCTCCTTCTCTGGATCATCTCCGTCATAGCCCAGGGGGACCTGCATCATCAAGACGCAATCGGTCTTGATGTAGCCACCATTCCTCAGGGTCGAGCCGAGGACCTTCATCTCCTCCGGAAATCTGATAATGGCCAGGTTGACATCGCCAAGCTTCGTGACTTCCACATCCACGGATATCGGTTTGCTCATTCTCTCCCTCACAGCAACTGCACAATGAATTCCTCGATAATGAATTGGACCTGGATCCCGATGAACACGAAGAGCGGGAGCGCCACCATGAAGAAGAAGAGCAGGGCGGAGCCTTTCATCAATTTGATCGTTTCCTTGATGTACTTCGGGTTCTCCGGCAAAGGTCCGTCGCCGAAGGTGTAGTGGCCGATCTTCTCCATCCTGATCCCTAGACCTCCAGCGAAGGCGGCCATGGGCCAGCCTTTGTTAGGGGAGGCGGTCTTGCCATGGTCCCGCTTGGCCGTCCGCCAGGCGTTGCGCCAATCCTTGCCCATCATGGCCAATGCCAGAAGGATGAAGGGTATCGCCATCCTGGCCCCCAAGAAATTGACGCAATCATCGAGCTTGGCGGAGAACCAGCCCACGTCCTGGTGGCGCGGCGACAGGTAGCCCACCATGGCGTCCAAGGTGTTCGAGACCCGGTCGAATATGGCCCCGAAGATGCCGAACAGTCCGAAGAACAGGAAGGGCGAGAAGACGCTGTCCACGGTGTTCTCGGAGACGGTCTCCACGGCGCATGAGGCCAGATGTCCCTTGTCCAGCTTGCTGGTGTCACGGCTGACCACCATGGAGACCATGCGCCGCGCCTGGTCGAGGTCGTCCTGCTGCAGCGCCTCCACCACCGGATAAGTGTGCACCTGCAGCGACTTCATGGCGAACATGAACTTGAAGATGATCGCCGCCGCGGCGGCCCAGACGAGCAGCCCCAGCCATTCTCTCAGCAGCGCGAGGATCAGTGTGAGACCTAAAGTGAAAAGCAGGATCGGGACGAGGGCGAGAGCGACGCCGCTCAGCCTATCCCTGGCCTTCCTTCCGGTGCGCTTCACCTTCGAGTCCATGAAGCCTATCACCCTGCCGATCCAGGCCACCGGATGATAGGCATTGGGAGGTTCGCCCAGGGTCAGGTCCAGAACGACGGCCACGATGCCGATGGCCAATCCGGTGATGACGCCCTCGTCGAACACCCCTAGCCCTCCTGGCCGGCTTCCAGCACCGTTTCCCAGGCATGGAGCAGGAGGGCATCCTTTTCCGGGGTCTTGACGCAGAAGCGTACGTATTGTTCGAATGGGCTTCCGAAGGAGGCGCAGTCCCTGACCAATGCCCCCGCTCCCCGCATGGCCTCGCGGAAGGACGGGGAATCGTATCCAATGGCGCCCACGTCCTGGAAGAAGAAGAACGCGTCCGGCCGGTTCAGGGAGGGCACCCCCAGCCTTTTCAGGTTCGCATGGACCTTGTCCCTTTCCTGGGCCAGCACCTCCGCCGCTCGCTTGACATGATCCTGCCTGTCCCTGATCAGCCGAGCGGCCACCGCCTGCTCCAAATGCCCCAGGTTCCAGGTCTGCCGGCCGTGCTCCAGGCAGGAGATCATGTTCTTGCTCCCCAGGCCGTACCCCGCGCGCAAGCCGGGGATGGCGAAGGACTTGGTCAGCGAGCGGATGATGAAGAGGTTCTCCTGCGCTTCGACCAGGGATGCGCAGCTCAACTCCGGCTCATTGGGAAGAAGCTCCAAAAGGGTCTCGTCCAGGAACACCAGGACATTCCTTCGTTCGGCCTCCCGCACCAGCTCCGTGATGGCAGCGCGCGGGCAGGTCATTCCCGTGGGGTTGTTGGGGTTGCAGAGGTAGACGGCCTTGAAGCCTTCGTCCAGACTTTCGAGCAGTTGCCCGAGGTCGCATCGGAAACCGTTCGCTCGGGGCAGCTCCGACCAGACCATCTGAGCGCCCATGAACTGGCAGCCGAA
>Ga0315279_10002457_pt1 | contig 27779 bp, 19 predicted proteins | sample YL17G06_20_MG_FD_203694 | JGI IMG/M metagenome (GOLD analysis project Ga0315279, IMG submission 203694) | Sediment microbial communities from Yellowstone Lake, YNP, Wyoming, USA - YL17G06_20 | ecosystem: Environmental > Aquatic > Freshwater > Lake > Sediment | place: USA: Wyoming | collected... | reverse complement strand
AGTTGCTGGGAACATCGGTTGAGCAGCAGAAAGAGTATCGGCGCGTCCCATGCTTTTACCGAATAACCCGCGGCCTTGAGAATTCCCACTGCCGGTTCGGCGAATGTAGCGCCCATACCCAGGATGAATGAAAATAGCAGGATTATGGGGAGTTTTGCCTTTTGCGGCAGCCGCACGCCGATGGTTTCTCCCAGGGGCATGATGCCCAGCATCAGGCCTTCCATGAAAAACGCCAATCCCACGATCACCATGGACAGCCCGATGGCGATGGCCATGGCCTGCGCTATCGGAATACCCAGCACCAGTGTCTGGAAGAGCAGCAGGTAGGTGATGATGACGAAAACGGCCTTGACCTGTTGGAGAATGCGGCTTTTAATATACGGGCCTATCAGGCCCACGGCCTGTTTTGGCGTGATTTTGATTCTGCCGGTTGACTGTTGCGCAGAGGACATGGTGTTGATCCGGGATGCACAGAATATGGGCGCGGACCGAACTCAAGTATAGTATGCCGAGCGCGGCGTGTCTATTGCCTTTTTGTTAACCGGCGCGGTGCGGCGGCCAAACGGTTCAAAGCGGGTGCGGGGGGCTGCTGATTAACGGATTGGCTTTTTCGTACGCTCGTGCGTTCGTACGCTCGAATGTTCGCGCTTTTGGGCGTTTGCGCGTTCGTTCTGGAGGCTTTCCTGCAGCGCCTGCTGGATTTCCCGGTACATTGCCGCCTGCTTGCCGTCCGAGAGCCTGCACTGGTCCGCGGGGAGCAGCGTGGCGATGGGGTACACGGGCGTGCCCGCGGTATCGAGCCTGCCGCGCGCGTTGAGAAAGCAGCGGTCGCGCGGGACCATCACCGGCGCCACATCGGGCACGAACTGGTCCGCGGCAAAATCGAGCACGTATTCCACGCGGTCGATGTTGACAATCACAAATGCGTGAAATTCCTTGATGAACAGGCCCTCGGCCTTGACCGAGGGAATGCTGTCGGCCAGGAGCGCCTGCGCCAGGATTGTGGCAATGGGTTCGCAGCCGCCCACTTCGCGCGCATCGAGCCGCGCCTGGATGATGCCGGACAGCAGCCGGCCCTGCATTTCCATGAACGCGATGAAACGCCTTTTGTCCGTTGCGGGAAGCGCGATAGGCAGCGTGTCGGCCCGCTGCGTGGTTGCCAGGATGCGCTCGATGACGCCGCTCCGGGTGGCGTTCCTGAAGCCTTCAAAATAGCAATTGTCAATGGGGAGCGACGGCTCGCTTTCGCGAACGCCGGTTGCGGTGGAGCAGACGGCGGTGACGGCAAGGTGATGTTCCACGCCCTTGATGGCCGGCGTGCGCTCGCTGCTGTCCAGGTCCCAGAGATAGGCGAAATGCGTGCCCGAGGTGATCAGGCGCTTGTTCACCCGCCGCGGCACGCAGGCCGCGGTCGTGCATGGCCGGGTATACACATTATAACCGGTGGCGCCGGGGACCGAATCCCATACAAGATCAAGGCATTTTTCCGAATAGTCGGCGCGGAGATTGACGGGCGCGCCAAGCTGCGCGGCGGCGCAGCCGCAAAGGCAAAGAAGGATGGGAACAAGACCGGACTTCATGGTTCAGGGAATCCGTGATGACGATTGATTATCCCTTGCAGACCGGGTTTTTTCAAGCAATGCATTCCGGGGCGCGCGGAAATTCAATCGAGCCAGCCCAACGCGACCAGCTTCCGGAAAATTTCGCGCGCATAGATGATTTCCCCGCCCGGGCTGAGGTGTACGCCGTCCTCCGGATTTACAAGCTCGGAAAACGGCTGGCGCGCAAGACCGGCCTTTATGGGAGCGGCCATGTCGAGCGCCGGAGCGTGATGCCGTGCCGCGACGTTGGCGATGAGGTCGTTGTTATGATCGAGATGCGCCCACATGGCCTTTGGTTTCTGCGGGTTGATGAGCACATGGTATTGCAGCAGAAGCACGCGTGCGCCGGCCGCCTGCAGGCGCTCCACGATCGCATCGAGGTTTTTCTCCGTGGTCGCGCGCGGGATATGGAGCACGGACCCCGCATCGTTGCCGCCGATGAGGAGGACGACGATGTCCGGCTTCAGGTCCAGCGCATCCGCATAGAGCCGCGCAAGAACGCCCCCGGTTGAATCGCCGCCGATGCCGCGGTTGTGGACCACAACGCCCCCATGGCCGCGCCGCGCCTCGATCAGAAGCTCGACAATATGCGAAAATTTCAGATACGCGCTGAGATTGGCGTTGCCGGTGATGCTGTCGCCAAGGCAGACGACGGTCAATGGTTTGATGGACATTTCCGTTTCTCCCGACGTTGCGGTGCGATAAATGCGGGCTATCGCACCATAATACTTTTCGTCAACCGCACGTCTTGGGCGGACGCGGCTGCCATGATCGTGAATTCGCCCGGCTCGACTTTCCATGTGGTCTTTTGTTCGTCCCAGAACGCAAAGGCGCGCTCGTCAAGATTAACGGTCACCGTGTCTTTCTGGCCCGGCGCGAGTTCGACGCGGGCGAACCCCTTGAGCTCCTTGGCCGGCCGGTCGATTGACGCCGCGACATCCTTGACATAGACCTGGACCACCTCGGCCCCTTTGCGCGCGCCGGTATTGGCAACGGTCACATCCACGGCATAGTGTCGCGGCCCGAGGGTGCGGACATTCATGGCTTCATAGACGAAGGTGGTATACGACAGACCGAAACCGAAGGGGAAGGCCGGCTTCAGCTTTTGTTTGTCAAGATACCGGTATCCCACGTAGACGCCCTCGTCATAGGGCGCCTGGATATCGTGCTGCGGATAATGCCGCAGCGCGGGCGACTGGCCGGGCCCGCTGATATAGGAATAGGGCATTTTTGCCGACGGGTTTACGTCGCCGAAGAGCATTTTCGCCAGGGCATTGCCGGTTTCCTGGCCCAGGTAAAACGACTGCACCAGCGCGGCCGCCGAATCAAGCCACGGGGACAGAATCGCCGCTGTTCCTCCTGTCAACACCACAACGGTACGCGGGTTGGCGGCAACGATCGCGGCAATCAGGTCTTTCTGGAAACCGGGCAGGGCCATGGAGGGAACGTCGTGGTCTTCTCCTTCAATGGAATCGGACAGTCCGGCGAACACCATGGCAGCGTCGGATGCGGCGGCCAGGCGCGCGGCCGCATTGATCATGGCGGCGTCCTTTGCGGGCGGCGGCCAGTCCCATAGCACGCGGCAGAGCGCGCCAAGATGGATATCGCAGTATTCCACCCGCAGCGCGTAGGAGGCGCCCTTTTTCAGGGCGCAAAGCCCGTTATAATCGGTGGCGCCCTGCATTCTCCATCCGTCAATAATCAGCGAATCGTTGATGAAGAGCCGCACGCCGTCGTCGGCCCAGGCCTTGAAGGTGAAGGTGCGGCTGGTGTCCACGGTGAGGGTTCCGGTCCAGCGAACGGAAAAGCTGTCCACTTTGATGATGGGTGCGGGAGAGCCGGCGTCCCAGTTGTAATTAAGCGTGGAATCGCGGCGCACCAGCGCCGGCGTTCCGGAAAGGTCAACGGAGTTGAAATACTCGCCGCTGAATCCGGGCGCGGCGTCCTTGCCGGCTGCCCGCACATACCGGCTGGACAAAGGCGACCAGTCGCTGGTCAGAAGGCGTTCGCCCTGCGCGAACACGACCTTCACGCTGTCGCGCACGCGCGCTTTGATTCCGTCAAGGGGCGAAACGGCATACCGGGGCGGCACGAACGAGCTTCCCCAGCCGCCCGTGCGCGCGATGGGCGCGTTGGGGCCGATCACGGCCAGCGTTTTGACGGTTTTCGTGCTCAAGGGCAGCAGCCCGCCTTTGTTCTTCAGGAGCACGATGCCGCGGCAGGCGGTCTCCAGCGCCAGCGCGTTGAACGAATCCGCCGGTATTTTTCCCTGCTCCGGGCGCGGGCCCACAAGGCCCATGGCCAGGCGCGGCCGCACCAGCCGGCGCACCATGTCGTCGATACGGGACTCGGGGATCTGGCCGCTTTTGATCGCCGGCAGGATCGAGTCCGCGGAATAATAATAGCCCGGCCCGCCCATGTCGTGACCCGAGGAGATGGACGCTGCGCAGGAGTGCAGGCCGCCGGCGTCCGACATCACGAACCCGGGGAAGCCCCAGTCATTCTTCAAAATATCGGTAAGCAGGTGCTTGTTTTCGGAGCAATAGCTTCCATTCACGCGATTGAGCGCCGACATCACGGACCATGAATGTCCTTCTTTGATGGAGGCTTCGAATCCGGGCAGATAGATTTCGCGCAGAGCGCGCTCGGATATCTTGACATTAACATTATTGCGGCTCCACTCCTGGTTATTGCACGCGAAGTGCTTGACTGTTGCCATGACCTTTTCACTCTGCAGCCCTTGAATGTAACTCACCGCCAGCCTGCTGGTGAGAAAGGGGTCTTCGCCGAAGGTCTCAAAATTCCGGCCGCCCAGGGGCATGCGCACGATGTTGATGCAGGGCGCAAGAAGGATATTGCCGCCTTTATCGCGCAGTTCCCGGCCGATGGCCTGGCCTACCCGGCGCAGCAGCAGCGTGTCCCAGCTCGCGGCCAGCGCCGAGGTGGCCGGATAGGCCGTGCAATTGTTCCAGGTCACGCCCACGGTGCCGTCGGCCATGCGGAGCCGGTGAATGCTTAATGCCTTGAGCGCCGGCACATCCATGCGGCCGTGGACTACGGAAATTTTGTCCATCAGCGACATCTGAAAGACCAGGCTGTCAAGCTTTTTTTCCATGGCGTTGTCCAAGGCCATGGGACCACCCATGGTCCGGCAGGCAAAGGCGGAATACAACAGAGCGCAGAAAAGAAGGATTCGGATCGCCATGCTGGCTCCCATGGTTGACATTTGCGTGATCGGCGCCGGCGGACCGGCGCGTTTTTAGAAACCTGTAAAATAGGCGACTCGGGGCCCTGTCCGCAAGGGGATGCGAAGGCGCGGGGGAGCAGCGTGGGCGAGGATCGGGATTTGCACCACGAAGCAGCGAAGGAGTGAAGAAAAGCAAGATTGGCCACGAATTGGCACGAATATTCACGAATCGAGACCGGTTTTTGCTGCTAAATCAATACGGGAAGGGCCAAAGCCTGCGGAATTCAAAAAATGCAAAGAAACAGATAATTATTGATTTTCGTCAGTGCAGTTGATATATTTAGATCAAATATGTCAAATCTGTTGAGATTTTTCAATCAAGCCGATGGGAATTTCTTCTTATTTGGTCCTCGAGGGACCGGAAAATCGACCTGGCTGCACGAGCAATATCCCCTAGCTGCCTGGATTGATCTTCTTGATTCCGAGATCAAGCGCAATTTCCTTGCGCACCCGGAGAGATTGCGAGACTTTGTGGCGGCAAACATGGAAAAGCGGGTATTTGTTATTGATGAGATTCAGAATGTTCCAGAATTGCTGCCTATGGTCCATCAACAAATAGAGGCAAATAAAGACCTTCAATTTATACTCACCGGATCAAGCGCGCGCAAACTGAAGAAAGCCGGCGTTGATTTATTGGGCGGAAGGGCTATCGTTCGCACGATGCATCCATTCATGGCGTCGGAGATGGGCGATCGGTTTGAGCTGGCGCAATCTTTGCAGTTAGGAATGGTTCCGCTCGTTCGCATGTCGGCAGAGCCTGAAAAGACATTGAGAAGTTATATCGGCATGTACATTGAACAGGAGGTAAAAACCGAAGGGCTGGTGCGGCGGCTCGATGATTTTGCGCGGTTCCTCGAAGCAATAACATTTTCGCATGCCCAGGTCCTGAATGTCGCGTCGATCGCACGGGAATGCGGCACAACGCGGAATACGGTTGAATCATATATTACAATTCTTGAGGACCTTTTGATCGCCGTGCGAATTCCGGTTTTCAGCAAGCGGGCGAAACGCGCGTTGATCTCACACGCGAAGCTGTATTTCTTCGATTGCGGAGTGTATCGGGCGCTGCGGCCCGCCGGACCACTTGACTCACGAGAAGAAATCGGCGGGCAATCGCTTGAGGGGCTTGTTTTTCAGCACCTGCGGGCCTGGATCGACTATCGTGAAGCCGATCTGCGCATCTACTTCTGGCGAACGATTGCCGGCAACGAAGTGGATTTCGTCCTTTATGGAAACGACGGTATGTATGCAATAGAAGTTAAAAGCGGCGCCGCGGTCCGCGCCGAAGACCTGCGCGGGCTCAAATCGTTCGGACAGGATTATCCGGAGGCGCGCCAGGCGCTTCTCTACCGGGGGAAAGAGCGGATTAACAAAGAAGGGGTCCTCTGCATTCCGATTGAAGAGTTTCTTTGCCGGATTTCACCAGAACGCGGGATACTGGAAGCGGGTTGATTCCGCGGCGGGATGTTCAACGGTATAATTCCAGAGGAGCGTACCGCGAAATCAGGGCGAAATGCTTGTCATTGGATAATAGTTTCAGCCCACCCTGGACCGCATTCTGCGCAATGATCAGGTCCGGAATGCCAACCCCGTTTATCCCGTTGCTCAGACATTCGGTCTGCATCCGGATGATTTCATCCCAATCAACCGACAGCGGCCGGCATTGTATTTCACGGAGAAGCGAAGCAAGGACGTGTTCTTTGCGCAGGATAAGCGGCGGCAGCAATTCCGCGAGAATCAAATCGTTGGTGACCACGAGATTTTCCTCGATCAACAGCTCAAGGGCATCCGCCTGTCCCGCGTCGCGGAAGTAATCAACCCAGACGGACGAATCAACCAGGACGCTCATGGGCGTTTCCGAAGCGTATCAAGATCAATATCCAACTCGATTTTCCCTCTGAATTTTTTGAGCCCCTGGATGCGGCTTTTTCTGACAAAATCCTCAAGGGCTGCGACAAGAACGCCCGTTTTCGTCCTTTGATGCGATACTTTCATGGCTTCTTGTACAAGAGCATCGGGAAGATCCAGCGTTGTGCGCATGTCGGCCTCCATATGCATGATTTTGGCATTGTATGCATATATAATACATCAAGACTGTTTTTTTTTCAAGATGGTTGAAGCATTCAGTTACTGCCGGAAGGCGGGGCAGATCACCCTATGCTGATGCGATGATCCCCCGGTGGCGGCGCTGCCACGACAGCGTGTTGAAGAGAACAGCGGGCCTGCTCATGCCCGCGGTAATGATCCGGCGCGAAATCGTTCGCAACGCCTTCCGGGTTTCTTGGGCAATCTGCCCGGACATGATCGCATAGCGCGTGCACGATTCGTCGTACACGCGTTTGATCGACGACCCCGGTATGATGTCGTGAAACTGATACAGCAGCGCCTCGCGCCAGACCGCATCAAGCGCCGGATATCGCGATCCGCCGGTTGACATCGTTGCTGGATGGCGGGGTTACCGCGCTTGTGGCGCTGAACGATACCATCGCCCGCAAGCTCTATCTTTGGCCGCGCAGGGCTTATTTTACCGCTTCTAGGCTCTGCCGCGGCGGCCCGGCGGGACAGAACAAGGAGGGAAGAGCCGATGCATCCTTTCGAAAAGCGATTGACCCTCGTGATTATCGCCGCGGTTCTGGGCGTTGGCGGGACGCCGGCGGAAGCCCGCATCCTGCGCGCCGCAAGCGGCGCCGACCTGCAGTCACAGACCGGCCGGTTGGTTGCCGGCGACACGCTGCTGGTTGCCGCCGGGAACTATGATGTGTCAACCTGGAACATCGCCGGCCTTTCCGGCACGGCCAACGCATGGATCGTGATCCGCGCGGACGGCAAGGCGGTCATCCGCGGCACCTCGGGGTGCTGCAACCTGGTGCAGATGTCCAATGTCAGCTATGTCAAGCTCGCGGGCTTTGAGATAACCATGCGCGATACGTTCAGCGGCATCGACGGGGTCAATCTCCGCGGCAGCCAGAACCATTATATCGAATTCGACAGCCTTTACATCCACGACATGACCAATGTGGGCATCGGCATGTGGCCCGATTCGGCGGACCATATCACCCTGCGCAATACGCAGATCTGCAACAACTACGGTTCGGGGCTGTACTGGGGATATCCGGGCCGCAACATCATCCACGACGTGCTGATCGAAAACAATTACATCCACCACTGCCCCAAAGACCCGCTCCTGGACACGCACTACGGCATTCAATGGAAAGGCTGGTGCTATCGCGCGATCATCCGGAACAATGTGCTGCATGATGTGGGGGGCGCCACGCGCTGCGGCATTGTCGTCTATTACGGCCGCAAGCCGCTTGCCGGCGACGATCCCGCGGACATCAACATCGTGCGCGGCAATATTCTGTGGAACTGCCGCAACGAGGGAATCACCGCAATGTCCGACGCGCTCATCGAAAACAACATCGTCTTTGACGCGGGCGTGGGCATCAACCTGCAGACCTATGGGGATGAATCGTTCACCGGATCGAACGCCGTGGAACATCTGACCGTGCGCAACAACACCGTATTCCGCTGCCGCAGCGCCTGCATGGCGATTTCCGGATGGTCAAGCGCCGGCGCACAGGTGTCGGTGACCGGCAATGCATTGTACCAGGATGCGGCCGGCAAAACCGCCGTCAGCGGATCCATCGGCGCGGCCATCGCGCGGGCGAATATCGTTTTCGGCGCCTCATCGCTGGGGCAGGGGGCCGCGGCCGGACGGGGATTGAATGACTTTGCGTCAGTAAATGCGACGGCAGCAGTCCCGGCGCTGGATTTTTATCCGTCATCCGGATCTTCTCTCGTCAACTGTTCGACCGACGCGACGATTTTTGCCCTTCAGGACTTCAACCAGACCGCCCGGCCGCAGGGCAACGGCTATGATGCCGGCGCGTACGAACGGACCGCCGAAGGGAACCCCGGATGGGCTGTCATCGAGGGGTTCAAATCTTCGGGGGCGCCGAATCCCGGGAGCGTCCGCTTGGCCCTCCGGGGACCAGCAAAGCCCGCGTCCGCATCGTCCCTATGCGTGGTCGTGTCATCCGCGCGCCCCCGGGACCACCTGGACGCGATGGGAAGAACCATCAATGCAGCCACGATTCCGTCGGCAGCGGGAATTGAAATATCGCATCATGCGCGGACGGCCGCGGGAGACCTGAAATAATCAGCATGCTTTTATGAAGGAGCCGGCCCATGCCTCATCATCGGATCTTTGCAATGGCCTGCGCACCGGCGCTCCTTGGCGCCGCCCTTATTCCGGTTTTCGCCGCGACCCTTCTCGTGGGGCCCGCGCGCACGTACAAAGTCCCCAGCGCGGTCGCGGGGGTCGTGAATGACGGCGACACGGTGCTGATCGACGCGGGGACGTATGTGCAGGATGTGGCAATCTGGACAAAGAACAATTTAACGCTACGGGGGACAGCCAAGTATGCTCATTTGCAGGGATGCAGCGGAGAATGCGCGGGTCCGGGAAAGGCGATCTGGGTTATCCAGGGTAATAATACAACCATCGAGAATATCATGTTTTCAGATGCGAGAGTTAAAGATAAGAACGGGGCAGGCATTAGACAGGAAGGAGATAACGTGACAATCCGATTTTGCTATTTCCATAATGATGAAGATGGGATTCTCGGAGGCGGCGGATCGACTAGTAATGTCGTTATTGAAAATACGGAGTTTGACAGTTGCGGCTATGGTGACGGCCAATCGCATAATATGTATATTGGAAATGTTGGGAGCTTTACTCTGAAGTTCTGCTATTCTCATTGGGCAAAGGAAGGGCATCTTGTTAAATCGCGAGCTAAAGTTAATTATGCTCTCTATAATAGACTAACCGGCGAACCCGGAGATACGGCAAGCTATGAACTCAGCTTCCCCGATGGTGGAAATGCATACATTGTTGGTAATATTATTGAGCAGAGTTCAACGACACACAATTCTGGAATCATCGATTATGCTTCGGAGCACTTATTATATGGCGATGCAAAAGCCCTCTATGTCGTGAACAATACCGTCGTCAACCATCGCAACGGTGGAACGTTCGTACAATTCGCATCGGGGGTCACGACGGTAAGGATCGTTAATAATCTTTTTGTTGGATCGGGATCCATGCTCAGCAGACCGGCCGATACAAGCCATAACATACAGACGACCAACGCTGCATTTGTAAATGAAGCGGGATTCGATTATCGCCTGACTTCCGCATCTCCTGGTATCAACAAAGGCATCGATCCGGGTTCTGCGGATGGCTTCAGCCTCATGCCGGTATTTCAGTATGTGCATCCCATGTCGAGCCAGGCGCGGACGATTATCGGTGGAGCGATTGACATCGGGGCATATGAATTCGGCTCGGCAGCGATTATACATCCGCCGATAGAATTAGCACGAGGCTATATAAGGATCTCCAAGATTGCTGGAGAATTCTTCCTAATTGATGGCCGCCAGGTTCCGGAAAGAAGTGCAAACGCTTTTGCATCGAAGAGAAATCCTGCGGTTATTTTCGATGCGCAAGGGCATCGCTTATTTTCTTATTGAAGGCAATCTCTTTTATTTGTTAGCCTTCTTCAGCCGGTTGCAATTGCAAGCCGCTGAAGCCGCTTTTGTGCTATTGCTTCCAAGCAGCCGGTATTGTCATCGGCAAAACACATCGAAAACCGGTGAATCCGCCGCAGGTAACATCACTGGATGCAGTCAGCATTGGATTTGCGGGCGTATGCTGTTCACAAATAAGTTGCGAATAAGAATAAGTGATATAGCTTCCCCCCCGAAGGATTCTCAATGTGCCGGTTGCCGGTCCGATAGGATTTCTCACGTCTATGCTGCTGTAAGAGCCATAAAAGTCATTACACCATTCGGCAAGATTTCCCAACATTGAATAGAGGCCAAACGCGTTGCGCCCTTTGCCAGGAAGATATTGTGGCCTGCAACCGCTATTATTCATGAAAACGATAGAATCTTCAACTATTGTATCACCCCAAAAATAAAGCGTGTTCGAGTTTGCTCTGCAAGAGTACTCCCATTCCGCTTCCGTGGGTAATCTGAAACCAACTCTATCAAGATGACTTTGGGCTCCCAACAGCTCGCACGAATCGCCACTTTGGCCTATGACGCCCGTATACGTATAGACCGTATCCATGCCATACGCTTTGCTCATCGCGTTGCAGTAAATCGCCGCATCATACCAGGTAAGGTTATAAACTGGCAATGTGAAATCAGCGACATTTGAAGGGTTGACCCCAAGAGCTGTAATATAGCTTCTTTGAGGAACTTCAGCCGTATCGATAAGAAAATTGTAGTCAAAGGATACGGAGTGCGGGGGAGAATCGGCTGGATATTTTGTTCCTCCCATCGTAAATGTCTTTCCCTGCGCTTGAATAGTTCGCATTCCGGGTACCATATAAATGCGAAGGCTATCCGCTGCAGTTGCACCATTTATGTCTGTGACGATCGCTTTCACGTAGTGCCCACCTATCACAGCATTCTTCCATACATATTCTACTGCCGATTTGCCGGGACTCCGAAGCGTCTGGATTGGGCCTATTCCCTTATCATCAAAAGTTACACTGTCTATTGTCGCAACACCGTCTGAATCGTCCACGGACACTTGAAGCACTACCGAATCGCCTGCAGAGAAAACCTGCTGCGCTGCTGGAGAGATGAACGTAATTTGGGGTTTGCGGTTCCGCGTGCTGAAATGATAATTCGTATTGTTATTTGTTGGTGAACGAACAGTATCAATAGCGGTAGAAGTAAGAATAAACCATCTGTAGTTTGCGCCTCCCCGGATTCCGGAAAGGCTGAGTTGCTTGTTGCGTGTTGATGCCGCAGTGAAGAATCGACCATCGATACCATATTCGACAATAAACGTCACGGAATCTCCATCAATATCATCGCCACCCGACCACCGAAGTGTTAGCCCCGCCGGCTCAATTCCCCCATCATTGTCAACAGGGAACACCGGTATGGCGGCCGATGGCACGGTGTTGAAGTCAAGCACAATCGCCACCGAATCTTCATTATGCCTGATTGACTTATCGCGAGCATGGAGCACGATCCGGTTTAGGTGATAATGGGTCCCCAAATCGTAAGCAAATGAATAATCGCTTCCAGTCAACTTGGCCAACGCGCCCGCGGATGTTCCATTGACGGTTGCATAAACCGTGTCAAGACCGCTTAAATCATCAATCGAGTACACGATGCTTCCGGTGGCCGTTTTCACTCGCTCGTTGGCAAGATGCGGGCCGCTCTTCCATGTGAAGTTCGGTTTCAGTGTGTCCGCCACGGTCGAATCGAATATGGTAAGAGAAACGGTCAGCGTATCCTTGGCGCCGCGGTTGTCGCTAGCGATTATCGCAACTTTGTAGTTGTTGCCCACGCCGGCGGTTGATGAGATAGTGACTAAGAGATAGCGAGCGGAATCGAAAATTGCTTTGCTTTGGGCCGGCAAGACCGATGCGGATGAATCAAGAGAATAGCTGACAGTATCCTTATCGAGCGTATCTTGTGCTATGATTGCGACATCGCTTTTCTTAGTCGTTCCTTTCGCGATAACCATAGTAAACGGCTGAGTCACGAATTGCGGTGCATGATTGGTTGGAAGGTGCGCAATATGCAGAGAGAAATTATCACTGGTATCCACGGCAAGGCAGGAGTTCTTCGCGACGCAGAAATAAACGCCTGTATCATTGATCGAAACGGCTACAATGCGCAGCGTATCTGATGTTCGTCCTATTAGCAGGCTTTTGTTGCGGTACCATTGATATTGCAAGCCGAACCCGGTGGCGCGTATTGACATTACATACTGCTTTCCGAGGATGAAGGAATCCGGGCTATAGCTTACCGGCGCAATGACGGGCTTTTGACACGACAAACCGGTATCGACCACAACGATCCGCATCTTTAGGCTTGTATCAGGCGGGTTCCAACCATTGCTTATTGCGCAAAAGTAAATACCCGTATCCGCAAATTGAATCCTGCTGAAAACAAGAGCGGCGAAGGTGTCAGCTATAGAAACCGCGCCATTTTTATGCCATTGGTAATGCAATGGCGGAGTGCCTATCGCATTTACAAAAAGAGATCTGCGAACGCCAAGGGTGCAGGTAATCGCCGTATCGCTTTGAGCAATAATCTGCGGCTCGCGTCCCCTGACATGAACTACAAAAGAGGTATCCCGCTTCGATTTATCCGACAGATATGCCGTTGCCGTAACGCTCAGGTCAACGATTGTCGAGAGGATGTAATTCACCGCTATGGTATCTTTGCCCGGCAAAAGGGCCATGCTCGTATCAAGAAACCGTTGGCTCAGCGAATTGATCTTGACAGAGAGCGAACGGCCTGCGGTATTTGAATTGGTCTTGATGGCCAGCCGCAAAGTGTCGCCAATATAATAAACTGAGTCCGAATGCTGCGGCGTTGTTACGGCAAATTTGAAATTCGCCGGGTCTTCTAGCGGGCTGAGCGGGATAGCGCAAGCAAGGACCAATGATGAAAAACATACAAATGCCAGGGCGCCCCAGCAGATAATATCTCGAAAATGGCGGTTAATAAAACCGGCGTGCATTCTGTCCTTCCCAAACGCAGAAACATAACGCATAAAACCAATAGGCGTCATCTCTGCTTATTAATATAAAACGCGGCTGTGTCGCGCTCATGCATTAAGCAAACAAAATGACATCCCTTTTTCATCCATTTAGCGGCAGGCGAGTGCAATGGGAGGCGTGTGGCGATTGCCGTTCTGCAAACTCGCCCGCGGTGTGGATCGATGTGCGAGGGAATCGGTCGATTGGAGGATGGTAGGCTGGTGAACCGGGCTTCTATGATCTTTGCCATTCTTATTGCCCGGCACATGCGCTGAGAGTATTATAGAACTAAGCGATCAAAGCATCATCAAGGAGCCCCGCGATGCGCATCCACCCCGCCATTTCAGCGGCCGTATTTGTGTTCTGCGGCTTTAGCATGGCCGGTGCAACCACCCCGTTGCTCTCCGATCTCCCCCTGCAAAGCAGCGTGAGTGTGCACGGCATCACCTGGACCTTCACGCACGGCGTCCATGTCGGAAAGTTCGTCAACGGGGACTCCTACGTCGTCGGAGCATGCACGGTGTCAACCATCACTCCGGCGCCCACCGCAAGCCCGGCGCGCAACGGTTCGGTGCTGAACATTCCCGCCGACGATCAGGGAACCGGGTTTGACGATCGCTCCGCCAACTACCGGGCCGCTTTCCGGAAATATGCGCCGATCTATCTGAAACCGGGTGATGCGCTCGTGTCGACCGTGAGCATGGACAGCGCCGCGCTGGCCACGGTGCGCGCCTGGCTTTCGCCCAATCCCGGCACCGAGAGCACATGCAAGACCGCGGCGGTCCTTACCTGCGTTGCAGCGCCGGTAGCGACCGACGCGTTCCGGCCCTCGTATTGCGATCGCGGACAGAAACTGTACTATGCCGACAGCCTTCGCTGGAACCTGCTGCCGAATCTCGTGCGGGTCAACAGCATGACCGCGGCCTTGCTTCACGAATGGTCATGGCATTTCATGAGCAGCCCGTGGCTCGACGTCTGTTTCTTCGGGTTCGATGCGCCGCTGGATTATATGCCGCACTATTCGGCGGAGACGGGCCGGGCGGTGGGCATCGCGACGCTTTTTCTCCTGTGCAATTTCACGAAGGCCGAGAAGGACTCGTTGATGAAGGGCCTGGTCCAGTATGGGATTGACCTATGGGGAATCGTGCGCGCCTGCAACGCGTCACGCGGCTGGCAGGCGCACGGCGGCCACGGCACGGGGCGCAAATGGCCCATGATTTTTTCCGGCATCATGCTGGGCGACACCGCGATGGCCGCGCCGACCCGGACCTATCCGATCCTGCGCATCGGCGAAGACATGCAGACCTCCCGCGGCTTTTGTTGGGCGACCGGCGACACCAACTACGTTTACACAGGGCACCAGGGCCTGTGGAACGGGCAGCCGGTCAGCGCCACTCCGGGCTGGGGACCGTATGAGAACACCCCGCCATCACAATGGTATTGCTGTGAATCGGGCTATACGACGCCGCTAGGCGAATCGTATCGCCGCTGCTGCACCAGCCACGCATGGATCGCCGAAGTCCTCAGCGCCCGTCTCATGAACGCCATGGGCCATTGGGACCATCCCGAATTTTTCGGCTACTGCGACCGATGGATGATGGAGACGCACTTCGACAGCCTGGAGATCACCGCGATCAAGACCGCGCGCGGGTGGGATTTTTCCGCCGGCTGGGAACGCCAGGGCGCGTGCTGGGACGCCGTTACCAATGATATGTGGAAAACGTATCGCAACAGCGCGGGCATCGGCGGCCCCGGGCCCTTCCATGCGATCGGGAGGCAACGGCTGATTGTCAATCGCCTGACGGGCAATTCCCGAAGCTATAGGATCGTTTTCCGGGTCGACCATGGGGGAACGATATCCGTTGCGCTGTTCGATCTGTCGGGGCATGCGGTCAGAAGGCTGGCGGAGCGGCGGATCGAAGCCGGAGATCATTCGCTTGTATGGGACGGCCTGGCCGAAAACGGAACCACCATCGGACAAGGATGCTACCGCCTTGTCGCCATGATCGATGGCCGTTTGCATGTCAAGAGTTTAGCCGTCACGAGGTGATCCGGCTTTATCATTGCGGAAATGTCTGCAAGGAAAATCAATATGCAAAAACAACTTCTTTGTTCCTTGCTGTTTGTTGCGTCGCTCTTGCGTTACGGATTCGCATCCCCATCCCTTACCATTCCGCCTCTGGATTCGGTGCTTTCAACCATAGCTGTTTCTCGTCCGCGTCTTCTGTTGCCTCCAGGAGGATTCGCGGCGATACAAACAAAAATACAAAGCGATTCAGTGTGCCTGCGATGGTATGCAAGCGTCAAGAAGAGCGCCGACGCCTATCTTGGCTCTGCCGTGTCGATGTATGCAAAACCCGATGGCCTTCGCCTGCTCGATGTGTGCCGGGAAGTTCTCAAGCGGGTCTATGTTCTTGGATTTACCTATAATATTTCAGGCGATACCGCGTATGCCCGCCGGGCAGCGCAAGAGTTAAGCGCCGCCGAACGGTTCCCGGACTGGAACCCGGTTCATTTTCTTGACGTTGGCGAAATGACCCATGCATTTGCAATCGGTTACGATTGGCTGTATGGCTATCTGTCGCAAGTGCAGCGCGACAGTGTTAAAAATGCAATTATTACGTTTGGTTTCCGCCCTTATCTAAGCGCATGGTCGACCAAAGCTTGGTGGATAACCACCACCAACAATTGGAATCTTGTATGCAATGGCGGCGTGGCCATGGGCGCTCTGGCGCTTAAAAATTCCGCCGACAAGCTTTGTGATACGATAGCCTTTCGAGCGCTTAAGTCAATCGATAGCGCCGGGGCAATTCGCGAGTACGAACCCGATGGCGGGTGGTTCGAGGGGCCGGGCTACTGGACCTACAGCACGCAGTATCTCTTTACTTTTATGAACGGCTGTCAAACAGCGCTCGGCCGCGATTTCGGTTTGGGCGCCGTTCCCGGCCTCACTCAAACCGGCAATTTTCCCATTTACATGACCGGCCCTTCGGCAAAAAGTTTCAATTATGCCGACGCTTCGGAAGGCGCTCCGCAGGGGTGGTGGCTGCATTGGATGGCACAGAAGTATAGTAATCCGCTTTTTGCTATTTATCAATACACCCATGCCTCCCCCCACCCTCTCGATATCATCTGGTATACCCCGGGAAGCAACGGCATGGTGCCGTCAACGACGCCGCTTGATCATTTGTTTCGAACCGTTGAAGCGGCGTCGCTGCGAAGCAAATGGCTTGATAAAAATGCCATCTTCATTGCCATGAAATCGGGCCAAAACGGATTGAACCATGGGCACCTCGATCTGGGCAGTTTCGTTCTGGATGCCAATGGTGAGCGGTGGACCAGCGATTTGGGATCGGATGATTACAACCTTCCCAGCTATTTTTCCAGCCCAACGCGCTGGACCTATTATCGGTTGCGCGCCGAAGGTCACAATACGCTGCTCATCAATCCCGATTCAACCGGAGGACAGAACCTCGCTGCCTCCACCACGATCACCCGCTTCGATTCGCGATCCGGCAGCGCCTGCATGATTACCGACTTGACCGCTGCGTACAGCGCCTATTCGCAATCGGTCAAAAGAGGAATTGCGCTTTTTAACAACCGGTCCCAGGTACTTGTGCAGGACGAAATAAAAAACCTGGCGCCGTCGACGGTGTATTGGTTTTTCCATACCAATGATACTCTATCGCTTTCAAATGCCAATCGCGTTGCGCTTGTGCATCGAAGCGGAAAGTTTTTGGATATGCGAATTATAGCGCCGCCAAATGCCTCTTTTTCGATCATGGCTGCCCAGCCTCTTCCCTCATCGCCCGCGCCGGCGGGCCAAAACGCCAATGCGGCCTTTAACAAACTGACCATTCTTGTATCCGGGGTCGATTCTACCCGGATTGTTGTGCTCTGCACCCCAATCGCAAGCGCTGCAGCGCGAAGTGATGTCGTTGCGCCGGAGGTTGTCCCTTTATCTGCTCCTCAATGGCCGGAGAGTCAGTCATCGGGTTTGCCTGAATATCGATGCGCGCGCCAGCATTTTGATCTGTCCTTGGCATTGACAGGCGACAACCGGGTGCTCGTACGCGGCTGCGGCGTCGCCTCGGCGGCTCTTTTTGACGGCAATGGCGCCTGCAGGGGCAAACAGGTAAAGGCGGTTTCGACAAGTGCGGCGATTACCATCGCCCCTTTGCGCGCAGGGATCTATCTGATACGAACGGAATTTGACGACGGAAGGTCTCTTGTCAAGAGAGTGGTGATTCCATAGAATGTACGCGGACTCCCGGCGCGAACATATATGCATAGTAGACGATATGCCCGCATTCACTTTTGCGCAAAGGGGGATTGGTATGGTCTCCACGTTACTCCGCTGCACGTTGCTGGCGATTTCCGGCGTTCTTCCTCTCTATGCAACAACCTTCTACTGCGATCCGGCGCGGGGTAATAACGCCAATGACGGCTCGTATGCCGCCCCCTGGAAAACGTTGAAGGAGATGATCGACAGCGGAAAAATCGAAACGCGTCAACCGGTCACCTATCCGTACGTCTGGGGACAGCCCCTGCAAGCGAAGAATGCCGGCGCGCCGGTCAAGGCAGGCGACACGATTATTCTTTTTACAGGATACCACGGCGATGTAACGATTTCGAAGGCGTTCAATGCGGACTACATCACCGTCATGGCCGGAACGGACCAGACACCCCAGTTCAAGAGGCTTCTCTTGCAGGCTGTTTCCAAATGGAGAGTCAAGGGCCTCGTTGTGAGCCCCGAGCTTGCGGCATCCACCGAAAAGTTGACCTGCATCGAAGTTCAGTCGCATAATTATTCGGGTCCGGCTCGCGAGGTGAGTGTGGAGAGCTGCTATGTTTACACCTCGCTCAATACCGCGTCGTGGGACACGGTCACCTGGAAGGCGCGATCGTGTGATGGCATCTCGGTGAGCGGCAGGCAGGTGACGGTACGCGGGAACCGGTGCAAAAACGTCAACTTCGGCATTCAGATCTCGGCCGACAGCTGCCTCTGTGAATATAATGAAGTTGATGTTTTCGACGGCGACGGGCTGCGCGGCGTCGCCAACGATCTCATCTTCCAGTATAATCTTGTCAAGAACAGTATTGTGGCCAACGGCGCCAACCATGACGACGGGTTTCAGTCGTGGTCGGTAGGGCCCACCGGGACCGTGGGTACGGGCACGGTCTACCGCATCAAGTTGATCGGTAATGTTTTTCTCAACAATACCGACCCGACACTTCCTCTCCACGGGACAATGCAGGGCATCGGCTGCTTTGACGGGCTTTTCGAGGATTGGGTAATCGAAAACAACATTGTCGTCGTGGACCACTGGCACGGGATTTCGCTCTACGGCGCGAGGAATTGTCGCATTGTCAACAACACGGTGCTCGATATGTACCCCAACGCGGTGGGTCCGGCATGGATCATGATCACCGACCACAAAGACGGCACGCCCTCCAGCGGATGCGTCATCAGAAACAACCTGACGACCGACCTCTCGGTCGGAACCGGTGTGGTGAGTGACCATACTATTAAATTCACCAGCGCGCAGTTTTCGACGTACTTTGCCGATTATGCGCATTTCGATTTTCGCCTGAAATCCGGTTGTGCCGCGATCGACTCGGGAAGTGCCACGCTTGCGCCCTCCACGGATATCGCAGGGACGGCGCGGCCGCAGAACGGACGCGTTGACATCGGCGCATACGAGTATTCGACCTCGGCGGTACGTCAGGAATTCGCCGGGAGGAGTGCGCGGCGTAGCATCGTGTACTGGACACGGAACGGCCTGCGCGTCAAGGGTCCCGCGGGCGGCGGGATGGCGGCGCCGGTGAGCTTGTTCGATTGTTCAGGAAGATCAACCCGGCAGGTCGCAAAGAATTCTTATGGCATACTGATAGTACAAATTGAAAAGAGCGCGGCTCAACCGATTGCGCGGGTGCGGTAATTGTTTTTCGGCTTAACAAGGAGGGTACGATGGAACCGCGGAAAGGAAAAACCAAATACGCATTCTGCGGTTTTTGCACCGTCGTTTTCCGTGATCCGTGGTTTTGATGCATGATTAACAAGAGGAGATACCATGCTCATTAAAATCCGGGCGGCAACCATGTGCGCGGCAGTATTTCTGATGCTCGGGTCGGCGCATTTTGCTGCGGCAGGCCTTTACTGGGTCAGTCCCGCCGGGGGCGCATCCTGGGCAAACTGCGGAAGCGCGACGCCGCTCAACGGAGTTTCCGCGGGAAGCCTGGCTTCCGCAAACGGCAATGCCGCGGCGGGAGATACCATATACCTGCGCGCGGGCAGGTATACGACCGGCATCGCCCCGGCCCATAGCGGCAGCGCCAACAAGCGCATCGTATTCGCGGGCCATACCGGCGAAACGGCGCGGCTCTGCGGCATGAATACGGCCGTCAATGCCGGCGGAAAGTCGTATATCACCATTGACAATATCACATCCGACAGCAACCACGTCTTCGTCGACCTGCGGGCCGCCGACCACACCACGGTTCTCAACTGCAGGTTCGACCATTCCACCGACACCGGCGGATGGCCCGTCGGCATTCTCATGTATAACAACTCGCGCTATAACCGTTTGGCCAACTGCACGGTCGGAAATTCCGGCTATATGACGGTCAACGACGACATCGGCGGGCTTTTCAACCTGGGCGCATGGGACAACCCTGCCGACAGCACCGCTTTCAACCTTGTCGAAAACAACAGTCTTTATCACGGCGGGCACCATGTGCTGGAGCTTGCGGCGCGGTATTGCATCATCCGCAATAACACGTTTCACAACGATAATTGGACCGCCTGCCCCCGGACATCGACAAACAATCTCTGCGGCAACCGCGACATCGGCGTGTATGACGATAACCTGGATTGCTACTGGAACGTCTTTGAAGGAAACCGCATCGCGTTCGCCGGCGCCTCCATCGACGACGCGACCGGCGCCTCGGGCCTGTCCCTGCGCAGCCCCCACACTATTGTCCGCAGGAACCTGTTCTACCTCAACGACGGGCCGGGCATGACCCTCTATGCCGACGGCAGCGGGACCTACGATCCGCGGTACAACCGGGTGTATCACAATGTCTTTTTCAAAAACGGCGTTTCTCCCTTGAGTCAATCTGATTTCCGCTACACCTTCGGATTAACATTCGATAATGTCGCGGGCAACAATCCCGCCATTCCGATTATCGGCACGGTCCTGAAAAACAACCTTTTTTATCAGAACACCGGCGGCGACTTGTATCTCTATTACACCGCCGCCGCGCAGCAGACGATACTCGGAAACTATTACGCCGCCGCGTCCTATAATTCAAACCCCCTTGCCGCGATCGCCGGCAATACGGTCGGCAACGCGGACCCGAAATTCGTCAATGCCGGCGCGCCCGCCACGGTCGGCCATATCATGGATTTCGATTTTCATCTTCAGCAAGGGAGCCCGGCAATTGACAAAGGAGTTTTCCTGGCCGTCACCACGCGCGCCGGTTCCGGCGCGGTTGTCCCGGTCGACGATGCCGCCTGTTTCATGGACGGTTTCGGCATCACCGGCGGAGACGTCATCCGGATGGAAGGCGGCATGGACACGGCAACGGTCACGGCGGTGGATTATGCGGCCAACACCCTGACCATTGACAAAACGCTTGTCTGGGCGGCGGGGAAAGGGATCAGCCTGGCCTATTCCGGCAATGCGCCGGACATCGGCGCGTATGAATGTGAAGCCGCACCGGCGCTAAAAACACCTTCGCCCGGCGCCCGGTCAATCGATGATGCGGAATTCGCCGTCTATACCCTCCAGGGACGGAGGATCGGCGGCGCGCAGGGCCCGCGTTCTGCAAACCTGCCTTGCGCGCCCGCTCGCAAGTTGCCAAAGGGCGTTTTTATTCGCCGGGCATTATCGAGCGGCCCCGGAGACGGCAACAACTCTTTTATAGCGTTCTGATGCCGCAATTGCGGCTGCGCGGGGCCCGAACATAAAGGGAAAACGGAGGCCGTCGATGAAAAAGCGTCTTCGCCATCGTGCGTTTTGCGAAATCCCGGCAACGCTTGTTCTCGCGGGCGGCGTTTGCTTCGCCGAAATAATTCCCCCGGACCGCCTCATGGCCTGGGGGCCGGGCGTCCCCGGCGGGATCGCGCAGCGGGCAACCGTCGGCGCCGCGGTGGACGCCGTGAAATACGGGACCGGCGCCACCGACGCCTGTCCGGCCGGGCAGGTGGCGTTCATCCCCGCCGGGACCTACCGGATTGACAACCGCATTTACCGCGCAGGAGCCAACACTATCACCATCCGGGGAGCGGGCACGGGCGCCACGATCCTCAAGGCCGGCGCCGCGATCTCACAGATGCTGTTGCTGGGCAGCAGCGATTGGCCGCGGCCGGTTTCCGGCGCCGCCATTACCGCCGGCGCGACCAAGGGGAGTACGGTCCTGACGCTCGGTAGCGCCACGGGCTTCACAACAGGCAAGCTGGTGCGGATCGAGCAGGACGATCTGCCGTATGTCATCAGCCGCGATGCGCCCGACGTCAATAACCGGCTGCTGTCCGCCGTGTTCAAAGCCACCGCCGTAACACCGACCACCGTGACCGTCACCCCGCCGCTGCCGTTTACATTTGTTAATTCACCGCGCCTTGTGCAGTATTCAATCGGGCCGATTGCCGGCGCCGGCGTGGAAGACCTGACGCTCGACGCCGACAGCCTGTGCGGCATTCCGCTGCAGTTCGAGCAGGCCTGGGGCTGCTGGGTGAAAAATGTGGAAGTGAAAAACTCCACGAGCCGCCAGATATTTTTCACCTGCTTTTCCGCCGGTGAAGTGCGCCACAATTTTGCGCATGACGTCATCGGCGGCGGGCCGAACCATGAAGGCCTCGATTTTTATCAGGACTGCTCCTTCAACCTGATCGAGGACAATATCACGTATAACGGCGGTTTTCCCGGCATCATCCTCGGCGATTCCAAAGGCGGCTGCACCGGCAATGTGATCGCCTACAACTTCTGCTACGCCGCGAATGTGGGCGACCCGTCAATGGCCGGCATGGACATCAGCGTTTCGCACGGCCCGCATAATCTGATGAACCTGGTGGAGGGCAATATCGCGGGCGGGATGGGCAGCGACGGGTATTTCGGTTCGACAAGCCATATCACCGTGGTCCGAAACTGGTTCACCGCCACGCATCCAACGGCCGCCGACAATCTGATTGCCGTCAACGTCGGACGGTGGAACACCTTCTTCAACCTGGTGGGCAACATCCTTGGAACAAGCTCATTTGCCGGCAGCGGACTTTTCCAACCGGAAAACCCCTTCGGCTACCAGACGCCGGTGATCTGCAAACTCGGGTTCCCCAACATGGGCAACAACGGTTTCACCGGCGCCTGGGGACCTTCAACGCCGCCAAGCTACGTTGGGCAGGCCGCGCACCAGGCGGGGACCAATTCATTGCAGGAGCTTGATCTCAATGTCAAAGCCACCATGGTCCGGCACGGGAATTACGATTATCTGAACAAATCCATCGCCTGGGACGCGGCAATCGAGGACCGGACCATTCCGGTCAGCTACTTTCGTACCGTCAAGCCTGCGTTTTTCGGCAACCTTGCCTGGCCGCCCTTTGATCCGGCATCGCCGCCGGGCGCGTTGAGCGACGCGAACATCAGCAGAATTCCCGCGGGATACCGGTATGTGCATGGGGTTGATCCGGCCGGTATCGCCCGACCGCGCATGCCTGCGGGAAGCCGCCGCAACGACATATCCCCATGCGCGATCTATGATATTCTCGGAAAAAAGATCGGAAGCCCGGTCCCGGGCGGGAACCACCGGGCAGGCGCCATGTTTGTCGCGGTCGGACAGAGGAATCCGCGGGCGGCTGAAAAAATCATTGTGCTGCGATAACCAGATAGGAGGAGGCCCATGAAACAGGCGTTTTTTCCGTTCATCATCGCCGCATTTACTGCAGGTACATTCGCAGCCATTACACCCCTTCCCGAAGGCAACGCCGGCATTGCCGCGCAGTATCCAGGGGATTCGGGCATCACCTCAAACGGTGCCGTCATTTTCGCCGATGGCTTTGAGAACTACAATGTGCCCAATGACCTCTGGAATACGTATTTCAATGTTTTCCAGTTGAATGAGATACGCATTGCCGGGGAAGCTGCGCATGTATATAGCGGGAACAAGGCTCTGGAGTTTACTATGCCCAGGGGAACCACGGAGTTGAGCAACGGAGTGCAAATGAAGGTTAATCCGCAGCGTGATGTTCTTTTTCTACGGTATTATTCAAAATTCGATACCAGCTTTGATATTTCGGGTTCCTGCCATAATGGAGGCGGGATTTCTGCGCACTATTTTAACGGCTATAATTCAACCCCCGGGATTCGCGCTGATGGCTATAACAAGTATCTGATTGAATTCGAATGCTGGCGCGGGGATATCCAAACAGCGAATCCCGGCCAATATAATGTCTATATCTATCACCCCTTGCAGCGTGATAATTACGGAGACCATTTCTTCCCCAACGGCGAGGTGATGCCCAATACAAGCCTGGCTTTTAATTTTGGACCCGATTTTGTTTCCAGGCCCAATGTGATCCCGCAGCCTGGACGCTGGTATTGTCACGAGGTGATGCTCAAGGCGAACACGGTGGGCTTGAAAGACGGGCGTATTGCCTGCTGGCTCGACGGCGCGCTCATTGCCGATTTCCAGAATCTTGAATTAAGAAAGGTGGATTCGCTGAAGATCGACCGGTTCAATGTTTCCTTTCATTCTAAAAGCAATCCTGTGCGCGAGACCAGGAAATGGTACGACAATATTGTCGCGGCCACATCATACATCGGGCCCATGGCCGGGGGAAGCTCTGTCAATCTACCGGTTTCCAGTCTGGTTCGAAAAGCAACGGCAATGTATACCGTCTGTACAATGAAAGGACAGGCCGTTGGAAAGCGTACCGGTGAATATCATGGCAGCGCCGGATCTGTCAAGTTTCAGCATGCTGAAGGCGCCCTTCCGCATGGACTTTATGTTTTGTCAATTAACCGGGGAACGGTTAAGCCGGTTGTGAAAAGGGTTGTCATCAGGTAATTCCGGCCATTGCTATCCGGCGAGTGTGCGTTCCCGATGGAACGTGCGGGGCCCCACGCCGGGGACATATCTGCTCCGGCTGGTTTCCGGATCATGGACATTTGCTCAAAGGGCGACGATCGCGAAGCAATAACGCCGCGATGCCCTTGCAGCGCAATCAGCGCAGACCGGGGAACATCAGCTATTTTAGTGAATGGAATGGCGGCATACATTCATTCGACATAGAGTTCATTGCCGTGGGACACGCCGGTTTCCAAGGAAAGACGGCATAACCAAATGACCAGAGAAGAATTGAATCGCCTGATTTCCCTGGGAGAGGGGCAGACGCTTGAGTTCAAGCGATCGGCAAGCGAGGACTTCGGCAGAGAGATGGTCGCGTTCGCAAATAGCATGGGTGGGATAATCCTGATAGGCATCGACAACAATGGACTGGTCGTTGGCGTCGAACAGCCGAACCGTATCAAAGGCCAAATCCAAAGCACTGCCAGGAACCTTGAGCCGCCATTGCGCGTTCAAGTGGAAACAGTCGATTCGGTCATGGTCGTAACGGTTCCTCAAAGCTCCGACAGCCCGCATTCATCAAGTGGCAGATTCTATCTGCGTGAAGGCGCTTCATGCCAGCAGATGACTCGATCCCAGATACGCGAATATTTTTTCCGGGAAGGATTGCTGCTGTTTGACACAATGATAAATCGGGATTTCGATATTTCAAAAGATCTTACCAGAAAGTCGTATCAAGCGTTCGCAAAGAGCGCCGGTATTCCACCAAACCTTGATATGCTTGATTCTTTGCGGAACCTCAAGCTGTTGACCGACAAAGGCATGACGAACGCCGGAGCGCTGATTCTTGGACGGAAGGGAAGCAGATATCTGGTCAGCGCAACAGTCATGTGCGCTCTGTTTCAGGGTACCTCCAAAACTAAAATCCTCGACCAGAAACTTTTTGACGGAGATGTTGTCTCGAATTACCGAAACGCGATGCTCTACCTTCAATCCCACCTGAATACCGAGTATATCATTACCGCAGTGCGCACGAACAAACTCGAACTGCCCGAAGAAGCGCTCCGTGAAGCGATCATTAATGCCATTGCACACCGCGATTATCGCAGTCCCGCCAATATACAGATTTTCATTTTCTATGACAGGGTCGAGATCCACAACCCCGGAGGTCTGGTAGCCGGATTAAAAATAGCGGACCTGGGCAAGCGAAGCGTTCCGAGGAATCCGCTTCTTTTCGGAATGCTTTACCGGATGGACCTTGTCGAGCATGTCGGGTCGGGCTTGAAGCGCATTCGCGGCGCTATGAAGGAATACGGGCTTGAGGCGCCGGTCATCGAAGCGGATGAACACTGGTTTTCCGTGACCTTTATGCGTATGGTTAACAAGGAAAGAAAAGTTGATGAATCAAAAATTGAATTGGCCGGTACCCAGAAAAGTAACCCTAAAAGTAACCTCAAAAGTAACCTCAAAATTCTTCATCTATTAAGCAGAAATCCTGAGATGACCCGTGCGGACCTCAGCGAGGCAATAGGTCTGAGCCTTGAAGGGGTAAAGAAAAATATCAGACTACTTAGAAAACAGGGAAGATTGCGAAGGACAGGACCAAGCAAGGGCGGACATTGGGAGGTGCAATGATGTCGGTTCCCGAAGCCGACGAATTCAAAGAAGGAATTGCACTGTTAATAATTGGCAGTGCAAATATGGTGCAATTACGGTGCAAATGGGTTGGTAGAAAGTTTGGCAGAAGGGTTGGTAGAAAAACAGAAGAGTATGCTTGAACTGATGGAAAAGAATCGAACATAGGAATGAGTTCAAATACGGACAGACATTGGCTTGTAATCCGAAGCGGTGACAGAAATTGAATATATGACTCGATTGAATGCAGATAATCTCCGTCTCTCAGCAAGAGAAAGAAATGCCCTAAATGCCATTGGAATACATACTATTGAGGAGCTATTAACTTTTGATGTAGAACGGGTTCGAAAGATTAAAGGATATGGCCAGGGAACTATTGACAAACTTAAAAAGACAATAAAAAGAATTGCTGCACGAGAGGCAAAAAATACAGACGAAAATCCAAAAGAGTCAAACAGGTTCAATTCAGAATTTGTCAGATTTCTGTCTGCCGCTCTTAGTTGGGGAGATAGATCTACTCCATGGAGTGCTTCGTATTTGGGCGAACCAGATATGTTCGCACATGTATCACGTCTCCTAAATATTCCGGCTTCATATCCGGCAAAAAGCGTGCTTGCGTGTACGCTTCCTATTATGTTGAACCTGAACGAACTGGCTGTCTACAAATTATTTAATGACTCAGCAGACACGCCGCTTGGAAATATAATTGAAAAAAAAGACATTGAGACTTTAGCGAGATAGATACTTTCAAGGACTAATAATAATGTCATTTACATTTAATCACATTATTGGGAAATCGACTCTCGCTCAAGGATTTACAATTCCCAAAGCTGCATATTCTTACCTTTCTCTACCGGAAAAAGGCGGAAAAAGGATCATAACCTTGATTTATGCCAAGAACCGCAGAACCCAAGTATTGTTAAGGAGTCTAAACAACGCACTAGGGCATGTGCAGGTCCGATATGAAGGGAAAATTGGTATACAATTCCGTCAGTGGATATTAGAAACCTTTAGAGAAATCGAAATTGGCAACCTTGATAAAATCAACAATAGTCTTGACATTACAATTATTAGCGACGACATCTGGGAAATAAAAACGAACGCAATCCTCAAAAGAGCCACATTATATTTTACGGATTTACGTGTCCATAATATCAAAGAAAACCACCTTTTAGCACTTGATGAGTTTGCTGAAATCACTGGTTCAATAAGAAATATTGATTTTGTTCAAGACAAACGGCAGGAATATTATAACAATAAAATCTGTACGGAATTATCTGCAAAAGGCTGGCTTAAAGAGCAAAATGTAGCTAAAGTAGATCCCAATATACGATTGAAATGTGATTTTCGAAAAGGCATGTGGCAGATAGAAGTAGAATTTGGTAATGCCCGTACCTATTATCAGGACATAGTCAAATTCGCTATTTCCTATTCTGCGGGGCTCATGAAAATTGGAGGGTTAATTGTTCCAGATTCTTTATTCGCACAGCACCTATGCCAACTTGGGAAAAAGAATGCAATTAAAAACAGTTCTTTACCAAATGCTCAATATTCCGGTATGATGAATTTTGGTAATGTCCCCTTATGGTTGACACGGCATCGGTAAAGACAAAAGCTCCCCGAGGCACCAGGGCCTGTCCGCTATCCCTGCGGCCATCG
>Ga0315279_10002456_pt1 | contig 27789 bp, 33 predicted proteins | sample YL17G06_20_MG_FD_203694 | JGI IMG/M metagenome (GOLD analysis project Ga0315279, IMG submission 203694) | Sediment microbial communities from Yellowstone Lake, YNP, Wyoming, USA - YL17G06_20 | ecosystem: Environmental > Aquatic > Freshwater > Lake > Sediment | place: USA: Wyoming | collected... | reverse complement strand
ACAAAGACAAGAAAGGTCTACCCCGAACTTGAACAGCAGCTGGAAATTTCCGTTGGTTGGTGGTATGGGGTGATGGTCGCGCGCTCTACCCACTACTGTTATATAATCAGGGTGATAAATGATATCCTCTGTGTTCCCATGACAGGTTATCGATCTAAAATTGCTTATCAAAGATCCTACAGTGTCGAAATAACACTCTCGCACTGGAATAGTATCTAACACCAAACAAGCACAAGTATCTGGCGAACCTGGAAAAGTATCGCATTCACAAGTATCAACAGTACACACAGTGTCCGGATCCGGGCAAGTATCTAAGGGAACCCGCAAGGTGTCGTCGTAAATCCTTATAGTTCTGAACCTAAGTTTTTCCCACCAGCCACCTAAAGTAATATGAATCCTAAACCACTGAATGGCAACCGGAGTGTTCATGCTTACACTAACTACCTTAAAATGACCCGGGTAAACTGTAGTAGCCGCTACCCGTAGTTGCAGTGTATCACCATCCGGCATTTGGGTTGCCCAGACTTGACAACTTCCAACCGCAAGGAAGATAAAGGCGACACAAAAACCCATCAACTTAATGATTTGGTTTCTGTTCATCATTCCCCTCCGTTTTTATAGGTTTTTGAACATCTTCTTCACCTTTATCTACCGCCTCTTTAGCCCTACCTCCTTTCTTGCAACTCACTTCTTTGAGAGACAGAAAAGCTCAACTCTTTTCAGTTAATAAAATCCAATTTTCGGTATTCTTTACCAGCCCCAAAACCTTTTATTCCAGCAGACTCTATTAAGATATCTTTTTAAAATCTATTTGCTAAGCAACTCCCTCTTTACTAATCTCTTTTCAGTGAGGTCTCTCCCCGATGGGTCTCCCTAATCTTAATCATTAGATCCGTAAGTCTTGATATACCTGAGAGCGTCGATATCTTAACTTTCAGTAGGTAATATACACTCTATTTCAATTTTGTCAAGAAAAAAAATGAAGATTTTTGAAAAATTTTGTAGTTTTTTTGAACATCCTGATTTTACTAAAGTCCTTTCAATCTAAAACACTTACTTTTAGCAAAAACAAATTACGCAATTAACATGCCGTTTATCGTCTTTTTGTGGACTGCGTAAAAATCAACCCCCTCCCGGAAGCTGAATTTCCTTTTCCAGCGCATAGCTTGTTCCCCCTAAGCCAAAGTCCTGTTTTGACTTAAGGAGAGGGATGAATTCTCTGGCAAATAATTTCCGACCAATGGTGGTTTCATATTTCATATAAAATCCATTTTTCTTTTTGATGTGGAACTATGCAAATTCGTTCAAAAAAAGTGCATGAATTTTCATAGATTTTTAGAATTCTGCATCCATGGGAGAGGAAAGGGCTTAATTCGTTATAGATCATTAACTTAACGGACAAAGCTTCAGGAAAAGTCCGAAATCGGAGCCCCGAGAATCCAAAATATCTTACTATCGAGGTAATGTAGACCCGCCTGCGAGTAGATTTAGTCCAAATTCAGACTCCGTGGGATTTGATTAGACCCGCATAGAGGAAACCAGACTTTCCTTTAGAGGAGAGACCTCCATCTTCTGGTATTCCGCAGGTGAATCTGACCATATTTTCACAGTTAGAGCTTTCAGATCCTTTTCATCGCAATATCTGGCACAGATTTCTCCTGCCAGAGTCTGATTTTCAAGGGTAGGTTCTCCCAAAAGGAGAGCATAGGTGCTTTTATACCCCTCCACTGTGAATTTTAGCTCCGAAGGGACTGAAAGAGATAGAAGGGACTCATTTTCCTTTTGATTTCTTCCGGCTATCACTTTAGCTTTGGTGGGAAGCCTGAAGTGCCTGCCGATCTTTAAGAGAAATACGTTCCTCAACGAATCTTCTCCGTGTTCAAATGACTCCTTTAACCTCCGAGCAAAATTCTTATCAGTCAGAAGGCAACCTCCCGCCGGGCAGGGATAATCTTCGATTTGGTAGCTTTTGGCCAAAGCCATCTGGGGTTTTCGGGATCTCCCCTGAATGGACAAAAGTTTCTCCCGGTCCACTATTCCCTTTTTTTCAACCAGGGTGGGCTCCAAAAGCTTGGCGGAAAGAGGACGCAGAACTTTTCCTTTCAAATCCGACTCCTTCTCGATCAGCTTCATGGCAGAAAGCCTTTGAGACATGGGTCTTTCCCCCAAAACCTCCCCGGTGAAGATAAAATCTGCATCAACCTCTTCCATCAATTCCTTTGCTTTTTTGAAAAGGAGAATTCTACAATCCAGACAGGGGTTTAAGTTTTTTCCGTAGCCATGCTTAGGATTTTTCACAACCTCCAGATAATCTTGTCCCCCATATATTCTTTTCAAAGGGATATTGAATTTTTGGGCTACTGATTCAGACCAGCATTTCTCCCTGGTGTCACAGCAACAGAAGGGGGTTTTAAAATTCAAGGCTATTACCTCAAACCCCATATCCAAAATTATCTTCGTCGCCAGGCTGCTGTCCAGTCCCCCGGAGAGAAGCCCAATGGCTTTCCTTTTCATCCTCTCAACCTTCTGCAAAAAGAGGAATTTGAAAACTCAGAATCAAATCCCCCTTTATCCCCTTTTACAAAAGGGGGATTGTGAATTCCCTTATATCCTGTAAATCTCATCATTTAAATTTTGCTTTTTTAATTTTGAATTAAAAAATCCTCCGCCCCATTTATCTATCTGAGAGGGGGGCAGGAACTCAGAATAGAGTAAGATGGGACGAAGGATTAAATTTCATTTTTATCTTTTCATAGATGAAACGTAATAGGCTCCCCTTTTGTTGTAATTTTTTTATTCACCAAGTAACTGGTCAATTGTAGTTAGAACATCAGGACCATCCCACTCTCTCCCTCCTACTATCTTCCATCTTATCACCCCTTTTTTGTCCAACAGAAAAGACGTGGGAATGGCTCGAACCCAATAATTGCCGCTTACGTCTCCTTGGGGATTCAATAAAATGGGGAAGCTCATTCGGTTCGCATCTGCAAAGGAAGCTATCTGGGAGGCGGAAGCTCTCTCGGAATTTACCGCCACGATCTCAAATCCCCTATCTTTTCTCATCTCGTATAACCTCTCCAAAGATGGAATTTCCCTTCGGCACGGGGCACACCAGCTGGCCCAGAAGTTTAAGAGAACCACCTTTCCCTTAAAATCTCCCAATCTGACCAGATTGCCACTTAGGTCATTTAAGGCAAACTGCGGCGCCAAGAAGCCTTCCTTAGGAGCTTCCTGGGGAGCTTCCTCTTTTTTGATAGCTTGGTTTTTTTCTGTATCCTCCTTACTACATTGAGTGAAATAAATGATTCCGAAAGTTACTCCCGGAACCACGATCAAGCCCAACAAAATCGAAAGTCTTTTGCTCAACTAAATCTTCCTCCTGGCGATTGAAGTTTAACGCCTTCACCCTCTCCTTAATCCTCCCCAATCCTCCCCCATCAAGGGGGAGGAAATTATGGTCGACGAAGATTCTTTCATTACTTATACGAAAATCAGCAAATCCTTGAATTTACCAGATTGCAACAAAAAAAGACCTCGATTTTTCCTTATTTGAAAAGTTATTTCTTTTTTTAAATCGATCCTGTGGATTCAGAATTCGGACAAAACCGCTTCTGAAATTTAAAAATCTGACACTCCCGCTTTGAACAATTCTTTGACTAAAAAAACTGGGGCAGAAGAAAAACTCCTGCCCCATCCCAATGGAGGATTTTTTCCCTATTTCTCATCTGGCTTCTTTTCACCAGAGCTGGACGCTTCCTTAGCTTCTATCTTGCTCTCATAGCCTTTTTGAGCCAACAAGGTAAATCTGTAAGTGGTGCTTTTGCCTTTGGCTTCTAAAGTAATCGATTCCTGGAAACGCTGATCTTCCGATTCCCTTTTAAGTCTAACCTCCAGTTTTGCTTTTTTATTGGGCTTAATCTTGTCTTTGGATAATTCCATCTTTTCGAAGAATTCTGGGGGGCAGCCCACTATAGCTAACTGCATTTCCTCTTGACTTAGGTTTTTTATCTCAGTCTCTAATTCCATTCTTAGTTTCTTCCCTAAGGGACCGAAATCCAAGACTTGAGGATTGACTCCTAACTTAATGCTGGTATCAGAAGGTACCCACCCCTTTCCTCTAAAAGAGATGCTGATATTCCCGGTGGTACTATCATTGGTAGTTACGGTTGCGCTCTTACTAGCCTCTCCACCATGTTGTCCCATGGTATATATCAGCTCGATCCAAGTGCTGTCACCGACAGCCAGCTCCGTTTTAGTCAAGGGAGCTTTGGTGCACCCTCACCCAGGTCTCACACTTTGGATCTTCAGCGTATCGGTCCCTAAGTTTTTTACCAGATAATGATGGCTGACCACGCTGCCTCCGGGGACAAGTCCAAAATCCCACGTAGTTTCTGGAATCAATACTTTGGGCTGGCCAGCTTGGGCCTCATACAAAAAGATCAACCCAACGGTTACAGCTACCAACACCCCGCAAAAGAAAACCACTCTCTTCATTTTGTCCTCCGTTTACTATATTGCCACCATTGGCGGGATACAGATTAATCCGTTTTCAACTAACAAACATAGAAATAAAATAACCGATTTCCCCTTCTTGTCAACAGTTTTTTATAATTTTCTTGCCCGTCGATTCATTTTTTTAATACGCAATCCAATTTCTTATCGACAAATAAAACGCAAAAATTTATTTTCTATTTGATTTCTTTTTGTTTTCTGTTTTCAAATCCGTTTTCTTTTTCAGGGTTTAGATGTTAATAAACAGAACATATAGACCCGCCAAGAAAATCAGAACCCCACTGATCTTTTTGGTAATAGTCGAAAAGTTGCTTACCCCTTTGGATTTGGCGTAGTTTTCCACAAAGCCAGTAAACACACCAGCCAAAACTATCAAAGCACAGTGTCCGATAGCATAGACAAAAAGCAAAGATGTCCCGTAGATTATCTTAGCCTTTGAGGCAACAAAAGCTAAAATTACGGCCAGAACCGGCGTGGCACAGGGAGAGGAAACCACTCCAAACAAAAGCCCCAACAAAAACGCTCCCATAATTCCTTTATGTTTCGATTTAAGGATGACCGGCTGAGGAAGTTTGAAGTGGAGCACTCCAACCAGATACAACCCCATGATAATTGCCACAGCCCCAGCAATGTAATACCAGAATTTGCCCACATCTCCAAAAAGACCCCCCACCAAGGAGGCGATTGCCCCTAATATGGTAAAGGTTATGGAAAGCCCCAAAGCAAACACCAGAGCATAAACAACAGCTTTCTTTTTATTACCCTCAGAGTAACCCCCGACAAATCCAATCACCAGAGGAATAATGGCTAAAACACAGGGACTGGAGGCAGAGACCAGTCCACCTAAGAAGACGAAAATGTAAGCGAGTCCAGGAGAATTGTTGATGACATCTGAGATGTTAGATAAGATAGACTCCATATCAATAAACCCCCATCTCGGCAAATTTAGTTTTTATGGATTGTTTGTCCATGAATCCCTCGTGTCGAAAAACCTCTTTTCCCTCTGCATCAAAGAATATCTGGGTAGGAATCAATCGAATTTTATATTTGTTAGCTTCTTGGGGCTCATACCTTAGGTCGATTATTTTCACAATTGCCTTTCCTTTGTATTCTTTTTCCAACTCCTCTAAAATCGGCTTCATCTTTTTGCAAGGGATACAAGTTCCTTTTCCTAAGTCGACTAGCATGGGCAGTTTTTCTGTCGGTTGACCTTCAAGATTTCCCTTAGAAGCTGAAGTTTGAGCTTCTGAATCGGATTTTTTGCCTCCTTGATCACAAGAAGTATTGATTAAAAAGAAAACCATTCCCATTACTATCAAGGTTTTTATGATTAGTTTGTTTTGTCTTTGTTTCAATTCTTCACCTCCGGCTGTCTTTTTTTCTAAAACCCTATGACCTTTGTGTTATCGTTTTCTGAATGATTCCAAAATCGCTAAGGGTGGGAAAGAAATAGCTTTGGGCTTGCACTTTAATGCACACGTACTGCACCCCACCTCACAATAGAAAGGATTTGCCACTTTCACCTTATTGGTCTTCTCATCGTATTCGTATACTCCAAAAGAACAGAAGTTAAGGCAAATCTTGCAGCCATCGCATAACTCTTCCATAATAGTAGGGAACCAGGGAACTTCTTCTCTGGGAACACCCTGCCAAGTTCCCAAACTTTTTGCCTTTTTTTCAACGCCTTGGTTTTTCTGGTCACAGAATTTCTCATACTCCTCTAAGAAAGCCCCGGCATAACTTTGTTCTTTAACCTTGGGGATATAGTTATGCTCTTTGAATTTCTCCAACAATCGGTTTTCCAACTCCTTGCTTGGTTTTTCACCAGCTTCGAAAAACTCAGTGAAAATCTCATCTAATCCGATCATACCTATCAGCTTACCCTCTATTGAGATCAACTTCGATTTCATTTTTACCCATCTTTATGATTAGATTTCAAATCTCTTCTCCTGCCAACAGCTTCTTTATCTCTTTTGTGGACGGAACCTTACCTTGAAATTCAACCTTTCCGTTTACAATCAAAGCCGGGGTGACGCTCACACCTCTGTCGATAATCTCAAAAACGTCCGTGATCTTTGCAAGTTCAGCTTCCAGTCCTATGGATCCTGCGGACTTTAGCTCGTCCAATACTTGTTTGACTTTCTCAAAGGTATCATCACACTTGGAGCAACTGGGACCCAATACCTCGATTTTCATTTTTCTTAGAACTCCTCCTAATTTATCCCCTGTCTTTGCCCGTGCAAGGATGACCCTTAGCTTAAGAATTGTTATTCAGTTTGCGTTGGTGCTTACATCTCGACTTTCTGCTCTTCACAGCCTTATTTATTTTTTCCAATAAGACTTGGTTCACTTTTATTTTCTTTTCTGGTCTTGTGTTTTAGTTTGGGGTTTGCTTTTTTTGTCTATTAGCATAAATTGGTCCAGCTCTTTTTTGAAATTAACCAGGAATTTCTTTTCATCTTCGCAAAATTCCCATACGGATTCGATCTCTTTGAACTCGGTTTTTCCTCCAGACAATTTTTCGAAGCCCAAAGCGGACCAGAAAATTTTATATTTCTTGGCGGTGGAAGAATCTTCATCGATGTTGTATTCCCTGAAAACGATGCGTCCCTCTTTGTATAATTTGGCATAGTATTTCTCTAAACCCTTCTTTGCAAAGTTGCCAACGTTTATACAGCAGGAGCATTGGACCGTAGGATGGAAATGAATTACGGATAAGCTGTCCACATTTGATAAAAGATTGCTTTTCTTTTTCATGTTCGAGGTTGTGTCTTTATCAATCGCAGACGAAATTTTTTGGGACTTTAGCTCATCCGCTATTGCTAAACTCACACAAGATATAAAAATGAAGAGAAAAGAGAGATAAATTGTAGCTTTCTTTAAGCTCATATTCTTATCTTAAAAGAGTAGATCAAGTCCCGATTTTTCGTTCTATCCCCACCAATTCGGTTTCCATTTCTTGGTTGAAATATCGTCTTTTAAACCAGAGTGCTACATTGACCAAGCTGATCAGCACCGGAACTTCCACCAAGGGTCCTATTACAGCGGCGAAGGCGACTCCGGAGTTGATTCCGAAAACGGCAACGGAAACGGCAATAGCCAATTCAAAGTTGTTACTGGCTGCAGTGAAAGACAAAGTAGCGGTCTTGGAGTAGTCCGCTCCGATTTTGCGTCCCATATAAAAGCTGACCAAAAACATGACCACAAAATATATCAAAAGCGGGACGGCAATGCGGAGAACATCCAGAGGGATCTGCACGATAAGATCACCCTTTAAGCTGAACATCACCACAATTGTGAAGAGCAAAGCGACCAACGTGATGGGACTAATTTTGGGGATGAACTTTCTATGATACCATTCCTTGTCCTTAAGCCTAATGAGGGTGAACCGGGTTATTATCCCGGCAAGGAAAGGGATCCCCAGATAGATGAAAACGCTTTTTGCAATCTGTCCCATGGTAACGTCCACCACGCTTCCCTTCAAACCCAACTTAGCGGGTAGAATGGTGATGAAGATATACGCATATAGACTATAGAAAAATACTTGAAAAATGCTGTTGAACGCCACCAAACCCGCCGCATATTCAGTGTCCCCCTTGGCAAGCTCGTTCCAGACGATAACCATAGCAATGCAACGCGCCAGACCGATCATGATCAAGCCTACCATATACTCAGGGTAGCCATGCAAAAAGGTGATAGCCAAAACAAACATCAAAATCGGTCCGATAATCCAGTTTTGGACCAGACTTAATCCCAGCACCTTCCAGTTGCGGAATACGTCCCCCAACTCTTCATATTTGACCTTGGCTAAGGGCGGGTACATCATCAAAATCAGCCCGATGGCGATAGGAATATTGGTGGTGCCAACCTGAAAGTGATTTATAAAGGATTCGATGTCGGTAATAGAATAACCCGCTCCCACGCCTACAACCATAGCCAAAAAAATCCACAAGGTGAGGAAGCGGTCTAAAAAAGACAGTTTCTTAATTACGCCCTCGTTCATAGTCATCCTTCTATATTGGTTTTCCGCATCTAAATTCTTTTGGGCTCCAGACTACGTTTTGGATACCTCCAATTTCCCCTCTTCTTTTAGAGTCTTCTTGACCTTACTCCAGATTTTTTCTTTTTTGTAAAGCTTCCTTATCTTTTCAATACTTTGAAAAGTTATGGCATTTCCCATGCAGAGATTAGCGCAAGTGTTACAGCCCACTATACAGTCGTAAGGTCTTGCCACAACAGGTCCTTCGTCCGTCCAGTCAAAGACTTTTCTTCCACAATTCATGCAGATTCCACACTTCAAGCACTTTTGGGAATCAACTTTGGGATACCATTCCACTTTTTCCCTGGGATAACCAGCTAACCATGGCATTGCAAACCTCCTACGTGCGTTGACCTTTCACTATGGGCACCTTCGCACTAACGATTTCACGAAAAACAACCAGGATGATTCCCACCATAATCAGAACTAAGCTGAGGTCGAACATTAAATAAGAGAGACGAGCGACTACGCCTAACGCTTCCGGGTGTATCAACATGATGATTCCGAAAAGCGCCGCCAAAGCCAGTCCTATGACGATCAAGGTGCAACGAAAACAAGAGGCGACTCGTTTACGAAGGCGTCCGCCAGGATATAACTGTTTAAGACGGATCAACAGGGCAACAGTTCCGACTATCATTACCGCTGCGCCAACGCCAAAGTGGTGTGAATCCAGCCAGAATCTGCTGGGAAGCATAAATTCCAAGAGCTCCCGGTGCCACATTAAATAGACGAAGATTAGAAATACAGCTACTCCTATGATCCAGGAGAAAAGACGATGGTGTAAACCAATGGATGGTGGACCTAATATCTCGAAGGCACGATCAATCGCCCAAATCACAAAAAGAGATATCAGGATAACGAACAGGACGTAAAGAGTGGGTTTCAGATTGGATTCTCTGAACATTCCCAGGCTCACGCTCCATGGCGAAAGCCCAAGAAGTTTGTATTGTGGCTCATACACGGGATTACCCTTTTCATCGAAGGGACATTTAACCACAGGAGCATAGAAGAAATCGGAGTTGCGACTGTGACAATCCCCGCAGCCATTCACGCCTAAAGCCGCCCTGGCGGGGTAAACGTCATGAGTGTATTTGTGCACGTTCCCGTAAGGTGAGGCTTCCCACGGTTCCATTGGCACTTCCTCAAACTCGTTTCCGCTTCTATATATCCGGTCATTTAATACCCATACAACCCGTTTCCTCTCCAGCGGATAGCCGGTCTTTTTTAAGTAAGAAGTCACGGCAGAAATTAGCGCATCGATTTCCTCTGGTCGATTGATTTCTATTACTCCGTCATCATTGTCATCCTTAATCAGGGCTAAATCGGGATACGAGGTTGTGTCATTCTTAAAAGCCATCCACATCTTATAAACATCAGACATAAGTGGCTGAGCTAATCCTTTTTTCCCTTCAATTTCTATTCCGGGCCAGGCACTATGAAGCTGGTTCACGGGATAGATTTTTTCTTTATAACGTGCTAACACAGGACGATATGGGTCAGTCGGTTTATCGTCGAATCCCATCATCTCCAGCTCCCCGTAGTGATTCCAATATTTCATATCCGGGCCATAGAAAGTCCAAAGATATTTCCCTTTCTCTGGAATTTTTGTTCCCGGATTAAAGACATCCGAAGCTTGAAACAAAGCCGCCTTCACCGATCTTTGTGGGATATGGCAGGTTTGACATGCGATCTTATCCAGATGCAGGGGTGGCAACCAGCTATGTTTAGCAATGGGAGCATTCAGATACCCTTTCTCGTGGCACTGGACGCAATCCCTGCAGGTATTGTCCAAATCATCCCGCACATGTCCACCGGGGTCATCACCCTTGCCGACTTGATGCACATCCTTTCCTTTAATGCGCTCATCATCTGCATACTTGCCTGCAGGATGACAATCCACACACATAAGACCTGCGGCAAGGTGAACATCGGTGCGCGCCCGGAAATTAGCACCTCTCTTTTTCCACCCAGGCTTGGCATGGCAATTGAGGCAGGTCTGGGTGCGTGGCTCTCTTACAATATGGGGAGAGAGTTTGCCATCTTCGTCAAACCGAGATTTGTCATAAGTAAGTTTAACCGGTTTTCCTTCTTTCACCGACCCCTCAACTGTGGCCAATTTCGATCCTGCCGTAGCCGCCCAGCGGAAGTTCAGATTCTTCATTTGTTCACTGCGGGCTGAATAATTGTATTCCGGCATATGGCATAAAAAACAATCCGCTTCCAACACACCGGATTTATCCCACATAGCCTTGTAGTAGTCTCCATCTAAACTGTTCTCACCGCCGGAAACCATGCCTGAGTTCGGGTCGGCCATAACTGAATCATAACGATGCCCATCTCGATCAAGCTCCAAAGGACCACCTCCCGGATGGCAACTTCCGCATTGGACCACAAAGTCAAAAGATGTCATGTCAATCAATCGAGCATTTGAATTTTTCTTTTCCGCCAACTGGCGGTAAAGTGGCGCTGGGCTTCACCAGTTACCTCCATAGTTACCTGGGGAGGTTACCCATTGGCATCTCTCCGCAGTTAAGGCTATCGGTTTTTCTCCACGTCCTTGCTGAAAATGGAAACCTTCAGTAGTTTTATTGTAGTCATGGCATTTTCCGCAGGTTTGCTTGGGAGAGTATGGCTTGTCAGCATTTATCTCATGCACTGGATCTATTAAATTCGCTTCTTCGTCATAAAGGAAAAAGGGAGGGCATACACCTTCCACTGAAATCTTTTTAATGGTTTCTTTAGACCCACTCACTGATGGCGTTTGTGTCGCAGAGATGCAGAGTGACCATAGAATGAGCAAGGCGGACAACACCGTTAATCCAACCACCTTTTTCGTTATCAATGCTTGCTTTCCTCCTCTATCCATCTCTTCAAAGTTGCCGCCACTGGAAGCTTGCCGGAAGAATAGATTTTACCGTTTATCACCAACCCTGGGGTCATCAATATTCCGTATTTGGCAAACTCCTTTATGTCGGTAACTTTGACTACTTCCGCTTCTATTTTCAACTCTGCCAGGGCATTATGTACATCCTGCTCTAACTTTTTGCAGTTAGTACATCCGGGTCCTAAAACCTCAATTTTCATTCTATCCCTCCTTCTTTCGCTTGGACAGCTAAAATAATTAAGTCACTCTTTGCAGAAAGGCTTCTGCTTTCTGCGAACTTTGGAACGACTACGCATATACCTGCCGACAAAGCTTCTTTTTCGCTATCACTAATAATTTCCCCTTCCCCTTCAATCACATAGAACAGAACGTCATTCTGCATCTTGCACGGTGGAATTAGTTGGCCGGATTGCAGACACATAATCTGGGCTTTGATATTGCCTTTATCATAGAATATCACTTTTGTATGTTCCTCTTTTGAAAAATTTACCAGCTTTTTGACGTCGGTTCGGTCAACCACGGAAGCCCTCTCCGTTAATATGTTTAAGCTTGTTTTAAATTCTTTATCTCAAACGATTTGTTTTCAAGATACTTGTCCATCAGGATGCCTATTGAAATAAAAATAGGTAATGATAACCCACTCCGAAGCAAAGAAAATTTTAATCCTAAAAATCCAATTTCAAAAGTGAGCATAGGTATTTTGAGCGTTGAGAAAGCTCCAAGATATATAAAAATGTTTCTGATGCTACATCCCTTTTTATAAAGTAGATATGCCACAGGAAATGCCCCATACAATGGTCCAGCTTGGAGCATAGCTAAAATAGTAACCCAGAAAATTCCTTTAACTCCCGACTCTTTTCCAATATGTTTCTCCACTTTTTCTTTAGGAAACCAGACGTCAAAAAGACCAATCAAAATGAACATAAGTGGAATTAAACTAATCATCTCCACGAAGAACATCTTGAAATTACCAAAAGTCGTCTCCCCCGGTTTAAAGTGAAAAACCGCGGAAATCAAAACAAAAACGAGGAATAGAACTGTCCACAAGTATTTTCTGATGAGGTTTCTTAAACTCACATTATTACTCCGATCAAAAGTGCTATAATAATGGCGCCTACGAAACTTAAAGTATTTCTAATAAATGCTACCCTTTTACCGAAGAATTTTATTTCCAAAGGCAATGTTATAACACCCACCATCATTAAAGTGGTAACAAACGCCGCTACCACCGAATACGACGCCCCTTGTTGAAGAAGGATTGCCGCCAAGGGATAAGAAACAAGACCAGGGATAAGAGCCACCGAACCAACTACGGAAGCAACCAAAATTCCTCCAAAGCCGGTTCCTTTTCCTAAATACCTAACTATGGTTTCATTCGGCACTAGAAAGAGAAAAACACTCACTGCAATCAGGATATTTAAGAAAGCAGGTAGAATATTAAAAAACATTTTTAATCCTCTTTTGATACCGACCATAGTTTTCTCTCTATCGAGAAACAGAGAGAAGACCAGCGCAAAAATTGTTGATATGGCTAATAATTTCATTGTGTATTTCTCATCAGAACCAAGTTCCGAATGCCATTCCGACCATAGTTGACATTACTACCACTAAGGAGACATACACTGCCGTCTTTTTAATACCCATTATTCTTGCGATCACAATCATATTGGGCAGGCTCAAAGCCGGACCAGCCAAAAGCAGTGCCAGGGCTGGGCCTTTGCCCATTCCTAAGTCCGTCAAAGCACGGATAATGGGGACTTCTGTAAGTGTGGAAAAATACATCAGAGCTCCAAAGACCGAAGCTATGAAAGTCGGCCTTAGCCCGTTTCCTCCTAACCAATGCTCTACCACCGACTGAGGAAGCAAAGCTTTTAAGATCCCAGCTACAAAGACACCAGCTATTAGAATGGGAAAAATCTTTTTCCCTAAATCCCAGGTTTGAAACATCCAGTATTTGAGTTCCTCTTTTCTAAACCATCTATACAAAATCAAGCCTAAAACTACGAGAAGTATAGCAGTTATCAACCATTTTTCCGCCGCACCGAAAACTAAGATCCCTACTAAAACGGCAAAGTAAAATAACGTGATGCCCTCCGGTCTTATCCTTTCTTCTTCTTGGGGCAAGGCTAACTCACCTGGATTATTGGTTTTCTCCAACTCCTCTTTCCGCCAGATGAAAGCCATGATCAGTCCGATTATTACTGAGAAAGAGATAGCTCCTACTGCTCGGGCAAGCCCCAGATCAAATCCCAAAAGCCTGGCAGTATAGACGATGGCTAAGATATTTATTGCCGGACCGGAATAAAGAAAAGCGATAGCTGGACCCAAACCCGCCCCTCTTTTGTGAATTCCGGCAAACAGAGGAAGAATGGTGCAGGAGCAGACGGCTAAGATTGTTCCGGAGACTGAAGCCACAGAGTAAGCTAAAACTTTGTTGGCTTTGGCTCCGAAATATCTCATCACTGAAGCTTGAGAGACGAACACGGCTATGGCGCCGGCTATGAAAAACGCCGGGACCAAACAGGTCAACACATGGGCGGAGAGATATTCAAGCAGGGCTTCCCACCCGCTTTGAAGGACGCTGATAAATGGCATCGTGATTCCGATAAACTATTTCATCAAGCTATTCAAATTCACGCAATTTTACCTCTCCCCCTTAGTCCCCCTCTCTCCCGCCTTTGGCGGGATGGAGAGGGGGAATATCGAAGATCCGTAGGACAGGGGGTGAGGTTTTATGCTAAGATCTTCACCTTCCTTGCTTTCTCTTTGATTTCCGCTTTGACCATTTCATCAACTAAAGAGAGCAAGTGGAAGATCCTCCTGTCTTTAATCTTATAATAGACTGAGACCCCCTCCTTGCGGGACTCAAGTATTCCCATATCCCTCATGTGCGTCAGGTGTCTGGAAATGTTGGATTGATCCTCTTTCATCTTGGGTATGATCTCGCAGGCACACCTTTCTCCACCTTTGAGAAAATATAGGATTTTAAGTCGGGTGGGCTGAGCGATAGCTTTTAAAAAGTCGGACTCAATTTGTATCAGATCTTCATCAAACATTTCAACCTCTTGATGCAAATATGCATATAGGTCAATATTTGCATTGATATACGAACTCAATATTTTTGTATTTGACTTTAACTCAGTTTTATTATTGAATCATTCGTAAGCTCTCAATAAACTGGCGGATTTCCCTCTCTATCACATCTCTTGTGTTTCTGAAAGCTTCTATGGATTTCCCTTTGGGATCAGACGCATCCCATTGTATTTTTTTAGCTTAGTCAATAATTTATTAAAAACCGAAGTCAAAGTGGCAAATCGAGAATTGCTAAAAAATATCTGGAGCCCTATCGCCAGAAGAACAAAGTCCCTGATTAGAAGAATAGCTCCCTCTTTTTTGCCTTGAGGATCAGTGGAGAAGCACCCACAGTTTATGTCCAGTCCCCGCAAGAAATTCACCGATAGCCCAATGACGAAGGCGATCAAGAGCAAGGAAAGAATGGCGGATGAGCTTTCCACAAATATTCCCCCAATCACAAATATCCCACAGATCAACTCCACCCAAGGCATTACTATGGCAAAGATATTAATTAGGCTGTGAGGCAAAATCTTGTAGTTATAGACTATTTGGGCAAACTGCTCCGGATGGGCTATCTTGTCCAGGCTGGCGTAAATGAAGATACCGCCTAGAATTAACCTGAAGACCAAAATGGTGTATTGACTATTGATTATGCTTTTCAGATTTCTCCATATTCTTTCTACTATTATCTTCTCCTTTCTCGATAGGCAGACCTGCTTTTTCCCATTCTGACCATCCCCCAAAAAAGACTTTAAGATGTTGGTATCCTTCTTCTCTCAGCACCCGGGTTAGTAACAAACTTGACTCACATTCGGTCCCATCACAGTAGGCGACTATGATTTTATCTTTGGCGATTTTGGGAGCCACTTTTGGATAAAATTCATCGAATTCTTCATAGGGCAAGTTTACTGCTCCCTTTATATGCCCCTGCCTGTAGTTAAATTCCAATCGTGCATCTAAGAAAATGGTAGTGGACGATTGAAACTCCATCATTGCCTCGCTCAAGGTTATGGCTTGAGGATCACCTTTTTGGTAGGAATAGGGAACTATCAGGCTGTCAGAGAGTATCTTATTGCTCCAGTTTCCCTTTATAGATATGCCCCGACCAGAAAAGCTATTATAGGAAAGAGCCAGAATAAAAGCAAAGATTATAATCCCCGTTGCTTTGAAAAACATTGACGAAAAGTTCCGATTCATGTGCTTTGGCTTTTCTATGCCTCTCATGAATTCCATGACAGCGGTGCCATCGTCCATTTCGAGTCATCTTGTACCTTTGCATATTCTTGGATATACTGCATGAAGACAAATTTTTTGTTAGGTTTTCAACCGATCACCATTTATCTCCTGTAATCTGTAAAAGCGTTGCCAGAAATTACCGTCCGGTTAGTGTATTAAGTTTTTGATTTCAGGCACGAATCTTTAGTGGAAATTGGCTTTTTCACTAACTCACATGTCCTAATTTTTCATCTTCTCCAGCTATTCTATCAATTTTCCGTCTACCAACCGCAGGGTTCTTTGAGCATACTCAGCCACACCCGGATTATGGGTAACCATGACCACAGTAATCCCCGTTTGGTTAAGCAAATTTAAGTAAGCCACGGTCTCATTAGTCGTATTTGGATCCAGATTTCCGGTAGGCTCATCTGCCATAATTATCTTGGGATTGTTAGCTAAGGCTCTGGCAATAGCCACTCTTTGTTGTTGTCCGATGCTCAGCTCGCTCGGTTTGTGGTTAAGCCTGTCCGCCAATCCCAGCTTCTCCAATAGTTCCGTTGCTCTTTTTGATTGACCCCCATCTAACACCCCAGCCAGCGATAAAGGAATTTGGACATTCTCTAAGGCAGTGAGATAAGGGATCAAATTGAACGTCTGGAACACAAAGCCTAAGTTTTGTAACCGAAAAGTGGCTCGTTTTCGGACATCCAAATCATAAATCGAAACCCCCTCTATTTGGACTTTTCCCCGGGTCGGGTGAATCAGCCCACCCAGGCACAAAAGCAAGGTGGTCTTGCCAGAGCCTGAGGGACCTACAATCGAGACGAATTCTCCCCTTTCTATGGACAACGAGACTTCATTGAGCGCATCCACGGAATTTCTTTTGCTACGATATATTTTTGAAAGGTTCTCAATTTTTATCATCTAAATCTCCTGTAAGATTAAAGCGGGATCCAATTGTGCCGCTCTCCGGGCTGGCAAGTATGATGCGACCACGCTAATTCCGACAGCGATAACCACCGCCCAGACAAACAGAAGAGGAACCGGCAAAACTTTAACCCCTGCTATTTGAGGTCCCAAAATCATTCCGGCCAAAGTGCCCAACAAGTAGCCAGCGATGCCCCCGATCAGTCCCAGGATTAACGCTTTACCAAGAAAGATATAATAGATATTTTTAGGAGATGCACCTATGGCTAACAGAGACCCAATCTCCTTTTTTCTTTCCTCTACATTGGACCACATGTAATTACCTATGGAGATACCACCGACCAGAATTATGATGATCAAAAAAATCACAGAGAATTTTCCCATGGTTTTATTGGTCTCCACCTGAGTCTGCACAATATGATTAATGGTGGTGATCTTGGTATCGGGCAAAATATTTCTCAGATTCCCCAAAAGCCCCTCGGAGATGGCGGCACAACAGCCCATGATTTCGATGGCATTTACCACCCTCCCTTTCCCCAGGATTTTCTGGGCGGTGCGAAGATGAACGAAGATTCTCCCATCATCCACGGTTCCGGTTTGAGGAAGTATGCTGGCTACCTTAAATCCAGTCCCTTTGACTTCTATTTCAGAACCTTCTTTTAAACCCAATTTTGAGGCGGCATCGCTCCCTACCAGACAATCAAACTCTCCCAACGAATCTATCGTCTTTCTCTGGAGTCTGGGGTCTTCATATCCTTGACTTTTGTTCATAATGTTATTAGGGTCGCACGCCGCCTGTAAGCCTGGGTCGGCAAATCCAGCCGTTTGCCATATCGGTTTTGAAGCTAACTCATTTTTTGGCAAAATGCCGGTAAGAACGAAAGAATAACCTTCTATTTCCATCCGTGAAGAGAGTTTGGGAGACATGTTATCTACACCCTGGATCGTGGAACTGGCTATACGGTCCACATAATCCTCCGGCATCTCCGGTGCGTTAATGTCAGCCGCATAGTAATTATCGATAGTTGTAGTTTGAGGCAAGACCAGTATGTTTGCTCCTAAATTATCCAGTTGAATCGCCACCGCCTTCTCCGAGGAATTGGAAACTGATTTGACCGCCACAATGACTATTATCCCCAACAAGATAGCTATAAAACTGGTGAGGAATTGCTTTTTTCTTTCCAAAAGCTCCTTCAGTATTATCTTTCGCAGATTCATTTATTCTCCTCATACATGCTGGTTCTATGCTGATTATTTAGTTTTTGGCTGGGTAGGCCCACAGCTCTTGCCACTACTCGGAGGACAGCATCCACTTTTAACTACTTTGGTTGCTGCTTCAACTAAGTTAGTGACCTGTACTGGTCCATCATATTTTCCGGTTACCTGACCCTGGGGGTTTATCACAAGAGTAACCGGCTCAGGCGTGTTAGGATCAATTTTGAGTTCCTTTATGAACTCTGCTTCCTTCGGGTCCGACAAATCGATGTTGATACATTCAGCTTTTCCTGCCAACTTATCTTTCGCCTGAGAACAGCAGGCTTGAATCTCTCCTCTGGAGGACATCTTCTTGTGACTAAGACAAATGATTACCCCTTTACCTTCCTGCATATATTTTAGAGTTTCGGCTTTCTTGGGGGAAGGAAATGCTTGCGTGAGTTCCTCTTCCGTAATGACCTTTGTAAAAGCAGCCATAATCCCGCCGTTGGGAGTAAAAAGGAGGGTCAAAGGTATGGGGGCGGTTTGGGTTTTTAGTCTCGTTACTATGTCACTGTTATTAGGATCCTTGCGGTCAACTTTGATGATTTCAACATTTTTCTTTGTTTTTCGGGCAAATGAATCTAAGTTTCTTTCCATCGTCTCACAGTCGATATTGCCCGGTTCATAGAAAAAAAGATAGACATATTTACCATCTGACAGGGCCTGGGACAATCTCTGCGTAGCTATTGATGCAGTGGTTTGCGTCTGAACAGCCGGAATAGGCGGCGCCGACTTTTGGCTTGTCTCTTGTGCCTGTGCATTTCCCTTTTCAACCTTCCCACAGTTAAAATTGAAGAGGGTCATTGCCAATACCAGAGCCCCCATAATGCCATAAGCCCATTTACTTCTTGTTTGGGTTTGCATTTCTTACTCCTTTCTCTGAAAATCAATGTTTGCCCATCATTTCTTACTTCTTGACCGGAACAGTAAAACGACTACTGTCTTGATCAGCTAACTCCAGGGTGATGGATTTAGTCAAACTTGTCTCTTTCGCTTCCCTTTTAAGCCTAACTTTCAGTTTCACCTCCTCGGAAGGTTTAAGCATTTTGCTTGAGAGCTCGCTTTCGGTATAAAGGTTTTAAAGTGTTGCTGTTTTCCTTTATTTTCCGCCCGTGGCAGGTGGTGTCGGCTGCTTCCCCGGCGGCGAATCGAGCGGTGCACCCACGGGGATATCACACCGATGACCCGGCTGTCCATGCGGTGGATTCATGCCCGGAGCCGTCGTGGGTGTGGTGGTCTGGGCAGGAACATTCTGCTGCGAGACAACAGGTGGTGTCTTCCCCGTCCCCGGAGGCGAATCGAGCGGTGCACCAACGGCGATATCACACCGATGACCCGGCTGTCCATGCGGTGGATTCATGCCCGGAGCTATGACAGACTCGGGGGTCATAAGAGGTGCATCCTTAGTAGGATTAGCCACAGGGACGGGCGTAGCTGTTGATGATTGAGAAGATGCGGGTGCAGTCTGTGTCGTGCCTGAATTAGAGCCTGGACCCTCTTTACTGCAGTTAAAATTGAAGACGATCATGGCCACGGCTAAGAACCCCATGATGCCGAAACACCATTTACTTCTTACTTGGGCGTACATTTCTTTCTCCTTTCCTTGAAAATCAATGTTTGCCCGGTAATTTCCCATTTGTTACCGGAACGGTAAAACGACTACTGTCTTGATCAGCTAACTCCAGGGTGATGGATTTAGTCAAACTTGTCTCTTTCGCTTCCCTTTTAAGCCTAACTTTCAGTTTCACCTCCTCGGAAGGTTTAACCATTTTGCTTGAGAGCGTGCTTTCCACAAGCTCACGAGGCGTATCCACAATCTTTATACCCAGGTCTGTGCTCGTGATATTTCTAATCACTACTTCCATTTCCGCATTTTGAGCCAAATCAATAGCGTTGAAATCCAATACATTTGGTGAAATCTGAACAGAAAAGTTACTATCGGGTTTAGGCATAACATCCGCCGCTATCCAGACTGAGGTTATCGAGTCGGTGGAATCATTGGAAAAGATTTGAGTCGATTTCTTCACATTATGCGTAGCCCTGCCTGAATTGAAAATTATCTCTAATCTTGCGCTGTCACCGGCAGCCAGCTCCTTTTTCTCCAGCGGAGCCTTTGTGCATCCTCACCCAGGTTTAACCTCTATAATTCTTAAAGTGTCACCGCCAATGTTTTTAATCCAGAAGGTATGGGAAACATTGCTGTGCTGGGGCGCCCTTCCAAAATTCCAGAATGTCTCAGAAAGCGAAATCTTCGGTGGTCCTGCCTTGCTGTGAGGTAAAAAAATGATCGACCCAGTAGCAATAACCACAGCCAATGCCAAATAGAGATAAATCCACCTTCTCATGCTCGGATTTCTGGTGTGTTTCTCCCCCCTTCTGTGCTTCTTCGTCTTCTTGCGGTTTTTCGACACTTGTCGTCCCTTAAACAAGATAGTCCAATCCGTTTTAACTCTGGGTCCTATTTACACACTTGGGCTTTCGTCCTGTTCACAAGACCAACCACGCACGTATCGCCCTCTCTAAGCTGTAATCTTTGCTTCAATTTCTCTTCGTCTTCAAGGAACTCTGCATCCGAAAGTTGCCCCTTTAATAACTTGAAAAGCTGGCGATTGAAGGCTGAATCTTTCTTTAGAGGGGAATAGTAAACCCAGGTGCCTTTTCTCTCTCCTTCCACCAGTTTTGCGTTTTTCAAGATGTTTAAGTGCTTGGATACCAGATATTGAGGCCGCTCCAGAGCATCCATGATCTCGCAGACACAGACTTGAATATCAGTAATTGACAGCAATCTCATAATCCTCAATCGTGTCTTGTCTGCTAGAGCCTTAAAAACGTTTACGTAATTGTTCATCATGCCTCCTGTATGTTTATATGCTTACATCGGCATATAATATAACCAAATTACGTTTGTTGTCAAGCTTTTTTTGAAGCTATTTTGTAAGTTACTGATAATTTGTAAGTTACGAGTAGATCATTTGCTCTTCGTGAGATGTTATCATCTCACGACAATAGGTTGGAAATCACACAAAGGGGAAAGATGTGCCACCCGAGTCTAATCAATAAATGAGAATCAAACCACTATAGTTAGTAGGTCAAGCATCCCGCCCTTCGATAAACTCAGGGTGGTGAGCAAAGCTGAACCGAAGGTGTTTGACATCATATCTAAGCTTGTCAAGTAGGCTTAACCCACAGAAGCTACTCGATAAGAACTAAACCGGAATAGTGCCAAATCTGATTTTAGTTATTTTTGCGCTGGGTAGGCACAACCTGAGCTCACCGAAAATTGCTACCGGAAATCTAAAGGTTTAACGATATTGGGATTTTCACCCACCACCAGGATCTTCTTGGGCATGGGTTGACCGACCTTTCGTTTCTGTTAGCGCTGCGGGAGGTCGAACCCCGATTTGATGACTGAGAACTGCCCGTACCAATTGAGTGGATCTGGTAACTCTATTGTTAACAATATATCATAGATTGGGCTTATGGGTCTATTGAATTCGGCTTTTTGTTCGTTTGTATCTCTTTTTGTTTATTTGTGTCTTTCTATACCTTATTGGAACACAAAATGGACACAAAGACAAACTCTCTTTACCTACCTAAGGAGTTCCTTCGGTTGGCATATAGAGTGAAGCCTCCAAGTTAATCGCCCTCTAATTGTTTTACGGATAAAATTTCGTGGTGGGAAAATCGACGGAATCAGAGCATGGTTACTCTCATCACTTCATCGATAGTGGTAATCCCTTCCCTTACTTTCTCCAACCCGTCATCCAATAAGGTCTTCATCCCTGTCTTAGAAAGTGCGTTTTTGATCTGCTCGGCTGAAGCTTTAACCATTATCATTTCGAAGATTTCCGGGTTGGGGACTAAAAGCTCATAGATGGCCACTCGTCCTTTGTATCCGGTATTATCGCAGTCGGGACAACCCCTCCCTTGATAAAGGACCACCTCCTCTTTTTTCTCCATATTTAAGTCCTTTAAAATATTTTCTGGAGGATGATAAGAATATTTGCATTGGGGGCAGATTACCCTGACTAATCTTTGGGCTAACACACACAAAAGAGAAGAGGAAATCAGGAAAGGTTCGACTTCCATGTTCAGGAGACGGGTGATAGCTCCTGCGGAATCTCGGGTATGCAGGGTGCTGAAGACTAAGTGTCCGGTCAAAGTTGCCCGTATGGCTAATTGGGCCGTTTCCGTGTCTCTTATTTCTCCTACCAAGATGATGTCGGGATCCTGTCTTAAGATGCTTCTCAAAGCATCCGCAAAGGTCAACCCAGATTTTTCATCCACATTTGCCTGATTGGTGTGGTCCAATTGATATTCGACGGGATCCTCTATAGTGACAATATTTGTCCCTTCCGCGTTGATTGAATTAAGTGCTGCATACAGGGTGGTGGTCTTCCCACTCCCGGTTGGTCCGGTTACCAAGATCATTCCATGGGGTCTTTGTATCAGTTGATTAAATTTTGTCTGTACCAAGGAAGGCATTCCCAAGTCTCCGGGTTTAAGTTGAGCTTTGCTTAGATCCAAGATACGAATGACTATTTTCTCGCCAAAAATTGTGGGATAGGTGGAAACTCTCAAATCCATATGTTTCTTTTCAGATACAAAAGGTATCCTTCCGTCCTGAGGCTTTCTTCTTTGAGTGATGTCCAGACGGGACAAAATTTTTATTCTTGAGATCACAGGCAGACAAACGCTTTTGGGGAGCGAAGAGAACCTCCGCAAAACCCCATCGACCCGAAAACGCACAGAAACATCATCTTTCTGGGGTTCGATGTGGATGTCGCTTGCTCCCATTTGAATGGCTTGTGTTATCAAGGTATTTACCAATTTCACCACAGGCGGTTCTTCTGCGATCCTTTGAATCTGTAATTTGGATAGCCGTTCTTCATCTTCGAATTCTTCATAGTGCTCCCCGACCTGTTCAAGAACTGATTTTAAAGGACTGATTTGAGGATAGAATTGTTTGATCGCTGCCATAACGCTTTTCTCTGAGCAGATCACCGGTTTGATCTTGTAACCCATCTCAAATTTGATCCGGTCTAAAGCAAAAAGATCAAGCGGATCGGCCATGGCGATGGTGACCGCATCTTCTATCTTGAAAAGCGGGATGAATCTGTACCGGTGAGCTAACTCGGCACTCACCAGTGGAATCACTTTAGGGTCAATGTCGTAATGACTTAAATCTACGCTGGGAACATTCAGTTGTTTGGACAGAAAGTCTAACAGATCCTCCTCTGTTACATATCCGAGCTTTATCAAAACGCTGCCCAAATGTTCCTGCTCCTTTAAACTCATCTCTTTGGCTTTTTCCAACTGGGAGGAAGTGATGATTTTCTCTTCAATCAATCTCTCTTCCAACTTATCAACTAATTCTATGCCTATGGTTGTGCTTTTTGCGTTTTCCAAAGTGTCCTCTCTGGTGAAAGATTCCGTTTTTTATAATTTCAATATGTTGTGTACGGTGCTGACCAAATCATCCATCTCGAACGGCTTGGTTATATACACATCTGCTCCGGTGTCTCTCCCGATCTCTTTATCCTTTGCCTGTGTGCGAGCAGTAAGCATCACGATTGGAATATGCTTAAATCTTGCGTCAAATTTCAAGAGTCTGGAGACTTCGTAGCCGTTCATCTTCGGCATCATTATATCAAGTATTATCAAATCTGGGTTTTCCCTTTTGGCTTTGTCCAAAGCCTCCTTCCCATCATAGGCGGTAAGACACTGATATCCTTCCTTCTCCAGAGTGAACTGTAAGGTCGTGACAACGTCTTCTTCATCATCTGCAATAAGTATTCTTTTTTGCTCCATTTTTCATCCTCCTTTTTAGAAGAAATTTCCAAAGTAGAATATCTTAAGTGATGAGAGGTCTCCGGTCACCTTTTCTTTCTTATTAGAAGAGATAGCCCCCAGATTTGGTCTGACTAATACTTATGACCCCAAGCACTATATTTCGCTACTAGGCAGAAAGGGCAGGCTCGATCAAAAATTATCGAACGTTTCCTGCAAATTTGATTCCCTTTTTTCTTCTGCCCTTCGGACTAACAACTCTTCTATTTTTTCAAGCACTTGCTCCATTATGAAAGGTTTAACTACATAATCGTTTGCTCCAGCCCTGAAGGCGGTTTTGATATCCTCTACTTCCCCCTTTGCAGTTAGCATGATGATAGGGATGCGTTTGGTATCTTCCCGATTTTTGAGCTCGCGGCAGGCAGTAAAACCATCCAAATTAGGCATCATTATGTCCAAGAGAATCAAATCCGGTTTAGACTCAAGCGCCTCGACTATCGTCTCCGCACCATCCTTTGCCTGAATAACATTGTAACCGTTTTGGCTCAAAGTAAAATCGAGTGCCTGAAGGAGATCCTCGTCATCATCTGCCACAAGTATTGTATGCATGATTCACCTCTTTTCTTCTGACTAACCGTTCTACTGCGCTGAGGAATATGTTGTCCGAAAACGGCTTAGTAAGAAATTCGTTTGCTCCCAGAGCCAATATCCTGCTAAAATTTAGATGGGTACTTCCGGATAATGCAAGTATGGGAATGTCTTTGGTTTCGTCCATTTGTTTCAACTTCGATGCTACCTCATATCCGTCCATTCTCGGCATAAGTATGTCCAATATGATTAAGTCCGGTTCGACATCTTTTGCCTTTTCAATCCCTTCAATACCATTGAAAGCCTCCAAGACTTTGTATCCCCTTCTGATAAGCTTTCTGGCGATCGCATGCGCAAAGTTCTCGTCATCATCAATCACCAGGATAGTCTTTCGTCTTACCAGCAGACTTGAAATGTAATCGGTGCACTCAGCGATCTGTCTTAACTCTTTGGCCGTGCGAGCGTCATCTGGATAGGTAGCTATTCCAAGTGAGAATTCCAATTCCGTGGATTTGCCATTAATTGAGAAATCGTGATTCAAGAGATTGTCCTTCAATCTTTTGCACACTGCAAAAGCGCCCTCTTTCGGCGTCTCCTCAAGAATTAGAAACACTTGACCTAACTCCTTGTCGGGATGGACACGATCGCTCGATTTGCACCCGGTCTTCTTGACCAGATCAACCATGGTTTCAAATATATTCGTTCCCTTCGTCGTCCCCAAACCCACTTTAATTGTCTCAAGATCTTTAGCTTTGAGAAGCACGAGCGAAAGGCAAGAAGAGGTTAATTTTGCCCGATTGATCAAACTGGTCAACTGGTGGTCGAAAATCTCCATTTTCTTAAGCAGGGGCAAGACAAACACGAATCTGCTGCCTTTGTTTAGCTTGCTCTCCACCCAGATTTTCCCTCCGTGCGCTTCCACCAGCCTTTTACAGATAGGGAGTCCCAGCCCAGTTCCGGGAGTCTTTCGTGTCAACGATTTCTCCACCTGATAAAATTTGTCAAATACTCGCTCCAAGTCTTCAGATGAAATGCCCACGCCTATATCGACAATCTCCACCTTGATAAAATCCTGATGCGGAAGGGGCAGTATGGCGGGAAGGGGTGATTTGGATTTGTTAATCAGGGTGGCTTCAATGCAAATTTCCCCACCCTCTGGAGTATATTTGATTGCGTTGCTCAGCAGATTTGTCAACACTTGAGTTAGTTTATCTGAATCTCCGATGATCTCCGGGAGATTTGAAGAAATCATCTTCTTTAACCTGATCGATTTTTGCTGTGCATTTAGCGCGAATGTCGAAATGGTTCCTTCTATTATCTCTGCAAGATTGATCTTCTCAAGTCCCAGGTCCATCTTGCCGGCTTCCATCTTGGAGAGGTCCAGAAAGTCGTTGATGATTCGACTGAGCCGGTTTACATTCCGGGAAGCCATGGAGAGGAATTTATCTTGATGCTCATTTATTTCTCCAGTTTTCCTGCTCAAAAGAAGATCTACTGCATTCTTGATAGAACACAAGGGAGTTCTCAACTCATGCGAAACGACGGAGATAAATTCAGATTTCAGATCATCCAACTTTTTTTCCTCGGTTATGTCGCGTAGGGAGACCACCCAACCAGCGAATTTTTTATCTACTCCTTTTATGAGCGAAACCACAACTTTATAGGTATGGGCACGTATTACCGTCTCTTTTGTGACGAAGTTTTCTTCTCCATTGCCAAGCCGTCCTTTCAGTTGCTTAAAATCCAAGTCTAAGATTTCCTTAAGAGTTTTAATATCGGGATATGAATCGGAGCCAGATGGGTTTATGATAGAAAGTGCAGCAGGGTTTGCCACTAACACTTTAAAATTCTCGTCGATCATTATCACCCCATCTGTTATGCTCTCCACCAACGTGCGAGTCCGTCGCTCGCTTTGCCGCAGTGCACTCTCCGCTTTCTTGCGTTCGATGGCATATCGAATGGAGCGAATCAGGGGACTGGCTTTTGTTTGTCCCTTAACCAGATAGTCTTGTGCTCCGATCTCCACTGCCTTCATGGCAATCCGTTCATCTTCCAAGCCCGTCAGCACCACCACTGGCACCTGTTCATGTTCAGCCCGCACCCGCAAAAGCGTCTCCAGCCCGGAACTGTCTGGCAGTCCCAGGTCCAAAAGTATTATGTTAAATGGCTTTTTATTAAGATGCTCTAAAGCCCGGTCCAGTCGATCTACCTGATCTATTTCAAACTCTATGGCGTGCGTCTCCTTTAACATCTCCCGAATCAGTCTGTCGTCTCCAGGATTGTCTTCGACCAAAAGGATTTTGATTACATGGTTATTCATCTGGATTACTCCGGCGGTAAAGTTACAGTGTCTAACCAGAACTTCTCAATAGATTTTATGACCTCAATGAATCGTTTCAAATGGATGGGCTTGATTATGTAGCAGTTTGCTTGCAGTCTGTAAGCCTTTAAGATGTCTTCCTCAGACTCCGAAACCGTCAGAATGACCACCGGGATGCGTTTCAGATCGTCATCCGTCTTGATCTCAGCTAAAATCTCCCGACCATCCTTTTTCGGCAGGCTCAAGTCAAGCAGGATAAGGTCGGGACGGGGAGCAAGAGCAAAATCTCCCTCCCGGTGGAGGAAAGCCATCGCTTCCACTCCATCTTTTGCTACATATAGGTTATGGTTCCCATTGTTTTCCTTAAGAACCTCCTGAACCAAGCGCACCGCGGCAGGCTGGTCTTCAACCAACAAAACCTCTGCTTTATTTGTGTTCATCCTTTTGCGCCATTCGGAGGAAGTTTCACAATGGTGAACCAGAACTCCTCAATAGATTTTACCACCTTGATGAACTGCTCCATATCGATGGGTTTGGTGATATAACAGTTTGCATGCAGGTTATAACTCTTCATTATATCCTCTTCAGCCTTGGAAACCGTTAAGATCACCACCGGTATGCGTTTCAGGTTGTCATCGGACTTGACTTCTGCCAAAACCTCGCGTCCGTCCTTCTTTGGCAGATTTAGGTCAAGCAGCATGAGATCGGGACGAAATGCATCGGCATACTGACCCTCTCGGCGTAAGAAAGACATGGCCTCCTCCCCATCCCCGACCACGTAAAGGTTGTTCCGCAGTTTGCTCTCTTTGAAAGCTTCCTTAGTCAGGCGCACATCCCCAGCGCTGTCCTCCACCAATAGAATGTCAACAGGTTTGCCACTCATCTCACTACACATGACTTTTCATCTCCTATCATAAAGGTTTTGATTTTTAGGTCAGTTCTTATTATTGGGATGGTGAAGTAAAAGGTTGAGCCTCTGCCGGGATCTGATTCCACCCATATCCTGCCACCATGTCGTTCTAAGATCTTTTTGCAGATGGTCAGGCCTATGCCGGTGCCTATTGTGTAAATTCTTTTGTGTAAATTTATATTGACAGGATAAAGCGAAAGGGCATATCCATTTAGGAAACGATAGAAAGGAGGATATGCCCTATGCAGCGAGAAATGGATTTCTCGGAGAGG
>Ga0315279_10002455_pt1 | contig 27794 bp, 25 predicted proteins | sample YL17G06_20_MG_FD_203694 | JGI IMG/M metagenome (GOLD analysis project Ga0315279, IMG submission 203694) | Sediment microbial communities from Yellowstone Lake, YNP, Wyoming, USA - YL17G06_20 | ecosystem: Environmental > Aquatic > Freshwater > Lake > Sediment | place: USA: Wyoming | collected... | reverse complement strand
ACATTGATTTGACATTTGGATTTTGACATTTGAAATTTTCACATGCGGATTTGTCCATTTCCAAAAACGAAGCTGTTCATCAACCTGCCTTCTCGGGTAAGGCCAAATACTGGAACCGACCTTCACCACAATCCGGTTCGCCTTCTCAAGCGTCTTCTTGCGTATATCCTTATGGCTCATTTCCCTGATCCATGATGGATCGGAGTGCCCGGGAGACGGCTTCCATCATCTCTTCCATTCCCTCTCCTGTTTTCCCAGAGATCCTGTAAAACGGATGACCCATCTTTTCAAACTGTTTTTCCAAATCCCCTGCCCTTTCCCGGACCGATGGAAGGTCAATTTTATTGAGTGCCACAATCTGAATCTTTTCAAGGAGCAACGGGTGGTAGGCCTTCAACTCCTGGTTGAGGGCATGAAAGTCCTTGATCGGATGGCGTGAGGGATCACCAGAAAATTCCAAAAGATGAATGAAGAGACGTGTCCGCTCCACATGCCTGAGAAACGTTAATCCAAGCCCTGTTCCTTGAGAGGCGCCTTCGATCAATCCCGGGATGTCGGCCACCACGAAAGGCCGGCCTTCCTCCCGGACCACCACCCCCAGGTTGGGAATGAGGGTGGTGAAAGGATAGTCGGCGATCTTCGGTCTTGCAGAGGAAATCTTTGAGAGAAGGGTTGACTTTCCCACATTGGGGAACCCAATGAGACCCACATCGGCGAGGAGTTTGAGTTCGAGGCGAAGCCACCGTTCCTCTCCCCGTTCCCCTTTTTCAGCCCGACGGGGTGCACGAAGTGTGGAGGTAGCAAATCGTGCATTTCCACGACCGCCCCGTCCCCCCCTGGCTGCCACGAACGGTTGGCCGTCGAAGAGGAGGTCTTGAAGGACTTCTCCTGTCTGATCCTCTCGAACAAGGGTTCCTACTGGAATGCGAAGGATCAGGTCCTCTCCATTCCTTCCTGTCTGATCTTTGCCTTTTCCGTGAGATCCCCTTTGGGCACGAATCTGTTTGGGGTAGGTAAAATCGAGAAGGGTAGAAAGCTGAGCATCAGCCTGAAGGATCACATCCCCACCTTTTCCTCCGTCACCGCCGTCCGGTCCTCCTCTGGGGATGAAGCGTTCTCGGCGAAAACTGACACAACCGTTGCCCCCATCGCCCGCCTTCACATGGATTCTCGCTTCATCCACAAATTTCATCTTCGCTGAATGAAGGCCAAATGGAGAAGCCCCAAACCATGTTAGGTTTGGGCTTAACCCTGAACCACATGGGATCTAGAACATAAGGTCGACATCCAACATGGCGTAGGGGCGAAGTCCTGAACCCTAGGTGGTTCAGGAGGCGTGGATACTCACGTGCTTCTTATCTCTTCCCTTCGTCTCGTATTTGACAATTCCATCGATTCTGGCAAAGAGAGTGTAATCTTTCCCCATCCCCACATTTTCTCCGGGGTGAATTCGGGTCCCTTTCTGACGGACCAAGATGCTTCCTGCCTGAACCAACTGTCCGCTGAATCGTTTTACACCCAAACGCTGCCCAGCACTATCTCTGCCGTTTCGAGAACTTCCTCCTGCCTTCTTATGTGCCATGACTTCCTCCGTTTAGGGTTGGAGGTTTGAGGCAAAGATTTAGCCTCCAGCCTCAATCCTCTAGCCTAAGCTGATATCATTCACCCTAATGTAAGTATAGGTCTGGCGGTGTCCTTTGGTTCGTCGGTAGTTCTTTCTCCTCTTCATTTTGTAGATTAAAACCTTCTTCCCTTTCACCTGCTGGACAATCTCGCCCGTGATCACTGCATTAGCCAAGAGGGGATTTCCCACCTGGACCTGACCTTCATGAGATACCATCAGGATATCTTTCATCGTCACCTGATCCCCTACTTTTCCTTCCATCTTCTCCACTCGGATGAGATCCCCCTGGGAGATTCGATATTCCTTTCCTCCTGTCTTCACCACGGCATACATCAGAAGCCTCCACATTAAAATATCAGAGAATAGTAATCGATTTCTAAGCTATTGTCAAACTTCAATAATGTTAAATTGTTCTTGGTGGAATCCGGCCTTCCCCTTGATCATGATCTTCTTTTTCAGTCTCTTCTCCAGTTCCTCTACCCTCCCCCTCTCCTCTTCATAAAGGAGGTCGGCCACCTCGGGATTGACCTCTACCAGAATGCTGTGGCCGCCCAAAGCAGACGAACTCCTCTCGATCTCTCGGAAGACTTCATAACAGACCGTGGTCTTCGATTTAATCAGCCCGGCTCCCTCACAATAAGGGCAGGATTCGCTGAGAATCCTCGAGATGTTCTCACGCGTTCTTTTTCGCGTCATCTCCACCAGGCCCAGCTCTGAAATCTCAAAGATGCTCGTCTTCTGACGATCCTTCCGGAGGGATTCCTCGAAGGCCTGGAAGACCTTTTCTCGATCCCCTTCCCTTTCCATGTCGATAAAATCGATGATGATGATCCCACCGATATTTCGGAGCCTCAGCTGGTAGGCAATCTCTTTCGCTGCTTCCAGATTGGTTTTGAGAATTGTATCGGCCAGATTTCTCTTTCCCACATACCTTCCCGTGTTCACATCGATGGCCACGAGGGCCTCACACATATCGATGACGATATATCCTCCTGATTTAAGCCAGACCTTTCTGCCCAAGATTTTGTCGATCTCCATCTCGATGCCGTAGGCATCGAAGATGGGTCCCTCCTTTTCATAATGGAGGATCTCAAATCTCTGCTTGGGCATATAGGTGTTGATGAAGGAGAGGATGTTTTCATACTCATCCTTGGAGTCGATGATAATTCGATTAACCTGGGGGGAGAGGATATCCCGGATCACCCGGAGCACCATGGTCAGATCACTGTGAATGAGGGAGGGTGCTGTCGAGCTTTCTTTCTTCTTCTGGATGTTATTCCACAGGCGGAGAAGAAACTCCATGTCGTTCCGGATATCCTCAGACTCTGCACCCTCACTGGCTGTCCGAACAATGAAGCCACCTGAAGGGGGCTTCATGGTCAGGGCGACTTCTCTCAGTCTCCTCCGCTCCTTTTCATCCTTGATCCTCCTCGAGACCCCGATATGATCTACTGTAGGCATGTAAACGAGATATCTTCCCGGGAGTGTGATGTGGGAGGTGATTCGGGTCCCTTTGCTGCCGAGGGGTTCTTTCGAGACCTGAACAAGAACCTCTTGCCCTTCGGAGAGAAGATCCTCGATCTGTGAGGAGGGATTGAAATAATTTGGCAGTTCTTCCCCCTGGAAAATCATCTCTTCATAATCTTCCATCCCACCATAGACGTCGGAGACGTAGAGGAAGGAGGCCTTCTCCAGACCGATGTCAACGAAGGCGGCCTGCATTCCAGGCAGAACCTTGACAACCTTTCCTTTATAGATATTTCCCATGATCCCTCGGTCCTTGGTCCGCTCGATATAGAGTTCTGCAAGGCCTCTATCCTCCAAAAGAGCAACTCTTGTTTCTTGAGGCGTCACATTGATGATGAGCTCATTCGCCATGGCATACTCCTATAACGTCGTAAATTCGAAATCCCTGCCTACCGGCAGGCAGGCGAAACAAACCTCCAACGGTGGAAAAAGTTCAAATGTCAAAATCCAAATGCCAAATGAATGCCAAAATGACTGAATATCAAAATTTCTTATTTAATCAATTTTGTCATTTGAACTTTGGATTTCATTTGAACTTTGAGCTTTGGCATTTGACATTACTTTCTTCCATCTGCCTCCCTTTTGGGCGACTAAAGTCGCCCCTACCCACTTCACGGGATTGGAATACTTAAATCGTGGAATGATGGATCTTCAAGAATGGAGCAATCCACCAATTCTTCAAAAGTCTTAAATGCCAATATTCCATTATTCCAATTTGACGATTTTGCATTGGGCAAGAATCTCCTCTTCAAAACCTAGTATCGCTCCGACGATTTCTGTGGGTTTGGCTGTCCTTCCCATTCCATTCCGCAGAACCAATTCAATTCCCCAAGGGGGAGTTTCCCCTAAATCCTCTCTCCCCTCTTTTACCTCCATCTTCTCGATCAATGGCCGAATATCGACTCTCCTTTCCTTCCCTTTTCTCTCCTGATGAAGGATAAATTCCTCCTCCTCCAGAGCTTTCTGAATCCGGGGGATAGCCTTTTCTTTCGAAATGAGACGATCCAGAGTGACCCAATAGACTGAAGAAGTCAGCGCAGAGGAGGATGGGGAATTCAGAGGAACTTCCTCAGCTTCGAGGATTTCAATCCCCTTTGGGAGGGTTTGGTTAAGCTTCTCTTTAACCTCGCGTGAAGTGATTCGGCCTTCCAATTCCATATCGACGATTTCCATACGGCTTTCCATGCCCACCGGAATGGCCGTAGCGAAGATGATCCGTGGCATAGGATGGAAACCTTCTGAATAAGAGAGTGGGAGGTCAGCCCTCTTAGATGCGCGATGGAAGAGATGGGCGAGCTCGAGGTGGCTGATGAATCGAATCTCTCCCTCCTTTGTAAAACTGAGTCGAACCTTTTTCTTAATGGGCTTCCTCCGGATCCTTCCCTCTCCGCCCTTCTCCGTTTGTAGGATCCTTTCAGGATGGCTTTCTCTTATTCTTAGTCTTTCTCCATTGCAAACCCCGCAGCGGTAACAATCCTCTTTACAAGAAGGACTCGTCTCCTCCCTTAAGCCTTTCTGATACTCCTCCCACAGAAAAGGTGGCTCTATCCCAGTATCGATGAAGGACCAAGGGAGAGCTTCCGTGAAGTTCTTTCTCTGCGTATAGGCCTCCATCTTCACTTCTGCCCTCTCAAAGGCCTCTTTCCAGTGGGCATAATGGAACTGGTCACTCCAACCATCAAATCGACATCCCAGCCGATACGCCTCGATCAGGACCCGAGAGAGATGTCGATCCCCCATAGAAAAGATCCCTTCCAAAAAACTGAGATGAGGATCCTGCCATTTGAAACGGAGGGAATTCCTCTTCAACTCACTTCTTAGGAAGGAGAGATTTTCCTTCATCCCCTCCAGAGGAATCTGAGACTCCCATTGGAAGGGCGTGTGAGGTTTGGGAACGAAAGTGGAGATGCTGACATTGATGTTGGGATGGATCTTCTGCCTTTCTCCCAAGGAGGAAATCTTCCTCGCCAGATGGACGATTCCTCTTAAGTCCTCTTCCCCTTCTGACGGAAGGCCCATCATGAAGTAGAGTTTGATGCCCTTCCAACCCTTTGAGAAGAGGTCGGCCACACCTTCGAAGAGAACCCCCTCATCCATCTCCTTATTAATCACCCGTCGCATCCGTTCCGTCCCAGCTTCAGGGGCAATGGTGAATCCTGTCTTCCTGACCCGTTTCACCTCCGCGGCGAGATCCTTCACCACGCTCTCGATCCTCAAGGAAGGGAATGAGACAGCCACCTTTTTCGATTCGTATCGATCCATTAAATGGGAGAGAAGGGGTCCAATGGAAGAGTAGTCTCCCGCACTGAGAGAGAGGAGTGAGATTTCTTCGTAACCCGTCTGTCTCAGGGCCAGGCTGATCACTTCCTGGATGCGTTCCGGACTTCTTTCTCGGTAAGGCCGGTAGATGAATCCTGCTTCGCAAAAACGGCATCCCCTCTTGCAGCCCCTGGCGATCTCTAAATTGAGACGGTCGTGGACTACTTTCATATAAGGGACGATGGGGCAAGTGGGAAAAGGAGACAGATTGAGGTCTGAGACAAACCGTTTTCGAATCTTTTGGCCCTTCGGGTGGAGACTAGGGATGTAGATCCCCTCGATTTGGGAAAGAGATCTTAAAAGATCCTCCTTCTTTCTTCTCACCTCTTTCCATGCGATCACTTGATCGCAGATTTCCAGGACGATTTCTTCGCCATCCCCGATGACGATGGCATCGAAGAAATCAGCTACGGGTTCTGGATTGAAGGCCGTCGGACCCCCTGCAATAATAAGCGGGAATCGCTCATCTCTATCCTTGGAGAAAAAGGGAATACGACAGAGGTCGAGCATATTGAGGACATTGGTGAAACCAAGTTCATATTGGAGGGAGAAACCCAGTATGTCAAACTGATCAAGCGGGGTGGAGGACTCGAGGGAAGAAAGAGGAAGGCCTTTCTGTCTCATGACCCTCTCCATATCAACCCAAGGGGCGAAGGTTCTTTCGCAGGCCACCCCTTCTTTTCCATTGAGGACATGATAGAGGATCTGAATCCCGAGATGGGACATCCCCACTTCATAAACATCGGGAAATGCCAGGCAGAACTTTAGCTTGATCTGAGCAGGGTCCTTTCTAATCGAATTGAACTCCTGTCCAAGATACCTAACCGGTTTTGAGACGAGTGAAAGGGCTTCTTTCAATTCATCACCGTCCAATTTGATATCATTCAAGAATATAAAAAGGGGAAAGCCTCTTATAATCTAACCCCTTTAGATTATTAAAAATACTACAATTTTGATTGACTGTCAATTTTGAGAGACCTTTGATAGGCCCCCTCACCCTCCCCTCTCCCCGCTGGGGAGAGGGATGGGGTGAGGGGAGATCAACAAATTTTATTGTCTTTTCCAACGCGGGAACATAGAATGATCTGTGTTAAATAAGAATAATCACATATCCATGGATACGGGAGGGATATATGAAATATCGATATATGGGCCGTACAGGACTTTTGGTCTCTCGTGTTTGTTTGGGGACCATGACCTTTGGTGCCAAGGATTGGGGCTGTGATCGTAAGACCTCGATGCAGCTCATCGATCTCTATTTAAATGCAGGAGGCAATTTCATCGATACCGCAGATATCTACGCTGGGAGTGCCTCTGAGGAGATTGTCGGAGAGGCCTTGAGAGATAAAAAGCGAGATGAAATCGTTTTAGCCACCAAATGTTTCTTTCGGACAGGGAAGTCTCCTAATGCCAAGGGGTTATCACGGAAACATATCATAGAAGCGTGTGAAGCAAGTTTGCGTCGTCTGCAGACAGATTATATTGACCTCTATTACATGCACGGGCCAGATTTCTTTACTCCCTTGGAAGAGACCATGAGAACCTTAAACGACCTGGTCCGCCAGGGAAAGGTCCGATACCTTGGGTGCAGCAACATTTTTGCATGGCAGATTCTTAAGGCCAATGGGATCAGCACCCTCTTCAACCTTGAGAAGCTCACCTGCGGACAATATCTTTATAACCTCATCAACCGGGAGGCGGAGCGAGAGGTCTTGCCTGCCTGTAAAGATCAGGGGATGGGGGTGACCTGTTGGAGTCCTCTTGCCGGAGGGATTCTTCTTGGAAAATACCAGAAAGAGGAAAAACCCACTCCAGGAACTCGTTTGTTTTACCGCTCTGAAATTGACGGTCCGAGGTTTTGGCATCAGAGAGGTTTCGAGATGGCGAAGAAGCTTGATGAGCTTTCCCGAAAAACCGGGATTTCAAAAATTCAACTGGGCTTATCCTGGCCTCTTCATGACAAAAGAATCACCTCTGTGATTATCGGCGTAAAAAGTGAAAATCAACTTAAGGAGAACCTTGTGGTCGGAGATTGGAATTTGCCCAACGAGGTTTGGGAGGAAGTGAATAAAGAGACAGCTCTTGATCTAGGGCATCTCACTCAATTTGCCAGCCATGCCTACAGGACCGCGTTTGGAGAAGAAGAGACCTGATCGGTAGGACTGTCAGAGTGAAGCAGCCGCTCTCTTAAAGTGTCTTCCTATGAAGAACAAACGCATTATAGAAATTCGATTCCAAAGAGCGGATCCTTGAATTGAAAATGTTGAAAAAGAACAAATCCAATTGACTTTCCCCTGGAATTTATGATAATAAAAGTGTAAAAATAATCCCGTATTCAGGTGGCCTAAAGCCGAAAAGGGAACCCCGTGAGAACCGGGGACGGCCACGCCGCTGTAATCGGGGACGAAACTTGCCAGATCCACTGCCCGAAGCCCTGAGTTTGTCGAAGGGTCAAAGGGCGGGAAGGGGCAAGGATTAGGACGATCCGTAAGCCAGAAAACCTGCCTGAATATGCTTCACGTTGAGTCTTCGGTGGAAGGCTGTGAAGGGTGATGTAAAAATTACCCAGTCTTTCTTCTGAAGACTGGGTTTTTTGTTTCTATGGCGATGAAGAACGAACGCCGCCATCCCTAGAGAATCCTGAAAATGAGGCTCTTCTTCTCCATCTCATTCCTAATCCATCTTGCTTTCTTTTCCATAACCTCTGTTTTGTTTCTAAACTCTAAGACGGATTGTCTGCCAACCCTTCATGTGGAAGTCACCCTCTACCCCTGGATGATAGAGGAGAAACAGACCAAGGTTTCCATCAAAAAAGAAGAAAAGGAGACCTTCCCTCTTCCCCCTCCAGAGGTCGAGGTGAGGGAACATCCTCTCAGTGAAGCTCCCCCTCCTCCCATAGAAGATAAAAGAGGGGAAATCAGAGATAAAGAAGACCAGGTTGAGAAGAAACCCATTGTCCTGGCTTCTTTGAATCCAGAGACCGTTTTGACCATTCAGAGGGAAGGTCCTTCCGAACCGCTCCCTTCTCCTTCCCGAAGTCCTTCTGTTGAGGAGGAGACGAAACAGGTGGCCAAATACCCATCCCTTTCTGAAGGAGAAGTTATCCTTATCCATCCGAAATATGCAGAGAATCCAAAACCCCTCTATCCCCGGGAGGCACGAAAAAATGGTTTTCAAGGGGAAGTGGTGTTAAAGGTAGAAGTTCTCTCCAATGGCCTCGTGGGGCAAGTGGAGGTGAAGAAATCCTCCGGCCATGAGATCCTCGACCGCTCCGCTCTTTCTGCAGTCAAACAATGGAAGTTCTTCCCTGCAAAGAGGGGAGAAAACGCCATTGCTTTTTGGGTGAATATTCCGATCAAATTTCAGCTTCAATGAGAAAAAGAGTTCTTGCCGGCTTTTTGATCTTGTTGTCTTCCTTATTCTGGGCCCCATACGCTCATTCCTCTTCGCAACGATTCAAAGACGAAGTAGGAAGGGAAGTGATCGTTCCTTTTCCTCCTAAGAAAATCGTCTCTTTAGCTCCCAACATTACCGAGATCCTTTTCAGCCTGGGCCTCGATCAAGAGATCGTAGGCGTCTCGGTCCATTGTAACTTTCCTGAACAGGTGAAGAGCAAGGTTCGGGTGGGAAGTTACATCAGCCTCGATTTTGAAAAAATTGTCTCTCTCAAGCCCGATCTGATCATTGCCACTGGAGCCGGAAATACAAGGGATATGGTGGAACGGCTCGAGCGCTTGGGGTTTGCGACTTATGTCATCTTTCCGAAGAATGTTGAGGATGTCATACGGAGTGTCGGTCATCTCAGCCAGCTGGTCGGCCGGGAGAAGGAAGGGGTGGAAATCATCCAGGAAATGAAGAGACGGAGGGAGAGGGTCGTGGAGCTAACTCTGGGCCTTCCCAAACCTCGCGTTTTTCTCCAGATCGGAGAGGCCCCTGTTGTAACCGTGGGGAAAAATAGTTTTGCAGACGATCTCATCCGTTTGGCGGGCGGTGACAATGTTGCGGGAAATGAGAAAGAGATGTATCCTCGATTTGGAATGGAAGAAATTTTAAAAAGATCTCCGGAAGTCATCCTCATCAGCTCGATGAATCCCAAGGGGAATTATCAAAAGGCTCTTCGGGAGTGGTCTCGTTGGAAGACGATCCCCGCCGTGAAGAATGGCCGAATCCACCTCCTCGATTCCGATCTGATTGACCGGCCATCCCCCCGGATCATCGAAGGATTAGAGGAGATGGCCAGGCTTCTCCACCCGGAACGATTTAAGAGACAATGATTTTTTTATGAAGATCCTTACCCTGAAAAAGGTTCTCCTTATCTCGGCTCTTCTCGGCCTCATCTTAATCCTTGTCACAATCCTCTCCATTATGATGGGAAGCGTGAAGGTGGAACCCCGTCGCTCCATCTCGATCCTCCTTCAATCGATTCTGGGTTTGAAAGGAGCAGGCACGGAGACCGAGAAAACGATCATTCTTTCCCTCCGGGTACCCAGGGCTCTCTTGGCAGGTCTGGTGGGAGCAGGTCTTTCTGTATCCGGTGCCATCTTTCAGGCCCTCCTGAGAAATCCTTTGGCCGATCCCTATATTCTCGGGGTTTCGAGTGGTGCGGCCGTGGGAGCGATCGTGGCCATCCTGATGGGATTGGGAACCCTCTCCTTTGGCCTCCCCTTGGCTTCCTTCATCGGAAGCCTGCTGACCATCCTCATCGTTTTTTATTTCGGTAGGCAGGAGGGAAAGATCCATCCCAACACGTTGCTTCTGGCAGGTGTCATCGTCAGTTCCTCTCTCTCCGCCCTCATCATGTTTTTCCTGTCCATCTCCCAGAGAGAGGAACTCCGTACGATCGTCTTCTGGCTGATGGGGGACTTCAGCCTTTCCAATTATCAGGCGATCCGCCTCATTTTTCCCTATCTCTTATTCGCCTTTCTCCTTCTCTACGCTCATGCCCGCCAGTTCAATCTGATCCTTTCCGGAGAGGAGAGCGCGCTTCAATTGGGAGTGAATGTGGAGCGATTGAAGTTGATCTCCTATCTTGGCGCCTCCTTGATGACGGCGGCCTCGGTCTCGATGTGCGGTCTGATCGGCTTTGTGGGTCTGATTGTTCCGCACTCGGTGCGGTTGATTTTCGGCCCTGACCACCGTCTTCTCCTCCCGGCTTCGGCCCTCGTAGGAGCCTCCTTTCTCATCGCCTCAGACACTCTGGGCCGAACCCTTTTTTCACCTGTGGAACTGCCGGTAGGAGTGATCACGGCTGCCTTCGGAGGTCCTTTCTTCATCTACCTGTTAAGAACGAGGAAAGTGGTTAAAATCTTATGATTGAAGTGGATTCGATTTTCTTCCGGTATCATCAAGACTGGGTGCTCCAGGATGTCTCCTTTCAGGTGAGAAAGGGAGAGTTCGTCGGTGTGATCGGCCCCAATGGCTCTGGAAAGACCACCCTCCTGAAGATCCTCTACCGCCTCCTCTCTCCCCAGCAGGGAGAGGTTCTTTTCGACCGCCTTTCTTTAAAGAAGATGAGTCGGAGGGAGATCGCCAAAAAGATCGCAGTGGTGGCTCAGGAGACCTATCCCGCCTTTCCTTTCCGTGCGATTGAGATGGTTTTGATGGGAAGGTCTCCTTATCTTGGCCATCTGATGTTTGAAAGCCCGAAGGATCTGGAGATTGCAAAAAAGGCGATGGAGTGGACAGAGATCCTTCCGATTTCTCAAAGGCCGATTGACGAGCTTTCCGGTGGGGAGAGAAAGAGGGTCTATATCGCCAGAGCCTTGGCACAGGAACCAGAGATGATCCTCCTTGATGAGCCCACGTCCAATTTAGATATCCATCACCAGGTCGAGTTCTTAGATCTCGTCCTCTCCCTCAATCGGGAAAAAGGCCTCACCATCCTCATGGCGTCCCATGATTTAAACCTCGCTTCTGAATATTGTGATCGCCTCATTTTTCTCCAGAATGGGAAGATTTATAAAATGGGCTCCCCTGAAGAAGTCATGACCCGGGAGAATATCGAAAAGGTTTATGGCTGCGAGGTATGGGTCGATCGAAATCCCGTTTCGGGGATGCCTCGCGTCAGCCTCTTGAGGAAGGGAGTCCATTAGATGGAACTCTGGAAAAGGCCTGTTTACAAAATTTTCGATACGGTGTAGGATGGTCTTAGGGAGGATGGAGAATGGATGAAAGAGAGAATGCCTTAGCGGTTTTCATCGATTTTGAAAACCTCGCCCTCGGGCTCAAGGGGAAAAAAGATAAGCGGTTCGACATTCAGAAGGTTTTGGAACGCTTGGTGGAGAAGGGAAAGCTCATCGTAAAGAAAGCCTATGCAGATTGGGCTGATTACGCGGAGTATAAGAAACCCTTCCATGAGGCAGCCATTGAATTGATCGAGATCCCAAAACGTTCCTTGAGCGGAAAGAACTCCGCAGACATTCGGCTAGCTGTGGATTCCATCGATCTCTGTTACTCCAAAGAACATATCGATACTTTCGTCATCGTTTCCGGGGACAGCGATTTTTCCCATCTCGTCTCCAAACTGAAGGAGAATGGAAAGCGTGTGATCGGACTCGGGATGAAAGAATCGAGTTCTCATCTATTGATCAACAACTGTGATGAATTCATCTATTACGAAGATCTTGAACGACCGGTAGGTACCCCGCCTAAGATCGAGCAGGATCTGCCCAAGCCAAAGAAGGAAGCCTTTCAACTTCTGGTGGACTCTGTAGTGGCCTTGGTTCGTGAGAACAAGGAGGTCCTCTGGTCCTCTCTGGTTAAAGAGACGATAAAGCGGAAGAAGCCCTCCTTCAATGAATCCTATCATGGATATCGGACCTTCAGCGACCTCCTTGAAGATGCAGAGAAGGAAGGGATCGTGCGGCTTAAGACCGACCCCAGAAGCGGCACCTATGTGGTCGTTGGTTTTGGAAAAGTCGAGAAAAAAGATGAGGAAGGGGTGTTAAAAGAATCGAAAGAACGGAAACCAAGGAAGACCCAGAAGCCCCGCTGGCGCCCGAGGCAGAGAAGACAAGAATCTGCTCCTCCGCCCTCCACGCCGACGACGCCTGAGGCTGTGCCTTCAGAGTCGAACGCTTTGGAGGGCGACCCTACCTCATAACTTGTTCTTTTGTTAGCCCGCCATTGGAGGTTTGACCGGAACGTGCCCCGCAAGCCCCGCCCTAGCGGGATAGGCGGGGTCAAGGGGCACAATATAAGATGAAATTACCTTGCCGGGAAGCCCCGCCTATGGGCGGGGAGCTTCAAATGCTTCTCCATTCCTCTAAACCAACCGAGTAATCCCCTCCGCGACCTTCGGATAGTGAGTGGCCATCTTGAGATCATGCCCGGGAAAGAGAAGATTGATAGAGGAAACTTTTGATTTTAACTTATCATAGGTCTTCATCCAGGCAACCATATCCGTAATGAAAGTGCTCGGGATCTCTTCTTCATAATTTCTGAAAATATGAGCACAGTCCGATCCGACGATGGCTGTGCCTTTTGCCGTATTTACAGCCACTACTTGGAGTCCTGGAGTGTGGCCTGGGGCCAGGAGAAGTTCGATTCCTGGTAGGATCGCCTGGTCGCCTTTTATGATAACGAGTCTTCCTGTTCCCTCGAGATTAGCGAGATTCGCATTTCGATCAGGGGCAGAAAGCCTAAGGAAGGGAGGTTTCTTTGCCACAGGATCTTTTATCCAAAAATTGAATTCTTTTTCCTGGACATAGAAGGTCGCTTTGGGAAAGAGTTCAATTCCATTGGTATGATCAAAATGAATATGGGTAATCACCACCTTCTTAACCTGGGAGGCTTCAATCCCGATCCCCTTCAGGACATGAACTGGATTCATATAACCCTGAAGTCCCATTTCCTGGGCGAGAGAGGGGGACACCCCACAATCGACGATCAATATTTCATCTTTTCCTTTCACGACCCAGATGTAGTAATTAATCTCGATCTCCTTCTCCCAGTCCGTATTCCACAGAACTTTTGCTAGAGGGCGGATAAAAGGACCTGCATATTTGACTGCATAGATTTCATAAACCGGTGTCGATGGTAGCATCGTGTTTCCCCTTCCATATCTTAATCCCTCTCACCCTCCTCTTATAAAAGGGAGGAGACAATAATTCTCCCTTTTGTAAATGGGGATTATTTATTTTCCCGTGCTCACTCAACGCTGCTCGAAGAAATCTTTGAACTTTAGGAGCCGTTCTTCCTGCTCCCGGAGCAGCCCGTGAGCTTCTTCAACGGAGACGGGAGCAAACCTCACTCGATCTCCGGGCTTGAGTTGAGCGACCTTGCTTAGATCCGTGGAAATCACCGCGGCGATCTTCGTATAACCTCCGGTGACCAATTCCGTTAGAATGATGATGGGTTTTCCATCGCCAGGGACTTGAATGGCACCGGCAATCAGACCCTCTGAGATGATGGATTCGTCCACATCAGATCGCCTCTCAATTTGGGGCCCATCGAGGCGAACTCCCATCCGGTCGCATCGGGGAGTAACCTGATAGAAGGATGAAGAGAGGGTTTGCAAGCCCTTCTCTGTGAAGTGGTGATCCTGGGGACCAGAAATCACTCTCAGAAGCGCTTCCTTGCCGAATTGGGGAATCCAATCACCCGGAAATCGAAAGCCCAATTGACTTAAAGAGGATCGGATATCCGGGGTAAAGAGGATGTCCCCCTTTTTGAGAGCCCTTCCATCCAAACCTCCGAACTTCCCTGAAAGATAAGTGGATCGGCTTCCCATAACTTCTGGGAAGATCAATCCTCCGCTCGCGGCCAGATAGGCACGGCAACCGGTTCGGACTTTTTTGAAGTTGATGATATCCCCTTCTACAAGCAGATGGGTTCTCCACATCTCCAGGGGTTCTCCATTCAATATAGGAGAGAGATCACCGCCGGTAACCGCCATTACAACCTCTCTCAGGGCCTTTAGCTTGAGCCCCATGACCGTGGTTTCGATAGACGCCTCTCCCTCAGGATTTCCTACCAGCAGGTTTCCAACTCTGCAGGAAAAAGGATCTAAGGCTCCAGAAGGGGGGACTCCAAACTGACTGAATCCATACCGACCGAGATCCTGAATCGTTGTCAGGATTCCGGGTTCTAGGACCTCAAAAGTTGCTACTCTTTCCAACCTTAAACTCCCCTCTGGCAACCGCAGAGAGTTGCCCCTACTTTTTCATTGATTCGGTTACACGCTATGCCCTATGGGCCATGGGCTTTGCGAATTCCATTCGTGGAATTCTTTCTCGCTGATCGGATAGAATTGAACCAGGTCTCCCATCCGAAGGAGAGCCGGGGGTTCCTTTTCAGGATTGAAAAGTTTAACAGGAGTTCGTCCAAGGATCTGCCAGCCTCCGGGACTCTCGACCGGATAGATGCCTGTCTGTTTCTGAGCAATGGCGACAGAGCCTGCAGGAACTGAGAGCCGTGGTGTTTTGAGACGGGGTGTGACGAGGGCATCCGGAAGCTCTCCCATATAAGGGAACCCGGGCATAAAGCCAATCATGTAGATGAAGTAGGGTTTGCTGCAATGGAGCCGGATGACTTCTTCAGGAGTAAGGTGAAGATATTCGGCAACCTTTCTTAAATCCGGGCCAAAGGTCTCACCATAGAGGACAGGAATTTTTGTCAATGTTGGATCCGGAAAAGAGATCTCTTTCAAACCCTCCTCAAGCTGTTTCAGCCTTCTCTTCAGGTCTTCAAGGGGAATGATCAATGGATTGTACAAGACAAGCAGAGAGCGGTAGGTCGGAACAGTTTCAATGATCCCATTCATGGCTTCGGCCTGGAGGGCCAGAGCCATCTTCCTCACCTTCTCATTGACCTCAGCACTGATCTCATCGCCGAATTCGAGGAGGAGGCCACGGTCACCCATCAGGAAGAAACGTGTTTCAGAATAAAGTTCCATGCTAGTGGACGAAAAAAGTAATGGATTATTATTTGGGTCATTCCTGCGGAAGCAGGAATCTATTTATGTGCTTATATACTGGATTCCCGCCGGAGTTTACCCCGTACTTGATACGGGGCGGGAATGACAATCGAGAATGACTATCGACACGTAGATGGATAGCCCAAGACACAAACCGGAAAAGTTCTCCAGGGTTAGAAACTCATCAAATGAAATTCTTCAAGGCGGTGACTTCCACCCCCGAGGCTTTTAGATCCTCGCGGATTTTCTTCACCATCTGGACCGCCGCAGGATTATCCCCATGCACACAGAGGGTTTCCGCTTTGAGCCCAATCTCTGTCCCATCGATGGCGATCACTCTTCCTTCCAGAGCCATCTTGAGAGCCCTTTTAGCAACCACTTCATGGTCATGGATGACCGCACCTTTCTCTCTTCGAGAGACCAAAGAGCCATCGCGATTGTAGGCCCGGTCAGGAAAGGCTTCGAACGCAATCCGGAGGTCATAACGTTTTCCGATCTCGAGGAGGGGCTCTTTCTTCGAAGAAGCTAAGACGACCAAGATGATTTCTCGATCTATTCTGGCGACCACCTCTGCAATGGCGTCCCATATCTTGGGATTGCCAACAGCCATATTATAGAGAGCGCCATGGGGTTTTAAATGTTGGAGCCTCAGCCCCTGAGAAGCGGCAAAGGCCTGTAAAGCTCCCATTTGATAGACAACGTCATCCTTAATTTCCTCGAGAGAGGCATCCACATTTCTTCGTCCAAATCCGATGAGATCAGGGAATCCAGGATGGGCTCCAACTTCCACCCCATGCTGCTTGGCTAAAGAGATCGTCTTTTTCATCACCCCGGGATCTCCACCATGGAATCCGCAGGCAATGTTGGCAGAAGTGATATGGGGGATCACTTCTTCATCAAGTCCCAGTTTGTAGATACCAAAGCTCTCCCCCACATCAGAGTTCATATCGATCTGGATCTTTCGAGTCATATCCCTTCCTCCAATACCATCTGGATAGCCCCCTTGGGACAGACAGCGGCGCAGATGCCGCACCCTTTGCAATAATCTAAATCGATCCTCACCTCTCCTGTCTTCTCATCCCGGGTAATGCAGAGATCCGGGCAGAAAAGGTTGCAAATCTCACACGATTCGCACTCCCTCAAGCTCAAACAACGCTGAGCTTCTTGAATGGCCCTTTGTTTCAGAGGGCTCGATTTTACCGTAGCAAATCCCCTCTTCCGTTCTTTGAGGAAAAGGGTCCTTCGTTTGGGCTTCCGAGCGATTTCTTTCTTGCATTCTTTAGCCATAAATAGAGACCCGATTTCAAAACTTCGAGAATTCCAAATGTCCAAGTTCAAATGTCAAATCAAATCCAAATGACAAATATCAAAACTTTCTTGACTTAGCAATCGGACATTCATTTGACATTTGTCATTTGAAATTTCGATTTATAGTTCTTCTCTCCGCTGTGCACTGCCATTTCTTACGAGAGATATTCCTGGATCGATTGGGCCCCTTTCTTTCCGTCGGCGATGGCATCGATGGCCCATCCCGGCCCTCTCACCAAATCGCCACCTGCGAATACTCCTTTGAGGCTAGTCTCCCCTGTCCCTGGATTAATTCGAATCGTCCCGTCTTGATTCGTATCCAACCCTCTTAAGGCCTTTCGATCAACCCTTTGGCCGATGGCTGCGATGATGGTATCGGCTTGGACTTTGAAGTTGGACCCTTCTATCGGGACCGGTTTCCTTCTCCCCGACCTGTCGGGTTCTCCGAGTTTCATCCGGGCACACTCCATCTCAGCGACCTTCCCTCCTTTTCCAATAATCTTAAGAGGAGAGGCGAGAAAATGGATCTTCACTCCTTCCTGGATGGCTTCTTCTACTTCTTCAGGGATGGCTGGCATCTCGTTTCTTGATCTTCGATAATAGATCTCGACCTTCTTCGCACCCAGACGGAGAGCTGAGCGAGCTACGTCCACAGCCACATTCCCACCGCCAATGACAGCAACCTTCTTCCCCATCTCTATCTTCTTTCCCAGATTGATATCCCTCAGAAACTCCACTCCAGGAAACACTCCCCGAAAACTTTCACCGGGTATTCTTAGGTTGATACTGCGATGGGCTCCTGTGGAAAGAAAGACTGCATGGAACCCGAGTTTTCGAAATGACGTTCCGTTGTCCCCTAGGGAGAAGAAATGGTTTGTCTTCATTTCAACGCCCAACTTTCTGATTCCTTCGATCTCCATGTTGAGAATATCTCTGGGCAATCGATAGGCGGGTATCCCGACGGAGAGCATCCCTCCAAGAACTGGAAGGGCTTCGTAGATCGTCACCTCATATCCGAGGAGGCTCAAATCATTGGCGGCTGCAAGGCCTGCCGGCCCGGAGCCAATTACCAAAACTTTTTGACGCTTCTTTTTTTCTCTCCTCTTTCTTCGGATGCTCCCCCGCTCGTACTGAGCCACAAATCGTTTCAGAAGCCGCATGGGAACGGGATCATCCACGCCCTCTCTCAAGCAGGCCTCCTCACAGGGGTGATGACAGATGAAACCGCACACAGCGGGGAGAGGATTGACCTCACGGATCAACTCTAAGGCCTCTCTGAATTTCTCCTTAGCGATAAGAGCCACATAACCTCTTGCATCCTGCCGAATAGGACAGGCCTTCTGGCAGGGAGGAAGGGAAAGACTTTCTTCAGGGTCCCTCTTTCCGGCTCTTCCGCGGTAGAGGGTGCCTCGAAGGCTCTTCTCCTCTTTTCGATATTCTGGAATGAGCTCAGCAGGGCAACCCCGAATGCAGACGTCACAGCTATGACACTTTTCGGACTGGATGACGGGTCGGTGGGTTCTTCCCTCAACCATGGATCTGCCTCCCCAAGCCCATTCCTATCCGAAGGGCTTTGAGGTTGAGAGACTGGAATCGTTCACTCACATGAAGAGCAATCGCCCGTCGAATCGCTTTAGGGGAAACAATCTTTGTGATCTCGACAAGAGCTCCCAGAAGGATGAGGTTGGCCACCTGCTTATTCTTCAGTTTCTTCAGGGCAAACTCCGTGCAAGGCAAGCCCACCTGTTTGACCTCTACCCCCTCTTTCGGAGTGATCAGACTGCGGTCATAGAGAATGAGTCCGGACTTTCCCTTCACATCTTTCCAGTTGAGATCGTAGGCACCCTGTGACATAGCAATGAGGATATCCACTTGGGTCAGATGAGGAAAATCGATCAGCCCCTCTGAAAAGACGATTTCTGATTTACATCCTGAGCCCCTGGCTTGGGCCCCGTAGGAATTTGATCCAGCGGTCTGTTTTCCATCGATGACCCCTGCTTCTCCGAGAAGAACGCCCGCAAGAACTACGCCCTGGCCTCCGAATCCGCTGATGCGCACCTGGGTGATTTCTGACATGATCAAAATTCTCCAGTGATGATCCTCTCTGCCATTTCTTCCTGGGTCAGCCCTTTTGCCTCTTCTTCCAGAATGCACCGCCGGATCAGATCCTTCATCATCTCATCGGGCCGATCCGGTCGATTCCTTCTTCCGAATTGGGTGGGACAGGGAGAGAGGACTTCGATGAATGAGAATCCTGAATGAAGAAGTGATTTCTTGATGGCCCTGACAAGAGCCACGGGTTGGGTGACCGAAAATCGAGCCACATAGGTGGCTCCTGCGGCCTTGACGAGGTTGCACAGATCGAAGGGCTGGTAGGGATTCCCTTCCTCGGTGGTAGAGGTTCGGGCTCCCTTAGGTGTTGTCGATGCCGCCTGCCCTCCGGTCATCCCGTAGATCATATTGTTCGCGCAGATCACTTTGAGATCAATATTTCTCCTCGCTGCATGGATGAGATGGTTTCCGCCAATGGAGGAGAGATCGCCATCCCCGCTGATCACCATGACACAAAGATCCGGGTTGTAGAGTTTAGCTCCAGTCGCAAAGGCCAAAGCCCTTCCATGGAGGGTATGGAGGGTGTCACCATTGAAGTTGGGGCTTGGAATCCAAGCTGCACAACCGATGCCCGAGACGAAAAGCATCTTCTTCATATCCATTTTTGATTCATCAATGGCCCTCAAAATGAGACCCATCAATATGCCGTGGCCACAACCTGGGCAGAAGGGCGTCGATTTCACGCCAGGTCGAATATACTTTTCAAGTGCTCTAACCATTAGAAACCCCTATCAGGATATCAGGACACCAGGACATCGGGAGATCAGGTTAAAAATGATTTTTTCTTGACAACCTGGTAACCTGATGACCTGACAGCCTATATAATCTTTTTCAATTCATCCATGATCGTTTCAGGTCTGATGACCTCCCCATCTGTCTGGTTGAGGGGGATCACCTCACCTGGGCAGAGCTTTCTTACTTCCCCCACCACTTGCCCCTGATTCATTTCTGGAACCATTACCTTCTTGCCTCTCTTTACAACTTCTGCTACGGCCTCCTCTGGAAAAGGCCACAGCGTCTTGAGCCTCAACAGCCCCACTTTCTTCCCTTCCTTCCTCAACCGTTTGACCACAAAGAGGCTGGTTCGAGCAGTGAATCCATAGGTGATGAGAAAGATTTCAGAATCATCTAAGAAATAACCTTCCGTTCCACTGATCACACTTCGATGGTTCAAAATCTTCTTGTTGATTCGCTCCACCAGTTTGGCATGAGCCTCAGGCGCATCGGTCTTTCGAAATCCTAGTTCATTATGGGTGGACCCGGTGACTAAAAGGCGTTCTCCTTCTCCAAAGGCTGGCATGGGAGGCACCCCGTCTTTCTCTTCTGTGCCAAAGGGGGATCCCCCCTTCTTCTTCTTTCTATCCCAAATCTCCACTCTGGCGTTGACAGACATGCTCTCCCTCAGATGGCCCACGGCCTCGTCAGCCATGACAAAAGCGGGGACTCGATACTGCTCACTGAGATTAAAGGCACCGAGTGTAAGGTCATACATCTCTTGGACAGACCAGGGAGAGAGGGCGATTACCTGGTAATCTCCATGGGAACCCCACTTCGCCTGCATGATGTCTCCACTTCCGACCCGGGTCGCCTGTCCGGTACAGGGACCGGCCCTCTGAACATCAATGATCACACAGGGTGTTTCGGTGAAGGCGGCATATCCGATCGCCTCCTGCATCAAACTGAACCCAGGCCCTGAAGTCGCCGTCATGGCCTTGGCCCCGGCCCAGGAGGCACCGATCACGGCAGAGATGGAAGCGATCTCGTCTTCCATCTGAATAAAGACCCCCCGCACCTCTCTCAATCGGAGAGCCATTCTCTCCATGATCTCACTGGAAGGGGTAATGGGGTATCCGGCGTAAAATCGGCAACCTGCCGCAACGGCTCCTTCGGCCGCTGCGTCATTTCCTGAAAGATAATGCATCCCTTTCGGGAAAGGAGATTTGACCCATCGAGAAGGCATTACATCACCCTTAATATCTAAGATTACAACGGTTATTCAAAGGAAGCCTGATATCCTCAAGAATATTCTTGACAAATATTAAATTAAAAGGGATAAATAAATCAATATAGAAAAAATGGGGGAGGTGAAAAATCATGGCTTGCGGAATGAAACATCCCAAAGCAAAAAAGACCACAAAGAAAGCTACGAAGAAGAAATAGTTATTTCGATGGTTCCTCCTCCCATTGAAAGCGATATTTTTTTCTTGACAACGGGGGGGAATTTTGTTATCGGTCTTTCTTATGTAATTCCTTTGGAATCTCTTTTATTATAAATAAAAGGGTTTGGATTTGATGAGGAAAGGAGGTGAAGGGTAATGAAGAGAGTAATGAGCATCTTTTTGGCATTGGCGATTTTGGCAGTTTTTTCCCTTGGGTGCGCACAGGTGGCAAAAGACACGAAGATTAAATGTCCAAAATGCGGTGCCGTCTTCACCGTGGATGAAGGCATGGCCGAAATTCAGAAGAAGGGTTTCTAAAGCATCATTTCTTTCAAGGAAAATTCTTAGCCTCTGGAGGAAAAAGAAAGATTTTAAAAGGGAAGAGATTTTCTCTTCCCTTTTATTTTTGGGAGTCCAGATTCGATCTTCAGAAGTCGAATTCAACAATGGGATCTTCCCGATTCAGGATGGACGAAGAAATCTTTCCTCCCAAATACCTCGGGATCAGGTCCTGAAGTTCCAGAATAATTTCTTCTGCCCTTTTTCTTCCAACCTCCCCCAATACATCGATTGGGATGAAGATGTTTTTCGTCTTCTCTGTTGCTTTATCCTTTTCACATTGACGCCATACCCAATTTCGAGTCAACACCTCTCGATCATCTCGATAAACCAACTCCCCCTTTGGAACGGTCACCGTCTCCCCTCCACCCATGGGCGTAAAGGGTTCCCAACCTTCGGCAAACCGGAGATGAAGATTTCCATTGAGGGTATCCATGTCATGGCCTCCCATGGGAACCAGATATTTCAAAGAGAGGCTGTTATAGAGGTCGACCAGAGGATTGATCTTCGGAAAAGGATCTCCTTTGAGAATCCTTCGGGCCATGGATTCAATGGAGCTTGGAAATTTACTTCCCGAGATGCCCAATTTAGAAAAGGCGTTCCTCCAAGGTTTAATCCTGGGATGCTCCTGGGCTTTTTCAGTGACAAAATTCTTCTTCATCTCCTCAATGGTTTGAGAAAGAAGGGCGTCAATCTCCCCAGAGGGATGGGTGTTATCCACCCCTGTGGCCACACCCACTCCAATAGTGAGGTCGGGTAACAGATCGAAGAGCTCCTTCTGGATCGAAAAGCGCATCATTTTTTCCCCTTTTTTCTTTCCCCTAACACTCTGGTTCTTAAATGTCAATCCTTTGGATCTCCCACCTTGTGACCAGAGCTTGACTCCGACGTGAGCTCTTGGCCTGAGCGGCTCGACCGAGCTTTCGACCCGAGCTCAAGCCGAGGGGCTCGCCGAAGTCTCGGACCGGAGCCTCAGTCGAACGGGCCAATTCATCATACAAATGAACCTGTCTTGACGGGAGGAACCAATTCCCTTATAGTGAAATCCATGGAGATTAAACCTCATATCTTAGTGGTCGATGATGAACCTGCTGCCAGGCAGTCTCTCGAGGTGATTCTGGAGGACAATTATGAGGTCCTGAGTGCAGGAAGTGGGCAGGAGGCGTTGGAAGCTCTTCAAAAGATCTCTGTAGACCTCATCCTTTTGGATGTCAATATGCCAGAGATGGATGGGTTGGAGACCCTTCGCAGGATTAAGGACCAGGAGGAAGAGGTGGATGTGATCATGGTTTCCGCTCTCAACCTGGCGCGAAAGGCTGTCGATGCCATTAAACTGGGGGCTTACGATTACATCACCAAGCCCTATGAGCCTGAGGACATTCTCTCCACAGTGGCTCGGGTGATGAGTAAACGGAATCTCCATAAAGAACTGACCTTCCTGCGAAAGGAGGTGGAGGCCTACCGCGGCTTTGATCAGATTATCAGCCAGAACAAGAAAATGTTTGAAATCTTCGAGCTCATCAAGAAAGTGGCTCTCACCTCCACGAATATCCTGGTCACCGGGGAAAGTGGAACAGGTAAGGAATTGGTTGCTCGTGCTATCCACAACCAGGGAAATCGAAAGAGCGGGCCCTTCGTGGCCATCAATTGCGCTTCCATTCCATCGGAATTAATGGAGAGCGAGATGTTTGGCCATGAAAAGGGAGCCTTCACAGGCGCCCACACACGAACCATAGGGAAATTTGAATACGCGAATGGAGGGACTCTCTTCCTCGACGAAATCTCTGCCTTGAGATCGGATCTTCAGGCGAAACTCCTTCGCGTCCTTCAAGAGAAGGAGATCGAACGGATCGGTTCGAACAGACCGATGGGAGTGGATATTCGGGTGATCTCAGCCACCAATACAAACCTTGACGATGCTGTGGCTCAGGGGAAATTTCGTCAGGACCTCTACTTCCGGCTCAATGTGGTTCCCATCCACATCCCTCCCTTGAGGGAGAGAAAAGAGGACATCCCTTTTCTCGTCAAACACTTCCTCAACAAATTCAATATCTCATTCAACAAGAAAATCCAAGGATTCTCCGAGAAGGCTATGGAGGCCCTTAACAGATACCCTTGGCCAGGAAATATCCGAGAGCTAGAGAATCTCATCGAGAGGATTGTCGTCCTTTCCTCGGGTGACCTCTCCATTGACTTAAAAGATATCCCTTTTGAGATCTTGATGCACTCGGGTCAAGATATCCAGGATCTGATCCCCAAGCAAGCAGGGCTTATTAAAATCAGAGAAGCCATGGAGAAGCGGATTATCCTTAATGTCCTCGAAGCTACCCAGTGGAACCAGACGGAGACGGCTAAAATTCTAAAAGTCAATCGGAACACCCTTATTCAAAAAGCCAAACAACTGGGCATCCTGCTGAAAAGAGCAGACTGAAGTCATTTGCCCATTTTTCTGTAAACTGCCTACTATTTTGTACACTCCAAATTCTTCCTATCATATCAATTGGTTTTCCCTATTACTCTCTCTATTCAAAGATCTTTGCTTACAATACTGAGCAAGGGGAAAAAGAAAGATTCATCGGACCTTTAAAGTAGCCTTTTTAGAATTTCTTTAAAAACAACGTATTACCTGCCACAGGAAGATGGGATGTTTCATGAATCAATTGGCATCCATCTTGCCTCTCCATACGATTAGTTTTTCCCCCTTTCCCTATCCAAAAATTTATTGTCCAAGGAGGTGATCAAATGAAGAAGATTGCGGTCGAGCTGTTCATCATTACAGCTACAGTGATGGTCTATGTGGTGCCTGCCCTTGCCGGATTCGGCGGTTGGTAGTCATCAAACTTCATCTCTAATCTACAAGAAAAAGAGGCATATCCTGTGGAAAGGTTATGCTTCTTTTTTTTGGTTTTAACTTTGACAATTTCTTCATTTCTCTCTATGATTGGTAAGAAAATCTCGTAAGTATTTAGCGAATGGTCCAAATGAAAAGAAACAGGATGATTACGTTGGCTGTATTTCTTTTAGTATCCATTGGCGTATTTTTTCATGGGGCAACTCAGAATAGTCTGGGTGAAACAAAAGATAGGGAAGAGCCTTTTCGAGGAGGAACGTATCGCAGACCTTTAGAATATATGCCCCGAACCTTCGATCCTGCCCTGGCTGGGGACATTTATTCTTTCACCATCATTCAACAATTATTCGATGGTCTTGTTCAATTCGACCAGAATCTCAATGTCATTCCGGCCATTGCCAAATCTTGGAAAATCTCTCCTGATGGTCTCATCTATACCTTTTTTCTGAGGGAAGGTGTGAAATTCCATACCGGAAGGGAGATTGTAGCAGACGATTTCGTTTATTCCTTCACCCGGATGGTAGACCCCAAGAATAAATCTCCAGCATCCCATTTATTGGAAAAAGTCCAAGGTTTTAATGAATTCCAAGATGGGAAAACAAACGATCTAAAAGGACTCAAATCTGTAGATAAGCATATCTTTGAAATAAGATTGTCTGCTCCCTTTTACCCCTTCATCTCTGTATTGGGGACCTTCCATTTCAAGGTGGTGCCCAAAGAGGAGATTGAGAAACCGGAGTCCGTTTTTGCGAGGCATCCGATAGGATCCGGCCCATTTAGATTTGTTTCCATGAAAGAGAGAGAGGAGATTATCCTTGAGTCAAATCACGACTATTTTGAGGGGAGACCTTACCTGGACAAAATTATTTTTAAGATCTTTCACGGAGCCCCTCGGGAAAACATACTTAAAGAGTTTAAAGAGGGAGGGCTTGAAGAATCTTTCCTCCCGCCGGAGGAAATAGAAAGGGTGGTACGTGAGAAGCGTTACCTCTTTTTTCGAAAACCGATGCTCTCTTTAAGATTCTATGGGTTAAATCCGTTATTAAAACCATTGGATAGCAAGAAATTGAGGAAAGCCATAAACTTTGCAATCGATAAGAAATTCATCGTCTCCCAAATCCATAGGGATCAGTTCCATCTGGCCACAGGGATTTTGCCTCCTGGAATGCCTGGCTATGATCCCATGAGAAATCCTTACCCCTTGAGTGAAGCTCAGGCCTCAAAACTCTTGTCCGAAGCAGGTTATCGAAAAGGGCAAACCCTGCGATCGCTGGAAATCTGGAGTAGCACAAGCTCCGAAGCTGCACAAAAGGAATTGAACGAAGTTCAATCCCAATTGGGAAAAGTTGGAATACCCACTACCCTTCATTTCGAAACGAACTGGCCAAATTTTGAATCAATGTTAAGGGCAAACAAAGCATCTATGTTTGTCTTGGCCTTGTATGCCGATTTCCCGGATCCCGATAGCCTCCTTTACAACCTCTTTCACTCCAAATCAAAAAATAATCTTGTGGCTTACGATCGTCCGGAAGTAGACCAACTCCTTGATAAAGCAAGGACAGAAAGGGATTATCTGAAACGAATGGAGATGTATCGAAAGATTGAGGAGATGATATTAGATGACGCACCGATCGTTCCTATGATTAACCATTTCTTTCAGATGGTCTACCAGCCTTTTGTCAGGGGCATTGAGGTCAATGCCCTCGGAAGCCCCTATATTCCGATGAAAAAAATCTGGCTAAAAAAGCGGGAATAATCTTTTGGTTTCGGAATCCAAATGGATTCTAATAAAAGTCTTAAACCTATTCGCCTTCAAACCCGACTCATCCTCTACTCTACGCTCCTGATCGTCCTTATCATGGCTTTGGTTTTCATCCTGGTAGGGAAAAGGCAGTCCGAAAGCATCCAGGACGAGGCCAAGAAGCGAGGCATGGCGGTTGCCCAAAATTTGGCCTCCGTTAGTACAAATGCTCTCCTGACCTATAACTATGTGGTCTTGGAGCAAAATGCAGAGAGGGTCGCTCTTGAAGAGGACATCCTCTATATCATCATTCATGATAAGGAGGATAAGGTGGCCGCCTACAGTCAGCATGGCGAGAAGCAGGGGATGGTTCTTACGGATGAGGTGAGCCAGAAAGCGGTGAGGACCAAGGAGCCTCTGATCCAATCTACCCACTTCGGAGTGAAAGGGGCTCCTTTATTGGATATTTCTATCCCGGTCTACATCAAAGAGTCCGAAGAGAAGTGGGGCACCGTTCGAATCGGCCTCTCCCTTGAAAGGATGTACGAACAGATTTCAGAGACCCGTCTCAACCTCCTCCTCCTGGGCGTGTTCGCCATTTTTCTCGGAACCCTGGGGTCCATTTTCTTCGCGAGACGCATCACCAAACCGATTTCGAAACTGGTGGGAACGACCATCTCGGCTGCCCAAGGGGACCTCCAACAAGTGATCGATATCCGCACCGGGGATGAGATTGAAGAACTGGGTCGAAATTTCAACTTCATGATGGAGCAGATCCGACTCCATCGCAATCAGCTGGAGGATCGCCTTCGAGAGATTACCTCTCTCAAGGCTTATACCGACAATGTCCTTGCCTCGATGACCAACGGGCTGATGACCATTGATTTAGAGAAGAAGATCGTCACGGTTAACGAAATGGCTGAGAGAATCATTGGGAGAGGAGAAGGGGGAATTGCAGGATTCTCAATGGAGCAAGTTTTGGGTGAGCAGCATCCTCTTTACAAAATCCTGATTGAAACCCTGACACAGGAAAAAGGAATATCGCATATCGAAGTAGAATTGAAGAGGGATGGAGAGAGTCTATGGTTGATTGCGGGCACCTCCTTGCTGATCGGTGGAGAGGGAAAAACCGCTGGCGCTCTTGCGATCTTCCAGGATATCACTGAAATCAAGGCTCTCGAAGAAAAACTCCGTCAGGCGGACCGACTGGCGGCTCTCGGGACCCTCTCGGCAGGCCTGGCCCATGAGATTAAGAATCCCCTCTCTGCCATTAAAACCTTTGTCCAGCTCCTCCCACAAAAGATGGGGAATCTCTCTTTTATAGAGAAGTTTAACATCACCGTTCCGAGGGAAATCGATCGCATCAATCATTTGGTGGAAGATCTATTGGAATTGACCCGGAGAAGGGTAAGACCCCTGGTCGATCTGAAAGTGGATTCTTTGATCCTCCAGGTCATTGATCTTCATGGAGAGGAGCTCAAGAAGAGGCAGATTGCTTTCCAAGACCATCTGAATAAGACGATCCCTCCTGTTCATGGAGATTCGGAAACACTCTATCGAGCCTTCTCCAATCTCATCATCAATGCCATCCAAGCCATGCCCAATGGTGGAACCCTTTCCATCTCTTCTAAATTAGACCTCTCTTCCTCATCGCTTGAGATCACCTTCAGAGATACGGGAATCGGAATGGATGAAACCACGGCTAAGAATATTTTTAACCCTTTCTTTACGACCAAGGATAAAGGCGCGGGTCTAGGATTGGCCCTCACCCGGAAGATTATTGAAGACCATAGAGGGACGATTGAAGTCATGAGTGAAAAGGGGATGGGGACTACCTTTATTGTTCTCTTCCCTGTTGTAAAAGTTTAAAGTTGCCTATCGTTATAAGCAGTTATTGG
>Ga0315279_10002454_pt1 | contig 27799 bp, 24 predicted proteins | sample YL17G06_20_MG_FD_203694 | JGI IMG/M metagenome (GOLD analysis project Ga0315279, IMG submission 203694) | Sediment microbial communities from Yellowstone Lake, YNP, Wyoming, USA - YL17G06_20 | ecosystem: Environmental > Aquatic > Freshwater > Lake > Sediment | place: USA: Wyoming | collected... | reverse complement strand
CGGACAATAGAATTTCCAATTGCATCGGGGGCATCCATTTAGAATACGCGACCAACTGCACTGTACAGAGGAACTACTTTACTCAGAATGGCCAGGGAATCCGTTTCTACTCTCCGTGCACGTACAATAGGGTTCTTGAGAACTACGTGTTCAACAACACATACGATGGCATGATAGAAGCAATGCCGGAAAACACTACACTATCAAACAATGTCTTCTTCCATAACAACTTCGTCAATAACACCTACCCATTCATCTACACGGTTTACGGTGCAGCCTGGGACGATGGTTACCCTTCTGGGGGCAATTATTGGAGCAGGTATAACGGTACGGATCTCCATAGCGGATCCTACCAGAATGAAACAGGATTTGACGGAATAGGAGACACGCCATATGCGGTGAACAGCTATGACACGGACAGATATCCACTCATGCAAACCTATGGATCTGTCCGAAACCTCGATACGAGCCTCACTTATCTGACAATTCAAGATGCTATTGACGCACCTGAGACTGTAAATGGACATGTGATATTCGTAAAGAATGGCGTCTACTATGAACATGTGGTAGTAAGCAAGACCCTGTCGCTTGTCGGAGAAGAAGAGAACATGACAATCATAGACGGGGGAGACGTTGGCACAGTTATGACTGTTGGTGCTGATAATGTCAGCATCATCAAGTTTACTATTCGAAAGAGTGGGTCAAGGTTTCCCCCCTACGGCAACGATTGCGGCATCCTCCTGGACCATCGCACGGGATGCAACCTAAGTCAGGTCCAAGCAACAGACAATCGCATAGGAATCTATCTCTTTTTCTCGACAAACAACATTATAGAAGGCAGTCTTGCCTACGACAATCATGAAGATGGAATCTGGCTGTGGTATTCTGGAAGGAACACACTAAGGGAAAACAGAATGTCAAACAATTCGTACAACTTTGGTGTTTTTGGAGGCAACTTTTCAGACTTTGACAACTCAATAGACGATGGAAACCTGGTGGACGGGAAGCCCATCAAATATGTCGTTGGTGCAGAAAATGTGATATTCGACAATTCAACGGACACAGGCACTGTCTATCTCGTAAACTGTTTCAACGCGACCGTACGTGATTTAAACTTGACCAAGAATGGTCATGGCGTTTTCTGTTACAATGTCACTCAGTCTGAAATACAGAACGTCACGACAGAGAAAAACAACTACGGAATATACCTTCAAGATTCGAGCAATGACACAGTGAAAGATAATACAGATGTTGGTGACTGGGTTGGGATAGGTCTGCAAGATTCATGGGACATTGTTGTGAAAAGCAACGTTGCTATGGATGCTGAGAAGGGCTTGTCGCTCTACCAGGCCTACAGCAATAGGATTGAAGAGAATACGTTTCGCAATTCGCTTTTCGGAATCAGGCTTTTCAACTCGAACCTCAACACTTTCTTTCACAACAACCTCGTCAACAACGATCGGCAAGCTGACCTAATCAACTCGTTCGAAAATATCTGGGACAATGGTCTAGAAGGCAACTTCTGGAGTGAGCATACTGCACGAGATGCAAACAAAGATGGCATAGGAGACAACTCCTACAATGTCAGCGACGACAATCATGATCGATACCCGCTGATGGGCACTTTTTCTAGTTACGGGATAGAGTCCCAAAATGATTCCTACGTCACAGTGGTGACCAACTCGTCCATTCTCAACTTCGCCTTTGACAACCAGTCCAGATCAATCAGGCTGACTGTTGAAGGGTCCAATGGCACATACGGCTTCTGCAGAATGAGTATTCCAAAGAATGTTGTTGAACCGAACATTGAGATCATCATTGACGGCGGACTGACTCCAGTGCTGCACGCGAATTATAGTCTTAACAGCGACAGCCTAAACACTTGGATATACTTTGCATTTCATCATTCCAAACACGAGATAGCTGTTGTACCTGAATTCTTGCCTCTGATAATGTCTTTAGTCCTTATTCTCGAAACCTTAGGTATCCTCTTATTCAGAAAACGAAGATGCGAGGTCAACCGATTGGACATTCATCAAGAATTGACTTAGTCTGAATTCAAAAACGGCGAAAAAAAGCGATTGAGAAGAGCTATAGAACTTTGTCCCAAAAATCTTTTAACCTTGCCCAACAACTCTTATAGTGCTATATTAGGAGAGGAGAAAGGAAAAATGCAAAAGAATCTTAGTCTTAACATTGTTTCTACACTGTTCATATCTTTGCTGTTGATTGGCTCTATGGCTTTATCGTTGACTAACACAACCTCTGCTTTGCCAAGCAATATGACTTTCACCACGGGCGAGACTATCCATTTTGGTAGCACTACGCAAATGTCCTTCTGGTCGAATGTTACAATGAAGTTTGGCACAGGTATTATAGTAAACTTTGTTGAAATCGTGAACGGCAATGGCCTGCTTGAACCTTGTGATATCATAAGGGTAGCGTTTCCGCCAGGTTACCAGCTGCGCGCATGCGAATGGTGGGAAGTACTGGACCCTGCGGGCAAGCCCACAGGGATAGAGTTCCACATAGATGGACAAATGGGACCAAGTGAATGGCACATTGACCAAGTTTATCCAATGCCCATTCCGCTGCCGTACCCTCCTGGAACACCATTCCCTGCTGAAAAGAAGGTTGACATCATAGAACCATGTAGATACTACGTGGTCCATGAACCGGCAGGCTGGTATCCCCCAGTATGTTCATGGTGGGAGATTATCAATCCAGAGACAGGCCATCCTACGGGCTTCGAATTCCACGTTGACTGGACAAATGAAAGTTGCGAGTTCCACATAGATCAAGTGACTCCTGGCCCCTACATACTCCCATTCCCATGGTATGAAATAGAAGCCCGACAGAAAATAACGCAAATCAAACCTTGCGACTGGTTCGTAATCACCGACCCTGCAGGTTTCAACCCGACGCCATGCAGTTGGTGGGAAATAGTCTACCAAGGTCAGCCGACTGGCCTAGAATTCCACGTAGACCAAGTACCTGGAGACGGACGCTTCCATGTGGACCAAGTCTTGCCGAGCCCTCTAAATGTGCCTCCGACCTATCCTACAACCGTCAGAATGAAAGTTAACAGCATAGCACCATGTAACACGTACATGGTTTATGACCCAACGACAACTCCTAAACCGTGTACTTGGTGGAAAGTCATATGGCCTCAGATGACAGATACAGAGTTTCATGTAGACTCGTCGGACCCAATAACTGGAACATTCCACATTGACACGGTGCTTCCAGGACCAATACCAATCAGTCCCGCTACACATGAAGTAATAGCCGAAAAGAAGTTCACAGGAATTGGACCATGCAACTGGTTCAGCATAGTAAACCCTGTGAGCTTTGTACCGCAACCTTGCACTTGGTGGAAAATAACGTCGCCCGTCGAATGGGCTGAGGTGACTTTCCATGTAGACTCAAACGATGGCATTAGCAAATTCCACATCGACGCTGCAGATCCACTGCCACTTGGCCCGACTCCACCTCCATGGAGCGTAACGGCCGAGCCGGTTCAGCCTCCAACAGGACCATGGTACGTGAAACCAGCATACCCTGATTACGCGCCAAGCGGAATGCCAGACTTTGATCAGAAACAAGACATGTGGGGCCCAGGCCCAGGAACTTACACTTGGTGCGGTCCAGTTTCCGTGGCGAACTCTCTTTGGTGGCTTGACTCCAAATTCGAATCCATCTACAACGCTAATCCTGTGGCACCGCCAACAATAAGTGACCACTTCAATCTAGTGACTGCCTATGGCCAATGGGATGACCACGATGTACATAACGTTGATCCTCTTGTCCACAACTTGGCGTTTTGGATGGACACAGATGGTGTCAGAACCCAGGATGGCCACACAGGAACACGTTGGCAAGACATGGAGAGCGGTATCAAACAGTACATACTGCAGCAGGGCGTCGGCGGAATGTTCGAGATCCACAATTCGACCTACCCAGAGTTTGCTTGGATAGAAAGTGAGATCGAAAAATGCCAAGATGTAGTGCTTTTCCTGGAATTCTATCAATGGACAGGCAGCAGTTGGCAGAAACTCTACGACAACCCCAGCTTGGAAGCGGGACATTTCGTCACATGTGCAGGAGTAAACTCTACAACCAGTGAGCTGCTGATAAGTGATCCTTATCAAGACGCCTATGAGGCAGGAACAGATCCGAAAGGTCGCTCACCCGTCCCACACCCATTCCCGCACCCATCCCAAGTTCACAACGACACTCAATACGTCTCACATGATGCCTATTTGGCTCAACCTTGGATGCTACCTCCACCACCACCGCCACCAATGTCTCCCACAACACTGGAACTGATGGGCTATCTGCAAACAATGGGTTACAATCCATCATGGCACGCCTTCATCACGGCAGCCGTTGTCACTTCGCCACTAGGTGTTCATGACGTAGCTACGACGAATCTGACGTCCGCCAAAACTGTCATAGGACAAGGCTACGGAGGAAACGTCACAGTAACCGCTCAGAATCACGGCGACTTCGCAGAGAACTTCAACGTAACAACATATGCAAACACAACCAAGACAACCGACGTGAATTTCGTCTTGACAAATGGAACAACTCAGGCCAAAACCTTCGTATGGAACACAACTGGCTTTGCCTATGGAAACTACACTCTGAAAGGCGTCGCGGACATAGTCCCAGGAGAGATCGACATTGCAGACAACAACTACACATGCGGCGTTCCAGTCCACGTTGGTGTTCCAGGCGATGTTTCAGGTCCAACAGTAGGTGCCTATGACAAAACTTGTAACATGAGAGACATCAACTATCTGATACAACTTTTCAACACCAATCCAAGTTCACCAAACTGGAAGCCGAACGCAGACGTTAACAACGACGGCACAGTGAACATGCGAGACATACAGATAGCCATCATCAACTTCAACAGAAGCGAACCATAATCTCCACATATTTTTTTCTTCTTGAATTCACATAAGTCCTTTCATTTTTCGGAACAGTGTGCAATGCCAGCGCTTCCATTGCGACTCTGAACCAATTTCTAACTCAAGTTCAAAAGACTTTAATCTTGAAAATCCAATAACGGATTCAAGGAATTAAGGCAAATGGGAAGAGCGAACGACCGTTTCCTGACAAAACTCAACCGCGTGCTCGTTTGGCTAACGCTAGTTTTGTTCATAGTCTTCACAATCTCTGGATACGGCATCACAAACCCCGAATTGATCAGAGAACTGACCGGAGGAGTCTTCACCCGCACCATCTCTCTGAACCTGCATTTGAAATTAGCTTTTCCAGTCTTGGCACTGCTAACAATTCACATATTGATCGGAGCCAAGTCGGCCCTGACACGCTGGGGCGTGAAACAAAAGAGGCTCTTGAACGCGTTCCTGATCCTTCTAGGCATTTTTGCTGCAGCTCTGCTCATACTCATGCAGTACTTCGTATCGTGAGGAGTCAAAACGTGAGAATAGGGTTCGCAACCGCATTCTTGATGTTACTTCTAGGCGGAGCTTCGATCAACTTGCTGCCGACATCAGACTTTGTCGGTGCGTTCCAAGCGGCGGATATTGTTAGGATATATGGCTTGGTGAATAAACCTTTGAACTTGACCCGCGCTGAGCTACTTTCTTTTCCCATGGTTTCGGAAGTAGCAAGGCTACAGTGCGTAATGGGCATTCCAGACGTCACATATAACTGGACGGGAATACCGCTTTTCCATCTGTTAACATTGACCCAGATCAGACCAGAGGCGTACAAGGTTGTCACACGAAGTTCAGATGGCTTCGAATCAGATCTGTTGGTGGAAGAAGCCCTGCAACCCAGTACAATCCTTGCTCTGGGAGCAAACGGAACAGACCTACCAGACATAAACGGTATACAGGGTTCTTTTCGATTGGTTGTCCCGTGCAAGTGGGGCTACAAATGGGTTGGTGACGTCAAAGAAATAGAAGTTGTAAACACTGACTACAAGGGAACCTACGAGAGTAGTGGATGGAGTGACGCAGGTGACATGCCAGATTGCGGGCCACTTCCAACGACAACTCCTCCGCTCGAAATGCTTCATCTGCCTTACGGAAACCGAACATTCGAGATCAGAATATTCACCAATGTCTCAATCGATGCTTTCACCTTCGACTATTTCTGGAAGGAATTAGAGGTTAACGTGACCGTTCCGCTGGGAACAGCGGGTTTTGCAGACTTCGTTCTGCCGCAAGATTTTCTCAAGGGCCCATACAACGTCACATTGGACGACAAAGAGATTGACACTGTCGAAGCCGACATCATTCAACGTTCATACCTGTACCTGCCCGTTGGTCAAGGCAATCACACAGTGAGAATATTCGGCACGGAATTCTTTGGCCACATTCCTGAGATAGCGGTCGACTACAACGGAACAGTCGACGTGGGACAGACCGTTATCTTCAATGCAAGCAAATCTGTGGACTATGGAGAAATAGTTTCATATGAATGGAACTTCGGTGACGGAATAAACGGAACAGGCGAGGTTATACAACATTCGTACGGCAAAGAGGGAGCATACGAAGTGAGACTGAATGCGACCAACAATGAAGGAATAAGCAGTTTTGCTACTTTGCCAGTTATCGTTGAAAGACCTCCGGAAAGCATCCCTCCAGCAGTGAAACTCTTCCTATTGACAGTTCTGGTTTTGCTTATCCTATTGTTCGGAATTCTGCTCAGAAATAGGAGATCAGAAACAGAGGATGTTCCAGCAGTGCCTTGAAGCTCATTAAGATATACCGTGAAATAGACACGAACATCCCTCCTTTGATTCTTGTTCAAGCAATCTGGCTGGGTCTTTAGGGTCATAATTGTTTTAAACCTGATTTCGATCAAATGTGGTGCGGTCACCGGGATTTGAACCCGGGTCGTCGGCTTGGGAAGCCGATGTCCTAGCCAGGCTAGACTACGACCGCAGTCAAAATCCGACAAAAATGAGTAACTTCCTTTAACTTTTATCTTTTCCCGTGCGATTGTTCAAGTGCCAGAACCAATCATGCTTCCATTTCAAAATCATGATTTCTTGTTTTCTTCGTAGCGTGCAGACGACTCGATAAATGTACGGTAGTTATGAGAAAGGCTGCTGTAAGGGCGGCAAAGATGTAAGTTAGATTGCGGAAGTTCTGCACGTTTTCGGATTGATTCGACAAGTTCTGCTGTAGCGATGAATTAATGGATAGAAAATCGGTCTGAAGTCGGCTGATATTTTGCAAGAGCGCATCGAAATTGTTCAGTAGCGTCTGATACGCAAGAGTATAATTCGCCATCAGGTTCTGGTATGTAGAGTTCAAGTTGACCAGGTCCGTTTGAAGCTTACCGTATTTGTCAAGCAACTCGGTGTAGAGTGCCAGTTCCTTGGAATAGATAATGGAGATCGTCATATTCTCGTGAAGGTAACTGAAGTAGTAGTAGGAATTTGTCTCGTTTGAGGCGGCAAGTAACGACGCAGGTATTGATCCTGTCGAATCTGCCACGCTGTAAGGGGTAGGCATCAATGCTGTGGGAATCATAATCCTGCAGAAACCCTTCGTGCCACTCTCTCCAAAGGCTGTAAAGCTGATTATTCTGTTTCCTGTTTCATCACCAATCCTGAATCTCAAATCAGAGATTGTTGAATTGCTGATAATGGTGATGCGCTGAGTAATGTTTCCGTGGTTGATTTCATATTCAGAAAAAGGGCCCATCAAAGGAAAATAGTCCAAGTTTCTTTCATCAATGCGATAAGGCTCATCGTAGATCCCATCCCCGTTCAAGTCTTGGCCTGTAAAATTATAGTCAACCCAATAGTTGCCTTCGTTTCCGCGGCTCCATGTGTTAAGTGAATCACTCGAGATTGGGACTTCATCCTCAAAGTTGTTGTGATAAAAGTAGTTCCTGCTGCTCGATTGCGGTAGAAAAACACCAACGGAGTTTCCCGAAAAGGAATTGCCAGCAAAAGTGTTGACGCTGGAAAAGTAGAGAATAACAGCTTGCGCATTGCCCGAGAAAATGTTGTTCAAAAAGAGGCAGTTGCTTGAGTAGTAAAGCATGAGTCCATTGGAGTTGTTGATGATGACGCTGTCCGAAACAACGCTGTTCGTTGAGGAGTAGAAGATGACACCCGTCGAAGTGCTTACGACCTTTGTTCTGTTTATGGATATCCCTTTCCCATCCACACGTATCCCAATGTCATAAGCTCGCAACACACTCTTTGCAATAGTCAATCCTTCGACTGTAACATCATCCGCAACTATCGAAATCACAGTGTCGGCATCAAAACCGTCGACAATGGTCGTGTCCCTGTTTTCTCCGATCAGAGAAAGGGTCTTGTTGATGACGAGGTGTTCGGTGTAGTTCCCACTGGCAACATATATCCTGTCACCTGGATTTGCCCTGTCTATCGCCGTCTGAATAGTTGGGAACTCGATGGTTGGAACATGTATGATTCCAGAATCTGCTTTTGCAGCATCGATTCTCGCGAATGAAAGAAGGGTCGTCAGAAGCACGCAGATAAATAGGATTGAAAAGTATTTCAACGCAATCACTTCTCCGCGAGCATTTTGCCAAGCAACAGTGAACAGATTACTGACACTGACAATCCGGGAACGAAAATCATGGGACTCAAGTTTGGTTGAACCAACGCCCACACAGCAACAGCGTAGGACGCAACAAGGATCAAAGTCAAAGTTAGAGTCCTCAAATAACTCCTTCCACCAACATCTTGCTCAGTCAAGGCTAAGCGGAGCCCGTCTTGCACTTGTTTCATCTGTTGATCCGTCGCAAGGACAATCAGATTCTTGTCGCTGTCTTGAAATCTGAAACCTGAAAGCGCGTATCGCTGAAGCTGCCATGGATTCTTCTTTGGCAAGATCCTGACTATACCGCTCTTCTCCATCTTCTTCAGTATTGTCTGAATCTTGCGAACAAATTGAAGATCAACGGCCTTTCCTTCTCCGTACAGCCTCCCGATGAGATCCTTGACATCAGGAAACATTAGGTCCAACTGAAAGGACGCGATTGCTTTGACAAGATTGTACTGATATTCACCTTCTCTGAGGCGTATGTTGATTGAAACAATGTCCGCACTCGCTGCTTCTTCAAGAAACTTGATTTCTCGGAGCAATAGTCGACGTTGAGACAAGCTACTTTCCTCTGCTAGATACTATAATCTCTATGGAACTAAAGAGTCTGTTCCTCATTCAATAGTTTCAATTGAACTAAATAATAAACTCTTCGAAACGAGAATATGAACTTTCAATTCTTTCAATAGTGCTGCAACCATTTTCAATCGAGTCAACAGAAAAATCCCTTATTTTCTTAAACAGTGTAGTTATAGTGAAGTGCAAATGCATGGAAACCTATTTGGGCGACCATGGTCTGGCGTACCTGCCCCTGCAGAGAAGACCACAGGAGAAATATCATACCTGCGGCTTTCCGCTAGGTAAGAAATACAGGAGCCACTTCGAGATAATTGCATTGATAATTGAGGCTGTCAAGGATAGCGGACAAGCCAAATTCTCGATAATGAAGCATTCGAACATCAACTGTGGTCAGCTCAACAAATTTCTCTTCTCCCTTGTCGAAATGGGCTTCGTTGAACAATACGTGGCCAATGGCAGGCCAATGTACCGCGCCAGCACAAGAGGCCAATCATTCCTAAGACAATACTACGTTCTTTTGAGCATGCTGATGACCTCGGAGAGAGATGCAAAACGTTTTCCAATGATATACGAAGCACAAGTCAAACATATGTAGACATTCTGTCGCATCCTTAAGCTTTCAGAGAAGACTGGTTGGTCATGGTGAGAATTCGTTACTATCATGCAGGGTTAATCTGAAAGACTGAAAACCATAACTGTGATAGTCTTCTTCTGCGCACAGGAGCTATTTTATAAGTTCAATGTACACCAGAATTCGGATGAGAGGGTTTCGAGTTGACTCACAAACTCGCCTATTCGAGTACTGGCGTGGACAGAGACCAAAGAGCTGAATCGAAAAAAGCACTGCAAACTCTGAAAGAGACTTACGTTCATAGTCATTATGGCAAGGTTGTCGAGCTTCCCTACGGACAGATATTTCCTTTTCACGACCGCTATCTCGACCTGGTTATTGAAGGTGTGGGCACGAAAGTCCTGCTGGCGCAGCTTGCGGAAAAATACGATACTATCGGGATTGACGGTATTGCCATGGCAGTTAATGACGTCATACGATCAGGTGCCAAACCTCTAGCAATCGCTGACAACATTCATGCGCAAGTCTCCGATCCAGCTCTCGTTCAAGAATGGATGAAAGGCATCGCAAAAGGCGCGGAAGAATCTGAGTGCGTCGTACCTTCTGGCGAGATCGGTGACGTAGCCGATCTGATCAAAGGTCTGCATCAAGGCAAGGGGTTCGACATGGTATTCGCTTCAATAGGCGAAGTTGCTAAAGACAAAGTGATCACTGGAAAGAGCCTAAAACCTGGCGACCTAATAATCGGTCTCAGAAGCTCAGGTGTTCACAGCAACGGCATTTCATTGATCAGAAAAGTACTCTTTATGCAATGGGGCGGAAAATACGAGCCTCACGCCGTTCCAGACGGGCTAACGAGAGAAATAGTCAATGAGGTTCTAGAGCCGACCAGAATATACGTCAGACCTTTCCTCCGACTCACAGAACAACTTGATTTGAAAGGAGCCGTACACATCACTGGCGACGCGTACCTGAAGTTCGACCGTTTCACCAAATTCTCACCGGGCATAGGCTTTGAGTTCAACAATTTCAAACCGCAACCCATCTTCAATCTGATTCAAGACACCGCCAAAAGACTCAAGAGCCCCATAACTGACGATGAGATGTTCAAAACCTTCAACATGGGTTGGGGGTTCGCGCTAATCGTGAACAAGACTGACGCAAACAAGGCATTGGACATTCTCGGAAAAACAGAGCGCGGGGCAGAGCAAATAGGCCGCGTAACAGATAATCCTGGAATAAAGATTCTGTACAAAAACAAGAAAATCAAGCTAGATTGACACTTTGCAATGATAGTGGCAAAAGCGCTTAAATCTCTTCGGGCTCAACAACTAGTGCATGAAATGGCGCCTCAGAATCGAAGTAAGTCTAAAACCTGGGCACAGCGACCCTGAAGGCGAAACCACTGCACAGTTGTTGAAAGAACTTGGTTACAAGACTGATTCTGTCAACGTAAGCAAAGACTACACGGTAATTCTTCAAGCTGCAACAGAGAAAGAAGCCGAAACGAAAGCCGAAGAAATGTGCAAAAGACTCTTGGCAAATCCCACGAAAGACAACTATTCAATCGCCATCGAGGAAATACGATGATCAGCGGTCTGTATGTTAGAAGGAAAGTACCCTTTCAACTTTTTGAAATCAACCTTCAAGGCGCCTCAAACAAGCAGCTCATGAAATTGAGCAACGAACTTGGAATCGGGCTGAACCTCGCCGAAATGAAGCTAGTTAGAGAATACTTCACGAAACGAAACAGGAATCCAACCGATGTTGAGTTTCAAACCATAGGACAAACATGGTCAGAACATTGCTGCCACAAGACTTTCAAGGGCAGAATAAGATTCAACGGAAAGGAAATTAATAGTCTGTTCAAAACATACATCGCCAAAGTTGTCAAAGAAATCAATCCAAAATGGTGTTTCTCAGTTTTTGAAGACAATGCTGGAATTGTCAATTTCGACAAAGGCCACGGAATAGCTGTCAAAGTGGAAACGCACAACCATCCAAGCGCGGTGGAACCTTTCGGAGGCGCAGCCACAGGGACAGGCGGCGTGATCAGAGACATATTGGGAGTATGGGCAGACCCAATTGCCTGCACCGACGTACTGGGTTTCGGTCCTCTCGATTTTGATTACGCACGGCTTCCTGCAGGCGTCAAACATCCCAAATACATCTACACGGGCGTCGTCGCTGGCATAGGAAGTTATGGAAACAACATGGGCATTCCTACAGTCAACGGCGCAATATACTTCGATGAAAGCTACGTCGGAAACGTCATCGTATACTGCGGATGCGTCGGGTTACTTCCTCTCAAGAAATTTCGGAAAAATGCAAAACCAAACCACATAATTGTACTCGCCGGCGGAAAGACCGGACGTGATGGGATTCACGGTGTGACTTTTGCATCTGCCGAACTTACAGAAAAATCCGAGGAAGTATCACGATCAGCGGTGCAGATCGCAAATCCAATTGAAGAAGAGAGACTAAAAAGAGCGATAATCCAGATACGAGACGTTGGTCTAGCATCCTCAATCACTGATCTAGGTGGAGGCGGGCTATCTTCTGCAGTAGGCGAAACTGCCAACAGATTCGCTTGCGGCGCCGAGCTGGAGCTCGACAGAGTTCCACTGAAATACATTGGGCTTGCCCCATGGGAGATCTATGTTTCTGAATCCCAAGAACGAATGCTTTTGACCGTGCCACCTGAAAACCTCGAAAAAACATTGAAGATTTTCGAAGGTGAAGATGTTCAAACCACGGCAATTGGAAAACTCGCTTCGGAAAAAACTCTAAAGATCAAATACCTAGGTCACAAGGTCGCTGACATGGAAATCGCGTTCCTATTTGCACCTCCGAAAGCAACTAAGACTGCAATTTCGGAGAGCGTAGTCTTGGAGGAACCCGATTTCGCAGAACCAGAACTGCTTACAGAGACATTATTCAGGCTTCTGGCTTCACCGAATATTGCCAGCAAAGAGAGTGTTGTCCGAACTTACGATCACGAAGTAAAAGGAAACACCGTTTTGAAGCCTCTTCAGGGAGAGAATGGCGGTCCCAACGATGCGGCCATATTGAAGCCGTTGAATGATTCTTGGAAAGGCATCGTCATTTCGTGCGGAATGAACCCGAACTACGGGAAGATAGACACCTACTGGATGGCAGCTTCGGTTATTGATGAGGCAATACGAAACAACGTTGCTGTAGGCGGCAGAAGAATCGCGCTTCTTGACAACTTCTCGTGGGGTAACCCTGAACGTCCAGAACGGCTTGGCAGTCTCGTGAGGGCGTGCGAAGCCTGTTATGATTTCGCGATCGCCTACAAGACTCCTTTCATTTCTGGTAAGGACAGCCTCTACAATGAATCCCCATTGGGACCGGTAACTCCGACACTACTCGTGACTGCATTGGGCATAGTTCCCGACGTGCGTCTCGCAGTATCGATGGACTCGAAGTCACCTGGTGACTCAATTTACATCGCGGGCGAGACTTTCAATGAGCTGGGCGGCTCGGAGTATTACAGACTGAAAGGCTTTCTGGGCAAGACTGTGCCTAAGGTTCGCAAGAATCAGGCGAAGAAAGTCTACAGGACTTTGACAAAAGCCATCGACTTGGGCTTAGTCAAAGCGTGCCACGACCTGTCAGAAGGCGGTCTGGCTGTCGCGGCAGCGGAAATGGCCTTTGCAGGCGGACACGGAGTTGAAATGGACCTAGTCGATGTCCCCGCGCGGAATTCGAACCGGAACGATTTTATATTGTTTTCAGAATCTAACAGTCGTTTCCTTCTTGAGGTTTCACAGAAAGCACGCAAGGATTTTGAAGCTCTGATGAAAGGTACGGCCTTCTCTCAAATAGGAAGAGTGACAAAATCTGCAAGCCTTTGCGTCCGTGGGCTAAGCGGTAAGACTATTATCGATGCTTCCCTTGGCGACCTCTTCAGGAGCTGGAAAGGAACGCTCAGTGCGGGGGTTTGAGTTATGAAACGTGAAGAGATCAAGATATGCGTGTTGCGCGTCGGTGGAACAAACTGCGACGCTGAGACTGGACGTTCCTTCCAGGACCTCGGGGTTCAAACTGAAACTGTTCATGTCAATGAGATGGTTCGACGGCAAAAGATGCTGGAATATGATGCGTTGGTCTTTCCAGGCGGTTTCTCTTACGGAGATTATGTTCGAGCTGGGGCAATCTGGGCAAAATGGATTCTAGCAAGACTCGGTAGAGAGTTGAAAGCATTCGTGGATGAAAATCGTCCAATCCTCGGCATCTGCAACGGGTTTCAAGTACTTGTTGAAGCTGGGCTGCTTCCTGGGTTTGGAGGCATCAGGGAAGTTCCCGAGGCTGCACTGGCGACCAATATTCCGCCGGGTTACAACTGTAGATGGATTAACCTTAAGCATGAAAACAAGGGAAGATGCATATTTACGGCGGAGATTGTGAAGGGACAGACACTGCGAGTGCCAGTCGCACACGGTGAAGGAAGATTCATTTTTGCAAAAGAAAAAGAGAAACGTTTCCTAGATAAGCTGATTGAAAACGATCAACTCGTGTTTCGGTACTGCAAGAACAACGGTGAGTATGCTGAGGGCTCTTTTCCTGCCAATCCGAATGGCTCATTCTATGACATAGCAGGTATATGCAACCCAGAAGGAACCATTTTCGGTTTGATGCCTCATCCAGAAAGAGCATTTTACTGGTGGCAACAACCCGATTGGACACGACAAGAGAAAATGTCGGAATTCGCTGATGGAAAACTAGTCTTTGAAAGCCTAGTAAGTTATCTGGAAAGAAAACGATGAGACTTCCTAGTCGTTTAGTGGGTAAAGAAGCTCCTTGAGAAATCTCGCGTTCTTCTGATGTTTCTACCAGTGTTGGTCTTGAGGCTCTCAAGAGCTGGCAATCCAGTTCTCGCACCCATCGCCATTACACATCTTGAGGCAACGAAATTGCCAGCTTTGGCAGCTTCATCAAGAGTCATTCCCGTGAGCAACCCATAGAGGAAGCCAGCGTCAAACGCGTCTCCGGCCCCGGTCGTGTCGATGACCTTGATCTTGAAAGGCGCTACCAAATGGCTTCGTTTTCCATCGGTCACGTAACACCCCTTGCTTCCAAGCTTGACGGCTATTATCTTCACCCCATTATCAAGTAGCAGATCTGCTCCTTCTTTGTAGTCGTTTTTCCCCGTGATCAATGCAAGTTCCCCTGCGTTTGGTAGCATGATTGATGTTTTCTCTATTATCGGTCGAAGTTCCTTCATTCCGCGTCTAGCGTAGAGGGCTCCTGGGTCAAAACTCACATCAACATTCTTCGGTAGTTTTTCAAGAAGCCATTTCTGAGTTTGGAATGATTGCTCTCCGACGAAAGAAGTAAGGTGCAAGAGCTTAGTGTTCGCGATGTAGGTCAGGCTCACATCCTTTGGGTCTACCATGTCATTCGCACCTGGATCGATGTACAGGGCTCGCTGGCCATTCCTGTCCACAAAACCCATTACTTTACCGCTTCTTCCACCTTTGGCTATGGCTGTTCCTTTTGTGTCCACTCCCTCGTCTCTGAACTCCTGTAGTAGTTTGTTTCCTTCGGAATCGCAAGCAACTTTTCCGATGAAACCAACTTTGCAACCGAGCCTCGCCAAGCCTACAATCGTGTTAGCGGCTGAGCCACCGCATGTTTCTGAATAATCAATTACAGAGCTCTCTTCTTCTGCAACCGCTATTCTGTCAACTTTGAACAGTTTGTCGACGTTAAGGGCTCCAAACCCCACTGCATCAAACCGACTCATCGAAAAAGCTCTCTCAAGTAGATTTTGTGTTCCCCCAACTTTCCGTCATAATTGCCAGCCGAAATCCTTACAACGCCTCTGATTTGTGAGGAAGCCTCTATGCCTCTTCTCATCGCGTCCCTAACCGCTCGCATCGAAACACCGTTGATTACAATTTCAGGGATGTAGTTAACGTCTTCAGGTACCTTTGACTCCTTGCCCAATTTCAATCTTAGCGACGGACAATAGAGCTGGTTGGTTGTTGGTCCAATCCATGGAAAATTCGTCTCTGGCTTCGATCCGGCAGAACAGATATCGAACGATGTGACAACTCCATCTACTTCGTGTATCGCAGCAAGCGCTTTTTCCCCTGCCTCTTTCAATGCTTCTTTAGTCTTGCACATTATCCAGAAGTTGGCGCCCATGATGCCGTGAGCATAGCCTAGGTAACGTTCGATCACGAAGTCGGGAATCATTATCGGGACAACGATCACCTCGCGGCCGTGGCGTTTTTCGGTCCATTCATAACCATCGCCGCAATGGCCCACCCTTTCCATCATGTCAATCTTTCCCTCGGCCGTGAGTAATGCATCAAAAAGTGCCGTGAATGGTTTAACGAGGATGTCTTGTCGGACCCTATAAGAGAGTTCGATCTCAAACTTTTTCAGACTGTCTGAGAAGGGTTTTTTCTTGTCTACTGCTCCCCAAAACTGTAACATTGCGCCTTTCCGTTTGTCCGGAGTTTCTTTTTCGCCGAGCCACTTTTCTATTCCGCCTTCAAGTCTGCCGATGACTGTGGAAGGTGTGGCAGTTGCATCTTCAGCCGCGCGTCTCAGGGTTTCGGAGTCATCAGCAGTCACGATCAGGCGGGTATAGAATCCGTCAAAGGCCTCAGCATACGTATTTTCGATCAAGTCTTTCCTAATCACGTTCATCCTAGCCTGCCTACTGCTTCTCCTCTGACCTTTTTTCTAAATTCGCTGCTTTCCTTCGCCAGTTTTCCCATATTTTCGGTACTTACTATTTTAGCTTTGGGCAATTCGTGTGGATGCAGTTGGAAGAACCATTTCTTTAGGTTGTCATCTACTGAGCTATTCGCTAGTGTTTGACGATTCCAGTTCGCCACCAATTCTAGTGTCTCTCTTTTTCCAGATCGTACGAAAGCCTCAGCTAATACAGCAGTTACTGCACTGTCAGGAGACATCACCACGATATCGGCATTTTCGACTGCGTATTGGTTTCCGTTGAAAGAGACCGTTAACCCGTCATTTTCTTTCACGAGTCTAAACGCCTCTTTGTCGGTTATGCTGTCCCCCACGTACATAACGTCTGCCAAAGTTGTTGGCAGTCTGCGGGTGACGTCCTTTACAGCTTCGGCTTTTTCGACCCCACCGATCGGATTGACTTCTGAATAGATTTTCCCAATCTGCATTTTTTCTATCGCAACCCAGAAAATCTCGTCTAACCTGTGAATCGTTACCTGGGTCTTGAAGGGAAGGTCTTTCAAGCTATTGGCTCCCTGTGGAATTTCGAAGATCTGCATTTCTGCAATTTCCTCGCCGATCTTCTTCAACTGATTTCTTTCTTGTTCCTTCAATTCATATTTGTCTAGACACAGCTTAGTGCAGTACGTGTTTCCAAACGGAAAGTCTATTGCTTGGCATAGAGCTTCGATGTAATGCTCGTAACTTGTGCTGACGATATAGGTTGGTGCTTTGTCTCTGACTTGTGCGAGCGTGTTCTTCACGTCGGGTATCAAGACTAGGTTTCTTGCTGAGAATTCCCTTACGAGCTGGTCTGTTACGTCGTATGCCTTCAGGAAAGGTACGACAAGTTTGAGCGTATCGCCTGCATTGTAGCCAGGTTTTTTGGCAAGGTCCGATAGAACATCGTCATATCTACTTGTTATCGAGAAGATTTTGTCTCCTGCTGGAACGAAGTGTGAAGTTACTTCAAACGCGTTGTCGTTTTTCGAGATAGGGCCTTCACAGTCTGATATGAAAACCCTTTTCACAGGTTGCGCCTCAGCTTCTCCAGATGTTTCTTGCTTCTGTTTATATGAGCCCTCGACGCGATGTCGGTTCTGTTCCAGAGAGATCCGCCTTTGATCATTTTCAATGCTTCCAGCGAAATTGATCGCGCGTCCTCAATGCTATCTGCGATTCCCACCGCACAGACTGCTCTAGACTTAAGCGCGAAGTTCTTGCCGTCACGTTTTTCCATTGAACCTGGGTAAATGCGAACTTGATCGGGATGTCTTCTGCTGAGTTCATACGCTTTTTCAAGATCAACCGGTTTGTCCACGTTTCTGTTGTTGACAAGCCTCGGGAAGCTTTGGGAGAATTCGCCATAGGAAGGAGGAACCTTATAGGTTACGACTGTTGCCTCTCTTCGCAACGTAATCTGATTGAGGTTTCCTTCCAGGATTTTGAAACAGACATCGACAAAATCATCCTCGAGCACTGGTAAGATATTGATTATTTCGGGGTCTCCTGGGCGGCTGTTGTTTTCAAGGATTTTCAGTTCCTTGCCTGTGTGCATGAAGGCAACGTATAGCGGCACACCTCTCAAGGACGAAGCATCTTTTCCCTTCCATTCTTGGAAGATTCTGCTCACAATTTGTAGTTCTTTCGCTCGGTCCAGGTTTGTTAAGAATGGTAGTATGTCGCCTTCATTCTTGTACGAACCCATGCCTCCCGTGTTTGGTCCTTTGTCTCCGTCAAAGGCCCGTTTGTAGTCTCGTGTATCAGGCAGGGGTACCAAGTGTTTTCCGTCGCAGAGTGCTTGAAAGCTTGATTCTTCGCCATCGATTTTTTCTTCAATGACCACGGAACCATGTTCATAATTTGAAAGAAAGTGTTCGAAGAGCTGTTCTCGAGTGTTGAAGTGGTCGCCCCACACGCCAACGCCTTTTCCAGCGGCTGGTTTGTCAGGCTTTATTACAGCTTGGTTTTCGAGTTCGTCAAGCCACTTGTAGACATCTTTCTTGACTTGTGAAACGTTCTCGTAGTCGGTTGGGTTAAAGATTCTGAAGCGAGGATTTGCTTCTGGCACGATTTTGTCGAACAACAATCGTTGTTGAACTTTGCTCTCCTCGATGGCGTATTCTTTGGTTGGGCAAATCATTGGTATTTTTGTTCGCTTCTCTATTAGATCTCGGACTCCCTCAATTATCGGTTTCTCCGGCCCTGCGATGCCGAAGTCAATGTTGTTCTTGTTTTTTTCAGCGAACCTGCATATCTGTTCAATGTTGAGATCAGGTATGACGACGTGTTTTGTGGCTTTCTCTATGTTAAAGGGGTTAGGTTGTTTGTCCGCAACATAAATCTCCAATTGATACTTGGTACTGCGTGCGAAGGCGTCCATCATTGCTGCTTCTCTGGAGCCGTAGGAAATGACCAGTATGCCCACCTTTTCCATTTCTGGTTCCACCACGTTATTTTGGATGATCTTGAAAACCTATTCTTGTTCACATGAGGCTTGAAGTGGTTCTTCCGTCTCGTACAGCCTTTCCTTTTCTTCATGACCTTGCAAGAACTGCTTCTTTGCCTCGTCAGCGATTTTTTGGGCTAGAGGCGTTGGGTATTTGCCTGTTATGCAACCTGTGCATAAATCCTCTTTTTTGAATCCCGTCGCCTCGACTAGTCCCTCTATTGACTGATAACAGACTTTGTCGGCTTCAATTATTTCTGCTATTTCCTCGGCGTCATGTTTTGCGCCTAACAGTTGACCGTACGTTGACATGTCAACTCCGTAGAAGCAGGGTCCAATTATGCGCGGAAAAGTGATAAACAAGTACACCTTTTTGGCTCCCATCTTGCGAAGCTTCCGAACAATGATCTTAGTAGTATCTCCTCTAACTATACTGTCGTCCGTCACAATGATGCGTTTGCCCTTCATCTTAGACTCCAGAATGTTGATTTTCCTGTCAATCGTTTGGTCACGATCTCTGCCAAGAAGGATGAAGGCTCTTTCAGTTACATAGCGATGCCTTCGCGAAGCTCTTTCCCATCTTAATCCGGAAGCCTCATGTACTCCTAGAGCAGCGTCATCAGCAGTTTCAGGTACCGAAATAACTATGTCAGCATCTTTCACAATGTTCGGGTTCTCTCTAACAAGGTTTCTCCCAAATTCCTCACGGACCTCATAAACGTATTTGTCGTCAAACCTCGAATCCGGCCTCGCAAAATAAGCAAATTCGAAGGCGCAGAACGCCTTTCTCTGCCCACTTACCAGTTTCTTTCTTTCAAAACCATCTTCCGTAACTTTCACGAGTTCTCCGGGTTCCAGTTCAAAGTCTCTTTGGAACCCGTTTATATCCAGGCTCGCTGTTTCCGAAGAGAACGCAAAGGTAGAGCCCTCCTGACCGTGCCCTGCGCAGAGAGGCCTTATTCCATGTGGATCTTTGAACGCGAAGAAGTCACCGTCTTGGGTTATGGCAGCTACTGAGAAGGCACCGTCGATTTCCTTCATGCACGTCTCGACAGCCGAGGTTATATCTTGTTTTTTCAGGTACTCCATAAACAATTTGTTGCAGACGAGATTGGCGTCGCATTCATAAGAGAAGTGTGGAAACTGTTTGAGGATTTCCTTCTTGAGCTGAAACGTGTTCACAACGTTACCATTGAATGACACCGCCAGCCTAAACCGTTTCTTGGCTGCTGTCACAGGCTGTGTTCCCTTCAAAAGCGATTTCTCGTCGCATTTTCCTGAGGTGGTGTACCTGACGTTCCCGATGCCGATATTCCCTGGCAAACGACCGAACCACTCTTGTATAGCGTTTGTCCTGATCTTCGGTACTAGGTCGAGGCTTCTGTTTGCGTAGAATTTGCCATCAAGATAAGTGAGAAAACCATGCGACTGATGTCCCCTGTGATTTTGCGCTCTCAACCCCCAGTATATATACGGAAAAACTGGTTGGTTACTGTAATTTATCGCGGCGAATACGCCGCATTCGATCCCTAGATCGTCTCCCATGCGTTGCCAATAATGGAAGAGGTATTTATCAGTTTTTAGAACATTTTTGTCTAAAATACGTGATGATTTTTACAGGAACATGCCTAAACAGAGGTTATGGTGTCAACCTAAATTTGTCGCGAGGATACAGTGTGACTTCCCTTATGTTCTTCTTCCCAGTCAACATCATCGTGAATCTTTCCAGCCCGATTGCCCAGCCAGCGTGTGGTGGCATTCCATAGTCAAAAGCTTGTAGATGGTGTTTGAAGGATTCTGGGTTAAGGCCTTTCTCCTTCAGGCGTTCTATCAGGAGGTCTTTAGAAGCTATTCTCGTTCCACCGGAAACAAGTTCCACCCATCGCCACATCAAATCAAAGCCTTCTGAGATCTCAGGTTCATCATCGCGTGGTTTTATGTAAAAGGCCTTTGATTCGGTCGGCCAGTCAACTATGAAATAGAAGTATGGGTGAAGTTTGCCGATCGTCCTGAACGCCGGTGTTGGGATATCTTCGCCCCATGGAACCTCGATTCCTTCACCTTTCAGCTCATCCAGTATTTGACTGTAAGTCAAACGTTTGATGGGAACCTCAGGTACTTTCAGATTGTATTTGAGTGTTTTTAGTTCCCTGCGGCATTTCTCGGTCACAGTCTTGCAGACGTGCTGAATCAACTGTTCAAGAATCTGCATGACATCTTCTTTCGTCGCGAACGCTTGTTCAATGTCTATCGATACGAATTCGCTCAGGTGTCGGCGTGTGTGCGATTCTTCAGCTCTGAAAAAAGGCCCTATTTCAAAGACCTTTTCGAGGCTCATGACGAGCTCTTCCTTGTAGAGTTGTGGACTTTGGGCGAGGTACGCTTTTCTGTCGAAGTAGTCAAGTTGGAATAGCTCTGCCCCACCTTCGGTTGCTGAGGCGATTATTCTCGGAGTGTGTACTTCCAAAAATCCTTTTTCGAATAGAAAGGCTCGAACTGCGTCAACAGCATGGTGTTGTATCTTGAAGACAGATACGTTCTTTTCAAGACTCAGGTCTAGCGCTCGCGCATCTAGACAGACCTCAAGGTTTGCTGGGGTTCTTCCGCAAATGTCTATTGGCAACTGTTCAGCAGTATTGAAGATCCTGATCTGGTTCGGAATGACTTCGATGCCTCTAGGCGTCATTTGAGTCTTCTTTACTGTTCCTTTCACGCCGATAGTGTACCTTTTCTGCAAAAGATCTGACTTCGAAAGCACTTCGCTGTCGGCTTTTTTCCTCAAAACAGTGATCTGTACAGTGCCTTCTCGATCTTGCAGTATGATGAAGCGGATTGCACCAAGGTCTCTGATCTCTTGAACCCAGCCGAATAGTGTTACTTCTCTGCCATCATCTTCGGGTTTGATTTGATCAGAATAGTGGGTTCTGTTCCAATCACCAATGAAATCGAGTTTCATGGGATTCACTTCCCGTTTCGTTTAATCTGCGTATTCGACTCGCAGCGTGATGTCACGAACCCTACTGGCAATGTCCTTCAGAGCCTTTACATCAAAGGATCTGCGTGCCCCACGTCTTCTTTGAAGTATCACGCGCGTTTCGGTGCTTCCGTCGGGAAGCCATATCGTGTTAATAGTCATTATGCTCAGCGGGGCAAACAAGTCTTCTAGGAATTTTCTGTCATCAACACCTGTTTCCAAAATGCGCACATTCTTTCCTGTTTCATCGCCCAGTGCTCTTACAATTTTCCCGCCATAGCCCAGTAGTCTTGGTACATCTCCGGGGCCTACAACAATTGCCAGAGTTCCATCAGCGTCAATCGCTTTGTGAAAATACACGTTTTGAATAGAAGGATACTTTTCCTCCAGAGACATCAAGAGACGGGCAACTTTCAGGTCGAGTTCGCTAATTTCTCCAGACTTGACTTTAGTTAAACACTTTTGGCATAGTATCCCGCTTTTGAGGCAGAAACTGCAAAGTCCCATCTTCAACTATTGTTCGCCCTCCGCAAACAAAGGAGGCGTAGCGGAGCATCGTGTTTTTCTTCCGGAAACGATGTTCTAGCGTTCAAGCCAAATTTCGATTGTGCTGACGTTTGAAGGCGAGCCACCCTCTTCTCTGGGTGCCATCTGCTGTGTTCCGATTCCGATTTTTTTGACTTTAACGTCTTGTAGGAATTTGCGTCTGACAACTTCAACAACGTCAACTGCTCTGCTTATGGATCTCCCTCGCGCTTTCACGGTTATTTCCTTCGCTCCGCCGTGAAAGAGGGTTATGCATGCCAGTACATAGTTCATTACTGGCTTGTTTCCGATCAACACTGCATTGCTTCCAGACATTCGTACCGCCTTACTCCTAGTTCTGGTTTTTTCTATGGGCTCGATAACCTTCCTTGCCGGCGAATAAATACGTTACGGTAAAGGTTTGCAGCTGCTAAAACGGTGGACTCTCTTGTCTTTCATACAATTTGCTTTTGCTGCGGTAAAAACTTAAAAGACACTCAACGACGTAAAACTTTGACTTAACAAACAGCCATTATTGAGGAGTAGGATTTGGAAACTCTTACACGAAGATCTATGCAGTTGCTCAGTCTGCTTTATCAGAAGGGGGAACCAACGAACGCGTACACTCTGCGTTTAAAGCAGGATGTTTTGGCGAAACAGCTGGGCATAAGCAGGCAGGCTCTGAACGTTCATCTGAGAAAGCTCAGGGACCTAGATTACATTCGTACAGGGAGAGGTTTCATAGACGTGACTGAACGAGGACTGAACGCACTTGGAATTTCATCAGTCCCTGCCTTCGTACTGATCAAGGTTTCACCGCTCAAGAGAAGCCACGCGTACCAAAAAATCAAAGAACTCTCGATACAGAGGGCGTTTCGAATTGCGGGAGACATGGACGCCCTTGCAGTGGTTGAAAGGGAAAAACTAGACGAAGTTCTAAGCGAATTGTCCACCGTGGATGGAATACTCGACACTAAATCCTACGTAACGATAGAAACGATAAGATAAGGAGAGAAGGCAGTTTGAAACTCTATGAGTATGAAGCAAAAAACATCCTTGAAAAGTACGGCGTCGGAACCCCTCATGGAGGATTAGCCACGAATTCGAGTCAGGCTCGAGAAGTTGCACAAAAACTCACGATGCCCGTGGTCGTGAAAGCCCAAGTCTTGGTCGCAGGACGAGGAAAAGCAGGGGGGATTCTTTTCGCCCAATCTGCGGACGATGCACAAAAAGCCACAGAGAAACTGCTCAATATGCGAATTAAAGGCATACCCGTTGAAAGCGTTTGGATTGAAGAGAAAATTCAGGTGAAGAAAGAACTCTACTTTGGAATAACCACAGACAGATTCAATCGGTGCTATGTCGCCATTGCTTCTTCCGTGGGCGGAGTTGACATCGAAGAAGTTGCCTCCGAAAATCCTGAAAAAGTTGTGAAAACGCAGATAAATCCCCAGCTCGGTCTCAAACCCTTCCAAACTCGAGAAATAGCGAGGAAGATGGGCTATGCCGGAACTCAGATTTCTGAACTTGCGAAAGTCCTTGAGAGGCTGTACGAAGCAGGCATGGATAACGATGCTGAACTAATTGAAATGAATCCGCTGGTAGAGACCGTCGATGGCAAGTTCATCGCAGCTGACGCTCGAATAATCGTTGATGACAACTCACTTTTCAGACATCAGGACTATAGAAAACGTCTTCTTGAGGGCGGAGGGGACCTCAGCCCTCAGGAGTTGGACGCTATGAACAACGATTTGGCTTATGTCAGACTTGAAGGAGACATAGGCGTTATCGGAAACGGCGCGGGACTAGTGATGGCAACGCTGGATGCAATCCAGTACTACGGAGGCAGACCAGCGAACTTTTTGGATGTAGGAGGCGGTGCTACCTCAGAGAAAAACGTACTAGCTATGAAGATTGTGCTGTCCGATCCCCGAGTGAGAGTCTTGTTCATAAACATCATGGGCGGTATCACCCGTTGTGATGAGGTTGCAAAAGGAGTGTTAGAAGCTAAGCAAAAGATCGGCGTCACAAAGCCGATGGTAATCCGGCTTGTGGGCACAAATGAGGAAGAAGGAAAAAGGATATTGACAGACGTGGGAATCCAAGTGTTGGATAGCATGGAAGAAGCCGCACAGCGAGCAGTTGAAATTGCAGGAAACGGAGGCAACTAGATTTGGGAATATTAATCGACAAAAACACTCGCGCAATCGTTCAGAACATTACTGGAACACAAGGAAGCTTTCACACTAGACTAATGCTAGAGTTCGGGACGAAGATAGTCGCAGGTACAGCTCCTGGAAAAGGAGGAAGGCTCGTTGAAGGCGTTCCTGTTTATGAAACGGTTGAAGAGGCTAAGGAGAAACATCAAGCAAACGCTTCCATCATCTTTGTGCCAGCACCTTATGCAGCAGACGCTGCGTTTGAAGCGCTAGAAAATGGGCTAAGAACAGTTGTGATAATAACCGAGCATATTCCAATAAAAGACGCAATCGAAGTCATGGCATATGCGAGGCAGGTAGGCGCCTCGATAATCGGTCCTAATACGCCTGGAATAATCACGCCTGGAGCCTGCAAGCTTGGCATAATGCCATCGCATATCTTCACGCCCGGAAGTATAGGGATGGCTTCAAGGAGCGGCACCCTAACGTACGAGATAGCTGCCGCTCTGTCCAAGCAACAGTTTGGGCAATCAACATGCCTTGGTCTCGGAGGAGACCCTATAACAGGATTGAACTTCATAGACGCTTTGAGAATGTTCGAAAAGGATCAACAGACCAAAGCTGTTGTGTTGATAGGAGAGATAGGCGGTAACCTCGAGGAATTGGCTGCAGACTACATCGTGGCTGAGAAATACTCGAAACCAGTCGTGGCCTACGTTGCCGGGAGATCAGCTCCGTCGGGGAAACGTATGGGTCACGCAGGTGCAATTGTGATGGGCAAGGCAGGAACCGCTGAAAGCAAGATTGAAGCGTTCGGCAAAGCTGGGGTAAGCGTTGCCGAAAAACCAAGTGATATACCCAAATTGCTGGGAAGAGTTGTCAACGCCAGAATATGAAAATCCTCGTCCTGACAAAAAAGTATATCTAAGACAGAACCGTGTCAGTCTTAACTACTAGAACGTGATACAGGTAATGCCGATATTAGACCCGTTCAAGAAAACACTTGCACAGAAGCACAGGCTCTACTTGAAGATATGCAGGGATTGCGGAGCAAGAAATGCTGCAACTGCAGTCAAATGCAGAAAATGCCACACCAAGAACCTGCGTTGGAAGAAACGAGAAATCGTAAAGTAATCTTTTTCCCAAATCCCTCATAGAATGCTGCGTAACGTCTCCATATTAAAAGCGGTGTTTGAACATCCGTTCTTTATTAGTGGGACGTTTTGGCCAACGACGTTCATGTTTTTCAAAAGGTCTCCTCCAGCCTTCACTTCCCCTCCACAGGCGACTCCCACTATGCCCTCGTAATGTTGAGTTTTCAGTATCTTCGGGATGCATGAGCCGCCTGGCAGTGTGTAAACATCGTAACCTTTCTTTTGAGCAAGGGTTGTTGCGTTCTCGACTAAGCAGTCTGTTGAGCAATGAGCACAGACGTAGGAGGGGATGTTCGAGTCAAAAGATGCCTTGCATCTATTGTCCATGTACTTTCTCGAGCAGTGAGGCAAGAATAGGGCTCTCTTTTTTGTCTTGACAAACTTTTCCCGTTCGATCAGGTTTAGAGTCTGGGTTTCAATAAGATCTTGAAGAACAGCAACAGCATCATATAGGTCCAGCCCCGTTGCTTCTTGGATCCTGAACTTCTTTATCATTTCTCTGGCAGTCTTGCCCACTTGTTTGTGCATGCCTCTCTGGTAGCTCGTTTTGGCTATCTCCGTGAACACAAACCTTGGAATCTTGGACAGGTCGAAGGTAAACTTGTAGGGCATATCCTAACGTGTAGACAGACAAACCTTTAAAATTACCTATTTCAATACTAACCCATAAGTTGGAAGTACAAATAGCAGGTGATTAGTTTGTCAGGATTGTTCAAAGGAAAAAAGACAGAACCGAAAAAACCCCTTGTTCAGCAGGTAAGACAATTGTCAGATCTTCAACAACTTGTTGGAAACGACAAAGAGACGTACGATGCGCTTGCAGAGACGATGTTCCTCAACCCCAAGAACATTGACCCTTCAATGAAACAGGCAGCCGATAACGCCAAGAAAGCTCAGGACGATGGAGACAGAGCAAAAGCAGGTATGTGGTATCACGTGGCTGGAGGCTTAGCAATCTACGAGGGAAACGTGAAAAAGGTCATTGAATATTACGGTGTAGCTGAAAAGTTGATCGGCCGGCACTATGCCATACTGAAGAACCCTGAAAAAGCGGTGGCTGTTGCTCAAGAATACTACAAGAAATTCTTGACTGATTGACCGAAGAAGCTCCGTTCGAACCAGAAGTTGCTCGATTTCTATTATTCTACGTTTCCAAGAAGATCCTTGAGGGATTTTACTTCTTCTCTCAGCATACTGACTTCATTTTCCAGTGCGTTGGCTCTTGATTCCGCTACTTTCCTCAGATTCTCAATCTCCGTCATCAAACTGGCTCTTTCAGTTTCCAATGTCTTTATTTTTTCGCGAAGGTTCACAAGGGTAAGCATGAGTCCTTCCTTTATGCCTTTTATCCTTCCTACCATGTCTTTAATACTTGCTGCCTGTTGAACTTTCGTTTCGACTTCGACGGCGGCTCGGAATCTTGCTTTGCAGTTTGGGCAATCAAAAATCCCTGCGAGTTTGACTCCTTCACCTTTTCTAGAGGGTTTGCGTGACGGGATGGGCCAGGTTTTGACAGGTTTTTCTACGGCATATCCACATCTTGGACAGTTGACCAAATATTCTCCTCAAGTGACTATGTGGTGCAATGGATCTAAAATCTGTTTTGCAGACGATCATCGTAGACAAATGAACAACAAGAAAAAAAGGGTAGGAGGTCGTTAGACAGTCATTTGGAACATCAATCGTTCAACGAGTTCCTTATACCGGTTGCGAATTGTGACCTCGGTTACTTGTGCTATTTCAGCGATTTCTCTTTGCGTTTTCCTTTCACCGGTAAGTACGGATGCAATATAGCTTGCTGCGGCCGCTATGCCTGTGGGTCCTCGTCCCGAAGTGAGTTTGAGTTCCTTTGCAGCTCCGAGAATCTTGTGGGCTATTTCTTCCACTTTCCCTTGCATGGTCAGTTGATTTGAGAATTTCGTGATGTACTGACTAGGCTTCAATGGTGGTATTGAATAATTCAGTTCTTTTATCAAGAACCGATAGCTGCGTCCGACTTCTTTCTTGGGCACGCTTGATGCCTGTGCTATTTCTTCCAACGTTCTGGCCAGACCACATTGTCTGCATGCAAGGTATATTGCCGCCG
>Ga0315279_10002453_pt1 | contig 27801 bp, 56 predicted proteins | sample YL17G06_20_MG_FD_203694 | JGI IMG/M metagenome (GOLD analysis project Ga0315279, IMG submission 203694) | Sediment microbial communities from Yellowstone Lake, YNP, Wyoming, USA - YL17G06_20 | ecosystem: Environmental > Aquatic > Freshwater > Lake > Sediment | place: USA: Wyoming | collected... | reverse complement strand
TAAGAAGGAGGTAGTCGATGGATATACTAGCGTTCATACAGGCACTCATAAACCTTGACGAGGTAAAGATATTGGCCATCCTTATGGTAGCTAATTTCTTCAGCGGCGTGCTTGCGTCCTTCGTCACCAGTACCTGGGACTGGGGGAAGATGAAGGACATCTGGAAGCGAGTCGGGGGGTTGTTTGGAGCATACTTGGTGATGAGTGTACCAGCTTACTACATAAGCGGCTGGACTCCAGTGCAGGTAGGCATAACGGTCCTTCTCTCAGGATTCCTCGTTGAGAAAATTCTGGCTAACCTGAACGAGATGGGCATTCCTGTACCAGCATCTATCGCTCAGCTACCAGTCGTAAAACAGGTGGTAGGCTTAGTTGGCGTAGGTGCAGGGCTGATAGTTGGCATACCAGGGCGGTTCGTATCAAAGAAAGACAAAGCTGAGAAGTAGATCGGGACGGGCAGTTCAGCAATACCTGAACAATCGCAGTAGGCATGAGTAAGCTGGTTAAAATGCTCTGGGGGGCGCTCTTCGAGGCGGCAAGCTCAGTGCTGGTACTGGTGCTCTTTATAGTGGCGTCCCTGGTGGCAATAATGCTCATCACCGGAATCCTGGTTTGCGGGCTTCCCTGGCGAATAAGGAGGAAGCCATGAACGGCAGCGAGATCCTGGGAGCCGTCATTGCCGGAGTGATACTGCAGCTCGTTATTGGGCTGGTGGGCTATGGAGCGTTGCGGGAGAAAGTCGCTGGCCTCGAGCGGTCCTTCAAAGAAACGAAGGATACGATATCAGCAGCGCTGACCGGCGTGGGGCTGAAGTGCGAAAAGTTGGAGGCTAATGACACTGGGCTGGCCAAGGCTGACTCCGAGATCGCGCAGAGGGTAGCCCGGATAGAGGGCAGTCGCGGATCCGGGGGGAGGGATTGTAGCGAGAAGCCGGAGGGAGTGCAAGACAGGATAAACGACCTAAAGGATAAGTAGAGTAGAGGAGTAGCAGGGATAAATGGAAAAGAAGGTGGATTTCTATCGAGCGGCTCAATGCCCAGTTTGTGGCAAATTCATGTAGGGCCGTGCAAAACCTTATGTAAACCAATCTCGGTGTCAAAGTCCTTTAAAGTAGTAGAAATCAAAGCTTGAACCATCCACACCTACCGTTCCTCTAATATGTATTTCGCTTGGAATCCTACGCATATTGGGGCACGTCCTTCAGACTGAGCCTTATCATACTCCTCCGCACTACAAACAATCACTGTATCCTTATCTTGCCGAATTAGCTTAAGAGTCAATATTTCATCTCCGTACGCTCGTATTTTAACCATCTTTCCTACTTTCATTTGTCCCCCTTTAATGATTTCTACGTTCAATATAGTTGTTCAAAAAGGTAATAGCAAAAAATATCTAAAAATCCCGCCATCTGCTATTGACATTATTGCTATTGTGTGCTACATCTTGAAGAAGGTTTACACTTCGCTTGCACGTCCCTCAGACATTGGTGATATCCGTCTACAAAAGCTGCTGGGTCCACCACTTCAGCCCCTTCCTCCAGCAGCTCTACGATATGGCCCCTTAGCGCCTTGGCCAGCGGCCGATCGATGTCCTCAGGATGAACATATAGTCCTCGCCCGGCCGATTGAGGACATGTAAATTTCCATATCACCAACTCAATAGTCTGCTTGATATAATCCGGGAATGTCTTGTTGGCCAGCTCCTGAGCCGTAAGCGATGCCCCCCTGCTGGGGTTAGAATCTTTTACCTCTGCCATGTCACCCTCCTGCGATTAGTTTGTCTATCTTGGCCCTAAGCCACAAAATGTCTTTCACTTTCATGCCCTTGATCGCAGCTACTATCTGCTGTATGCTCGGCCGCTTCGGGGGGACTCCGCCGGCCTGTGTCTTTGTTCTCCGGGTACCTTTCATCACCACCTCCCAGGTAATAAAATCACCGCCGTTTTACCAAAAGGGGCGCGGGCTGCTGCGGAACAGAGAAAGAAGCGGACACCTCCTTTCGTTCACCGCGCCCCCTCATATTTCATCTTCGCTTCCCCTCCTAAGTTAAAATGAGATTGTCTAGTCTCCTATGCCGCTATAAAATGCCCTTTTCCGAAAGCCGACGCAAATACTCCTCTGGAGAGTTAGAGAATTGCAAAATAAACTTCCTAACCATATTCTTGAGGGTATAGTGTTCGGCCTTGAGCGATGCCCGAATTGCATCACGGCGTTCTTTATCTGAGTCTATCGGGAGCTTAGTATCCGGCGCTCTCTTATACCACAAATTTAGTGCTGGCAGATTGGAGGGCCGCTGATAGTATTCTTGGGGCCGTTCATACAAAAACAATCTGTGCTGCCATTGCAAATCAGCATTCACTTCTACGTATGATATTTGCTCTCGAAGCTCAGGAAAATATAGGTCAATTATGTTCAAGACACATCTCTCAACGCAACTCACAATCTGGGAGCCTCGAAACCTGATAACTTCCTACCCGGCCTCGGTAAGGATGTCATCTCTGAAGTCGTCAAACAACGGCTCAGTGTGCCAAATAGCGCTATCACATTCGACTATTATTGCGTGGTTTGTATGTCGACTTGAGACCATCATATCTGTCCTAAGTATGTCAACCGGGTATTGAGGCCACACATTTAGGCCGTGATAACACAACTCATCTCCCATAAGCTTTTCTATGGGGCTCTCAAAGGAAGCTGGTGAGCCTTCTGGTAAAAGCGGCATTAACAATTTCTCCTTCCTGTTCTGTGACTCGGAGCTTCAATGGGCACTACTTGGCCAATCCGACTATCGCCCAGCCTATCAACTAGCCTCGGTGGAAGCTCCTCGCTCTTCAAGTTGGTGGCAACCATCAGAGGTGTATTATGCACCCATCGGTCATCGACCAGACGGTCTAAGATGGCTCTCACCCAGTCGTAGGCCATTCCTTCGGCGCCGAGGTCATCCAAGAAGAGCCATATGATTTCCTGGGCTTCCTTGACTATTTGATCCGCAGCTCGAGGCCCGTCCCTCAGAAGGGCGCCCTGAGATAGATAGAGCACTTGGACCCCTTTCTCCACTAGCTCCCAGGCTGCAGCCAATAAGAGGTGTGTCTTGCCTACCCCCGGAGGCCCGGCCAAGGTCAGAAGCTTCGGGCCTCCGGGGGATAACCACTGCTTGGTTGCTTCCAATGCCATAGTCAATGCAGGGTATCTCTTGTTAGTCTTAAATGTGTTGAATCGACAGGTCTTCCTGGTCTCTAGGGGTAAGCCTGAAAGCTGAATAGATACTTGCACGAGGTCCTGCCCGCGCAGTCTGGCTGCTATCCATTGCCCACGGAGTGAAGTTTCATCCCACCCATCCGGACCAGTCATTATTTGGGCAATTCGCGCTTCCCGTTGCCCTTCATAATACCGATCATTGGTTAGCTCTTTTTGTTTTCCCAGTCTCTGGTACTTCTCCTTGAGTTGGTCAAAAGTAATAGCGATGCGTTGGAGCCCCTCACCATTTTCTGAAGTCATGTTGCGTTGCCTCCCCCCTTCCAGGTATTTTCCCTTTCGCTATCAGTATCGCTTGGGCATAAGAGACCGGGTCTCCCTCTCTTGCTTGGGTCTCTGTGAGCCAGAATGCCTCGAGGACTTTTCGGATGCCGAAGGTCTTAAGTAACTGCCCACAGCGCCCGATCCATGACTTTGGTGAAGCTCGTGCATCCCAGTTGTAGTCTGGGAACTTCTTCCTCACAATATCAAATAACGTAGTTGGCTTGTTCTTTGCATCGGAAACAGCCCTTAGTGCTTCCTTGAAAGGGGATGCCTTGGTAGCGTCTTGGGTCTGTGGAGAAGCACCTGACGCGCCAGCGTCAGGGGTACGGGCTTCTTCCACGGGCCCTTCTTCTTCTATTGGTTCTTCTTCCGTGAGGCTATTTGCGTTCGCTTTTTTTGCAATGGGTTGCCCCCTTTGTGTCGGTGATTGCCCCCTTTCTCTGTCGGTGATTGCCCCCTTTTTATCGTTAAAGGGTGCAATGGATTGCAGGGTTTCCTTAAAGGGGGCAACCAGTTGCACCCTTTGTGTGCCATAGGCGAAATAGCCATTCAGCGTGTAGACGGTGGGATGCCCCCTGCCGCCGATCCGTCGCCCGATGAAGACGAAACCCTTCTCGATAAGACCATTTATGGCATACCTTATCATGCGCTCACTGCGGCTGCATTCACTCTCAAGCGATCCTATGGAGGGCCAGCACTTCCGCTCTTCATCGATGCGAAGTCCTAAGGCAACTAGGACCCGCAACTCCGTATCGCTCAGCTCCTTGATTCTGTTTCTTAAGTCCACACCCACCTTTACGAATGTTAAATCCGCCATGCTAGACCTCCACCTGGCAAGACTTGCACCGATTGCAGGCCTCGCATAGCGTCTGCAGATTATCCTCCTCTGTTACTCCACCTTTCGATACTGGTATGATGTGGTCGCATTCTAAGGGCATTCCGGTTGCTCCACATGCTACACAGGTGAAGTCGTCTCTCGCGAAAACCTTCCACCTTAGCTGCTTTGGTATACCAGGCCTAGTCCGTTTTTGCTTTTCCTCTGGCTTATCCTCTAAGCGGAGGTCCAAGCAACGCCTACAGATCACCCCTCCACTCTCCAGGGAGAAAAAGACCCTGTTATCATGTATCAATTCGGCTACCGATTTGCCGCAGTCCATGCACATCCCTTGACGAAACTGCGCCGGAATGTCGTCTAGCCTTTGATAGAAGATCCTCGGTTTTGTTAGTATTTGTGATTGCCACCCTTCATCTACTGTGCTATAGTCTCTTTCAGACATCACACCCACCTCCTTCTGCAAAGTTGGCCGGTGGGGCGACTCACCGAAGGGCCCTGGGCTCCTGCTGTAGCGGGCGGGTCTGGGGCCCTCACTATTTTCAGCACTATGTCAATTGCGACGGCGTGTAGCGCTGGCTGAGCAGATCGAACATAATAGTCATGGCTTCCTCCTCTGTCATGTGGTGCCCCGTTGTTTGGAATATCTCCTCGAGCATCTCCGGAGTCGGCGGGTGCGTCTGCGCAAAAGTTCCCACCTTGAGGTAGCAGCCCACGCAGATCACTTTGCCCCGCTGTTCCTGCACCATCTTCTGTCCTGCGGGTCCGATCCAGGTGTCAGCCTGGCATTTCAGGCACGGGAAAAGTTTAGATCCCGCCGCCACGAGGATATTGGGCTTGTTGCGTATGCCGACGATCATGAGCTCTTCTTCTGCCATGATGGCCCCCCTTTTAGTTTCCAAGAGCGCACTACATTCATTATGGATTAGCTTGCTCAACTATTCTTCCCACTGTACGAACATTGGCATTACTACATGAGTAAGCCGCTCAGATTGAACCGTGAACGGGCTTGATGGGGTATTCGTCATAATGTCGATTTCGCCGCTCAGTGGGGCAAGCAGGTCCAGCAGATATCGTTGGTTGGCCGCGATCTTAATTTGCCCGTGACTGGGTAGTTTAAGTTCTACCGCATTGTCATCATCGTCATGGGCACGGATGGTCAGCATTCCTTCTTCTACTGTCTGGAGCCTTACGATGTGATCTGTAGACTGTCCGCAAGCCTTTATTGCCTCAGCGAGCCGGGATGCATCTACGGTCAGGTGGTAAGCGAATGACCCAGGAATTAGTCCGTTGTAAATAGGATAATTTCCCTGAGTAAGGTTGGTAATCACGGTCAGCCCATTGCTCTCAAACGAAGCATAGCGGGAACCCGCTTCGGTGCCGATTGTCAACACAATCTGTTCCCCGACTAAATTCTTGAGCAGCCTCACGGTCTGCCTAGGAATCATTATCATCCTGGGCAGTATAGCGTCGGTGTCTAGCGACAACCGTCTTACTATCAGCCGGAAACCATCAGCCGATACAAGATCAATGCCATGAGGCTGCGGAGCCATGGCGATACCTGCCAACACTGGGCGGCTGTCCTCAGTCGCTTGCCCCACTTCTACATCGCTTATGGCCTGCTTCAACCCTGTGAGTGTTAGCGAGACACCTTCAACTTTGGGAACGGGTGGAAAATCATCTTTCCCACCCCGGGACACCCGCATGGTCAGCTTGCCACTGTCGGTCTCAATCGCACATTCTCTGATGAGCGGTGAGCTTATAGCAACGCTCCCTCCGCCTATTGTCAGGAAATTCAACAGTACCTTCGGGTCCAGCGCAACACTGCCTTTTTCTTGAACAGCAGCATTACAATAGCCAATTACTGCTGCCTCCAAATTAGTAGCTACGAGCTTCAGCCGGTCATCCGCCTCAAGAAGTACACATGACGTGATGGGCATAACATTGCGCCCTGATATTACCGAGGACACCTTAACGAGAACATTTACAAACTCCTCTCTATTTACTACTGCCTTCATTTCTTACCCCCTTGCATTTATTTTTTGAAGCTATTGGTCGCACTATATTCGTTACGGATTGCTTTGATGTCCCTCCCTAGAACGGGATCTGCGTTGCCTGCTCTTCCTTGAGAGCCTTCAGCTTGTCCCGGAAGGTGATGATCATAGTGGCGCCGAACTTCTCCGGAGCGCTTTTCCTCTTGAAATCAGCGCTGGTTACCTCAAGACGACAAGCGGACCTCCACCAGGCCTGCACTCTCTTCTCGTCAGGCTTGACCTCCTTGAATAGCTCCACCACCTCGGCCCAAGCCTTCAGGGGATTTTCCTGTGCCGCGGGGGGTTTATCCGCGGGCGCTGCGGGGGCCTCCGTCTTGTCCCGGGCCGTGGAGGGCGCGTCGGTCGGCGATTCAGCTTCTTGGTTATCTTCGTCGCCTATCACCTCAGGAGGGAATAAATCATCAGGCGGCTCTTCTGCTGCAGGCAGTAAGAAAATGTCCTTCGGAGAACGGCCAGTCAGTTGAAGCAACTCGGTGAATGTGTAGGGTGATACAAGTTCAAGGACATGGATCGTTTTCTTCTTGCCTTCCGGCTGGACCTGCTGGGGGACAAGCTTGAGTATCAGGGGGATCATGGACACCCGGCCACAAGCCTTGATTAACTCCAAGCTGGAATTGATGTTGACAATAGAGTTGAAGCTGCTGGTGTCTATCTGATAGACGCCGAGAGCTCCAGGAACATCAGGCAAAAGGAACTGTAGCGTCATAACCGGCCGGCACTGTTTAGCCTGGTAAGCGGGACACTTCTCGCGGTCGCAGGGGACTTCCCTCAAAGTTGTGTGTTCCGAGTCGCGGCCAGCGATCTCCCCAGTCTTGATGTCTACCTGGGCCATAGCCTTTTCCCCATCGCCACGGCAAACCAAGCCCCTTGTTAGCGAGTACCGTTTGAGCCACTGCTGCGGGGCATCCTCGGCAGGGAACACTATCTTTAGCTCTGTCGGTTTATCGCCGCAGATATGCCTTACCTCCTCAGGGCAAACAAAATAATCCGTAGCTTCGGGATAGGGATTGCCTGTTCTCGGGCTCTCCTTCTTGATCCCCAGTCGGATTTTACCGAGTCTCGTTAGTCTCCGTATTTCTGAAGTTCCCTTAATTGGCATGATTGACAACTCCTTTCTTTTCTGTCTCTGGCCAGTTTTGTAATTGATACGGCATTTGGAGGTTCTTTTTCATATAGATAGGAATGTCAGCGGGAATAAGGCTGACATAGAGGTTATAAACCCATTGGCGGACGGTCTCAGGCGGGGGATCTGTAGGGCTGCCAAAGTAGTGAGTATCGAGTTGGGGGCCAGTTTGGGCGCCGACTATCAGCCAGTTGATGGGAGGGTCTTTCGGCAGCCGGACGGGACCTAACATGGGCTCGATGCTGAGGAACTTTACCCGGGCGTTAACTTTATCCAAGTGGCGGAGCGCGGCATCGGCCATTTGCTGATTCGAGACCGATATGCCGACCCAGGCATTTCGCGGCCACGGATTGAGCTTTGCTAGCTCCTGACCAAACTTTGTGAAATGCTGATACGTATGCTGCGGGGTACGGCGCTCCACGTCCAGGACTTCTTCCTGGAAGGGTCGGGGTACCCACCAGCCACAGAAGTCGCCCATGTTGACGACGAAGATTTTAGTGGGCTTGTGGCGGGTTAGGGGGTCAGTTAGCAACTCGCGCCAGAAGCGTGGGGCGAATGGGTCAGTGGAATCCCCAGCCAGGGGATGAGGATGGGAGAGATAACGCTGGCGGAGGCGTCCGCGGGCGAGTCGGTGGGCATAACAGAAGGGGCACCGGCCTAACGCATTTGGGCCCCAGATGCCGGCCTCGACTGGCCCCAGGCAGCCCGTGAAGGGATTCCAGGTGCGGTCACAGGTCTCAATATTTGTGATGTTCAAGCTCATATTTAGCCCCTTGTTTCTTCGAATCCCAACAGCTTAAGCAGTGCCAGACCCTCAGGGGAAAGCGGCCCCTCCCTTACAGTTTCGCCTGGCAGGGTACACAGGTAACCAGGTGCACCGGCAGCAGGAAGGCCAGCACATGATGCCCCGGGTCGCCAGTGATGCCGCAGCGGGTGCTGAACTTGCGCAGCCCGCAGTTAGTGACCAGATGAACGATGCCCTGGACGTTAGCGCACTGGAAGAGGGGATCGTCGGGATGTGCCTTTTTCCATTCCGCCAGCTCAGTTAGACTCATGTTTGTCCTCCCTCGCGTCTCTTAAAGCTTTTAGCATTTCCAAAAACATTTGGCTGAGGAGGGAGCAGAAGTGGCCTTGAAAGCCCAAGAGGCTACGAATAGAAGCATTCTTTTCCGGCCGGTACTGGCCTCCCAGAAGGTCAGTAACGTATGTCGGGGGGTGTAATCCGAACCCTCGCAGTTCGCCTGGCTGCTCAGCCATTTCGTGTTCAGCCTCCATGTATCTATGCGTTTTCTCTGTGCAGTTATGGAGTGCTGTTGACACATCGATTGGTATCTTATCCGGCCATTTCATTTCGGTACTACTCCCCTTCCTTCGCAACGAGGACATTGCCATCGTTCTGCACCACAATGTTTATTCCCAAAACCTAAGCATAGGTCACAAGGCCCTTTTACTACCATCGCCCCCCAGCATTCAGGGCATAGGGAGAGAGGCTTCGTGTTGCCAGCGTCGAGGTAATCGGCTATGACTTTGATAACTTTAGCAGTGTCGTGAAAATCATGACTAGACAAAGATTCTTGCAGTTTGTCAAAGTCATGTAAATGATCATATCCGTGTGCTGGACTTATTGGCTCGCTTATCCTGTCCAGCCAGGATTGAAGCTCAAGGATTTTACCATTATTCGTTCGGCATCTTAAAAACCACTCATTAGTTCTACTTATCAGTTCCTCGTTCTCCGCCTTGAATTCCTTATTTGCATCCTCTTCCCTTACTCTTCTTTTGTATTCTTCGTCAGCTAGATTTTGCCATCTCTGCAAATCTCTGTTGAGCCTGTCGTGCTCGGCAAGAATTATATCTATACCCTCATCCTGCCAACTTCTGCGAGGAGAGTAATCCCCAGCGACCATTATTAAAATCCTCTTTAATTCCTCTCGACTCATTATGTCTGCCATGTTCTATCCCTCCCCTTTAGATTTAGAGATTGTTTTCTATTGCCATAAGCATTTCAGCACAGAACATAAGTAGTTTCTTACTTTCGCTACGCCCCAAGGAATTACCAAAATGCCCCCACTCCTTCTTTTGCTTGGCTTCGGTGGTCAAATCTTCTGCTATCATCTCCAGGTATTTGATTAGTATTTGTTCCATGTTCTATCCCTCCTTCATGCTGGAATTATCTCGACCCCTGTCCCCTGTTCTTTGAGCCATGCCAGTTTCTTTTAAAGTTAAGTCGTTAACATCATTTTCGCACCACAACTTAACCCATTTCCTCGCCATGCCCCTCCTTTATCTGGTAATTTCCAATGCCATCACCGTCTGGCTCATTCTCTTGGCTGCTAGTTCACAGCACCACTCTTTATCGTCTATCCCAATTGCTTTTCGTTCTAGGTTCTTTGCCGCTCTCAAAGTTGTACCCCATCCCATATAAGGGTCGAGTATTAACTTTGCTTCCGGACAGCACGCGATAAGGTTCTGTGGTATTTCTATCGGGATCGCTCTGGGATGAGGACAATCTAATCCTTCGGGGTCTATCTCCCATAGGTCGTGCCTATTGATTACGTTATCTATCTTGCTACTTCGAGTCTTGCCTAGCCAATAAATGCGTTCCGTCATGGGATAGAATCGGCACTTGTCAAAGTTCTGGCTTCCGTTGAACCATACAATCTCTTGCTTAATAAGCCAAGGTGTTTTCAGTAGCCACTCGTAAGGAGTAATCTGCACTCCATCCTTGATTCGGTTTTTGTGTTGATAGAATAAATGCCCGTTCTTCGCAACTAATTGGTAAAGCAGATTCAGGACATATATCTGTAGCCCTTGGTACTCATCTTCGGGCATTTCATCTTCGTAAGGATTGAAGCGATTGTTGCCTGTATGATGCGTATTCCCAAGGTTGAACGGAGGCGAAGTAACCACCAAGTCCACCTTCGGCAACTGAGGTAGAATCAAACGACAGTCTGCACAATAAATACAAACTGCATCATCATAGTAATACAAATTCTCTTTGAGGGGAGGCCAGTTTAACATTTACCTAACCCTCTCAATATTGCAAGAATAGTTGGCGATGGACTCGGGAGAGGTTTATTAGTATCAACCTCTAAAAATCTAGTTCTTCCCGCTGGTCGAAGTTCAGCCCCAACCTCTAAAAGTAGATTGATGTAACCCTGCGCTGGAATTAAAAGAACTGTAGAATTTCCTTTCACTTGTTCGGCTATCGCTTTTCGTACAAATGCTGTTGGTCCATGGATATTTCCATCTGTTTTCCTGAAAGGTGGGTTACAATAATTCATCCTACCCCATGCCACTTGAAGGCTGTTATATCCCTCGGGACATGGGTAAGGGCAAGGATCAAAATCAAAATGAAATTCTGCATTTAATTTGCCATATATTTCAGGTGGTGTAAGCCAATATCTACTCATTTCTCCTCCATACCTGCTTTCAGGGGATAGTTACCTGAAATAGTCATCGTCTTACCCTTAACCTATCCTAGCCAGGGGTATTATGCGCCAGGTGACTGCAAGGTATACGGCCTGGGCCGTGGTTTCCGCCCCCAGCTTAGCCCTGGCCTGAGCAAGAAGGCTCTTCACAGCCGATACAGTCGTGCCCATGTCGCGGGCTATGGTCGTAAGCCTGTGGCCTTGAGCCGCACCGACCAGGGCCTCCCACTGCTTGGAAGAGAGCTCAGGTTTCATAGTAGATTGCCTCCTCTAGTCGGCTTTTTTGGGATTGAATAGATTGGCCGTCTGGTCAAGCACGTGCGGGCCTTTCAGCTCCATAGGTGAGTGGTCCGGGGCCGTTATCGTTCCCTCTGCGACGACTGCCATCTTGCCGGCAACCATGACCCTGCTCCAGCTCCCCTGCAAAGTGTGCCGAGTCCCGAAAACGTGCTCCTTTTTTGCCTCCTCGAACGGGAAGCCGTTGGCCTTGGTGAAATCGCCGATCTCCTTGATCTGCTGCCAGGAGAAAGGCAGGGGGAAAGCGAAGATGTCCCCCTGGCGCCGGTAATTCTCGCCCCATTTACGGGTGAGCGTGAGCATAAAAGGAGGGATGAGATGTCCGTAGAATTCCTCCGGATCCTCGGCCAAGTCATGGATGCCTGGGTGCATCTGCACTAAAAACGGCGCCTCGTCCGTGCCCCCGAACCAGGCGTGACCATCCTGCCACCAGTTTCCACCCTCCTTCGGACTCTGCAGCAGCAGGAACTGTTCGAAGTTGGGTTTCAGGGGGAACATTTCGAAAGACCCGATCGCCGCTTTAGCGGCCCCACAACTCGGGCAGCAGCCGAGCTCAGGCTCCGCTTTGACCCCACAGGTCGGGCAGAAGCCCCACTTGTCTTGTAGTGGCTTGGAGCATTTAGGGCACCGGTTCACTGCGGGAATGATGATCACATTCCCCTCCCGGTGGGGAACGATGGCTGCCGCCGAGTATTCCAGGGTAGCCAGTCCTGCGCGTGTTGGCATACCTGCCATAAGTCACCTCCTCAAGTTATTCGTCTCTCTTCTTTACATGACAGCTAGGCTGTGTATCCTGCACCAGGAAACGAGAACGTCGGTAGCTTTAACCGGCGCGCCTTGCTTTTGTATGTCGCTTTCCACCTCGTCCCTGGGAAGATTAAATTTCTTGGACATCTCATCGATAAGCCGGGCTCTCTGGTCTGGAGTAACCCGGTCGAAGTCTATGAGGAAGAAAGGAGATCTCTGCCCAGCCAAGTTCGCGTGGCCAAGCGGGAGCGGGCAAGTAATGGGGACCTTGCCATCCGGTGGAAAGATACGCTTCCACAACTCTTGCCTTTCGGAGTCGGTAGCTTTGGCATAGCATTCACAGTTCGGAAGCATACTTAACTCTCCTACAAGCCTAGATAGAACTCTTTCGGTGCTGGAGGTATGCCGGCGTCGCCGGGCTCGCCCTCGAAGGCCAGGAAGACGCAGTCGCTGCGCCTTTTAATCTGGGGGACCTTCCCCTTGTCCAACTCCGCGGCCATCTGTCGCAGGCGGTGCTCAGGCATGTCCCGGACGGCCTCCTTGACGAAGGTGCCGAACTCCTCGAGCTGGGGTTTGACCGCCTCGATTACCCGGGCAGCCAGCTTTTCCCTGTCCTCGAGCGATAGTGTGACCTGGGCGGAGACCTCGCGGATCTCCGCGACTCCCATACCCTCAGCCTGGGGCGGGCCGGCCGCCTGGGCTTCGTCGGCAGGACCCGGCACTGTGCGGGTGGCCAGGGGCAACATATAAGAGGGCAGTATCCCCATGCCGATAGCATCGCTGATTATCTTCTGCCAGCGCACCGGGTCCATAGCTCTCTCCAGCTTGTCGGCCATGCGGTTCATCGCCTCTGCTAGCTTGAGCTGCGCCTCGGCCTCGGCTTGGTTCTTCTTGCGCTCTTCCTTCTTCATTGCAGCCTCCTGGTGTTTTCTTTCAGAAGCCGTCTCAACAGTGCTATCCGCAGTTTCACCCCGATCAGCAGAATTCTCAACCACAGAACCGTCAGGAGTAGTTTCAGCCTCCCCTCTTTGTTACATTCTTCCAGCCCGCATACTTGTAGCCAGAATCATGACTGGCGTCTCTCCTTACAGGCGAGAATTCCCTCACCCAGCAATCTCCAATTAGCCAGCCTGGTTTCTGGCACGCTTCCTGGGCTGAGGGGGCTTCTCCCTGCCACCACTCTTCAGTGACTCTATTCTGGATCCGGTAGGTCTTTAGCCCTACTGGCATGACCTTCTCCTTTCACCTCGCCGCTGCGGCCGGGCCGGGGCAGGGCGCTGGGCGGCTTCCAGCCAGGCTTGTTAGCCTCCTGGACGGCCTCGATGAAATTGTCCCGGGCCTTGTTGGCCCCCCTTCCCTTTTCTGCGGCTGCGATAGTGTTATATCCATGAAGATGCTTCCTGAGCGTGTGCCAGAGAGACAAGAACCTGGCGACTTTCTCAGTGTGCCACTTGCTTTTATAGCCGCACTTACCGCACGTTACTTGCCACTCCCACATTTGAAACCCTCCTTAAATAGGCGATATGAAGCGCCTTGGCTCAATCAGACCGATCTCTTCCCTCTTGCTAAAGACAACAATTTTAATCTTCTTTCCCAATTTATCCGCAACGAGCTGGGCGAAGGGCTTCAATGACTCGACCCTTTCCATATCAGCTCCAACCAAGGGCGATATATGATTACCGTCAAAAGGTACCCCAACCACTCCCTCATCATTCGGCTGGTCTTCGCAGATGAAGGCAAACATTTGCTCTATTCTTGGCATTAGGCTTACCCTCCTTTTCAGGCTAGCTGCTGGACTTTACTTGTCCTCCTTCTGCTTGAAGGCATCTAAAAAGGCCCCGGGTATCGGGGGACTCCGTCCGTTGATGAACTCTTGGCAGGCCTCAACGAACTGGACAAACACCTCAAAATCTCTAAAGGAAGTTATGCCTACGGCCTGGCCTTGCAAAACCACATGGATGTGGTTTTTATCACACTGGTAAATATCCACCGTAAAATTCATTTATAAATACTCCAACTTTGCTCTATTCGTGGCATTAGGCTTACCCTCCTTTTCCTTGGCGCACTATCTCCTCGGCCTCTTGCACTGCTTCCTCCTTGATCAGAGCGCCTTGCGCTGCGGCAGCCAGGGCTCTCAGTGGCGTGCACTTGCGATGGTTGTCTACCATGCGCTTGATGCTGGTGTGGATGTATATCTTAGTGGTCTTGTCGTCTTTATGGCCCATGATCATCTGCAGCGCCTGGGGATCGCAGCCGTCGGTACCGGCGTACTCCGTACCGAAGGTATGGCGGAAGGTCTGGGGGCAGCAGCGCCTCCCTACCAGACCCGCCCTGGCGCATATGCGCCGAACTGCCTTGTACACTCCTTCCTCGCTGAGCGCTCCCCTCTCACTATAGAACACGTGGTTTTTGAGGTCCTCTGGGGGCAGCCTCAGTTTTAGCAGAAGATTGTAGGTCTCCAGGGATAGAGGGACCATCCTTTCCCCCCTTTTCCCTGTGACAATGGCGAACTCCGGCGTTATATCCTCCCAGGTCAAATTGGCACACTCGCCTGACCTGGCCCCAGTATCGAGGAGGAAGGTGAGCAGGGCGCGGTCCCGCGGAGAAAGCGGCAGGGTAAACATACGGGCGAGTTCATTCATACTGAATGTCCTCATCACCTTGGGGTGGATGCTGGGTGCATTGACCAGGGGCATGGGGTCTTTCACCCTGGAGTGCCAGCGACGTGTCTGCCTGTAGAGGGCGCGCAGGGCACGGAAGTAGCCATGGACCGTCTCCGGGGTCAGGTGCTGGAAGGAGTTGAGCCACTCCTGGAGGGGCTGCGGCCTCTGAGGCAGTTCCCCTGGGAAGGCTTTCTCAAAGCGCCTGAGCACATTGGCATACCAGTGAATCGTCTTGGGCCTGAGCCGGCCTCGTGAAATAAGGAACTCTTTGACAGCATATCTGGTCATCATGTCAACCACCTCCTGGGCCTATTGTAGGAGGGATTGACGGGGGGGCAAGGGCGTGCTACGATGGGTCGAGGGGAACTGGACGGAAGACTCTGGATCTCCAGTCCGCTTCTTGTTATGTTAAGTCTAATTCCAGGCCTGCCGCTAGCCTCCGGTATTTTGGGGCATCGTCTAGCGGTAGGACGGCTGGCTCTGGACCAGCAAGCCGAGGTTCGAATCCTCGTGCCCCAGCCAGCAAATAGAGATTTAATCATTGACACCCTCGGCACATGATCCTAAGTCTTGTTGTATTCGCCATCGGTCGTTGGTTGTCGCCGGCGGGCCCGGGGTACTGCTCCGCACCGGTCGGGACCTCCCTGGAGGCCTCCGGCGAGCACCCCATACTGGTTTTATTCACCTACCACCTCGCAATAAAGAGTTGTCGCCTTCTTAACCGCTCTGGCGACTGCTCGGCCCATTGGAAGGGGAACGCCGTTGCCTAAGACCTCGCGCTTACCAGTGAGAGTAAAAGGTGCTTCGGCCAGAAAGTCGCTTGGTAAGCCTTGCAACCGGCAACACTCCGCGAATGTTCGGCGTGGCGCTTTCTTGACTTTGCCGTTCTCGTAGTATATCGGCTGTCCACTCGTTAAGACTGCCTGCACTTTTATCTTCCCGCTACCGCCTCTTTTGACCGGGTAGGGGTCGGTGTGGTGAGTGACTGCCATTTGTTTAATGCGAACTTCGGCTTCGGGTGAGTTATTGACTGGGCAGCGTGTGATAGCGCCGGCTGTCTCTAGCGCCTGGAGGCCCGCGTATTCAATCCATCGCCTTAAATCGATCGGCTGACTGCCTCTCACGCCGAAGCAGAATTTACGCTTACGCCTCTGTTCCTCGCCTAACCAGGTTGGGCATAGAAAGAACCCGTGTACCGCATAACCATTAACCCAAGCATCCGGGGCGAGCGGCCCTTCCTCCATCAAATACCAGTCGGGCTGCGCCTCAGCTACTACTCGCTGGAATTCGGGTATCAGATTCCCGTGTCTCGTCTTGTAGCCGTGTGCTTTTATCAATGAGCGTAGGGGTGAGAATTCAGGGCAAGGCGGGCCACCGATGATGCCTTCGAACACTCCGTCCGGAGGATGAAAGTTTTTAATATCCCCCCCCCATAAGCGGTCAGGTCCTCTTACCACGCAGTAACCCCCTTCCTCGAAAGCCCTTCCCAGTATGTCCAGCCCAGGGAAGATGCTGAGGACCAAATTCTTCATAGATAGCCCTCCGGCGAGCACCCGTAAAATTATGACATTTTACGGGTGCGGGCGTTTTCAGGGTCGCCAGCGACCGGCTGGGTTTTAACAGTTTTAACAGTTTTAACGGCGTTGTCTGTCATGTGCTTTCTCTGGTCTGAATATTCTGCGTTTTGATAATACGGTCAATGACTCGCTTCATAAACATCTTATCAAATTCCTTCAAACTACGTTCCCACTCTTTACCTACCCTCACGGCCTCTTTTGCCTGTGCTCGCCCTTGTTCTAATACTTCTGCTATCTCTTTAGGCTGAGCAGCTACCAGCTTGTCAAATTCTTCGTTAAACAGCTTCTCTTCTTCAGGTGAGAGCGTCACCCTTTGTTTATTTATCCTGTATTGCTCCTTCGGCTGGGGGCTAAGGGCGTTCTCTGTCATGGTGCTCCCTCAATACCTTCGTTATGGTAGCGATTATTCGCTTCCCCTCCAAATACTGGATTGCTGCTCCCAATATTTAGTAGGGAAGGGCGAAACTTTATGACAACCTACCTTTTCGAGAGCGTTTATAAACGCACAGCATGCCGTACTTTTCGAAAAGGGTATGGATTATGGGCATGCCCTGCTCTCAAAATCAACCCTTAACATAAGGTAACTATCCCTTGACAACACGTACAGTAGTCGGCATATGCGCTAGCTATCCATGCTATTCAACTTCCTCGGCTACCGCCTCCTCCCCGATCTCCTTAATCAATTCCTGGAGCATCCAGTTGGGGACCCTTTCCGCCAGATACCCAACGGCCTGTTTCGCCGATGGGAATACGGCTGCCTCATCGGTATTATGTTCCCCCTCCCATTGTGTTTTGTGCTCAATTCCCACTACATATTTTTTACTAGCAGTGAGGATTACCTGCACCTCTTGGCTTCTCCCTGTGCTACCACTGTAGCTGGGAGAGGCATTGTTCAGCGAACTCGAGTTACTCGCTATAATTGTCCCCCGCACTCGTAGTGGTGCTTGTCCTGTCCTGCGTACAATAGTGGTTTCCGACATTGTTTTCTCCTTACTCTGCCTGGCTAGGTTCAACTCAGGGCTTACGAGCGCCAACTACTGTACGTGTTGTCACGGGATAGTTACCTTAAAAGAACCTCTGGTTTTCTCATCATCGCCTTTTGGGGAGTCGTCATTCTGCCGCTTTCCTTCATATTCGATAAGGCAAGCGGCAGCAATCGTATGAGGCCAGACATCACGATTGTTTATTTGCATCGAGATCTCCTCATCCTTTAGAACAAATTGCCCAACATCAAATGTTGCACTGGCAGAATCAAGTACTGAAAGGCTCTCTATAGGTGGGTAAAGTAGTCTATCTGAATATAGTAGCGTTACCTCAGCTAAACCGGAACACCCGGGTGGGAAATTTACCATAATTTGGCAGAGATTCCCTGTGCAGGGGCATTTCTGTGAAGTTTTCGCTTGATTTTCTGGAGGGGCAGTCGCCATCAAACCTACTCTTGCTTTAGTCTTTACGATTAGATTCTTTTCTTCGGCGGCGTGCCAGCCTGAATCCCACGCATTAAAGAAACCAGTCGCAAGCTTCTTTTCATGATATGGATTCTCAGAGAAGTGCCGATGACTCCACCACGAGTAGACACCATTCAAGAATGCTCTCGCATGAGCTGTGGATTTAGGCAGTACATCCAGCACAGTATCTACACCTGGCGGTACACTAATCGACGTCCATTGAGCCGGGAAAGATTATGGCATTTTATCACCTACCATTCCAGCGTTTTTCCTTCTCGAGTCACCCTATATATGCTTATCCATTCTGGAGGAGGTGGCGGTTCGCCATCACATAGTTCATAAACGATGTAAATTCTGAAACTACCAATACCAGCTTGTGGAACAAACTCTATTTTTTGAACATGCTTTAGCTTGCCGTCTAAACGAATAATCTGACCAACACGCAACGAAGGGATTCCTTGCCCGAAAACTATCCTGGCACCCTGATAGCTTCGAGATGAGCAATTATAAGATTGAACCAGCTTGCCGTCTATCATTTCCCAAGTACATGGATATAAGATAGTGTGGTCTGCAAAACGAACTTCAATCTTCAACTTTCCGCCTTCTTGAGCTCTGGGGGGAATTGGAATTTTTGCCAGGCGGCATCCTTGAACTCCGAAAAATCATCGTCGACACAATTTTCTGGGCTTATCCCTGTCTTATGTGTCATGTGCTTCTTGGCCCATTCCTTCTCACCAACGCATCCGACTTCAAAGAACTCCTTGCAATCATAGCAAACCATTACTGCTGGGTTTGACATTCTTTAGTGCCTCCGCTGGGGGTTAAGGGCCTTCTCTGCCATGTGCTTTTCTCCGGGGTAACTATCCCCCTTATGGTGAGCAGTTCTCCCTCTGCTACGATCGAGCGTGAGATTTGCTACTATCTAACGGTGGGACTGGCTCTTCTATGCCCTTCCCTTTTTATCAGAGTCCCCTGCTATCCTTTATCGTTTCGCCCGATACTATCGAACGTGAAACCGTCTTGCTAACCCTGATGCTTGCATCCACGATTTTGCCGTAATCATCAAGCGTTATCGTACAGAGATCATGGATGTTCACTCTTTTACCAAGAATGTATACCTCTTGGTCGGCTATTAGTGTTACGCTTACCGAGTGACTCATTTCTCACCCCTTATTTGTCCCAGGTCAAAATGTGATAACTTTTTGACCTGGGGGGTCTACGAATTGGCCTTCGCAGGCTCCTTTTCCTGGAACGCAATGTAAATGCCGGGCAGGCCCTCCCCATAGTACTGGGCAACACCATATCGATTGATAAATTCTTCGAGCGATATATTGCGCGCCCTTGCCTCTCGTTCCAAAACTACCGTGGGAAGTCTTAAACGGATCTTTTCCCCTACGAGCCTAAGCTTGAAGCGTTTCTGGAAGCTTTGTTTCAAATCAATTTCAAAAGGTTGTTGTGGTTCATTACTTATCTTCAAATCAATTTCGTCAGAGTTAAATCTAGGAGGTTGTATGCATGATTTTATTTTTATCAGTTCTTCGTCCAGTGGCTTCAATTCACCCCTCGGAATTCTAAGCCTTACAGCACGACGGATAATCGTTCTGGGATGTAAAGCTAGTTCTTTAGCCAAGGAAGCAGCGGATTTGTTCCGCCAGTATGGGCTGCGTCTTTTATGGCAGCTATTCAAAAACAGTTCCAGAGGCACATCAGGATGTCTCTTGGCATGGCAGTACGCACAGAGTACCACTATACTTTTATTATCACCAGGAATTTCATGATGAGTATGTATCAATTCCTTGCTCCCACATTCCTGGCATGTATAACAGGCCTTAGCCTTGGCTTTTTTGATAGCAGTATTGCGCATGGGTAATTACTTCTCAGTTTGATTCGTTTCAGGATTTGTTTTCTTTGGTCGTATGATTAGTTCTCCGTTGGCGATCATCTCCACCTTATCGCCTGGACCTAGCCCGTAATACCTGAGCCATGCGACAGGAATAGAGATAACACAACCGCCATCGCCGAACTTGATGAGCGACCTCTCCAACAACATAGGCATCTTGACACCTCGTGGAATATAAGCTACCATATAGCCAGGGCCTTTGTCAAGCCCCTTTTTGGGGTAAATCACAGTCCGTGGACTGCATTGAGAGGAGGTGAGAGATGAGAAAACCTAACATTTTGTTAGCCGCATTGCTTACCCTCGGGCTGATCTTCGGTGCCATCGGCTGTGGCGGCTCAGAGCCCTCAGCAGCATATCCTCAGTCAACCACTCCCCCAGTGCCGGCAGCCCCTTCCAATTTAGCCGCTCAGGCGATATCCTCCAGTGCGGTGAGCCTCTGGTGGAGCGATAACTCCGCCAATGAGCTGGGGTTCGATATCTACCGAGATGGAGCCTCTGTTGGCAGCGTCAATTCCAACGTCAATACTTTCCAGGATAGGAATCTCAAATATGGCACAGCCTATACCTACACTGTAGCAGCCTTCAACGCCGCAGGGACGAGCTCCCAGGCGGTACCGGCAAGTGCCACAACGTTGAACCCTGCTATAACCATCACTATCTACAAGGTAGGTGTATTTGAGACTGGCGAATCCTGGCTGCGCGGGGCTCCGGAACAGTATATACATATCGTAGCGGCGGATGGGAAGACTACAAAAGAACTCCGCATCCCTTTTCAAGACCAGGAATATCTCAGTATCGATCGGAATCAAACAAAGGCAGTTTATGAGACCATATCGTTCCCTGAGGTCGGAAGCTATCTCAGGATATTCATTGTTGCCTATGAGAAAGACAGTAGCGATTTTGAAGCTGCAGTTACCCAGGCTCTGGGGTCAGCTGCCCTGACAACTCTGACCGGTGGTGCAGGAATGGGCATCGAGTCTCTGTTCGGTGGATTTCTGGGGCAGATAATTGCAGCTATCATCGGCAGCGAGGATGACTTTCTAGGCTCCTGCGAGCAAGTGTGGTACCAAAGTCAGGGCTGGGGTGCGGGAAATGAGTACAACATGACTAACGAGAATCTGAGGGTTTGGCTCAGGATATCAGCGCAGTAAATCTCAACTCTCATTCTCCGCTATCATTGACTTTTTTCGTAAAAAAAAGGGGGCCGTGTAGTAAAATGGAAAGGGGAGGTCTAAATGGTCAGGCCGCCCCCGAAAGCCCCCCAGATTTCGATTCTAGAGCCTCGTTTTTAGCTTCGGGCTGAAGCTAACGGATTTCTTGAAGCTACTAGGTCAGGCACCAGCTCCGGGGCTGGGAGGTGCCCTTGTGCTAAAGTGGTTTAAAATAGGGCAGAGTGGTCTAAAAGTGTCTAGAATCAGCCATCTACAGTCCCTGGCGCCTCCTCTACCACCTCGCCTTTACTGAACATATCTCTTAGTAACCCTAAGGATTCCCTGGGAAATCCAGCTAGGACATTCTGGTCAAGCTGATGGCCAGAGTTCATGTATTTTAGTAAGTTGATAAGCCGCCTCTGTTCTACGGCTGGTAGCTTCAAGAATCTTTGTTCCCAATCGGGATTAAGCTCTGGGAAAAACCTAGCTGTAGCCATATCTATATCCACCCCCAACCCCCCAGCAAAGGGGCTTAGCCTATTTTACACAAAACTCTTATTCTACACCTTTAGTTTCGGTTACATTTAGGTTACGCCTCTTCTCGGTTGCGGTGTTCAATCAACATGAAAACTGTTGTTTTCCTACAGTAAGGACACCTGCCTGGGCAGCCTGGCATCTGCCCAACTTTACGCCCGCAGGAGCCACAGAGATACAATTTAATGCGGCGCTTATGCCTGGTATCGTCACACTTTGTCATCAACTTCCCCCTCCCACCACTCATTTGTAACCCTTTTCTGGATTCGGTAAGTCTTCATGCTTCACCTCCATTTTTGAAGCTAATCCTCCACAACCAGGCACGACTCATTCCGATTTTGCTTGACCATTTCATAGCAAGCCAGGTGATATCGGTCTGGGAATTTGATACTCCCGAGTCCGCCGCCACTAATGGTTTCGGAGATATACTTGTCACCCGGGTATATCATGTCGCCGCAAGCCTGGCAGGCATGAGGCTTGCGTGCTGTGGTTAGAGTGGCAATCATTTTGGCCATGTTTGGCCTGCTCCTAGCGGTTATTTCCTAAGAAGTGATGTCGTCGATAGAAATTCGATAGAAATAAGGTTAGCACTTCTGGGGGTCCTAGGCTACGGCTACAGGTTCTTTTTGTGCTCGGTTTTCAGCTTCCATGCGGATAGCCTTGCGTATTGTTTTTTTGCTATGGTGGAGCTCTGTGGCTATCTGAGTGATGTTCTTTTGCTCCACAAAGTAGGCTTGCCGGATGAGCTCCATTTTATCAGGCTTTGGCTCAGGCAGTGGATCACCTGGGCGCACGATTACCAGCAGAGGCGTGGCAGGACGGCCGCGGCCGTTCTCCCTCTTCACCTCCCTGATCAGCCCCTGCCTTACCAGGGAGGCACAATGCGGGTCGAGTTCCCGGGGAGAGATGACGAGGTAGGTGTAGAGATCCCGCTTGCTTAGACCTCCATTGTTCCCGAGAAGAGACAGGATAGTTTCCTCGAGGTCATACCAATTTCGGACCGGCATCCTCTTGGGCTTTTCCTCTCGCCCCTTTTCACGCCATCCATTGAGGTATGCCCTATCTTCACGGCTCAGAGGCATCCCGGCCATTTTCTTGTAACCGATCATGATGAGCTTTCGCGGGAAGCGCCGGAGGAGAGCCCTGGCGTCAACCCAGGCGTCCAAGTCCGGGGCGTTATCATCAGCCAGAACCTCCCCGAACTCCAAGCCATCGTCACCGATGGGTTGGCTGAGGCTAAGGAAGCGCTTCGCCTTGCGGCACCGGAGATTCGGACTCTCATCCCTGCACCTTTGTCTCTGCTCTTTGCCGCAGTTCCCGCAATCTACGATAATTCCCCTGGCTCGGAACCTTTCGTTCTCCCAGTAAGCGGTTAGCTCGTAGCTGCAAACCCGCATCATCCCGGCCTCTGTCAGGGGCTTCCCCTTTGCCTCATACTTCGCCTTTACCTTCGCCATCTCCAGGATAAGGTCGTGTCGAAAGTCCTCCCTATCCTCGAGCTTTACCTTGCGGACAAAGTATTCGGCTATCTTAGCGTATGTCTCCCAGTCACCCTCCAGATCACCGACCAGGGCTTCGTTCCCGCCATCGCCAGGGCGGTATCCTCTATAGCTGGAGTAGATATACTCCATCTGTCTCACCCCCTTTCCGCCTGGATAACAAAAGGGACGGGTTTGAAACCCGCCCCTGTGAGGAGAAGTGGGCGAAACTTTTATTTTCGAGGTAGTGGAGCTTCGCCCGATGCCTCCACGATTTTGAGTATGGCCTCCTCAGTCAGACTCTGAGCCTCCTCAGGCTCTAGGGGGAATACCCAGATGCTCCCTCGCCCCTGGCGATGCCATAGCAGTCCGTGGCGAGCGCAGGCGAGAAAACCCTTTCGCTCCAATGTGGGCCTTAGGCTGTCAACACACTGAAACTTCGCCGGCCGCGAGCAGCCCCCAGCAGAACAAGTTTGCCTCTCTTCGGCATGAATTTTTGCTGCCCAATCCTGGGGGCAAGACATGTGAGAACTCCCTACCTGGAAATAGTACACTCCTGCCTTCGAGAGACCTACCTTGCCATACGTCCCAGCCTGATGTTTAGCTGGGTGTTCGTGCAATTCCTTGCTTTCCCATTGATTCTCCATCCTTCTCACCTCCTCTCCAGGCAAATTTGTAGCTGCCAAGTCGCCCACACCTAGCGGTTATTTCTTAAGAAATATATGCGGGTTGCTCAGCCCAGGTGCAAATATAGGGGGTTGCTATTTTCCCTTGACAACCAACTCACCTGGGCAGGTGAGGTTAGGGCATGGAGCTATGCCCTTCGGGTCAACTCCATCGGCCTTGCAACTCTGCTCCCAGGCAGTGCGCATCTTCTCTGCAAGCTCGAGGTCCTCAGGAGTTGAATATTCCACGCCACACACGTTGCACTTGAGCTTCTTCATGGGCTCACCCCTTTCTAGTATTCCTCGGGGAAGAGTGTGGTGGTAGCCGATCTGTCTGCCTCGGTGATAATCCAGATCCGGGGCAAGCCATGAGGGAACTCATAGGCCGAGAATATGCGCATGTTGCCCAGCTGCAGGGCGTAATTGTTCTCGCGCTTATCCTTAGCAGATAGGTCTCCCCAGTCCCCGGACCCGTGGCGGTAGAGGCTGTCGGTGCAGCACTTAGCGAAGGCTGCGTTTGAGGCCACCAGATCGGCGACTCCCCTGCTCATCACCAGTTGCCCCAGGGGGAATTTCGGTTGGACTGTCGGCGTTGGCACGCTATCACCTCCCTTCTTGGCCTGATAAAACAAAGAGCCTCTAACACCGATGACGGAAGGCAAGGCTGCGCCCTGCCCCCTCGCTGTGGCGTTAGAGGCTCTTAATAAGCAAAAAGACTCCCGATAACCGAGAGTCTTTTGCTTTCGTTTTAACTCAACTTGACCTTGATGGTTTTAACTTAACTGAGATAGTGTGCGATTGCCCTATTGCACGTTAGTTCAACATCCTTCTGTACTTCTATCGGCAAGCCCTTGCCATAGCGGATAAACTTCCGCTTGCGGTTTTTTGATACACTCGTTAAAGGTGCTTTTAAATCCACAAGTAACCGAGTGTAACTCGAAGCTATCCGCACCTTAGCGAACGGATTAAAGGTTAGGCCACTAATCCCCAAACACTCTATAAAGTAAATCGGTTGGCTTTCGTGGTATATGTCCCGACTGATAGCGTTAAATTGCCCTCTTAACGCTCCGACTTCGGGGATAGTGTGCAGTAATCGGGATATTGCTTTACGTTCGTACGCTTTGGCTTGTTTATCTTCGGCAATCCAATCCCCTATAACTTCGGCAAGTTTTAAGTCATAGAGGCGGATTACTTCAGGGTTAGTTACCCAATGGGGGATTGCTTTATACTCAACAGTCCAAAGCGGTTGACCGTTAGTATCAAGTATGGGATTGCCGTATCTGTCAACACACTTGATTGGCTTCGGCTTTATCCCGAATAGGGGCTTTGGCCTATGATAAACGTAGTGCTGAAAGTCATCGCAAGCCGTATGGCCTAACAAGCAACGATTGCCGTACTTCGCCCATAGGTCTAGCGTTTGGGCTTGCCGTTCGTTCGTTGCCCACTTCGGCATATATCCCCCTCTCTGTCTCAAGCCCTAATTCGGGGGATATACGCTTATGTTTGGACTTGCTGGTACTGGTTCGGCTTCGGGGGCTTCGGTTCGGGTTATGCTGGTACGAGTTCGGGTTGGGCTTCGGTTTGGGGAGCTTCGGACTGGGCTTCGGCCTTATCCTGCTTCGCCATAGCTTCGGCCATAGCTTCGGCCATAGCTTCGGCCGCCGCCTTGCTTATCGCTATCCTGTCGGCCTCTCTGATGGGCTTCCCTGCCTCTATGCTGGTGCTAACTTCGGCCTTGTATTCTTCGGCCTTATTCTTGCGGACTGTTGCGGAGAAGTGTTGAAGGTTAGCCACTAGATTCTCACGAACCATCTTGACTCCTTCGCCCAATTCCTTCGCCACCCTAATAACGGGCTTGCCCGTATTGGTGTTGAACTTCGCAACTCCATCCTTGCCATACGCTAACCGAAGGGGAGCGCCTAGAGCTTCGGGGGGTATAACCGTTTTGCCCATGACATTAGAGGCCGTGAAGAACGGTAGCCACACAGTTTCAAGGTCAACGCTCCAAACCTTGCGCCCTTGCGGTCTGCTCGGTGCAGGATTGAGCAACATCGCAATATATTCAGGGGTCGCATACTCGACTGTCATACGCTTTCACCTCTCAATTAGATTTAAGCGTATATCCCCCCGAATTAGGGCTTGAGTGATGAATGACTTACTAATCCACTTTCGGCCTATCCCTTGCCGGTTCCAGGGGCTTGTGCAGTATCCCTATAGGGTAAGGGGTTTGACCTAATCGTTTGGGTTAGCTACCCATCAAGGTCAAGTCATTGTTTGTTAAGGTGCTGGCGAAGCTAATTAGCTTCGACTAAAAGAATAACATGGATTAAATGATTAGTCAATCATTATAAAATCTACTTAGATTTTGTTATAAGAATAATAAAGGGGCAAAGCCCTCCTTCCAAAGAAAGATTGGGGGATTCAGGGAGTTGAAAGAAAATTGGTAAACAGCCTCTTAGTGCGAAGTCGTTTAGCAACGGGGGAGTGCAGAGGGGCGCAACCCCTTTGCTGGGGGTCTGGGGGTGTCCCCCAAGCTTGGGGGATTTGTCAGGGCGTTCACTAGAACGCCTCTACCTAAAAAAGAGGGGGGCCGGCTTTCAATCACCCAGCCCCTCTTTTTGGTGTCTAGCTTCGGGATAGCTTCAAAAACTACTAAAAAGCCGAAGGAAGAGGCTCCAGGATTCGATTTTAAGCCCCTCCGGGCCTAAGCCTGACCAACTGACTGGCCCAGGACTGCTGGCACTACAGCCGGTGTCGCTGGTTGAGCCCTGGGGGGGATTCTTGCCTGATGGGTCAGGCAAATAAATCGGTCATTACCTTCGCTATCTCCCGTATCCTATCGTCTATCGTCTCTACAGGCCCAGACTTCTCCCGCAGTATCGGCTTCTCGTAGGGTTGAATAGGAGACATATATTAGTCGCACTATACAGTTTTAAGGCTGTTTTAAGGCTGAATGAACGTCTGTTGTTATGTATGTAAGAAGGGCTGCAACAAATAATTCATCACCCAAAATCAAAATTCTAGGTGTTTCTTTGTCAGGAGAGGAGTGCACAACTGCTCCTACAATAGCTGCCACACAATGTATTTCTTTATTAGGTTGACCTTCTTCCTCAATTATTATCTTTATCACGTTTCACTCTCCTCAAAAGTTCGTCACCTTCACTCGACCTTTTCCTCAGCATAACATTCCTTGCACCAAGCAAATGTCACACGCTGCGCCGAAGTAGTATGCACCACCTGCGATAGAATGCCGAGCTTCTTTATAATCAAGGCAGTATCAAATATGGCATCATCAACTCTAAGGCCATTGAAATCAGTGAGTATCTTACTGCATTTGACACACCTGGTTTCCATTACCGCTGGGTTTCCCATCGTCAGACTCCTTTATTCGACTTCCTGAATCAATTTATCCTCAGCTCCTGAAAGAAGATTTCGGTCACCTTCTCCCTTGAAGTACGCACAGACGGCACATAGTATTATGGCATTATCGGTCTTCTCGCAAATGCCTACTCGTATGCACACGGCGCATCGGTCCAACCTGTACTTTCTGAATGGTATATATTTCTCGCTCATCGTAATCACCTCTCAAATAATGGTAGACCATACTTGGTCTTTAACCAAGAACCAATATAGGTCGATTGCTCTTTGAGATGCACCTCTCACAATCTATGGCCATACTTACCTCATTAGAATGTGGCTATCACGTTTGGATTGTCTGCTTCTTCTCTGGGATAGTAGAGAATAATCTTACCATTATATTCATCGAGGTATGCACCAATCTCTACATCGTCAGGTACAGACTCTAGGGCTTTTAGCAGTTCCGTCTTTGTCATCGTAATCACCTCGTAGTAGTCCAGCTTGGCGCGGGTTCTTATTTTAACACCCAGGGTTTAATCCACACCGGGGATTCAATAGCCGCGATCGGCTTATACAGCACCTGCATGGCGGGCTCCGCACCTTCCAGGGTGAACCGTCTAAGATGCGCCAGCTCTTCTCTCACCGGCTCCATTGCGGTTATCTCAATAGCTCCAGAGTCCTTTAGCAGATGAAAGTATCTGAGCATGGATGGATAGGTCATGCCAGAAATCCTCTGCTTTTTGGGCCTGACCAGGTTTTCATCTCTAATGCGGCCGCGATAAAGGCGATGTACCTGTGAGCAGCTCGCCCTACCAAGTTCGTACAATGAGTCGCGGATGAAGATCCCCGGGACCCGCCATTCGTCTTTCAGATAGGGCATATTACTTCTTCTAGGGCAACCGCTTCCAGCTCTCTCTTATCGTCTGCCAATACTGCGTATTATCAAGTATTTTCTTTAGCCTTTGAGCGAAAGATTCAGCATCCTCTTTGAGAACGGTAAGATAGCCCGTTCTGGGGCCATAGCCTACATAG
>Ga0315279_10002452_pt1 | contig 27808 bp, 28 predicted proteins | sample YL17G06_20_MG_FD_203694 | JGI IMG/M metagenome (GOLD analysis project Ga0315279, IMG submission 203694) | Sediment microbial communities from Yellowstone Lake, YNP, Wyoming, USA - YL17G06_20 | ecosystem: Environmental > Aquatic > Freshwater > Lake > Sediment | place: USA: Wyoming | collected... | reverse complement strand
CGCTCTTCCATGCGCCCGAGTAGGATGCGGCAAACTGTGCCACCTCGTCCATATGGGCGGTCGTCCCCTTCGCGACCACCACCGGCGCCCCGTGGAGATCGGCATGGACGAAGCTGTCGCCCCCTCCCAGGTAGCGGCGGACGAGCTCCTCGTTCTGGCCCGCGTCCCTCCCGCCAACCACGAGGACCCCGTCGCTCGTCTCGAACCACCGGAACCGGTGGAACCACCGCCTCTTCCCCTCCGCGGGTTTCTCCCTCTTCTTTGCCGGTGCAGGGAGCGGCCTCGCGAGGGCGGCCTTGGCACCCTCCCGCTTGCGCTTGTACTTCTTGACCTCCTCGAAGATGCGGCCGATGTTCTCCCGCACCGATTCCCTGACCGATATCCTCACCCGTTCCCCGATATCCAGGGTTACCGAGGCCTTGTCCGGATGCACTTTCACTACTACACGGGCCGCCGGGAGATCACTTGCGGCGAGGGTCTTCTCGATCCCGCTCCAGGGGATCCTCTTCTCGGCTTCGGAGAGGACCCGGATCACCTCCTCCACGAGGGCATAATTCGTATAGATGCACTCGACCGATCTCTCCAGCCGCTGTATCTCTCCTTCGAACTTCTGCAGGCTTGCCTCCTGCCGGGTCCTGATAGTCTCGTTGCGTTTCGCAGGGGTCCGCATGTCCTTTGCCGGGGCAGCGGCAGGCCCCCCGTAGAATGCCTCCAGGGCTTCGTCGTAGCTAGGGAAGTGGGCGATGACGTTCTCACCCGAGAGGGGGAAGGGCCAGGAGCCGGAGGGGGTGATGACCGGGTCGCGGTCTCCCTTTACCCGTTCAAGAAGGCCGGCGATGGCCTGGTGGACAGTCTCCGGGTCCGCAGAGCCTGCCGGGGCATCTTTCCGGATTCCTGCCATAGTGCAAACTTCTTCCGCGTACCGGCCCCCGAGCATGCAGTCAACGGCAAGGGTCTTCACGATCTCGCGGTCCGAAGCCCGAATGAGATCCCCGAGGGATGCAGGGGAGAGGTCCGAGCAGTCCCTGCCCGGGAAAGTATAGGTTGCCCCCGGGACCACCTCCCTTTCCCTGAACCGGTGGTGCCAGAGGGGTTTCACGATCTTTCTCTCCCCGTCGCAGAGGACGACGTTCCCCTCGTCAAAGAGTTCCACGACGAGCTGGTAGCTGCCCATCTTCTTTCCGACGGTGATGGAGAAGATCCTCTGGAGACCGTGCTGGGCGATGGAAAGGACCTTCCCTCCTTCCAGGTGCTTTCGCAGGAGCATGGCAAAGCCACCCGGTTTTTCCGGGGCTCCGGGGAGGGTCTTCACGAGATGAGCCCTCCTCCCGGACTCGATGACGAGGGCATGACGGGCATGGTTCTCTCCCTGGAGCCGGATGGCGAGGATCTTCGGGCCGTACTGGTAGATCTTGCCGACCCAGAGGGGGAGCAGCGGGGTGAGCTCAGCGACCACGGCCGAGAGATCCACCCCGCTCATCCCCTGCGCCGTGGCCATGGTTATCCCAAGCTACATATGGCTTCAGCGCTAAAAAAATAGACTATCTAGGTGGCGGGATGACGGGCGAGGCGAAACCGGAAGGGGAGAAGGCGCCAAAGAAGAAGCTGACCCGTGCCGAGAAGCAGGCCCAGCATATGGACCGGCTGAAGCGGACGGGAATCGCCTGCGGGATGGGGATCCTTGCAGGGGTACTCTCCTTCTATGCCGATGCGGTCCCGACAGGAACCGCCCTCGGCATCCTCTTCCTCCTCGCCGGGATCGTCTTCCAGAAATATGTCTTCCTCGCCATGCGGATGGATTACCTCGGTCTTACTGCCAAGGACTGGTTGTACCAGGGTTTTATGACCTTCTCCCTCTGGTTCATCTCCTGGACCATCCTCCTGAGCGCCAGTCCCCCAACCCTGTGACGGACCATGAGGATCGCCGTTGTCCACCGGGACCGCTGCCACTCGAAGAAGTGCGGTACCGAGTGTATCATCTACTGCCCCCGGGTCAGGACCGGTGACGAGACCGTGGTCATCGGGGAGACGGGCACCGCGGTCGTCTCCGAGGAGCTCTGCGTGGGCTGCGGCATCTGCATCAAGAAATGCCCGTTCTCGGCCATCGATATCGTGAGCCTCCCCGAGGAGCTCCCCAACCCAACCCACCGCTACGGGAAGAACGCCTTCGCCCTCTACGGCCTGCCTATCCCGGTCCCGGGGAAGGTGACCGGTCTCCTCGGCGCGAACGGCATCGGGAAGAGCACCTCCGTCCAGATCCTCTCCGGAAGCCTCCGCCCGAATATGGGGGAGCTCGACCGGGAGGTCCCCTGGAAGGAGATCCTCTCTCACTACGCAGGGACCGAGCTCTTCGAGTACCTCCGCATGGTCTCGGAGGGACGGGTGAAGACCGCGACAAAGCCCCAGTACATCGATTACATACCCCAGATCTTCCAGGGAACAGTAGGGCAGCTCCTGAAGACCACCGACGAACGCGGGCAGCTCGACGGCTACGTGGACGCCTTCTCCCTCTCCCCGCTCCTGGATCGGCCCATCGATTCCCTCTCCGGGGGGGAGCTCCAGAGGGTGGCCATCTGCGCCTGCCTCTCCCGGGAAGCAGACTTCTACTTCCTGGACGAGATCACCCCGTTCCTGGATATCTACCAGCGGATGGCTGCGGCCACCCTCATCCGCGAGCTTGCCGCCGAGCGTCCCATCATGATCGTCGAGCATGACCTCGCCATCCTGGACCTCGTTGCCGATACCGTCCATATCGCCTACGGGAAACCGGCGGTCTTTGGCATCGTGACCCAGCCGAAGGGCGTGCGGGTGGGGATCAACCAGTACCTGGAGGGGTACCTCGCCGAGGAGAACATGCGCTTTCGCGATTACCAGGTCGTCTTCGAGAGCCGGCTCCACGGGGAGAGGCCCCAGCTCGAGGTCCTCACGGAGATACCGCCCATGAAGAAGGCCTACCCGGACTTCACCCTCAAGGTGCAGGGCGGGGAGATACACTGCGGGGAGGTACTCGGCATCGTCGGCCCGAACGGGATCGGGAAGACCACCTTTGCCCGGCTCCTTGCAGGGGAGGAGAAGCCGGACTCGGGGAAGATGCCCCAAGCCCTCTCCATCTCGTACAAGCCCCAGTACCTGAAGGCCGACTCCGATGAGACGGTGGAGGAGATCCTCCGGGGCTGCACGAACCGGTTCGACAGCTCCTTCTTCCAGCACGAAATCCTGGAGCCCCTCGCCCTCTCCGCGCTCCTCGCCTCGCCTGCGAAGACCCTCTCGGGCGGCGAGCTCCAGCGCCTCGCCATCGCCGCGTGCCTCTCCCGTGAGGCGAACCTCTACATCCTGGATGAACCGAGCGCACACCTGGACGTCGAGCAGCGGGTGAAGCTCCCGAGGGTGATCCGCAACCTTGCCCAGGAGCGGGAAGCGGGAATCATGGTCATCGACCATGATATCTACCTGATCGACATCATCAGCGAGGGGCTCATGGTCTTCTCGGGCGACCCTGGCAGGCACGGAGTCGCAGAAGGGCCCTTCCTCATGCGGGAGGGGATGAACCGGTTCCTCCAGACCCTGGGAATCACCTTCCGCAGGGATCGGAGCGGGAGGCCCAGGATCAACAAACCAGGGTCCTTCCTTGACCGGGAACAGAGGGCAACTGGCATGTACTACTACTCGGAAATCACGAAAGGTTAATGGAACCTTTCTCCATTAACCCGCCCCCATCGGAGGCGGGCATCACTAAAGGTTAATATAACTTCCCCCGAATAATACTAGTAAGATGCCGGAAGAGAAGCTCACTGGCCTCACCCTCGATGAAAAACTGAAGAAGGTCAGGACTGAGTTCCATGACTATATCGATAAGAACGTAAAGGAGATATCCGCAACCCTCCCCGTCTTCTTTGCCCATATCATCACCATGTTAAACGACTCCTTCCCCGGCCTCAAGGACGAGGCCCACGACGAGTTCATCGACTCCATCACCTACCGGATCCTCTCGGCATCCCACCAGGGGAGGAACATCCAGTTCGTCGAGAAGGTCTGCGCGAACGCCCTGAGGGCGAAGAAGGGCCAGAGGGCGAAGCAGGGGACCGATATCATTGCAGGGATGGAGCTCCTCAAGAGCGAGGACTATGCCAACGCGATCAAGTTCCTGAAGGACTATACCCACCTGGATGCCACCATCGGGGCATCCGTGGCCTATTGCTACTACATGCTCTCGTTGAAGGAGATAGCATCCCTTCGCGAGAAGGCGAGCCGGACCGACGACAAGGAGCGGCGGCCGAACGAATACGAGCTCCTGGCCCGGGAGGAGATGCTGCGCCTTGCCAATTCGCGGCCCCCCATCAATGCCGTCAGGGAGCTCAGGATCCGGGAAGAGGAGGAGCCCCTCCTCAGGAGGGCCTTCTGGCTCATGATCTCCTGTTCCCTCGAGTGGTTCCCGAACGAGAAGGGCTTCCTCTTCGTCGGCCTGGAGAAGGCGAAGCGGGACAGGAACCGGGAGATGAAGAGCGAGCTCCTGAAGATCGCCACCGAGCGGTTCTTTGACGACATGTTCTTCTTAAAGGAGATGTACCACTTCAAGCTCGAGACAGGGGACGGCGACGGGGCGACGGGTGTCGTAAGGCAGATGATCCAGCAATTCCCCGACGGGCTTGAGCCCCTCTACTTCGGCCTCATGATCTCCCTCCTCTCGATGAAGAAGACGACCTACGACGGCTTCCGGAAGCTCCTTCTCATGAAGGGGATCCCCGAGCACATCCCCTCCATCATGGACGTCGCCTACCAGGTCATGAACAACGATACCCGCCAGGCCCTCGCCATCCTCCGGGAGCTGAAGGGGAAGTTCCCCCGGTTCGACTTTTACTTCGTCTCCCTGGAGTACCTCCTCGCAGATACCTCTGCCCAGGACCAGAAGCGGAACAAAAGGGCACGAAAGATGCTCATCGACTCCATTGACCGGTTCTGCTTAAACGAGCTCGGCATCGAGCGGTAAACCCGGTCGGGATGGCAGGCTCAATGGGGTAATAACCGCGCGAAGAAGCTCTCGATCGCATTCAGGAGATCAGCGAGGGGACTGAAAGGGGTGGCGGGTACTTCCTGTACCTTCTGGATCTCACTGAAGGAGACGGCGGGTGTGATCTCCGGGAGGGGTGTTATCACGGGTGAAGGTGCGGGGACCGTGGTCTGGATCGAGAAGGTCGTAATGGGGATGAGAGAATTCGCCGCATCGGGCATCCGGGTGATCCTGAAGAAACCGACGTTTTCGGGTGTCACGAACCAGAGCCTGTCCGCACCATCGATGTAGAGCTTCTTCACCGCATTGTTCCGGATCCCTTTCGAGGCATCCAGGTGATCCCTCACCTTCCCGTCCTTCCATGCATAGATACCATAGTCAGTCGCGATCCAGAGGGTCCTGTCCCCGTCTACCCTCGCATCATTGATAAAGATACCGGGCATGAGGTCAGAGGATGAGACGATCAGATTCAACTCGGCGGGGGCAGCGGCGGGGGCAGCATAGTGGAGGATGGAGGAGGTGTTGAAGATATAGATGCCCCCGAAGGGATCGCTCCGGATGCCAAGCGCGGGCTCTGCCACGATCTCCCAGGGAAAGAGGGGGGTGAAGGCCACCGGTTCCGCGGTGTTCTGGGCGGACCAGATGCCCTCGTTGCATGCCAGAAAGATGGTGTCTGCAGCTGAATCGCTCACCATGGATTTCACGTAATTGCACCCGAGCCCCTCTGGTCCCTGGGGCCTGAACCATTCCCATACCCCGTCCTGGTACCGGTGGACCCCGGCGGTTCCTGTGGCTACCCACATCTTCCTGTTTGCACGGAGGAGACCGTGGATATCCAGGCTTTTTAAGAGCTGCTGGTCCCTGATGGTCACGTACCTGCTTCCTTCGATCCGCTGGAGACCGTCCGGGTACCCGATCCAGAGGTTCCCCATGGAATCGAACTCAACGGCAAGGACATGGTCAGAGAGAAGCCCGGTGCTCGGATTCCCGTACGTCATGTGGGTGATGTGCCAGGCCCCGTCGTAGATGGAGAGGCCGTTATCGGTTGCGAAGTAGAGATCGCCATGGGTATCTTCCGCGATATCGATAACACCGAGCGAGGAGATCTGGTCGGATCCGGACGCATAAAGGACGATCTCGGCCATGGCTGGGGCAGAGACAAGGAGAACGAGGGAGAGCATGATACCCAGGGCTCTTTCAGGTTTCCCCCGGATCATCCGGTCGCCCCCCCTTCTTCCATACAGGCCCCTCTTTCCCCTACCTGCCCTTCATCTCTTTTAAGACGGTGCCGAGTTCCTCGAGGAGCTGCCTTCCGGTCACCTTCACCCCTTTCAGGTCCCGGAGGAGGCTCATATCATCCTTCTTCTTCTCCTTCATCGCCTCGCGCCTGAGGGAAGAGAGGAGATCATCTGCTCCTATCCCGCCATCGGCGAGCTTGAGAACGTCCACCTGGGGTTCTGCCCCCTCCTCATCAGGCTGGGGCAGGGATACAGACGGGATCTCCCCGGGGACCTGGACCTCGGGTTTCACGGACGTCTCACCCGGGACGGATAGCTCCTCCTCGGGGCTGACCTCTTCGAGGAGCTGTGTCGGGATGTCGGATCCCGATAAGTCCTTGAAGGGGTCCTGGTCCGGTGCCGGGGTCTCGATGGCGGCAGCGACGGCCGCGGTGGATCCTCCCTGCTCTTCGGCGAGGGAGATGATACGCCGGGATTGCCCCACCAAGGCCGAGTCGAGCATCAGGTCGATCTTCTTCTTCTCGGCCTCCTTCTCCTCCTTTCCCTTCCCGAGCACTCCGACCGCCGGCTTGAGGGATCCCCCCATCTTTCCAAGGGATGCCCGTATCCCGTGGGGAGCTGTTGTTCCCTCTGGGCCGGTTGCCAATTCCGCCTGTGCCCCCCTCCGGGGGATATGGAGGTCCCCCACGCTGATGGAGCCAGCTGCAAAGAGCATCCCGACACCCACCACGGTGTCCGTGAGGATGAGGAGGAGGGGGTTCACATCCAGGTAGAGCAGCGCAGTACCAGTTCCAAACGTTCCAAGACCAAGGATCATCTGACGAATTCTCTCATTCATGATATACCTCCTGGGAAGGTGGGGATATTGAAGAAGATGCCGACGATGATAGGTGCAGCGATGGCGAGCGCTCCGCTTATGCTGAACAAGATGGTCGCAAAGAGATAGAAGATGTACCGGTCGCCACCGTACACGATTCTCCCTGCAATGATGTTGGAGATGGTGATGAGGAGGATGATGATCATGACATAGACGGTCATTGTGTCTACCGGGAAGTGCATAAGGAAGGACACGTTAAGCCCCGCGGGCATGGCCGAACTGCTGCCTGAGATAGCGGCCTGTGACTCCCCAAGGGTGCTTATAACGGTTTCGATGGCCTTTGATATATTGGCCATGATGTAGAAGAGGACGAGGAGGATGCCGACCATGGCGGCATGCATGGGGACGACCAGGGTGACGAAGCCCATGGCAACCATGTGGCGCTTGTCCCTGAGGAGGACCTGTTCAAGACTGGATGTTCCGACAATAAGACCTACCTTGTCGGGGGAGCCTCCCAGAGCGACGGAATCACGGAAAATGTTTGTGTATTTGTAGATGTTGTTGGACCCCGATTCACCGATGAACCGGTTCCAGCTCTGGTTCTCGTCAAGGCCCAGGTTCAGCTTGGAGTAGATGGAGTCCACGAGGTCCCGGATCTTCGGGAGCGAGGCCCGGTCGACCTCCAGGAACCCCTGGACCATGGGAACCCCCTTTCCCCCCATCACCGAACCGAGGGTCCGGATGAAGGTGGGAAAGTCAGTATCCCGGCCGATGATATGGTTATCGTCGATAAAGCCGAAGATCCCGAGAGGGGCGAGCAGGATCCCTGCAAGGAGGTAGATGAACCCCGCGCTCACCCCCGTAATCCAGAGGATGATACACCCGGTCCCTGTGACAAGGAGAAGGGGACGTTCCAGGCGGCGGATGATGGCCTGCTCCCGGGAACAGCGATCGGTAAGGCCGTGGGTCCGCCGGTCCTCGGGCACGGTCCGGTACATCGTAACGAGGCCGAAGACCGAGATCAGGATGACGATCATGTAGGAGAGGTTCAGGGTCGACTCAATCCCACCAGGGGCAAAGATGGCGACCGAGAGCATGATGATGAGTGCCACGAGGACCCCTGAGAAGAGCATCGCGATATAGGCGTCGCCCCACTTCTTGACCATCTCGAGTCCCTGCTCCACGGTGTTCCTGTACACGCTCCGGATGGTGGCGAGCTCCCGCTCGAGGAAATCCTCGTCGGGGACACCGGAATTTATCGAGTTTGCGTACCGGTTGAAGACCGACTGGAGGACCTCGTTCCTGATCTTCTTTGCCACGATCTTCAGGGCTTCGGCGTAGCTGTAGTTCCAGCGCTTGACGTAGTAATCCACTTTCGCCACGTACTTGGTGGGCACGTACTCGTACCGCTTCCCCGTGTAGGAGAAGATGTCAGGGCGGGAGACCCCGGCGGTGGTGATCGAGGCCATGTAGGTGGCCATGAAGAGGAGGTCCGCGGGGATCCTCTTCTCCTCGTCCATGCGCTCGATGAAACTCCCGATCCGTTTCAGCTGGTTTTCAAAGGGGAGCTTCCCCTCGCTCTTCGCCCTGATCATCTCTGAGAACCCGCCGAAGAGACCGGACATGTCACTCCCCTATCCTGATGAGCCCTTCCTTCTTCACCTTGATGATCATCTGGAAGAGATCCTGGAAATCGGTGTAGCCCGCCTTGTGGAGGCGCTCGAGTATCCGGGCCCGCTTGTCCACCTCGTCGTAGATCTCCGCTTTCTTGTGGTCAGGGAAACCGAGGAGGGTGGCGATCTTGTTCTCCAGGAGGTAGCTCGCCCCCTTCCCGCTGAAGTCAAAGGTGTCGTTCATCGGGTTCCACTTGAACATCTCGACGAAGGAGATCCCCCCGGTATCGGCATTGTAGCCCACGAGCTCGTTCACGGAGAGCATCCGCCGGACGGTCTCCCCCGACGGGCGCTTGACCGCGCTCTGGATGACCACGATGTTTAAGTTATCGAGGTAGGTCTTGGGGATGTTGATGGGGTCCCCGCAGAGGCGCTGGATGAGCTTCTCGACCGAGGCCGCGTGGAAGGTGGAGAGGACGGGGTGGCCGGTCTGCATCGCACCGAAGGCGACCGACCCCTCCACCCCACGGATCTCCCCCACCACGATCATGGTCGGGCGCTGACGCAGTGCCGACTTGAGGAGGTCGAACATGGTGACATCCGCCCCCTCGCCCTCACCCTTCCCCTTTGCCTTGGAGACCTCCCGGGTCCAGTTCTTGTGCGGGACCTGGAGCTCGGGGGTGTCTTCGATAGAAACGATCTTTGCCTCGGGCGGGATGAAGGCGGTCACGGCGTTCAGGGAGGTCGTCTTCCCGCTCGCCGTCTCGCCGCTCATGAAGAGGGACATCCCGTGCTCGATGCAGATCCAGAAGTACCCTGCCATCTGGTAGTTGCAGGTCCCGAACTCGACGAGCTTGAGGATGCTGATGATGTCGTCCATGGCCTTACGAATGGTGAAGTTGCTTCCCCGGCGGCTGATCTCGGTGCCGTACACGATATTGATACGGGACCCGTCAGGGAGGGTTGAGTCGATGATGGGGGTGCGGTAGGTCAGGGGTTTCTTGACCCGCTCCCCGAGTTTTACCACGAACTGGTCGAGCTCGTCTGACTTCTTGAACTCGATGATGGACTTCAGGCCCTTGAAGATCTTGTGCTCGATGAAGATGGGGCCCAGGCCGTCGCAGGTGATATCCTCGATATACCGGTCGTTGATATAGGGCTTGAGGACCCCCAGGTCGATCTTGTCCCTGATCATCAGGTACTCGACCGCTTTGTACTCCTGGGGCGTCATGAGGATCCGCCCGTCGGGGAGCTTCGGAACCTTGGCGAGGGTTGCTTCCTGTTCCCCGTCAGTCGGGCCTGCGGTCAGGTCTTTGTTGAGGAAGGCCATGATCTTCCCCTTCATCCCGTGCTGGGACGCCAATAGGGCCATGAGACCCTCCACCGTCTCTCCGGGCTTCGTCACGTAGACCGCCCGCGAGATGAGCTCCTTTAAGACCGTAACCCGCTCGGCATCGCTGATGGGATCCCTGTCAAGGGCATCCAGGAGGTTCACGAGATTCAGCTCCACCGCAGGGATGAGGTCGTTCACCGAGTGGAGGAAGGAGGGTTCGATCGGGATGTAGTAGTTGCGGGCATCAATCGGGTCCGGAAAGATGTGGATGAAGGTATTATCGCCGGCCGGATAGATGAGGTTCGGGTCTTTCATCCCCTTTAAGTCGCGCTTCAGCTCCGAGAAGAAGAGGGGAACGCCGTAGGTATTCACCGGGTAGGTGTGGAGGTACTCCAGGAGATGGGGGCTCTTCTGCATGTACTCCTTCGCATGAGCCGGGAGCATCCGGTAGATCGAGCACTCCTCGATATTGTTGGCGCAGTCGTTCCCCTCGTCAGCCTTCGCCGGCTTGAAGGGGAGTGTCTGGGTGACGGTAAGGGTGCCCATGGTTCAGACCTTTGCAACGGAGATGGGGATGATCTTGATGCCGTATCCCGGTACAACCTCGAAGGAGATCAGGTTCTCCCGGGTCTTGTGGGCGCCCCGGATCTTCACCACCTCGAGGACCATGAGATACTTGTCCCCGATGAGGGCCCGCTTGAGGGTGAGGAGTGCGTCGCAGGCCGAGCGAATCCGTACAAGGGTGTCCTCGTCGAAGGCATAGGAGTGGAGCGTGATGAAGATGGTCTTCCCTTTGTCACAGAGGGACTTGCAGCCGGTGAAGAAGTCGATGATGACCTCGCTTGAGGTATTCTCGGTGAAGAGGGTGATGGAGTCGATGATGATGATCTGGGCGGGGCTCTCCCTGATGTGGGCGGTGAGGCGCCGGAGGACCTCCTCGATGTTCTCCTTCTCGGGGTCGAAGCCGGGGACGAGAATGGGGAAGAGGCGGACGTATCCCCATGCGTAGTAATCGGAGATGTCCAGGCTCATCATCTCCATCTGGGAGAGGAAGGTCTGCGGGGTCATCTCGCTTGAGAAGATATCGATGCAGAGCTCCTGCTTCATTCCCCCCCAGATGATCTGCTGGGTGAAGACCGATTTCCCACTGTCATGCTCTCCCTCGATGAGGGTGAGGGAATTGAGGGGGACGCCATCATCGATCTTCTTGTCGATCTCGCTCTTTCCTGTCGCGAGAACTGCCTTTTTCTTCCCGCCCGACTGATCGGGAAATCCTTGCTTGTTATCTGCTGGCATAGCGAACTCCTAGGGTACGAGATATGCGGAGTCGTATACTCCGTTTGCTGTGGTCACTTTCACCCACGAGGGGTCCCCAGGGGCTTGAACATAGAGGACCGTGATATTCGCGACCTCGTCAGGATCGAGAAGCCCCGGATGAACCAGGTCCGGGGGGATGATCCTGTAGATGAAGTTGAATGGGACGGAGAGGTTCGTGTACGTGTAAGGTTGCGTCCCCTGGAGAAGGTACACCTCCATGTGATCGAAGTCCCCGACTACCTCGCTTCCTGTGTTCTTTACCTCGATGAAGGTCTGCTGGGTGGTGGTATTTGTGGACGCATTCATTATCTCGATCTGTGTATGGATCCTCTGCCCCTCCTTTTCAGCGGCGGCCCGCTGGGCCACCATGACTATCTGTGCCGTGGAGAGGGTACCTCCGATGAGGACATAGCCTGTGATGATGAGGAGGACGATGACGATGGCAGATGCGATGATGGTTCCTGCACCCATACCGTCAGCTCACCGTGAATTCTTCCGAACGTTTGGTCCCATCATAGAGTACGATCTGGAAATAGGCCATATTCGGTGTCGCTGGGATCTTCACACTTCTCATGGTGATGTGAAAGGTTTCCATGGGGTCCCAGTAGTTGTTCGCATTGTCAAGGATTTCGTAGGTCCATTCGCCCAGTTGAGGTGGTGGGGGAACGAGGTTATTCTTTGATAACGTCCCAAAATTATCCGGGGCTCCGATGAAGATGGTGGACATATTCAGGTCGGCCAGGTTGATCCGGCTGGAACCGGTGTTCTTCAGCCATACATCAGCCTGAAAGACCGGGTCCCCTTTTGCGAACGTGTTTACTATGGCGATATCGGTCCTCATCGTCTGGTCAGCCTTCTGGGTTGATGAGGAGACGGAACCTGACATGGTGAAAATGGCCGGAAGTATCTGGGAGGTGAGGACCCCAGCCGCTACTACGGCGGTGATGAGGAAGATGGCCGTGACGATTGTCTCACTTGACATCCATCAGGTCCTGTCCATGCTGTCTATCCATTCAAAGACCTGATCGCTCTCCTTGGTTGCGGCCTTCTTGTGAACCGTCGCCACCGGGCTCTGGATACGGTGGGTCATGAGGACCTCGATCATGTCCTCGTCCAGGGTGTTGTCCTTGGGGTCCAGGATCCGGTTCAGGATATAGAGCTCTGAGACGAACTCGTCGGGCCCGATCACATGGAGTTCCCCGAGGGATGCCGGGAGGAGCCGGCCTATCTCGCGGATCTGGCCCGCCATCTCGTCGGTGAGATATCCCATGCTTGCATAGGCCTGGAGGAGGATCTCCAGGCGATCATGTCCGTAGCGGTTGATGATCTTCGAGGTCCAGCCGAAGAGGCGGTGAACCTTCCTGAGCCGGAGCTTCTCCACCACCTTCTGGGATGCGAAGGGGGAGACGGGCGGCATCTTTCCCTTCCCGCGGAGCATGTTTGCGAGCTCCTCCTGAACGGTCTTCCCGGCTGCCGGGAAGGTCTCCTCCTCGGGCTCCGGGACCTTCTCCTCCTCTGGCTGGGCATCCTCGGCCTTCTCCTCATCGGCGGGAGAGTCCTCTGCCTTTATATCCGCCTTCTCAGGGAATCCTCCTGTCCTGAGGAACGGGTTATCTTTCTCGTTCAACCGGTCGCGGATATCGATGAGGAGCTTCTTGATCGAGGTCTTCAGGAGATCCATCTCGTCCTGGAGCTTAAGGAGTTTCACATCGGTATCGCCCGCAGGAGGGGCTGGGACCGTGGGCGCCTCCTCATGAGGCTGGTTCATACTGATATTGAGCCTGGCCATAGCACACTCACATGGAAAAAATTAATCACTCATACTAGATATATTTTGTGATCTGGTATTTTTAATAAAAGACATAGTATTTACAAAATCATCAAAAAATATCTGTTAAAATGAGAAATCACCAGAACTAATGGGTTGATGCTTCAGGAATAAACGATCTCCTTCCAGTCCGTGCAGCTCCTGATCTGTTTCACCACTCTCCAAAAAAAGGTGAATTTAGTAGAGCAGGTTCATGGGAGTGATACCACCAGGCGCGGACTTGTGAATCGGAATAGCTGCACCGATATCCGGCCTGATCGTGAGGGTGAAATCCTCTGAAGGTGGGATACCACCATCGATGGCCATGCTCAGGTTGACCTGGAGGGTGAACTGCTCATTCTTTTCAAGGGATGTATCCCCATCGTCATTCTGACGGGACTTGATCATCCACTGGTAATCTGCGGGCTGATTCCCATTATTCGGCGGAGTCCCGCCAATCTGTGACGCGAAGTCCAGGGTCCTTAGGACAGTCCTGTTCTGGTAGGTGAAGACTGTCTTGTTCAGATCGATAGATGAACCGCCCGCTGCAAGTCCGATCGAGAAGACGAGGGCGTGGATCCTGGGAGGAGATGAAATAGTACCCTCAGCATCTCCATACACTTCACCAATCACAATAAGATTGGAGGATGCCTGCTGGACACCGGAGTAGACAACCTGCTGGGCCTTCTGGGTCGTGAAGAACCCGGCCCCGAGCACCACATACGAGAAGACTGCAGCCACTACCACGAAGGCGATAAGGACGATGGCCGCTTCAAGGCCGGTAAAGGCCTCAATTTTGTGGAATTTTTTCATCTCGTGCACCTCCTAGTAGAGCTTGTTCACCGGATCGATGCCACCAGGCGCCGTTCGCGTAAGAGAGAGCGCGGGGCCGATGATGGGTTTGATCTCAAGGGTGAACTGGTCACGGGCAGCGATGGAGCCGGTGCTTTCGGAAAGGTGAACGACGATATCCATCTGTTCACCCCCCTCGAGGAGGGCGTTGCCATTCCCGTTGATATCCCGTGCGACGGACCAATTGTTTATCGCAGGATTGGGGTTCGGAAGCAGGGGGCTTGCCTGGCCAATATCATTGCGAACACTCTGGTTGGCGTATACCATGGTGAGCTTGCTCATATCAATAGGCATACCACCGGGTGCGAGACCTAACGTGAAATTCAGGTAGTTGATCTGCACACCACCGCCAGTCGTATCCACCCCATAGACATCCCCCAGGACCTCGAAGCTCGAGCTTGCCTGCTGGACGCCCGTATGCACGGCCTCCTGGGCCTTCTGGGTTGAGAAGAACCCGGCACCGAGCACTACATAGGAGAAGACTGCAGCCACGACCACAAAGGCGATCAGTACAATCGCAGCTTCGAGGCCGGTGAATGCTTCTTCACGACTCAGTAGACGTTTCATACACTACACCTGTCAGTATCCCGAATCTCTCCAGGTATACTCAGCTGTTAAATCTATTTTTGTGTATAAATACTTTTCCTTATAAACCGGGTAGAATTAGTTTTAATCAGCCAAAGTTACTGAATTATTTATCTTGGATATGGCTTCAACCGCCGCCTCATGCATTTCAGAATTGCGATCTGAGAGGGCACGGGTGAGCGGGGGGAGGGCCTTCGGGTCAGCGATCTTCCCGAGGGCAGCTGCGGCACGGATCCGGACTCCGATATCCTTGTCGTCCAGGGCAGCGATGAGCTGGTCGGTTGCCCGGATATCTCCAAGCCTGCCAAGGGACTTCACAGCCTCCCGGCGCACGAACCGGTTTTCATCCGAGATTGCCCGCATCAGGGGTTCGACCCCCCTTGGATCTCCGATGATCCTGAGGGCGATGGCGCTTCCCATACGGATGTGCCAGTCCACGTCCGCCAGGGATTCGATGAGGGGAAGGACCGCAAGGTCGCCGAGCGAACCGAGGGCCTGTGCAGATGCCTCGCGGATGGTCCGGTTCTCATCTCTCATGAGGGAGATGAGGGGTTGTACGGCCCGTTCATCCCGGCTCTTTCCAAGGGAGGCGATGGCAGCCTTTCTCACCCTGGTGTCCTGGATAGCGAGGGTTGAGAGGAGCGATTCCACATCCTCCCCGAATCCCGTATCCGGGATATCCCGCTGCATCTCTCCCCCCGCCCCGTCCCCCCCGGCCCGTGAGGCGCGATCGTCCTTCCTTGACCTGAGGAAGCGGGAGATGTTCTTCCACTGTTCCATGGTGAAGACCGAGGTGGTAGCGACCACCCAGATGTAAATGGCCATATAGACAAGGATGAGGGGATCAAAGGGGATCCCGTTCGCGAACCCGAAGAGGATCATGCCGATAGAGACCCCCACGAGGACACAGATGAAGAGGAGCCCCCGCCGGGGGTACCAGATGGAGGCAAGGACGATGGGGATGTAATAGAGGTGGGGGAAGAGGGCGGAGATCTGGTGGAGGGAGGTTCCGGAGGTGTTGGTGATGGCATACGCATGGAGGAGAAGGGCAACTATGGTGAAGACACCGATGATGAAAGGCCTCAGGATACCGCTCTCCTGGACCTCTGAGCTGCCCTCCCGGATGGATGATGCCCCCAGCATAGAGTATGAATAATTCATAATTCCTCTATTTATATTATACTATTCTCAACAACCTTCCAGCGATTCCAGTTAAATAAATTCCTCTCACTACAAGGGGTATGGGGGTTCGCTGGGGGGGCGTGCGGGGAAATACTCTTATTACCCCCCCGTCTCCATATATTCCATGAAAGGAGATCCGTGAACCGTCTATGGAGAGAAAGGATATCCTCGTTGTCATGATCTCCATCGCGGCTTTCGCGGTGCTGGCGCTCGTGGTAAAGCCGCTCCTCGCCGGGCAGTCCCTCGGCCTGCCCATCGGCGGGCAGAATCCGGAAGGGACGATCGCCCCTGCCTACACCATCCCGCAGACAACCCCCGGGGCCTCGACCACGGTTACCCCGGGAAAACTCCTGACCACGACACCTTCGACACCCGCACCTACCCCCACGGTGCCCTGGGATGGTTCGGTGAAGACGGTGGGCTTCGTTGACCAGCCGGGAAACCAGGTTCAGCCGCCACCCAGCCCAACCATTCCCCCGGATGTCCCGCAAAACCGCTCCCTGACCACCTTTGCCGTGATATCGGGGCAGTGGAGCGGGACCTCAGAGAAGCTGCTCATCCCCTTCCCCTCCTGGGTTATGGAATACACCGCAGAACCCACGACCGAGAGCGGGGACGTCTTCCCCAGGATCATCATTCAGGTCTTTGATGCGCAGAATCCCAACAGGGGCAATCTTCCGATCATCAACCAGCAGATCCTCGGGGAACCTCCGGATGAACCCTGGGCAGTGAAATTATACGAGGGAAACCGGGAGTATTACTTCAAGATTGATACCCGGTTCATCAAGTCCTACACGATCACCATCAAAGTGCCTTCGCAGTACGTGGGATGAGGCAGGAAAAGAGCATATCCCCATGCATCGGGGAGGTTTCCCTTTTAATCGAGCTTCCGCTTGCCCATGGATTCTATATAGGTGATGTCCTTCCCGGTCTCGATCCGGGCAGCATCCTCCTCAGAGACCGTCAGCTCGAACATGGTGAAGTCCTTCACATCCATGAGCTGGACGACCCTGCCTGCCTTTGAGATGACCTGAGCGTTCTTGCGCTCCACCATCGGCACATAGATCTTTGCAGATACAGGCTGGACGATCGAGCGCTTCACCCCGTCAAAAATTCCCACGGCGTCGACCCTCGCTTTGGCAGCCCCGTGTTTCCCCGGTTTGGATGTTGCTATTCCCAGGATCTTGCAGGGCTCCTCCTCGATGACCACATACCTGCCCTCTTTCAGCTTGCCGACTTCTGTCTGTTCCTTCATGGTTTTATCCTCTTTCCGTGGTAGTAATTTATCTTGATGGCATACCATAAATACCACGCACAGAACATGGAATTCCTGGCCTGCTGTGAGGAGATGGCCCGTGCGGTGGAGGATATCGTCCAGGACCTGGTATCAAGGCCCGAGGGAGGACGGGTCGTTCGCACAGGAGCAGGCGGTACCCCCACCAGACAGATTGACCAGGCGGCCGAAGACTGCATCGTGGACTATATCAGCTCCCACTCCCTCTGCAGGACCCTTGTCTCGGAGGAGTGCGGGAAGAAGGATATGGGGGGAGAGAAGGGGACCATCTTCCTCGACCCCGTGGACGGGACCCACAACGCCCTGTCCGGGATTCCCTTCTACGCCCTCTCCATCGCCTATGCCGAGGAGGGGATGGTGCAGCAGGGATTCGTGCGGGATCTCGCACACCATGAGACCTTCACCGCGGAGAGAGGGAGGGGGGCGTACCTTGACGGCGGGCCCATCCGGGTCTCCCGCACAACTCTCCTCGAGGAGAGCGCCATGTCCGTCTACGGGAGGAAGTTCAACCCTGCCCCCGTCCTCTTCCTGGGGCAGAAGATCCGGCGCTGGCGCCTCCTCGGGGCCTCGGCCCTGGAACTCTGCTACGTGGCCTCGGGGAGGCTGGACGGGTTCATCGACCTCCGGGCGACCCTGCGGGTGACCGATGCGGCGGCCGGCATGCTGGTCTGCGAGGAAGCGGGAGGGAAGGTATCGGATCTTGACGGGAGGAGGATCCGGTTCCCTGACGAAGTGACCGTGGGGAAGTGCCTTGTCGCAAGCAACGGGACCCTCCACGGGAAGGTCATCGAGTATCTGAGGTAGTTATGAGGATCCTGCTCGTATCGCGTGTGGATGATGAGAAGGCGGTGAGTTATGCCTCGGCCCTGGGAAGGGCCCTTGAGGCGGCATCCCACTCGGTCATCTTCGAGGAGGCCCTTGCCGCAGAGATGGGTGTTCCGGGAAAGAAGCTCGGGGAGGCTGATGCGGACCTGGCCGTGGTGGTCGGGGGGGACGGCTCGGTCCTCTACACGGTCCAGGGCCTGAAGGTGCAGATCCCGGTGCTCGGGATAAACTGGGGCGAGGTGGGTTTCCTCGCAGAGCTGGAACCCGGTGAGGCCATCGGGTTCCTTGAAGGGATACGGGAAGGGTTCCGGGTTGAGAGCCGGATGCGGATCGCGATCTCCCTCAATGGCGAAAAGCTCGGCGAGGCCCTCAACGAGGTGGTGATCGTGACGAGCCGGCCCGCGAAGATGCTCCGGTTCACGGTAGAGATCGACGGGATCCCTGCCGAGCGGTTCAGGGCGGACGGGATCCTCGTTTCGACCCCCACCGGCTCCACCGCCTACGCGATGAGCGCCGGCGGGCCTATCGTCGACCCCAGGGTGGAGGGTTTCCTCCTCGTCCCCCTCGCCCCGTACATGCTCTCCTCGCGGCCTGTCGTCATCGCGGGCGACCGTGTCCTCCGGGTGACCCTGGAGAGCGAGAAACCCGCGAAACTGGTCCTTGACGGCCAGCGGACCCGGGAGCTGGAGATGGGGGCCGTCCTCACGATCCGGCGGTCCGGGGACCCGGCTCTCTTCCTGGATGTCGGGAAGAACTTCTTCGACAAAGTGGAACAGAAGCTCCGCAGGCTCTAGTATCCGCAAAATTCCGTCGGTCCGGTATCTCAAGCCTTATCTGGGTTGAGGTAACAGTGTTCCGTATTCGGAGAGAATGGTCATGACAGAGATGAAGATCAAGGTTCCCTACCCCGAGATCTCGGAGACGCTGAAGAAGGTACTCTCGCTCTCCGGATCACCGGTTGCTGTAAAGCTCGCGAAGAGCAGGGCAGAGGTGCCTCCAGGAATCCCTGAGGCGAAAGAGGTGGTGCGCCACTGCCAGATGGTGAACATGGCAAGGAGGGAAGGGGCGATCTTCTACGCCCCCGCAGACAAACACCAGTGCAACGGAGGCGCCTGGGCTCTCGGCCTGAAGGAGATCACCCCGTCGCTCCAGAGCGGCGAGCACTACTTCAAGCTGGGGAAGTTTGAGAGCATGCCCGCCTGCAGGAGAACCATGGACCGGATCCCCCACCTCCGGGCGGGGGAGACCTATGCCACCGTCTACGCTCCCCTTGAGAAAGCCCCCTTTGACCCGGACGTGGTCATCATCGTGACAAGCCCGAGGAACATGCTGAAGCTCGCGCAGGCGACCCTCTTCCGGCTCGGGGGGCGTATCTCCTCGTCCATGGCAGGGATCCAGTCCGTCTGCTCCGATGCCACCGCCCAGCCCTACCTCTCGGGGAACGCCTGTTTCTCCCTGGGCTGCGACGGTTCACGGAAGTTCTCGGGGATCGTGGACGAAGAGATGGTCATGGGTTTCCCCGTCGAGATGCTCCCGGAGCTCGGCGAGGCAATAAAGTTCGTCACAGCAGCGCCAGGATCCAAGTAACTCGTGGAGGGGTTGTCAGCCCTTCCTCACCACTTCTGCGACGATCCGGCAGGCTTCCGGAATGGCTGCCCTGACTGCCGGATCCATCTCCCCCGAGAAACCCGGCATCTGCCCCCCCTCGATCCCGACGACGGTAACTTCGGGAGCTATGCCGAGGGCGCGTGCCATGGCGAGCACCTCGGGGATCCCCAGTTCATGAAGGGACAGGGAGGGGATCCCGCTGCCCGGGATCTCACGGAAGACCTGGATCTTTCCGATCTCCCCCATGCCCGAGGTTGCATCCACGATCACGATCCGGTCATATCCTTCCATCAGGGGGATGAGCCCGAGACCGCCGTTCCCTCCGTCCACTGCATCGATCTCAGGATTCTCCTCCTGGAGGAGCGACATGACAGAGAGCCCTGCTGCATCGTTCCCCATGAGCGGGTTCCCGCACGCGATGACCCGGACCTTCATTCGTCGCCCGCCCACAGTTCACCCACTCCCGGAAAGAGCTGGATGGTGATCTCCCAAGAGTTTTTCCCATCCCCGCGAGCGACCACGGGCAGTTCTTATACTCTTATCAGGGAGGGAGTCAAATAACGATCACCAGGTGGTCGCAGTGCAGGTATCCATGAAACTGGAGATGAAGGACACCCCGGGGCAGCTTGTCTCGGTCCTGGAACCCATATCAGAGTGCGGTGGCAACATCATCGCGGTGATCCACCAGCGGGACCCCGAGTCAGAATCCGATACCCTCGACGTGCAGATCGTTCTCGATCTCCCCGCAGGGAAGCTCCCGGCGCTCATCGACCAGATCAAGGCACAGGGGGTCGACATCCTGAGGATAGGGGAGGAACGCCTCCTCCACAAGCGATCCCTCATCATGATCGGCCATATCATGCACACGGATATCAGCGATACCGTGGACCAGATCGACCGCACGGGCTTTGCGGAGGTCTCCGAGCTCTCCCTCATGATGCCTGCCATCAACGAACGCTCGTCTGCACGGATCACCATCAAGACCGCAAACCGGACCGACATGGAGAGCGCCGTTTCCCTCCTGCGCAGGGTCGCGGGGAAGAAGGAGATTCTGGTGGTCGAGCCGCTGGAGGAATGGGCGTGAGGGTCGCACTCCTCGGCTTCGGCTCCGTGGGCCAGGGGGTGGCGAGGATGCTCGGGGAAAAAGATCTCGATCTCACCCTCACGGCAGTCGCCGATTCAAAGAGCGGGATCATCGATCCCGAAGGCATCTCCATCCCTGAAGCATTCTCGCGGAAAGCCAGGTCAGGTTCTTGCGGGAAGCCGAAGCTATCTGCCCTCGATATCGTCAACTCGGATGCTTACGATATCCTCGTGGAGGTCACCCCGACGAACGTGGACACGGGCGAGCCTGCCCTCACCCATATCAGGAAGGCGCTCGGACTCCGCCGGCACGTGGTCACGTCGAACAAGGGTCCCATCGCCCTCGCCCATCGCGAGCTCATGGAGCTTGCCAGGAAGCAGGGCGTGGCATTGCGATACGAGGCGACGGTCTGCGGGGCCATCCCCATCATCCACACCCTCCAGCACGGCCTCATGGGGAACGAGGTGAAGGCCCTCTTCGGGGTGATGAACGGGACCTGCAACTACATCCTGACCCGGATGGAGGACGAGGGGCTCACCTACGACCAGGCACTGGGGGAGGCCCAGGAGATGGGGTATGCGGAGAAGGACCCCACGTACGACGTGAAGGGCCTCGACACGGCGCTGAAACTCGTCATCCTGGCAAACACCGTCTGGGGAATGGACGCAGGGATGAAGGATGTGCAGGTGACCGGTATCGACCTGATCACCCCCGAGGCCATCCAGCTTGCCATCGACCAGGAGACGGCTATCCGGCTCATTGGTGAGGCCATCCCGTCAAAGGATCTCCTCAGGGTCTCACCCCGGATCATCCCCAGGAACCATCCCCTCCTCGTGGAAGGGACCCTGAATGCCCTGACCGTCGTGACCGATATGGCCGGGGAGCTGACCTTCATCGGGAAAGGTGCGGGCTCGACCGAGACAGCAAGCGCGGTCATCGGGGATCTCCTCTACATCAGGGAGAGGTATGCCGGGCGTCCTTGAGAGGAGGCGCGAGTTCCTCAAGCTGATGCGAAGGTACACCCTGGACCGCGGATTCTTCACGGTATCGGATATCGCCGGGAGCACGGGGCTCCCCCGCTCCACGGCCCAGGACTGGATCAACCGGCTCCTGGACGAAGGGTGCCTGATCGTCCGCGAGGGACGGAGGGGCCGCTCTCCCGCACGGTACCTGGCAAAGAGCGCGATGCCCTCGAGCGCCTGCAGGCGGATCTTCACCACGATCGATGGGGATTCCGTGGAGATCTACCATGAATGCCTCTCTAGCGGCTGTGCGGCCTTCTGCGAGTTCCACCACCAGCGGGCCGGCGGGGTCCTCTCCCGGGTCTCGCGGGACGGGACCCTGCTCCGCGAGCGGGCGTTCCTCGGTTCACGGGAGGCCCCCATCGGGCTCTTCCCCGATCCTGCTGTCGGGGTCACCGGCCTCCGGCGGGACGAGGAGAACCTGGTCCAGAACATCCGCTGCGTCGGCGGCCCTGCTTACTCCCTGACAGACATGATGGCCCACGCCGAGGGGGTCCATGACGTGAAGATCGGGAGGTCGGGTGCCTTCGTCGAGGGGGAGGTCACGACGAGCGCATTGCGCTACCTTGCCATCGGGATCGATGATACCGATACAGCCGAGGGGGGGGCGACCTTTGCCCTCGCCCTCGCCCTCCACCAGCACCTCTCGACCCTCGAAGGGGTCATGCCCATCGGCCACCACGTGGTGATGCTCAACCCGGCTCACCCGGAGAGGACCGCGGGGAACTCGGCGAGCTTCATCGAGCTCGCGGCCGAACCGGCCCTCTGCGGCCAGATCCGGGAGCACAGCCTCCGCTTCGTCTCCGACGAGGCCCTCTCCTCCGAGTGGGGGATCGCCATCAAGCAGGGCTTCACCGTCCCCCGGGATCTCCGCCACTTCGGGAACCGGGCGCGGACAGGGAGGGTCACGAGGAAAGAGGCGGAGGATGTTGCCCGGAAGCACGGCATCTTCACGAGGGGCGGAAGGGGTATCGTCGGTGCCCTCGCAGCGGTCTCCTGCATCGGCCTTGACAACTCCATCCTCCTCGATCCCAGGAGGGCGATCTTCTCCGAAGGAGGGGGAGCCTGAACTTCCCCCTCAAAAGCTTTCCCCCGGAATCAATCCCGCCTGGCGAAAAGGTATTTTTCCGACAGGTTCGTGCTGAATCTGGATATATTAAATAGGGGGATACAGACATTTCAGAGAGGGGAGACCGTGAAGAAGATTTTTTCTGGAAGGTTCGTCATTCCCGTGTTCTGCGCCATCCTCATTGCAGGCGCCCTGTCGGCAGGGTGCCTCAAGGAGAGCCGCCTTGCCATCACGGGAATGGACGTCGGTGCTGACACCATCACGACTTCTACGGTGTGGCTGAACGTGACGACTGCAGTGACCAACCAGTTCGGCTTCGGGAACGGGGATCTCACCTTTAGCCTGAAGGCGTACGACACCGGGACCGGCCTTGTGGCAGCCGAGAGGTCAGACAAGGTGGGAGGGATCGGGAAGGGGCAGACTGCGCGGATCTCCCAGCAGGTCGCCCTTCCCAGGAGTGGTTCCTACCGGCTCGCGGTCACGATCTTCGAGGGGCAGAGCCAGAAGGCGGAAGGGGAGATAACCGTCCGGAACCTGGAGAGGCTCCCCACGGATCGGGACCGGGCAGGGGTCGAGATCCAGGATATCGACTTCATCGTGAAAGGGGTGAGCAACGGCCGGGCAACCATTGAGAGCGATATTTACTTCACCAATCAGGGCACCGAACCATCCGCAGCCTACGATGTCGAGGTGAGGGCCCGGGAGATGGATGCCCACCTCATCGCTGATAAGCAGTGGACCCGGATAGAATCGATGAAACCCGAAGCAACGACCATCAAAGGAGTGGATCTCTCGGTCCCGGACCAGTACAACTATGTCGTTGAGGTCCTGCTCTGGCAGGATCAGGTGATCATGAAACGCGGGGAAGGTTCTGTGCTTCTCAGGCCGGGATCGACCCTGTCGGGAGGAGAATACTTCGTGACAAAGAAGATCGAAACGAGCATGTTCATCGCAGAGACGCCTCTCCCTGAGCAGCCCGTGAGCGCGGGCACCGGGCCGAGAACCCCCGGATTCGGGATCATTCTCGCTCTTGCAGCTCTTGGCGGGGCGCTCGTTATCAGGAGGAGGAGCCCATGAATCAGGATCCGGAGAGTGGTGGGAGCAAGCCGGCAATGACCGGCCCTCAGGGAGGAGCGCCCGAGAACCCGAAGGCGAACCAGCAATCCGAGGTAAAGAGCCTCTTTATCCAGGGGCTCTATGCCATCCTCTTCCTCTTCATCCTCATCGCGGCGCTCCAGCTCTACTTCTCCATCCAGGAGTTCATCCGCCTCTGGTTCTCGGAAGAATACATCCCTGTCGCTAATTCCCTCTATTTCATCCTTGTCATCGTGGGCGGCATTTATCTGATCCTCTCATACATCAGGAGCAAGTGAGAGGACGCCCTCCCTTTTTTGGCATTGCGCCCTGATGGTATCTCCGTTGTTGGACGGCAATAGATCCCTATATCCATGAATGTACGCCTTCGGGGCAAAAAAGATAGAAATAGAGAACGGCTTATATTATACTGGATGATTGGTGAGGAAAGCGGGCAGGACACCGATACCCAGGAGGAGATCGCGCGCCTCCAGAGAGAACTGGACGAGGCACGGAAGCTCTCCGAGGAACGGCTCACCCGGCTCCAGTACCTCCAAGCTGATTTTGACAACTACCGGAAGAGCCTCGAGAGGGAGCGGGAGCAGGTGATCCAGCTCGCGGGCGAGGCCCTGGTACGCGACCTCCTGCCGGTCCTGGACGACCTGGAGCGGGCCCTGCCGTCTCTCTCCCAGGAGAAGAACCGGGAAGGGTTCGAGCTCCTCTCCCGGAAGCTTCATAAGCTACTTGAGAGCCACGGTTTACGCAGCATCGAGAGCCACGGGAAGCGGTTTGACCCGAACTTCCACGAGGCCATCGCAAAGGGTGAGAGTAACGAGGAGGACGGGACAATCCTCGAGGAGTACCAGAGAGGGTACCTGCTCCGATCCAAGGTTATTAGACCTTCAAAGGTAAAGATTGCCGAACACACTGGAGAATGCAAGGAGGAGAGTCATGGGAAAGGAGAAGATAATCGGGATTGATCTGGGAACATCGAACAGCCAGGCAGCAGTCATGCTCGGGGGGAAACCGACGATCATTCCCTCGGCCGAGGGGGTGACCGTGGCTGGGAAGATGTTCCCTTCTGTGGTGGCCTTCACGAAGGACGGGGAGCTCCTCGTGGGGGAGCCTGCGCGGAGGCAGGCCATCAGCAACCCCGATGCCACCGTCATGGCCGCGAAGCGGAAGATGGGGACCGACCACGTGTACCGGATCCTTGGCAAGACCTATACACCCCAGCAGATCTCGGCCTTCATCCTCCAGAAGATCAAGAAGGATGCCGAAGCCTTCCTGGGAGAGGAGGTGAAGAAGGTGGTCATCACCGTCCCGGCCTACTTCAACGACAACCAGCGGACAGCCACGAAAGATGCGGGGACCATCGCGGGCCTCGACGTCGTGAGGCTGGTGAACGAGCCGACGGCGGCCTCCATGGCCTATGGCCTGGACAAGGGCGGTGAGCACAAGATCCTGGTCTTTGATCTCGGGGGCGGGACCCTCGATGTCACCATCATGGAGTTCGGCCACGGGACCTTCAACGTCCTCTCCACGTCCGGAGACACCCAGCTCGGCGGGACCGACATGGACCAGGTCGTGATGGACTGGATCGTGGAGGAGTTCAGGAAGCAGGAAGGGGTGGACCTGAAGAAGGACCGGATGGCGGTCCAGCGGGTCCGGGAGGCAGCCGAGAAGGCGAAGATCGAGCTCTCCACGGTCCTCGAGACCGAGATCAACCTTCCCTACATCACCGCTGACAAGGAAGGCCCGAAGCACCTCTCCCTGAAGCTGAACCGCTCGAAGCTCGAGCAGCTCGTGGCGCCCATCATCAACCGGTGTGTCCATCCCCTCGACCAGGCCCTCTCGGATGCGAAGCTCTCGAAGGAAGGGATCGACCGGGTGATCTTCGTAGGCGGACCGACGAGGATGCCCATCGTCCAGAAGTTCATCGAGGACCGGGTCGGGAAGAAGGTGGAGCGGGGGGTCGACCCCATGGAGTGCGTGGCACTGGGGGCGGCCATTCAGGGTGCGATCCTTGGCGGAGAGGTGACCGACCTCCTCCTCCTGGATGTCACCCCCCTCACCCTCGGGATCGAGACCCTGGGCGGCGTGAGGACCACGCTCATCGAGAGAAACACCACGATACCAACGAGAAAGAGCCAGATCTTCACCACGGCAGCAGACCTCCAGTCCGAGGTCACCATCCATGTCCTCCAGGGGGAGCGCCCCATGGCCGCTGACAATATCAGCCTCGGGAGGTTCAACCTGGTCGGGATCGCGCCCGCTCCCCGGGGGGTCCCCCAGATCGAGGTGACCTTTGACATCGACGCGAGCGGGATCTTGAACGTCACGGCAAAGGACCTGGGCACGGGGAAGGAGCAGAAGATGACCATCACCGCGTCAACGAAGCTCCCCGACAGGGATGTCGACCGGATGGTTGCGGAGGCCCAGCAGTTCGCGGCCGATGACGAGAAGAAGAAGGAGGAGGCGAGGGTGAAGAACGAGGCCGACTCCCTCATCTACACTGCTGAGAAGACCCTGGGCGAGCTCGGGGAGAAGATCCCCGCCGACCTGAAGGAGAAGATAGGATCAGCGGTAAAGACCGCGAAGTCTGCCCTCGAGGGGAAGGATATCCAGAAGATAAAGGACGAGACCGCGGCCCTCCAGAAGGTCCTCGCAGAGGCAGGATCGGCCATCTACCAGGAGGCCCAGAAGAAGCAGGCCGAGGAGCAGGCACGCGCGGCGGGTTCCCCGTCGGGGGAGGGGCCCGGGGCATCCTCCGGAAAGACGGGACCTTCCGGGGGCGAGAATGTGGTAGATGCTGATTTCGAGGTGAAGGAGGACTAGCGGGTCCGGCCACCACGCATGGCGAAGAAGGATTACTACGAGCTCCTGGGCGTCCCGAGGAATGCCCCCGACGAGGAGATCAAGAAGGCCTTCCGGCACCTTGCCCGGAAGTACCACCCGGACCTGAACCCGGGGAACAAGGGGGCCGAGGAGCAGTTCAAGGAGATCAACGAGGCCTTCCAGGTGCTCTCCGACCCCCAGAAGAAGGCCCAGTACGACCAGTTCGGCCACTCAGCCTTCCGGCCCGAGGACTTTGCCGGCTTCCGCACGACCTCCTTCGAGGACCTCTTCAGGGACTCCGGGTTTGGCGATATCTTCAGCGTCTTCCCGGGCTTTGCCGGTGGCGAACGGGGGCGGGCACGGGCACCGCAGCCAGGTGCTGATCTCAGGTACGACCTGAATATCTCCTTTGAGGAGGCGTTCAAGGGCCTCACCCGCACCATCGAGGTTCCCCATTCGGTGGAATGCCCGACCTGCCACGGGACCGGAGCGAAGCCGGGTACGCTGAAGGACTGCCCGAAGTGCGGTGGTACCGGCCAGATCCGCAGCGTGCGCCGATCCCCCTTCGGGCAGATGGTACAGGTCTCCACCTGCCCCCAGTGCGGGGGGGCCGGGAAGATCACCACCGAGCCCTGCGAGACATGCCATGGGAGAGGGAAACTCCGGAAGGTGGCGAAGATCGAGGTGACCATCCCGAGGGGGATCGATGACGGGCAGTTCCTCCGTGTCAGCGGCGAGGGCGAGGCAGGGGAGAGAGGCGGGCCGCCCGGGGACCTCTACGTGGTCGTGCACGTGGCGCCCCACCCTATCTTCGAGAGGCACGGGCGCGACCTGTACTGCAAGACCACCATCGATTTTGCCACCGCAATTCTCGGTGGCGAGGTCCAGGTTCCCACCATGACCGGAACGGCGGGCCTGAAGATCCCGGCAGGTACCCAGACCCACACCGTCTTCCGGCTCAAGGGCCAGGGAATGACCGGCCTGAACTCGGACCGGCGCGGGGATCAGCTCGTCAAAGTGGTGATCCACATCCCGGAGAAGATCACGAAGAAGCAGAAGGAGCTCCTCAAAGAGTTTTCGGGGGAGAAGAAGGAGGAGACGAGCGCCGGTTTCTTTGAGAAGCTGTGGGAGTTCGTCTGAGAAATCCTCTGCCCATCGTACTCTTCAATTCTACTCGTTTACAGGGGTACAACCCGCAGTTGGTTCCTATCCTTCCCGAGATGGAAAACCTCAACCCAGGGG